>ENA-OWPI01001038-OWPI01001038.1-marine-metagenome-genome-assembly--contig:-NODE-1038-length-33231-cov-12.454003_pt1 | contig 33231 bp, 22 predicted proteins | sample MGYA00238138_ERZ651775 | MGnify/ENA primary metagenome ERZ651775 (study PRJEB26906, sample SAMN06265043) | marine metagenome | isolation source: Helgoland LTER site | place: Germany:Helgoland, sampling...
CCCTAAACCCTAAACCCTAAACCCTAAACCCTAAACCCTAAACCCTAAACCCTAAACCCTAAACCCTAAACCCTAAAGTTCCGGATTAGGGGATTGCAAATTGGGTTGTATTTAAGAAATATATCAAATGAAAATTTAGGGACTTCATCGATGTTCGCTCTCCGCGGGCGTTTCGAAGCCGTGGTGTTCACATCATTCCATACTACAACTAATTTTAATACTACGCGCGAACTACTCATCTATCGTCTGCCTCCTCCAATTCTCAGCCGAGCGCTTTCGTCCTCCTCAGCTCGAAAGCGTAACTGCCATTTGACGTAGTTAATCAATAGAGGAATAAACACAAACAGAAGCGCGTACGCGTTCAACTCGTCGTGATGATTACTACTACTACTACTACTGAGAGAATTGTAATCAAATTCAGGCGAGAACACTAAGCTTGCACCTCGAACGAACGCGGCGATGCCGACGGAAACAAGCGCGATTTTGAACGAAAACGCAAACTCGTCGTCCTTCTCGAAGAGGAGACCGAGTCGTTCGACGTCCCATATTTCAATTTGCGCCTTTTCCTTCCGCGTTTCCGTCATCTCCCCGTTTTCTTTATCATCATCTTCTTCTTCTTTTGTGGAGAGTAAAACGTCCAACCTCGGCTCTTCGTTTGCCAACACTTTCGCCGCGTAAAGTAAACTGATATTTCCACCCATCGTAAACGCACCTTGCAACGCAACCAACCATTCTAAACTCGGATCGTTGTTGAAGAAATGTTGCGTGACTGCGCATATCCCGCTCGCGTGTAAAGGCAACATCGCCAGCGTTAACAGTTTCCACCCTCTGTGCTGCGTTCGCGTGCCGTAGTCCCAGACGAAACCCATGGCGACGAGCCATTCGACCAAGGAAAAAACGTGAACGCCCCACGTGGGAACCGATAAAGCGTTACTGGGAGGCGCTTGGACGTTGAGTAAACTCGTGAACGAGCTGTCGAATTCTTGAGCGTAATCGCGCCAGTTTTGAATGGTGAGCGTCACGCTCGCCATGAACTTTACGGAGGTTTCCGACGTCGCCTGGAAATCAATCGAGGATAAATCAATCAACCGGTCGTCCAAAGCCATCAAGATGCCCGTGGACAAAAGAATAACGCCAGCGACGGCTTCTACAGCCGCGCCCGGTCGTCCAATATCTGCAGCCGTTAGTTGCGTTGTTGTTGTTGTTGTTGTTGTTGTTGTTGATGATGATGTCGATGTGGTTAAATCGAAATCGTCCCGAAACGCTAACAGTATCCGTAAATTCGTCAATGAAATCGCAGACTGAATCAAAAAATGTAACGAGTCTATGTTCGACAACACCGTGTCGTATCTCTCTTTAGTGTACACCTCCGCCGGTATTGAAATCAACACAAACACCAATAAAGTCGCGAAGGCGTATCTTTGTTCGCTCGTCGCCGTCTCCGCTCGCCAAAGATTTTTGAGGAACAAGAGATACGGCACGACGCTCAAGGCGAAAAGAGGCGAAGCGATGGCGATGGCCGTCGACCGTTCGTCCAAGATGGCGTTTTGAAGCATAGAGATGATGGGATCTAAACTGTTCGTCGTTGTTGTTGATGTTGTTGTTATTATTATTGGAGAAATCATCGATTGGAGGTGCGTGCTCTTCTTCCTTCTTCTGCTTCTTCTTTTCATCGTTTTGTTAAAACCATCATCAACAGAGAAAGATGATGATAATGACGATGATACCATTATTGTTCGTGCTCTTCGTCTCCTCGTTCTGCTCTCCTTGTTCATATTCCTTCGCGCATCGTTGTTAAACGTTTCGTTCTTTTTGCTTTTGGAAGAAGTAAATGATGATGAATTTTTTGACGTTGTTGTGTTGGTATTCTTTCTGGCGCTCGTCGTCCGAATCGTCGTCGACATCATCATCGTCCTTCTCCTCGTTCTCCTCTTCCTTCTCGTCGTCGTTCAATATATATCGTTACGCGCAGATACTATAATAATAGTCATCATCATTCGTGTTGAACAAAATATTTTATTCGTCGTGTGATGAATAAAAAATGAAGAAGAAATTTCAAGAGAAAAAAAAAGAGAGACCGACACACGCAATAAATTAGTACGTAGTATTAGTCGTAGAGAAGAATAGAAGATACCGGTACATACAGTATGACGACGATGGAAAGCAAAGAGATGAAATGAAGCCGAAGAAGAGTAACGCGATAAAGTGCTGCTTATTGCTCGCTATCGCTGGATTTGTGTTATATACAAGCGTGGATGTTGCAACAACAACAACAACATCAATAACAACGACAACAACGAGTGGTACTGGTATTCAGAATGTTGGCAGCGGAGCGAAAGCAAACGTAAGAGAATTCGCGGATGAGAACGATAACACTGATGATTACGGCGAATCAAAACGCGGATATACTCACAGAGAAGAAGAAGAGGCGGTAGAAGAAATCCGCACCTCAGCTTTTTCTTCTTCTTCTTCTTCTTCGTCCAAAAATAAGAGAAGAGCGAAGCAAAAAGAGATATTGAAAACAATAAACGGACACGCCAAAATGTTACCGGATAAGTCTCCATCGAGAGTGTACGACATTTTTACCGACGACGATGATGAGTTTCAAGATTCGAACACCGCGTCGTCGTCGTCGTGTAAAACTCAATTCACAATCTCTGACGCGTTCAAAAACGCAAACTCGAACGGCATCGGGTATTCGCACATGGCGATGCTCTCGCCGTTACCAAAAGGAAGCTTTTATCGATGGATTTTAGTGTGGCAGTGTTCAAAAGGAATCGAGGGTACCGCGGATATGCACTTGAGGGCAGTTTTTTCGGACGATCTCAACAAATGGATGCCTAAGGACGGCATAGAGTTGAACGTAAAGAAAGATAAAAAGAATGCTGTTTGGGCACCGGTTCTCCATTTAGACGAGAAAGAGAACGTGTTGTGGTTATTTTTTAGCGAGTCGGTGAAATGTTTGCGATTGATGTCGCCGGAAAATCGATGGTCGCCTGGTGGAAACATCAACGCTGTTTCTTCCATAGACGGGATTTCCTGGACGAAGCCTAAAACGTTGATAACGAGCGAAAGCGAGAGCGGCAACCCGAAAGTCATCGCGAACAAGTTAGTCGTACATCCGAAATCAAAACACTGGATTTTACCGTACTGGGGGGAAGCCTCGAGCGCGAAAGGGTGTCGTTCGGGTCATCCAACCATCAGCGGAGTGTTAATTTCTAAGGACGAAGGACATACGTGGCATTCGCACGGGAAAGTACACCCAAGACACGGTAGAGTGATCGAGGGCACCGTGGCGGTAACGGAGAACGGGAGTTCAATTTTACAACTGTGGAGATCAAAAAGCGGATTTTTGATGCAATCGACGTCGGCGAATGGTGGATTTACGTGGACTTCGCCGAGAAAACGAACTGATTTGAAAAATCCAGACAGTAAATCGAGTCTGATAGACTTCAGTTATTACGTCAACGGCACGAGTGGAAAAACGATAATCGTCAGCAACAGCGGCATCAGCGAATTATCGTCGACATCATCGAAAGCAAAGCAAAGTTTGAAACACGTCATCGCGTTAGCCTTTAACGACGCCTCTTCCGGTCGCAAGAAACTTTCGTTAGCCGTTTCTTCGGGCGACGGCAAACGTTTCTCGAAGCTGAAAGAAATCGAACCCGGAAAATCGGGTGTTCACTTCCACTACCCGACGGTCATCGCCGATCCGTATTATGCGTGCGGTGGTAACAAAATCCGAATAACCGTCGCGTACTCGTACATGAAACGCGTCAACGGTTGGGGCAACGTCTATCGACAGGCGAAGTTTGGCGGCATTAAAGTCGCTACGGTTTTGATGGACGCCGCGTGAAAGCCAGGAGCGAAGATAGCGAGAAAATAGTAGAGACGATAGCGAGAGGTAGAGTTTATTTACCGTAGTCATTTTATTAGAACTGTGTAGTATGGAATGATGTGAACACCACAAATCTTCAATCATCTCTGTTTTTGTCATTTTTCGGTCTCCTCTTCTTTTGACATGTGGCTGTGGACCACAAAAAAAACAAAAAGTGTCTGTCTGTCGTCACACGTTTTAGATAGAGATTTTAGATTGATTATACACACGTCATAAAAAGGAAACCGCTTAACCCCCCCTTTTCCGGCGCATAATAAAAGTGTTTCTAAGAACAACAACAGACGAACAAAAGTCTCTCTGTTTTGCGTTTAGGATTACTCCTTATACTACTATCAAGGTCGTCGTCGTCGTATAAATAAGAAAAAGATAAAAATGACGTCGTCGTCGTCACCTCAACCATCGGGTGAAGACGACGACGAGAAGAAGAACGAAATGAACAACACCAACATGACCAGAGAAGAGAACAACAACGAGAAGAAGAATAAAAAAGTGGACATTGGAATTCCAATCATCGATTGGTCCGTCAAGAACTCTCCGTTTCATAAATTCTTCTTCGCGCAAGTCACCAAACTCATCTCCGTCGGTCAAATTCGACGCTTAGAGTTGGAAGATTTAGCGCACTTGCCCGAGTTAGAGTCTTCTTTTCTGCACGAAAACTTTCAGAACGAGTGGGAAGAAGAGAAACGTTTGAGAGGGAAGAACGACAAGAATTTAATCAGGGTTTTACTCCGAAGACACAAGTTTACGTTCGTGTGGACTGGATTTTTGTTCGCGATTGCGCAAGGAGCGATTTTTGCAGGACCTTTGTTACTGAGGGAGATTGTGAAAGGCATTCAGTGCAGAAATTTTTACGCCGCCAACTCGGGGTTCTTACAAGATGGACAATCCGTCGACGATATGTGCTCGACGACGAACGAGTTGTACATGTTTGCCGGGATTTTAACCGGGGCGAGCATTTTTAGCAACTTTTGCGCCGCGCATCAGGAATTCGCGTTGCAAAAAGTCGGCGTCGCCGTGAGGAATACGCTGATGGTGGCGTTGTACAGGAAAGTCTTAAAGTTGTCGCCGAAAGGTTTACAGGCGGAAAGTACCGGGAAAATTGTCACGCTAATGTCCAACGACGTGAATAAGTTGCAAGACTTGTTCTCTATGATTCACAACTTGTGGGCGGCGCCGATTTTTATCGTCGCTTCGTTTACGCTTTTGTACGATGTCATCGAATGGTCCGCGTTTGTTGGGTTTGCGTGTATTTTAATCGCCGCGCCTTTCACCGCGACCGTGGCAAAGAAGTTGTTCGCGCTGAGACGCTTGGTTGTTCAGTGTGCGGACAAACGAGTGAACATCTTGAGTGAAGTCGTGAGCGGGATGAAGGTGATCAAATATTACGCCTGGGAAAAGACATTTAAAGGGCAAGCAGAGAAAATTCGAGAGGAAGAGATTAATTTAGTGTGGAGAGCGCAAAAAATCAGCGCGTTGTTTGGCGTCGCGTTGTTTTCCACTCCAATTTTCATTGCCGTGTGTTCGTTCGGGTCGTTCTCCTTGGCAGGAAATGAGATTACCGCGCCAACGGCATACACGGCGTTGGCGTTGTTCAACACCTTGAGATTTCCGCTCGTTTTAGTGCCGTTTTTGTTGACCTCGCTGTTGAACGCGTTGAACGCGATACAACGTTTAGGCTCGTTCTTGGACCAAGACGAAAGTTTGGACGTGGATATTGACGGTTCGGACCCCGGGCGAGTCGTTTTGAACGACGCGTCTTTTTGCTGGCCGACGTTGCCGAAGAAACTGAAGGAGGAAGAAAATAAGCCCGGTCAAGGAGGAGGAGCTCCACCTTCTAAAAGCGGCGCGCCAGCGACGACGGCGAGCGGAGAGGACGGTCCCATTCAAACGAAGAAGAAACCGACAAAGAAACCAAAGCGCGTGTCGAAGAAAGAACAGAAAAAGCTGGACGAAGAGAAAGCGGCGAAGGAGAAGGAAGAGCTCGAAAATTCGCCGCAACAAGAACCGTTTGGCATGACGAACGTCTCCATCAACATCGAACCTGGAAGTTTAACCATGATTATCGGCCCAGTGGGTTGTGGTAAATCGACCTTGTTGTCCGCTCTGAATAAATTCATCACGCTGAAATCGGGTGAAATCAAGCTCTCCGGCACGTCTTCGTTCGTCGCGCAAACGGCGTGGATTTTGAACACCTCCGTTCGTAACAACATTTTGTTCGGGAAACCGTACGATTCAAAGTTGTACGAAGATACTTTAAAACGTTCGCAACTCATGGACGATTTAGATTTACTCCCAGCTGGGGATTTGACTATGATTGGAGAACGAGGCGTAACGTTGTCCGGCGGTCAAAAACAACGCATCTCCATCGCGAGAGCGCTGTACGCAGAATCAGACGTCTATTTGTTTGACGATCCTTTATCGGCGGTGGATAACCACGTCGGCGCGGCTTTGTTTAAAGACGTCATCAGAGGAAGTTTGAAGAACAAAACGCGAGTTTTGGTGACGAACGCGTTGCAATACCTTCCGCAAGCGGATCAAATCGTCGTCTTGGAGGAAGGTAAAGTCCAGGAAATAGGAACGTACAAATCGTTGATGAGCAAAGGTTTAGACTTTTCAAAGCTAATGAAACACCACGGATTAGATCAAGAAGAGAGCAGTCGCGCGAGTTTGGACGGCGATGCGCGTAAATCTGTCGACGAGAAAAGAAAATCTATGGACATTTCTGTGGCGCAAGGAGAGCAAAAAGCGCCGGCGAAAGCGAAAATCATAACCGACGACATGATTGGTAAAGAAGAAGAGCGCTCGATTGGTAATGTCTCGTTAAAAGTCTACATGGAGTTCTTCCGCGCGACTGGAACGAAGTTTTCCGCCTTGTTCGTCTTCTGTCTCTTCGGCGCCGAATACGGAACCAAAGCGTTTCTGGATTATTGGCTCTCGTGGTGGGCGGAGAATAAATTCGGGTGGAACTCGAAACAATACCTCGGCATTTATTTCGCCATCTTCCTCGTCAACGGCATCGCCATCTTCTTCCGATCGATCGTATTGTATTTCTTCTGCGTGAGAGCGGCGAAGAATTTACACAACAAACTCCTCGGGAGAGTTTTGAAAATGCCGATGAGTTTCTTCGACACGACACCGTCTGGACGAATCATTAATCGATTCTCTCGAGATACAGAAACTATCGATTCTGTGTTACCTGGTATTGTCGTTCAGTTCTTAGGATGCATATCAAACATCATCACGACTTTGGCCATCATTTGTGCGGCAACCTTGTGGTTTATGATTGCGTTGCCGCCAATCTTCTTGATTTACATTTCTGTGCAAAGATTTTACATTCCCGCCTGTAGAGAGTTGCAACGCATCGAATCCATCACGCGATCGCCCATTTATAGCGGATTGGGCGAGGCTGTTTTAGGCGTTGAAACGATTAGAGCGTACAGAGCGCAAGCGCATTTCATTTTGGAAGCTGATTTGAAAGCTCAGAAAAACGCAGACGCTTTCATCTCGCAACGCATGGCTGCGTGCTGGTTGAATATGCGCTTACGATTTATTGGCACCGGCATCGTCTTATTAGCGTCCTTTTTAGTGATTCAAGGGAAAGTCGAAGCCGGCATCGCTGGTTTAACCTTAGTGTACGCTTTGGACGTGACGAAATACATGGAGCACGGCACGAACATGGCTTCGCAACTCGAAACGCAAATGAATGCAGTCGAACGCGTCGTCCAATACTTGGATTTACCGTTGGAGAAGAAACACTCGACGGAGCCAGACGTGGCGACGGGAATACCGGAAAACTGGCCGGCTAAAGGCAAACTCGAAATTGTCGACTTGAGCATGAAGTACCGAGAAAACTTGCCGTTGGTGTTGAACAAGATCTCCTTCACGGTTTTACCGGGTCAAAAAATTGGCATCTGTGGTCGAACGGGAAGCGGGAAATCGTCCATGTTTGTCGCCTTATTTCGCATCGTCGAACCACAACCAGGGTCGAAAGTGTTATTAGACGGCGTGGACGTGTCCACGTTAGGTTTGAGAGACTTGCGCTCAAAAATGGCCATGATTCCGCAAGATCCGTTTATGTTTGCCGGGACGGTCAGGACCAACTTGGATCCGTTCGAAGAACACACCGACGAGGAAGTTTGGTCGGTGATTGAAAAAGTTGGATTGAAAAACACCATTGACTCGGCGGCGAAACAGTTGGACATGGAAGTCATCGACAATGGGAGCAACTTTTCTTTAGGACAGCGGCAATTATTGTGCATGGGAAGAGCGTTGTTAAGAAACTCTCGCGTGCTCATGATGGACGAAGCGACTGCTTCGGTTGATATGGATTCGGACGCGTTGATTCAAAAAACCGTCAGAGAGGCGTTCAGCGAGTGCACGACGTTGACTATCGCGCACAGATTGAACACGATCATGGATTCGGATAAAATATTATTCTTGGATAGTGGAAAAGTGACCGAATACGACGACCCGCAGACGTTGTTAAAGAACGCGACCGGCGACTTCTCGCGACTGGTTGAGAAGTCGGGCAAGACGCAAGAGAAGAATTTAAAACGCATCGCCAGCGACGCTGCGATGAAGAGGAAAGGATCCTTGAGCGATATGAGCTCGTAAAAAAGAGAAACATCGCTCGTTTAGTAACAATCAAAAAACTATCTACACATACAATCAATCGATATCACTCACTATTTCGTCTTTTTACTCTCCTGTCTCTTTTCTACCTCTTTCAGAATCTCCTCGGCTAACTTCTCGGCTCCGGAACCTTGCGTCGCCGGCGCCTTGGCGAGTAAATACGCGCCCGATATCATCCCGATGAAAATCGCGAAATACATCACGTTTACCGGTCCGTATTCGTTCACGTTGTTCGGTAAGAAAGTCAAACTCGTGCGATTGTTATTTCTCATCCACGTCTCTCGGAATATCTGTTTCGCGAAAAAGCTCATCAGCACTTCCGCCTTTGCCTCTTTCGTCTTCGTGAAAATCTGTTGTCCCAAGACGAAGAATACAATCGCGCATCCGATTTCGGTTTGCATTTTCGACGGCAACAATAAGTTCACCCCGGCGAATAATTCCAACTTCCCTTGCGTTTTTTGGTTCAACCCTTTCGCTTTCTTCGCTTTCTGAATGAATTTCGCGTATCCAATCACGATCAACATGATCGATAAAACGTAAGAGTTAAACTCGCCTCCGTTTTTCTCCATAAAGTCATCGATGGACTCGATAAAATCGATGATAACCGCCACGTACGGGTGCAAGAACGACAACATTTTTATTTCGTCTTTAATCTGTGTTCTGTGTTCTGTGTGTGTATACCCTTTACCCGTGTGTTCTTGTGTGTTCTGTGTGAAAGAGAATATTCCAAGCTGTTGGTCGTAAAAAAAACAATGACGGCCCCAAAAAGTGAATTTTTGTATCGAGAGAAAAAAGAGAAGAAAAGTGCTGCATGCTTTTCCGTGACTTCGAACAAAACAATTACTCAATCAATTCTTTCACACACGCCAAAACTTCCCCTTTGAGCTCTTCTTCCTCTGTTCATGAACTCATCATCTTCATCATCATCATCATAACTATTGGATAATAAAAGAAGTTATAGAGTATTGAAGTTCACAATTATCGATGATGCGGAAGAAGTTCAGCGGATTTTCGTCGGTTATAAATATATCGAGAGAAGAGAAGAGAAAAAGAAAAAGAAGTCAAGATTTATCCGTCCAAAAATTCTTTCCTCTCCTCTTCTTGTTCTTCTTGTCCTTGTTCTTGTTCTTCTTTGATGGCGTTGATGGCGTTCGCGCCACAGAAAAAGAAGAACAGGACAACGACGAGCTCTTGCGAAAGTGGTTGCATTCGTTGCAGTTGAAAATCCCAAACGAAAGCTTTTCCACGTTCGACGATAAAATCGTTGTATCTCTAACGGAAATCGAGTGTGAAAACTTCACGACCAAAGACGTAAAGTCTTGGTTTTCATCCTACTCAAATTCGGTTGGTATTCTTGATGACAATGATAATGATAACGATAATGATAAACCGTCTTTGCACGCGCACGTGATTGATTTTGGCGCGAGTTGCAGCGGAGTGTGGACGGTTTCGACGACATCAAATACCAAAGGAGTAGGAGGAAAAGTCAACGCGGAAGTCACGGAAGGCAATTTGCAAGTTGACGCTGAGTTTGTTGATAGAGAGCCAGATGATAGCCAAAATACGAACGACGACGACGACGATAACAGTAACAACAAGAAATATAAGCTTCCAAAGACGGTTCGATTTCCGAAATGTTCCATGCAAATGGAGGTTGATGGTTTACATTTTGCGCCATCGTCTAGAACCGATGAGATTGCAAAGCTATTGAACAAAGCTGCGCCGGAAATTGCGAAAGCGATGCAGAGTATGTTCGCAAAAGTCGCGTGCGAGAAAATTCAAAGCGTCGAGAAAGACTCGAAAACGCTCGCTTTTTTCGAAAGTGTCCACAACTACATCGAAAAGAACTTTTTAGCAGAGGTAAAAACACCTGACTCATCGAATTCAAGCTCATCATCGAGTGATATCGATGATCGCGACAATGACAACGACAGTAATGAAATCTTCAACTGGGACGATTCAACGTTAATCCGCGTGTTGAACTTCATCAGCTCAGAGTACATCGGTACGAGCGGCCCGCGGAGTCTCAATCAGTTCATAAAATGGTTTTCAAATCACACGGGGATCTTATTCGTACCTCGCGAGAAATTAGTCGATAAAGAAACGGGCGAACCTTATTTCGTGTTATCGAAAACTTACGACGTCAATCAGGGAGAGGATGTTTCGTTATTACGGTCGATATCGTTTGCGATAACGGAAGTTGAATTCGTTGGGCTCGATACCGCGGATATTTTATACGGACCCGTAGCGGGTGGGCATTACGTCACAAAGGCAGCGGTTACTAGTAACGTCTCATCATCTTCATCGTCGTCGTTATTAGGTTTCTCGGTGGGGTGGAATCAAACGCGTATAGTGATGAAGGGTCGGCTGGAAATCGTTCCCGCAGCTCGAGACTCAATTTCTTCGACAAACCAAAACAACAACTGGATCGAAAACGTCACATTATCTCTCGAAATAGACGATATGGAAATTGGAATGGATGTCGACTTACGCGTCGTTGAGAAAAAATGGCAATTGTTGACGCAAGAGCAGTTCAAAAATATGGCTTGTTTGTTTGGTATCGTTGAAAAGTTTGACATCGAGCGATTGTTATGGGACGGCAAGATTGGTCGGTTGAAAATAATCGATAGCGATACAAATATTAGTAGTAGTGATAGCAGTAGCAGCAGCAGCAGCAGTAGCGATGAGAACAACTTAGAGGTTGATCTGCAATCAGCGATTTCTAACCTCTCCGAGTTGATTACGACTTCTTATCAAAACGTAGTTTCCGTGATTGCAGCCGGCGAGTTCAAAGCTGTTCTAGAACCGTTATTGAACGCGCTCATACTGGAGAAGTTCTACGAGATTAGTAGACAGGAGTGTCCAAAACAGAACGTAAAATCTTTGGAGTTGATTAAAACCGCGAATACGGTTGTATCGATATTCTTCTTTATTCTTGGTTTGAGTTGTATCGCACTCGCGTTATTGACATACTTCGTCGTTCCAGCCTCGTTCATACGAAAACTCAATCGTCAAGCGATGAAGAAGCTGAAAGCGCGGGAGATGCACGATCCATTCGATGATGATGACATCGATGGTGATGGCACAATCGTTTTTGCGCATGAGTCAGATGAAGATACGAGCAGCAACGACGACGACGACGACGAAGCGTTACTTAATGATACTACTGGTGGTTCGAAGCACAAACAGGAGCAGCAGAAAAAGGAGGATAGTAATAAGAAAACGCATAGTAGAAATCGTTCAGGATCGGCAATTCTAGCTTCATTATTGACCACAAACGAGTCGTCAGATTCGTACTCGGACGGCGACGCGTTTGCGAATAATGATGATGATGATGATGATGGTGATGATGATGAACGAGAAGAAGAGCGACGGAAACGCAGAAGCCAACGCGAGGAATACACCATGCGCTTTCCGGAAACCGCCTGGCGAACACACACATCGAGAGGGAAGAAGGCAGATGAAATGCGAAGCACGCAAAGAAACAAGTCTTCGAGGTACAAGAAGCTTTTTTCGATGGAAGATTCGTTATCGAAATCGACACCAGTAAACTCTCGATGGTCGTTGCGATTATTGTTTATCGCCAACGTTCTTTTGTTTTTGAGTGCGAATATGGATTCGGGGGCATCAGTGTCGCTGTTTGCGACGCTGACGACGCCAGTCATTGATTCTGCGTCTACTATTCCTTCTTCGGAGCGGTCGTCGCCGCCTTCTTTGAACGACGCGCTTCTCAGCGCCATCAAAGGCGGACGAAAGAGTTTATTGTATGCTAATACTTCATCGTCGAGTACTACCAACGACAATAATCCGCAGCAGCAGCAACCACAAAGACAAAAGTATAACGTCATTCAAGCCTCGCGTGAGGATCTCTTCAACTTCTCCTTAGTCGGCACGGTCAGAGACATGTGGCACGCTAAAGTGTACGCTATTGCGATTTGCATTGTTCTCTTTTCTGGCGTCTGGCCGTACGTGAAACTGTTGTCGATGTTTGTTTTATGGGAAATCAGCGGCAAGAACGTTAAAGCATCAACCAGAGGCAAATGTTTAAAGTTTGTCGATCGACTCGGTAAATGGAGCTTGTTTGATTCGTTCGTGATGACAATGTTTATGGTTGGTTTTCGATTCCATTTACACGTGACTGAAGATGATGATGATTACGACGACGCATCTAAAAAGTTGTCACCGTCATCGTTTGGAGATTTGGACGTCGTCGTTACTCCAAAACGATCGTTTTACGTCTTTCTCTTCGCGACCGTTCTCTCCTTGGTTCTGGGACACGTAACTCTTTTTCTTCACCGCAAATCGGTTCGATCAAAAACTGAAGTTGACGATACCGCGACGCCTTTGTGGCGAAGAGACGTGAACAGACCGTCGGTCTTGTTACGAACGAAAATGGCGGCGGCACAAGCCGTCGGTGTTTTTCTCTTGTTAGTAGCCGCGATTGTTTTTCTCGCCGTTGGTGTGAACATACCGTCCATCAAGTTTGATTTCTTGGGAATTGCAGGATACGCGCTCGGGTCGAGCGAAAAGACTCGATCGTATTCGTTGGTCAAGTTGGCTGAAGCTTTACCGCACGCGAGCATCGATAAATACGCGGGTGGATCTGCGACAATGACATCAAGCGAGACCATAACCATCTTCTTCCAACACGTAGGCCCGCGCTTCATACAATCGACGTTATATGTCTTTGCGGTCGTCGCGCCTTTAGCGCAACTATTGATCTTATGTTTCCTTTGGATTTGGCCTTTGACTCCTCGAATGCAACGAAGAGTACAAACGATGGCTGAAATTTTCAGCGCTTGGTCCTCTTTAGACGTCGTTTTATTCGCCGTCGTTGCCGCTATGCTTCAAATCAAACAATTCGCCAATTTTGTCGTCGGTGGGGGATGTCTAAAGTTCAACACCATGTTAGCCTCAATAGGAGGCACCGGTCAAACGAGCGATTCGTCTTCGAACGCCGACAGACAACAAATCGATGACGATTGCTTCGATTTAGACACGTACTTCGAACCCGGGTGTTGGCTTTTAGTGTCGAGCGCAATGATGGCAAATTTTGTTGGCATATGGGTCATGAAAAGGTGCGATCAATCCGTCGCCAGTAACGCCTTGCGCTTGCGAACGTCCTTGTTGAGAGGCTTAAAACGCGACGACGACGACGACCAGGACGAGGAGGACGATGACGATGACGATGACGATGATAGCGAAGAATTAAGTTTATAAGTTTAGATGTAGATGATAGTAAATACTAATGAAGTTATATACGACGACGGACGCGAGTCGTCCATCATCCATTTTTCTAACAACCACATACACGCACCCATACGCATAGGTTCTCAACTCATCATCTTCTCTTGGTGCTCATCAAAAAAAAAAAGGACGTCATCAAATGGTGAAGTTTGCCAGATGTCAATTTCTGGTGCGTTTGATCATTCTCGAACTTCGAAGAAAACTGAGGAGAGAAAAAAAAAAGGAAAGATTTTCACGCAAAACGTCACACTTTTTTGAAGAACGCGCGCGCGCGAGCGAGTACACATATACACAGAAGTAGACAAAATGAGTGGGAACACGGACGTAGAGAAAGGCAATTTTGCCGTTAAAGCTGGTTTGGCGCAGGTACGCGATTCGCATCCGAGAGAACTCGCGCGTTTTTCGAGTGTGGATGGATTTTCTTTTCTCCTCCGCCGTCGGCGTCATCGTCTTTCTCCCTTCTCGTGACGTCTTTCTTCTTCTTCTGTTCTTCATTTTTTTTGCTTCGCACGACGACTCATACAAAAGTAGTCAGCAAAGAGAGTTTAAGAGAAAGAAGAGCGTCGACGATGATCGTTAAGGGGAGACGTGTCTCTTCTTTCTCCGTCGTTCGTTCGTTCGTTCTCGTTTACGTCGTCGTTACAAAAGAAGAAGAGAAATTGTTAACAACAAAAATGCGAGAGGGCACGTCACTCTTTTTTTTATTCTTTCTTTCTTCGTTCTTTCCATGATGCGTGAAAAAAAAAGCGCAACAACATCCTCTCGATCGCTTTAAAAGTGAAAAAAAAACGAAACACTCACAATCAATAATCTTCCTTTTTTATCCTCTCTTTTATAAACAAAAACAGATGTTAAAAGGTGGCGTCATCATGGACGTCGTCAACGTCGAGCAAGCGAGAATCGCCGAAGAAGCCGGTGCGGTCGCCGTCATGGCTTTGGAAAGAGTCCCGGCGGATATCCGCAAGGATGGCGGCGTCGCGCGCATGAGCGACCCAACGATGATTAAATTGATTAAAGAAGCGGTGACGATTCCGGTGATGGCGAAAGCGAGAATCGGGCACTTTGTTGAAGCGCAAGTGTTGGAGTCTATTGGTATTGATTACATCGACGAAAGCGAGGTGTTGACCCCGGCGGATGAAATTAACCACATCAACAAGCACAAGTTCAAAGTGCCGGTGTTGTGCGGTTGCCGTGACTTGGGCGAGGCGTTGAGACGTATCGCCGAAGGTTGCTCGATGATTCGAACGAAGGGTGAAGCGGGTACTGGGAACGTAGTTGAAGCGGTGAGACACTGCAGAGCGGTGATGGGGGACATTCGAAGATTGCAAGCCATGGATGAAGACGAAGTGTTCGTGTACGCGAAGGAGATTCGAGCGCCGTATGAGTTAGTCGCGCAAACGAAAAAGTTGGGTCGATTACCGACGGTGAACTTTGCTGCTGGCGGTGTTGCGACTCCGGCCGATGCGGCGTTGATGATGCAACTCGGCATGGATGGTGTTTTCGTTGGTTCTGGTATTTTCAAATCCGGCGATCCGGCCAAGAGAGCGCGAGCGATTGTTCAAGCGGTGACGCACTACAACGACCCGAAAATCATCGCCGAAGTCTCGTGCGGTTTGGGCGAAGCCATGGTTGGCATCGACTGCAAAGAGATGCACTTCACCTCCTACGCTGCTCGATCGGAATAAGCAGCAGCATACTAGTCAAAACGAAAAGAAAGAACATCTCATTTAAAAAAAGTGAGAAATAATATAGTCATTATTATTCATGATTTATTTACACACGCGTGTATTTAAAAAGGAGAAGAAAAGAGGTTGTTTTGTTGAGTAAAATAAGTAGACACACATACAGGGTACCCATATATATGTATATTCTTAAATTTGTAATGCACACCTTTATATACCACCACCACCACATAAGTTAACGTTTTGTCTTTCGCCTCCCTTTTTAATTATTGCTCTCGTTACAGCAGTATTGTAAAAAGTTTGAGCGCAAAATGTGTTTGAGGAAATGTTTCTCTTCTTTTTTATTTTTCTGCTGCAAAATTTTTTCAGTTTCTCTGAAAAAGTTTCTGTCTGTTCTCAAACAACAAAACAACAACAACAACATCAGAGAAACAACGCGCGCAAAAACCACTCACTTTTGTTTTCGAGAGGAAGAAAGAAAGAAAGAGGAGGAGTATCATCATCCACTCTCGAACGACGAACGAATACTCTCTTTTTCTAAGAAGAAGAAGAAGAAGAAGACAACAAAGGAGGAGAAACAGACGCAAAAAGAAATATGAAAACCAGGAATAAAGCCGCCGCCGGTGCGACACCATCATCATCAGCGAAGAAGAAGAAGAAATCCCCGACGACGAAAGCCTCCGTCGAGACGAAGAAGAAGAAGGAGACAAAGAAGAGAAACGGTGATGGTGGTAAAGATGCGGGTAAAAAGGAATCGAAATTTGATGCGCCGATGAAATCGTTGAAGCGCGCGAGGAAAGACGCGATGTTACTCTCGCTGAAAACGCAAAAAGGAGAAGACAAAGAGGAGAAGAGCGAGGACGAGGACGAGTCAGATGACGAGTCAGATGACGAACCAGAACGGGGATTCACGGACAAGAACAAAAGTTGGCTGAAACCTGTTTCAAAGAAGACGAAGAAGAAAGCGGCATCTTCTTCTTCTTCTTCAGAGGAGGAGGAGGAGGAGGAGGAGGTGTCAGACGAAGAAGAAGAAGAAGAAGAAGAAGAAGAAGAAGGTAAAAAGAGCAAAAGAGGAGGAGGGAAGAAGAAACAGCAGCTCTTTGATGAAGAGGAAGAGGATGATTCTGAATCGGATGTGGATTTAGACGACGATGAATTCATCGGCGGAGAAGACTCGGACGACTCGGAATCAGAATCATCGGAGTCGGAATCGGAAGACGAAGAGGACGAACTGCTTCCGATTGAGCGCAAGTCGCGTAAAATGGACGCAGAAAAAGCAAAGAAAACGTCCGAGTCGAGGTTAGAGCAATTACAAGTGAACGTGAGGGACGAAGAAACGTATCAACTTCCTTCCTCGTCTTCGTCGGAATCATCTGATGAGGGCGACGACGACGACGACGACGACGAACGTCGAAAAAAATCGACTTCGTCGACGAAAGGCATTCCAGATTTAACGTCCATCCAACAGCGCATTCAAGAAGTCGTTCGCGTGTTGGCCGACTTCAAAAACAGACGCGCGCCAGATCGCTCTAGAAATGACTATTTGGAGCGGCTGACGTCTGACTTAGCCACGTATTACGGATATAATCATTTCTTGATTCGTTATTTCATCGATACTTTTTCGGTGCCAGAAACTATGGAGCTCTTAGAAGCGAACGAAACCCAAAGACCGGTGACGCTGAGAACAAACACTCTGAAAATTAGGCGACGCGATTTGGCCGCGCAGCTGATCAATCGTGGCGTCAACCTCGATCCAATCGGAAAGTGGTCGAAAGTAGGTTTATTGGTGTACGATTCGCGCGTTCCGATCGGGGCGACGCCAGAGTACATGGCTGGAATGTACATGCTCCAGTCCGCATCCTCGTTTTTACCGTGTATGGCTCTCTCGCCGCAAGAAGGCGAACGCGTTTTAGATGTTGCGGCCGCGCCTGGCGGGAAAACGACGTATCTGGCGGCGTTGATGCGAAATACCGGGATTATTTTCGCCAACGAATTTCAAAAGAAACGATTGAATAGTCTCGTCGCGAATTTACAAAGAATGGGGTGCACGAATTCCGTCGTGTGTAACTACGACGGTCGACAGTTACCGAAAGTTCTCGGTTATGTCGACAGAGTGTTGTTAGACGCTCCGTGTTCTGGTACCGGCGTCATCGCGAAAGATTCGAGCGTGAAGGTTTCAAAATCCACCGAGGACATTGCCAAGTGCGCGCATTTACAAAAGGAACTCCTCGTTGCCGCGGTGGATTGCTGCGATGCAAACTCAAAATCGGGCGGCTACGTCGTCTATTCCACCTGCTCTGTCACCGTTGAAGAAAACGAGCAAGTCGTGGATTACATATTAAAGAAGAGAGACGTGAAAATCGTGTCCACTGGATTAGAGTTTGGTCGGAAAGGTTTTACGAGTTACCGAGGGAAGACGTTTCATCCCTCCGTGAGCGAATGCCGTCGATTTTATCCTCACGTTCACAACATGGACGGTTTCTTCGTCTGTAAGTTGCAAAAGATGAGCAATCGCACGACCTCAATAATCACGACGACGACGTCAATGGCTTCTAATAATAGTTCAAAAAACACCCGCGTTGAGAAAAAAATAGCTTCTTCTTCGGATGAAGAAGAAGGTGATATAGAGGAGGAGGAGGAGGAGGAGGAGGAGAACAACGACGTGAAAAAGAAAAAGAAGAAGAAAGAGAAGAGTTGGGTAAAACGCGCGAAGCGAGAATTAGGAGTCGTTTAAATATTATGCTTACTTACAGTACGTTGAACGAGTTTATCTGGTATTTGTGACTTTACTTTTATTTTATTCTAATTCTATTATATTTCTTCATCCTCCGACGAAGACGCGAATTCGTCAATCTCAGTGAACTCGTCACCGCATATTACTCTATCCGGTCGACAAAACGACCCGTGCATGGGCGGACACTCGGGAATCAAAATTTTACCGCACGGCGTTTTCCCGTCGTTTTTACCAACCGGTTCGTCAAACTTCACGCCAACCCAGTACCCACACGGAAGGGACGGAGGCATGTCGACGACGTCGTCTTTTCCTAAGTCTACTTCTACTTCTTCTGCTTTTCCTTCTTCTTCTTCTCCTTCTCCGGTTTGGGCGGTATCCTTCACTTTACCGACGAAGCACACGACGCCTCGTTTCCCTCCCGGATTGACTTCGCACCTGGATCCCGAAACGACGTGGCGAACGCACTCGAACGAGGCGTACGTCGTTAACATCTTCTCTTTCGCTGCTGCGATAGCGTCGTCGATGTCGTATTCGTTACTGTTATTATTATTATTCCCGTTCTTTCTTTGGTTTCTCAGCTTCTGTTGTTCTTTTTGTAACGTCCACGTCGGATCTTCCTCTCTCTTCTTTCTCGCCCACTGGCGATAGGTACCTTCCCTCTTCTCGTACGCTTCGTCGCTCATGACGTACTTTTCAACTTTAGAAAGGTCTTCTAACCATCCGTTCGCGCTTAAACTCGTCGGATCCGTATCAATCACGTGTAATCGCATCCCGTCCGATGGAGAATAATACCCGAGTTTTGCCTCGTCGTTTGAAAGTTCTGTCGTTCTGTTGTTTGAGTGCTCTTGTTGACTTTTGAAATTGCCCCCGCTGTTTTGAAATTGTTGTTGTTGTTGTTGACTTCTTCTGCCGTCATCGACGCTATTATCACTATTAAAACGAGTATTATAATTGTTATTAGTAGAATCGTCAAACAACTGTAACCGCATCGCGCTCGCGTTCGTGCCGCAGTGCGTCATTAACTTTTCCTTCACCGTTCCAATCGTCCATCTCAAGTCAAAACGAATCTCCAAAAACTGCATCTCGTGTAAATTGGAGTGCGTCACGAATAAACGGCAGGTGTGTTCGGACTGATTTTGCGAGTTCGAGGACTCGTCCGTGACGTATAAACGCAACTGCTCTAACGACGACATGTTCGAGAGCATGATTTTTATATGTTTTTATGTTGTTATTCGTATATTAGTTCTATGTGTCGTGTGTGTTGATGAATGATGAATGGTTGTTTACGAACAAAAATTTTTTATTTCGAATTTTTGTGTGTTGCAAACAAAAAAATTGACTCCTCCTTTTCTCTCTCACAAAGGAAAAGTCTGTGGTCGTCCTCCTCAAAACAAAACAAAACAAGAAGAAGAAGACAAAAAGAAGAAGGAATACTACCACATCATATACCAATAATAATAACGAAGATGACGACGTAAACGACTTAAACGAATTAAACGATGATGACGAAAACACCAACACTACTACTAAAGAAGAAGAGAAAAGCGACGACTTTTTGGTGTCAATTGTTCGTCGTCGTCTCGTTGCTCGTCTGTTTTTTAGCGCAGTTGAAAGCGATTTTTTCTTCTTCTTCTTCTTCTTCTTCTTCTGTTGAAAATGATGCGCGAAGACATCAAAAACAAAATCAACTTCAACACGATCATCATCGGTACCATCGAGAGAAGGAAGACGCGAAGATGGTTTTTACAGAAAAAGAAGAAGAGGAAGAACCTCGTCCTCACATTCACGTGTTGGCAACTTCGAACGGTTCTCCGTATCTCAACTGGCAAACGCGCATCATGTATCGAACTTTTTTAGATATCCTCCAACAACAACAACAACAACAACTTGAACAACCAAACGCAGAAAAACACATGAAATATTTTACGCGGCTTTTGCACAGACGAACGGATGACGAATTGATGAAAGAAGTGCCCACGGTTCGCGTGGATTCTTTGCACCCATCGTGTGATAAATGGTGCGCATTTCCAGTGCACGACAGACCAGACGCCATCAAGAAGTGGCTTCAAAGCGAAGACGCCAAACGCGGCGGCGAGAAGAATAAGTTCGTGTTGATGATTGAGACGGATTACGTGTTTAAAAGACCAATGCAAATACCATCGCCACTGATGGAGTATCATCGTAGTTTTCTTCAACAGAAGAATACGAGAAAAGGGGAAGTTGGAGGTGAAGAACAAAAAGCATCGGCGATTGCCTTTCATTTCAATTATATAAATCCACATTATCCATCCTTGCCGCCGGTGATGGAGCGATTGATGCAAAAATTGAACGATCCGAAAAAAATAGTCGACACGAAGAAAATATTAGCGAGTGGACCAGCGCCGACGCTGATTTACCTGGATAGTTTAAATAGACTCATAGACGATTACATCGTGATCACTGAAGAAATAGAAAAAGACGAAGACGCGAAGAAAAAGCTGGGTTGGGTGCGTGAAATGTACGCGTATTCCATCGCCGCGGCGACGAGCAACGTGAAGCACATAGTCGAAGAACCGAGGAAAACTATGTTGATTTCGCAACCTCCGGCAGATGATGATCTGTACGAAGCATCCATGTACCATTATACGTGGGGAGCGAGATATGTGCGGGGGAAGGACAAATCATCAATCGCATGGGACTGGGATAAACGACCGTACATCGACGTCAAACACGTTCGAGAACCGGGAAAATACATGCCGCCCATGCCGCCTGAATTTATCGAAGAAGGCGGAGATTTGAAACTTTTAGACGGAACGTTAGTCACTTCAAAATTGAACGACGTCATGCGAGACTTGATTGGTACCATGAGAAATGCGATTCAGCGATTAGATACTCTAGATTATAACTGCGGGTGGCTCGATACGGAACCAAAATGCGATTTTCGATGTCAAACCGGCGAGTTGTGTTAATTTATTTGCGCCGCGCGCAACAAGTTTTATTCATCATCCACTGTTTTTGCCATGGTGCACTACAAAACTAATACTATTTTTCTACCAGGTACTTATTATTACTATTGTATTTGTTCCAAACGCGCTTTTGATCTCTTGGCGTGCCTTCCGTCCGGATGTCGCTCTTTCTTTTTCTTTTTCGTCATTCCGCTGCCGCCGCCAATCGTCTTTACCTTCTTATCGGTCGATGCTTTTCTTGAAAGCACTCGCTTCGTCTTATCAAACTTCTTCTTCTTTTTATTATTATTACTCGCTGCGCGTGCTTTTATTTCTTCTTCTTCGCGCTTCTTTTTTAGCAGTTTTCTCTCTCGAATAGACAAAGCCGGTCTCCCTTCCTTGTCCTCTTTCTGTTGCTTCATTTTTGCTTTCAGAAAACCCGGAACGACGGTATCGTCCTTGTCGTCGTCAAAGTCGTCGTCAAAGTCGCCGAGGAGAACGTCCTCTCGCTTCCGTCTCTTTCGTTCTCCCTTTGTTCTCTCGTTTTCTTCTTCTTCTTCTTCTCCTTCTTTTCTATCCTTTTCCTCCCCTCTTTTCCTCGTGTTCTTCTTCCCTGACTCTTCTTTTGCGCTCGCGTATTCGCCTCGTAATCCTCTATCTCTTCCTGTTTTTGCTTCTACTTCTCGCGCTGCTTCGATCAGCTTTCCTTTCGCGGTTTCGTCGTGCGTGTACGTGCACTCGCTTCCGAATCGACACATCCCGGTATTTACCCAATCTAAACACGTCCCTTTATACCTGTAATACTCCAAATCTACGTGATACTTTCTCTTCCTCTCTTTTCTCTCCTTTTCTCTCGTCTCTTTCTCTTTCTTCTCCATTCTCGCTTTGTTCACTCTCTCTTTCGCCTCTCGTTTGGCCTTTTGTTTCTCTTTAATCGCCAACGCCGCGTTCTCGCCGAGCTTTTCAAACTTGTTCCGGTGGTAGTTCTTCACGCGCAACCACGACTCCGACGGTTCCATCAAGTTCACGTGGTTTCTGTATTTATTCTCTTCTTCTTCTTCTTCTTCTTTAACTTCTTCTTTTCTGCGATGCTTTTCGTTCTCGGTCTTCTCCTGATCGTTTGTTGTTGTTGTTGTTGTTGTATTCTCCTTCTCTTCGCTTTTCTCGACAAACAAAACTTTATCAACGACGAACAAAAAATGCGACTTGCTGTCCAAAAAACACAACATCTTCTCCCGCTCTTCTTTCATGTTGTTGTCGTCTTCTTTGTCTTTGTCTTCTTCTCTGAAACAAACGCGTATGCTTTGCGCGACTTTGTTGTATTCGTTCGCTTTGACAAAGTTTCGCCTAAACTGCGCGTTTTCGATGAGTTTACGACGAATTAAAGCGATGAATTTTTCCTTCAGTTTCTTCTCTTTCCCGCTTTTGGTTTTATTTCTCTTCTTTGTCTTCTTTGTCTTCCTCTCGTTGTTGTTGTTGTTGCTGCTCTTATAATCATCATCGTCATCGTCGTCGTCATCCTTTTTATCAGATGTAAAAGATACTACTAGTGTTTTTTGTGCCGATGATGATGATGGTTTTTCTCGAGGAATACGCACCGGCGGCGGAGAAGGAGAGGGAGACATGTTGATGTTCAGTGTGAAGCAGAAATACGAGTGCAAAATTTTTGAACGACGAGTGATGAAAAAATTTCAAATGAAATTTTTTTTTCTCAACAACAAGGGGAAGAGAGCAAATGGATATTTTATATTAAAGGTATTTAAAATACGTGTATTACAAAGTAGGTCGTACATGTACGTGGCCGCCCGTGGCGCACCATTTACGAGAGCACATCTATACACAAATGATGTGCTCTTCTTCTTTTACGTTATTATTTTTTTGTTTGTGTTGTCGTTGTTCGTGATATTGATGATGATTAATATCGATATCCACATCCCACGCGTATTATCATTGACTTTGGTAAATTTATCTTAAAGCCGCGGCTGGCGTGCAGCACGAGATGGCAACGGCGCCCGAGCCTCCCGTGCCCCCATTGCCGCCGTGATGACTCGTCGTGGATCCTCCGCCGCCGCCGCCGCCGAGGCCGTCGATGCCATTTTCGCCGCTGTCTTTCGCGCCCGGCATGCCGTTTTTGCCGCCGCCACCGGCGCCGCCTTCGCCGCCACTGGAACAGGCTGGGTTATGAGAACCACCGCCGCCGCCACCGCCGTACGTGACCGTCTCACCGGTGATATCGCTCGTAAAACCATCTCCGCCGTTACCGCAAACGGAAGAGGTTCCGCTGACCCCAACGGATCCGGCTCCACCACCGCCCCCGGCGTTCCAAGACCCAGACGTTCCGGAACCTCCGGCAAAACCGTGCCCGTATTCACCGCTCAATCCAGATTGAGCGGATTGCAAAGCGGCGCCGCCAACGTGACCATACTTACCGCCGCCTCCCGATCCGCCCGGATAGCCGCCTTCGTGCCAAGATGAACCGCCACCTCCACCGCCAAGAGCGATGAGGTCTTGGAATACGGAGTTCGAACCAGCTTTTCCTGGATCATCGTCGGAGCCACCTTTCGTGTTTTTCCCTGAACCGGTGATTCCACTTCCTCCGGCGCCTCCCGAACCGACTTGGACTTCGTAGGTTTGACCGGCGACGACTGGATACGACTCGACGTACACCACACCACCGCCGCCGCCGCCAGCGCCGGATCGTCCACCGCCGCCACCACCGCCGCCGACGACCAAGATTTTCGCCATGCCCGTTTGCGGCGCGGTGTACGCGTACGTCCCAACCGATTCAAATTTCATAAGTTCCGGCTCCGACGAAGACGAAGGCGTCGTTATTGGGTTCGCTTGAACGCCTTGCCCTGCACACTTTTCAAAGGTGAAAGTGTCGCCGTAATAGCCTCTCGCGGAGTAGTTATCGCTACCGCAACCGCCAACGTTTCGAATGTTCGTGTTGGACGGATCCGGACAAAAATCTTTTTGATTCGTACCCGGATTCGACGCTTTCCCTCCCGCCTTTCTGCACGACCAAAACGAATCGCCAGAGGACGTTCTCGTGCTCGGGTCGCCGCCAGAACCTGAATTTCCGACCCATCTGCAGTAATCTTGGCAAATACCGCATCCGCTCGCGTCGTACCAGCCGCGATAGTTATCCGTGTAACCGGCGTCGCCGGTACCGCTGCTGATCGGACACGTCTGGGCGTCGAGCACTTCGGGCTCCGTAGATATTTGCGGACACCCCGGTGGCCCGGAGTTCGCGCACGTCGTTTCACACGTTCCCCAGTTATACGCCAACGTTTCACCGTCGAAAACGCGGTTGTAAAACACATCTCCGCTCCCCGGATCCGAATACTTCGAGGTACACTGCTCGATACCGGCGAGCGCCGACGGCGAAGAAAACGCCGGGCAACGCGCGTCGCCTTCGTGTAAGCAACCGTTGTCCAAAACCGTGGATTCGTCTGATTCGTCTCCGAGTGGGTATAAATAAAACCCAAACTCTTCGCCGACTTCAAGATCGACCGTCCCTTCGTAGTTTCCGCACGACGTTTCCTGCAAATTTTGTGCGTTTTCGAATCGGAAATCACTTTGCATGGATTTCGAAACCACTTTCGCTCCAATCTTTCCGGTCCAATCCGAGGACGTATCGAACGGAAGCTTGTTCAAGGGAGAGCACCCGGTGTGCAAACTGATAGTTTGCGGAGAACCGGCGCCCAATCGTGATTGACGAACAACAACTTTGTTGTTCGAAGTGTTCGTATTGGAACTCCCGAGTTTGAGTTGCCCGCGGCCAAAAGAAGATGATTGCGACGCGACCCCTAAAGCGCCTAACGCGATCGTCGCGGTGGCGGCAATCGCATATTTCGGGGTCAAATACTTCTTTAATGAAGTAGATTCTTCGTTCGTCTTTTTGTTTAGTAAAGTCGTCGATTCCATGGTATCACTTTTAGAAGTCATCATCGTGCTCTTGATTGTGTTGTTTTTAGTGTTGAAATGCTGACTCAGGATTTTCTTTTTTTCTTTCTTCGACAGCTCCTCAAAAAAAGTGAAGAAATGAAAAAAACAGACAGAAGTGATGATTGAGAAAAAGAGGAAAAAAATTCATTCGTGAAAAATATTTTTGCTCGACACAGGAGTAAAAGTCTGTTAAAGATGAGTCTTTCAGAAAGAGCAGCAGACGGCAAGACAAAAAAATTTCGTCCACATAAACACTTTTTTTAATTGGTGAGACGAAGGAGAGAGAGAGAGAAGAGAAGAGAAAGAGTCTCTTAATCTCTCTCTTCTCTTCTCTTCTCATCATCACACTTTTACCATGCGCGTGTTATGCTGTCGAATACAAAGCACTTTCACTTTTTCAAAAACAACTTTAATTCTTCTTCTTTGTTGTCTTCTTCTCTCGCTCTTCTCGCTGCGTGCGATTTCTCATCATCATCATCATCATCAGTCGGTCGTGATGAATACACACGCTGAGAAAGGAAGACAAACACAACGCGAAGGAGAAGAAGAAGGGAGAAGAAACCAAGCGGAAGAAAAAGCGTCGTCGTTTACGTTTATCACGTCTAATAATAATGATGTTCCTCCTTTATTTGTACAATACGAAGTGTATCCCAAGTGTGCAGAAGAACAAATCGAAAGAAACGTCAAACTGTTTCAAAAAGAACCGACAACGTGTCCGGATGAAAAATGGTACGACGAGTGGACGCAGGAGATTATCATCGGTAAAAACGAAAAGGAAGACGATACTAATTCATTTGTCGCGATCGAAGTCGGGTGCAACAAAGGAACGGATGCGATTCTTCAGTTGCGAAGGTTTACGAAAGACGCGAGAGCGAGCGTCGCAACGTTTCAAAAGTTGACCAATTTTCCGGAATTTTCGTGTTCTTGGGAACAAAAGAAATGGGACGAAGCGGTGCGAGGATCGTTCGTAAAAGATGATGATCCTGGACAAAAGAAAGGCATTAAATACAGACACTATTGCATAGAAGCGAGTTACGAAACATTTGAGCGAGTTCACGCCGCGGCGGAGAAAATGAAATTGGCCGACGTCGGACTGACGGTGCACTACAACGCGGTGTCGTCGAGTTCGTGGCCAAGTACAGTCAAGTTCCCGAAGATAACCGCCGGTCAGGAGAATATTGGAATTGGCATGACGGCGAATCCAAATTTGAAAACGCAAACGTATTCCGAATTTCACCAGACTCCGGTGATAACCGTGGACGAATTCGTTAGGAAAGAAAATATGCTTGAAGGTCTGGATGTTGTGAAAATCGACACGGAAGGTAACGACGCAGCCGTATTAATCGGAGCGTCTAAGACTTTGATGTCTTTGAAGCCGTCCTACGTCCAGTTTGAAAATCACGGAGTTGGGAAGTGGAAGACATTCGATTTAAAGGATTCAATAGATATGTTAGACGCGATGGAGTACGAGTGCTTTTGGAGCACAAACAGCGGTAAACTCATTCAAGTGACAAACTGTTGGCACGAGTCGTACAGTAAATTTAAAATTTGGTCGAATATCGCGTGTTACCACAGATCCGATCGAACTTTGAAACGGATCATGGATAAATACGTAGTAGTAGCCAATTAGGGCAATTAGAAAAAATATTATTCATAATAGATTTTAGCAAACGACTACTTTAGCAAACGACTACCATACGACTACCATACTATACTACTACTTTTTATTTAAACTACACGTCTCACACAACGCGGTCGTCAACGCCCCGCGCGATAGCATCTCACCTTGAACACGAAAAACATCAACGTGCCGTACAAATATAAGACTTTTGGATAGGTGATGCTATTACTCGCGTCCACCATTACCCCGGTTAAAGAGGAAGAAGACGCGCCGCCGCCGCTGCCGCCGCCGAGCGCGGAAGTTTTGGTTCTCGCGTCGAGAACTTCGCGAGCGAGAGAGCGCAATTTTCGCAACTCGGCGCTCGTACTCACAAAACTTCCGCCGCTTAATCCGTCGTCGTCACTTTTCTTGGACGCTTTCGTCGCGACAGTCTTAGCCGCGTCGAAGAGCAATTGTCTTCGTCTTTGACTTTTCCACGTTTCCAACGCTAACTCAGATTCGGTTTGCTCTAAATTCGCCCACTTCAAAGAGCACAACGCGAGCGCGACGTCATCCTGTTTCATTAAATTGGACGACATCGCTTTTAACACCTTTGATTCTTCGTTCGATGCTCGTAAATTAGAAACACCCGACGAGGACGACGACGACGATGAAGAAGAAATGGTGTAATCGACCAATCCCGGCATCGAGGGCGCCGCGTTGCCTTCCAAAACGTATCCGTGTTTCGTCGCCGCGTCGTGTATTGTTTCCGCCGCGAAACGCACCGCTTCGTCTTTACTCCAACCGGCTCGTTTCCCTCGAGTTGAAAACGTGACGGCGAAAATACCGTTATCATTCACCGCGTGTCTCGAGAACACGTCGTAGATTTGTTGCGTTCGTTGCATGACGGCTCCGCAATGGTCCAGATAGACAACTTGGAAGGACTCGGAAGCGGGATCTCGCGACGCTAAATACGATTCAACGGTTCCAGTAAACGCATTTTCCTTCTTGGAATTATCGACTGAAAACGTTCCGTTTCGCAAGGCGTACACGACGGAGGAGTACGGGTTTGGAATAAACACCGAGGACGCGGTAAATCCTCTTCGCGTGAGTTCAGAAGAAGTCAATCCATCCTTCGCGTCTAAAGTTAAAGACAAACACCGCTCTTGGGAAACGCCCAACTCGAGAACGGATAACTGAGACGCTTCCCCGACGGCTGAATTCGTGATTGCTTTATCCACACCGACGAGATTCCGTTCGCTCGGAGCGCCTTCTTTGTTATTCCCGGCTTCGTCGTACGGGTCAGATTCCCAGCGACAAAGAAACGTCCCTTTGTGTTGGGCGAGTAAATATTCTCTCTCTAAAAAGCGCGTCTCTTCTTCTATTTTTCTTCTCACGTTTGTCTCGTCTCTCGTCAGCGCAGTCGCGACAATCGCTGCACAAAACGCGCACGCGCTTAAACACGCGTCTAAGAAAAACAACGACGGCGACGCGTACCGCGAAGGCCCAAATCCTAACGCCAGCGTCTTAAACGCCAACGCTACGAAAGCTAAAGTTCTATTTGCCTCGAGTACTGAAAGCGCGAAGGAAAATCTGAGCTCCGCGCAGTCTCTGAGAAGAGTTTTCAATTTCGCAAACTCGCGATGGCGTTTCACGTTCGCGCTCACGTCCATGGCTCTTCTTCTGTTTTTCTGTTCGTTCGCGTCTTTCGCCGCGAACGGCGCCAACGAGTACGGTAAGAACGCCGAAGCTTCGCGCAAGCGCGCGTTCAATCTTATTTTTACGCACGTCAACGCGAGCGCCGGTAACGCGGGCGCTATACAAATCGCGTAGACGATAGAATCCGCGACGGCGTCAACGAAAAGCGCGAGAACTTTCATCGTTGAAAATCTATTCAACTGAAAGTCAAAGTAATACGTTGAACTCCCGCCGCTCGAACACAAACCAAAGTATATGCGCAAAGCGGCGACGAAAATCCCAAACGTAACGGAGAATAAGAACGCAGATTTCGCCACGGAGGCGTATTTTGACTCGTATATTCTCCCTTCTCGGACGAGAACTGGCGGTTTCTCGTCTATGAATTGTTTGTTTTGAAACGAATCCTCGACCGCGTTGAATAAAGCTCTCGTTTTGTTCAGTTTCACCACGTTATTATTATTATTATTATTTATATTATTACTATTGTTTATTATGTTTATGTTGTTCATAGAAGAAGAAGAACGCGTGGCAGTTTGTAACGCGGAAATCGCCAACGACTCTACCGAATTCATGTTTTCTTCTTTCTCTTCTTTCTCTTCTTTCTCTTCTTCTTCTCTTCTTCTTCTTCTCCCATCTTCCGTCGATGATGATGATGATGATGAAAACGATGATGATTTTGTTCGTTGAAGATGATGATTTTGATGTTTTCGTCGAAACCGTCCTCCATCTCGACGAGGACTTTTAAAAGAAAGACCAGAACCACGATTACGAGGAGTCGTTTTAGTAGTAGTAGATATAGTAGTACTAAAACTAAAACTAAAACGACTCAAAGTCCGTGGTATCGTCGTCGTCGTCATTCTCGTTTGGAAATGAAGAAACGATGAAACAATAGTATAACGAAATCCTTCTTCTTCTTCTGTTTGATTTTGTTTGATGTGAAAAGAAACAAACAAAAAAAAAACAAAAAAAAAGCAAAAAAAACAAAAAAGCAAACAAAAATCTCTTTCTCGACCATGCATGCCTGCAAGAGAAAAAAAGGAATTTTACAACAACAACAACAAACACTTTTTCTCAAACACACAAAAACACACACCACTTATTATTAATAGAACATTAACAGATAGAACAACAGATATAATAGAACGAGGAGTTAGAGAGAGAGAGAGAGAAAAAAAGAGAGTTTAGAAAAGAAATACATGCCTCTTCTTTATCAGTATCATCATCATCGTGATGATGATTCACCACCACCATCATCATCATCCAACAACAACAACAACAACGCAACATTAAAGAAGATTGAAAAAATCTCAAAAGTTTTACACGCGTTGTTTTTAACGACGGAAACGACGATGCATTGTAATAACAACAACGACGATGATGAGAAGAAGACAAAGAAGAAGAAGAAAGAGAACGAGTATCGAGTTTTGAAGATAACAGACAACGGCTTTTGTGGCCCGTTAACGATGACAAAAGAGAAAACTTTCCAATTGGAAAAGCATCCTCTCAAAGGTGTTCGTCCCCCTCTTTTAGTGACAAAATACGCGAGTGTTTGGGAGCAAAAAAAGTACAACAACAACGTGAACGATGAATTCTCCTCGGAAGAAGGAGAACACTACCGCGATGTGCTCTCCTTGGCGAGAATGAGCGAGCAGTTTCAATCACGAGTCGTGGCTTTGCATCGCGTGAAAGAGCTCTCGTCATCGATACAACCTTTGACAACAACAACAACAACAGACGAAGAGGAAGAACAACAACAACAACAACAACAACAAAAGGAGAGAGAAGAGGATGTTGATTTTTTACTCGCGACGCATATTTTCGCGCCGGGTTCGATGAAAGCGAAACATATAGTGGAAGTGCTGGACGGTACTATCGCTCATAACAGAGGTAACGAGAAGAGTGTGATAAAGAAGAAACGAGAGGTGTACGCTTTGACGACGGCTTTGAGAAGCTTGAACGGCTTGGCGCGATATGTACAGATGCCTCCCATGAAAGAAGAGGATAAAAAAGAGACCCACGAAAGGTTACGCGCGGAAGCGAAGAGGAAGAGATGTTTAGTTTTACAGTCAAAGAAGACGATTATTGAAGCGTATAAGGAAATGATGTTGACGACGCCGAAGAGTTCTAAAATGGCTGACGAGAAGAAAACTTCTCAACAAAAATCAACCGTCGTCGAAAAAGGAGAACGACAAACGTCCGCGACCACAAAGGAAACAAAAGAACAACAACAGACGAATAGAAGTGAAAAGAGAAAGGAAGAGAAACCACAACACGAGAATAAAGTCGTCGCTCCTAAAAAGACCGTCGTCGTCGTCCCAGTCGTCGCGACGAACCTTCCGCCGAAAGGCAGAAAACAAAAGAGGACGCCGTTTTCACCGCCTCGGATCTTTGGACAAGAGATTACGAACAACAACTAAAAATAATAATAATTCGTTTTAAAATACTACACGTTTAAAAGTAATGCAAATAGTGTGGCGGTACCGTGGTTCTTTTTGTGCTAATACATATTATGGTATCATCAAATCATTCGAATATTCAAAAGAAGTTTCTCAACAACAACTAGGCGTAGGCGTGTTCGTACTTCTCGAATTGCCACGGATGAAATTCCGCGTCCAGCGGATGTTTCGTGCTATCTTCTCCCTCGTCGGTATTTGCTCCTGCTACGTTCGTGCACATTTTCTCCATCTCGCGAATATCTTCGTACGAGTTTTTGTTGTATTCAAACACGTGTTCGACAATCTCCGCCTCGTCCGCGGTGCACTCGGCGTTTTTGCCCGTCTCCAAGAAAAATCTCGGCTTCCACGGGCCGCACTCCAAAGCTCGCCTCTCTCGCCTCTCTGCTCTTTGCCTCTCTTCTAAAGCGGTTTTCTGCGTGCTCGCGGTTGAATTATCCGCTTTTTCTAAAGCTCTTCGATCTGGTCGCAACCTTGAATCGGATTTCAACAACTTACCATCCGCCGGAGCCGTTTCCGCGCCGATGGATTTCACCGCGAAAGAGTTGAACCCGTACGGGTGTTCGTGCGCTACTTTAATCTCGCTCTCCTCAACCTGCCACAACTTCTTCTCCCACGTGGTGGTTTCATCATCGCTTACTTTACTACATTTCAAATCTTTGTTCCAATGTCCGTACATTCTCAATTTCTCTTTTTCGTTGTTATCCTTGACGAAACCGTTGACTTCGTATCGACCTCGAGAGGACCAACCGCAGGCGGTGAACTGCAAATCGCACGTCGCTTTCGTCGTCAAGTTTTGCACGCGCATGTCACCGAACGTGTCCACCCAAATTCTTCCAACGATCAAGTTGTTAATTCTCGACGTGGGCGGGATAATGTTGAACGTCTCGTTCGTTCGTTTCAGATGAATTCTCGTGCGACCGATTGGAAAGACGTCCACCCAGTTCCCCATAAACTTCGTCTTCACCGCGGAGGTAATATCGTACGTCCATTTTTCCGTATTCGCGTGCCCGGCACCAATCGGCGGGTGGTGACTCACTTGCTCGTAAATCGCCGTGCTCTTGCCGTCGTCCAGTTTCAACTCGTACGTCTCGCCTAAAATCGGATTGAACGGTTTCTTCGTTCGTTCCATGGTGGAATACACGGACACCGCGTACGCGGTCACCAACGCCAACCTTACGTCCTCGTCCTCCTCATCCGCGGCTTCATCCAACAAATGTTGATACTGCAAAATCTCCGCCATCTTTTGCAACGTCGACATCGGTTCCATGATGAACACTGGCACGGAAAACACCGACATGACGTCCGCGCCAATCATATTTTTCAGCGTCGCCCACATCGCTTTCCTATCTTCCTGATGGTTCTTCCCGTCGTTCGGGTCTGTATCGCTCGCCCCTCCTTTCAAATCTCCGTCCCCTTCGTTTCCTCCGCCTTCGGTGACTTCGAGTTCATCCACGCCCGCCAGACTGTTTTAATGTTAATGTGAATGGTGTTGTCATTCGCAGAGGAGTAGAGGAGTGTTAAAAAGTGGTAAGATTTTAATTTTTTTTTTGGGTCTTTTTCGCGTCTGTTTTGGCAGAGAAAACCAAAACCAAACGACTGACTGACGACTGTTTTCTCCTTCTTCTTCTCGCTTTTATCGTGTGCGACTCTCCGACGAAAGCGAAGACGACTACCACGATGGTTTTCGACGAAAGAGAGAACGAAAGAGAGATGGAGACTTTCTCCGCGCGCGCGCGCGTTGACATCTGTTGTTGCTTTTTTGAGATGAACTCGACGACGTAAACGACGTACACGAGACGAAACTCCGATGAAGAAAAAGAATAAACTCGACTTTTACGCACTAGTTAATCCCGTCGCCGAGGGCGTTCACCAAGTCAGACCCAAAGGTGGAGACGCGACTGAATAAAGATCGGTGTCCAGGAGACGCTTTCATTTCAGTCGTGGTCGTTGGTGGTGGTGTTCCTTTAGTCGTGGCTTTTTTAGCGGCGTCCTCTGAATCGTCGTCAGTATCGAGTGGTCGTGGTGTGCCGCTACTCATACTCATCGTGCGTCGCTGTGGTTGAGTAGTACGAGATGAGTGAAAGTGTGTGGTGCTCTTTATGATGATGATGATTTGGAATGAATACTTAAAAAAATTATTACAGAAAAGAAGTGCGTCACACGACGGCGTATGATAATAAATGTGAACGAAAAGAGTGGTTTACATACATACAACTAAAAAGAAACATGCAGAACACGCTCGAGACGACGACGACGACGACGACGCTCTTCTTCTTTTTATACCGAAACGGCGGCTTCGTCTACGAAATGCTTTTCCTCCTTCTCGCTTTTCTCGTTCTTTCCGGCGGCCGCGGCGCGATGATTAGTATTGCGAGTTCGCCAGAACGCGAGAAAGGCGAGGAAAACCGCCGA
>ENA-OWPI01001039-OWPI01001039.1-marine-metagenome-genome-assembly--contig:-NODE-1039-length-33220-cov-11.741605_pt1 | contig 33220 bp, 31 predicted proteins | sample MGYA00238138_ERZ651775 | MGnify/ENA primary metagenome ERZ651775 (study PRJEB26906, sample SAMN06265043) | marine metagenome | isolation source: Helgoland LTER site | place: Germany:Helgoland, sampling...
CTGGACTGCGCACACCGCGGACCCGGTTCACGCGAACGTCTTGACCAACGCGGCCAAGGGCTTCGGCTTCTACTAAACGGTTCTCTTGCCTCGTTTTAGAGAAAAGAAAAGCTGCTTAGAAGAAATCAAAGAAAAATGTGGTTGGTTGATGTAAACATCATATGTAGATATGAACAAACCCCCTGATGACGGTTGGCTCGTGAAGGGAGGAAGCGCTTGCGTTTCCTCCCCGAGGCTTTCCCGAAGGTTTTTTTTTTTATAAAACAATTTAAAAAAGAACTTTTTGTAATGCGAAAACGTATTCGTTTTTGTGTCGCGAATAAGAATATACATTGTCTCTCCAGTAGTACGCGCCCTCCCCCTTTTTCGTTGTTGTCGTTGTTGTTCGTCGCGCCTCGAATTTCGATTTTTTTTTGCCTCCCCAAGTGTCTGTCGTATTTTTTTCTCAATCCTCTTTCGATCTTTTTCTCGAGTGACAGAAAACCACTCGTCGACACGTCAAAAAAAAACATTCATCACAAGAGAGTTTCGATTGAAGAAAGACCATCATCATCATCATCATCATCATCATCATCATGTCCTCTACGATCTCCTCCTCTCTGTTTTCCTCGAAAGCGTCCTGCGCGTCGTCGTCGTCGAGGAAGATGAGCCGCGCGAGGACGATGCGTCAAAATCGTGCGGGGAAGATTGCGAGCGTTTCCACAGCCTCTCCTCAAAATCATCATCGAAGGAACAGGAGGAAAAAGAGATCCGGAAGCGTCATCGCGGAAGCATCGTCGGCTTCCGTGGCGACGCAAAAAGTGCCATCCGAACCGATCGTTCCTGGGAAAACAACCTCGGTCTCGCTCGAGGACGCGAGAGAGTTAGCCGCGTGGTTGAGACACGAGAGAAACGCAAAAATGGTTGGCGAGTTTATTACTATCCAACCGGCGTCGGGGAACCCGTACGGCGATCGAGGGGATAAAACGAGCACGGCGACGACGACGGAGATGGCAGAATTCACGCTCTCTAAGAACGTGGAAGGTGGGGACGTTATCTTGTCCATTCCTCAGGACAACTGCGTGACGGCGGTGGACGCGAAGGAACATCCCATCGTCGCGCCGTTGATCGAAGAGAAGCCGGAGTTGGTGCAGTTAGCGTTGTGGTTGTGCTGCGAGAAAGCGAAAGCGAAAGGGAGCGAGTGGTGGCCGTATTTGAAGACTTTGAACGGGAATCCAAACAGCGTTTTGCGGTTTACTGAGGAGGAGTTCAAAGAATTGTTGAAAGGGACGTCGATTGATAAAGAGGCGAGGCAAAGAAGAGATTCGGCTAAGGAGGAGTACGAGGCTTTGAGAGCGGCGATTGCGGAAGATCCGGGTAAATATCCGTTGGATGTGTACGCGTTTTTGACGGAAAGTGCTTTTATCGATGCGTTAGATATTGTATGCGCGCGAGCGCAGTGGTTAAATAGCGCGAACTGTTACGCGATGGTACCGTTGATGGATGCGATTCCAATTTGCGGGGCGCCGCCGCCGGTCTCGCCCGAAGACCCATCGTTTGCCCGGTTTTACGAGATTAGAGATATTAAAACTGGATTGACTGCCGTGAGGTGTGGATACGCGGATTACGACGTCGATTCAGCCTCGGTGGTTTTATGTGCGAACACGAGGGCGAGCGCGGGGAGTAAAATTCTGCAAATCGATCACAGCGTGAGAAATAACTCGGAGTTGTATTTATCCTTTGGAGACGTGGATGATCAGCACCCGGGCGATTACGAGTATTGGCCGGCAGAGTTATCGGAGAACGATCCTTTATACGCGGCTAAAAAGTCCGTTTTAGAGGCGCAAGGGTTCGCGGATAAAGGCCAAACCTTCCCCGTGTACAAAGATCGCATGCCGAGGGAGTTTTTGTCCTATTTGCGGTTCGCTCGCGTGACGAACAGCGAAGAGTTATTCGCGGTGTCCTTCACTGAGGATAAAGTTGTAAGCCCTATGAACGAATACGAAACTTTGCAACTGTTAATGGCTGATTGTCGCGATCGCATGAGCGCGTACGATACGAACGAAGAGGATGAACTTTTGTTACAAAAACGTGACGACGTTTCGTTGAAAATCCGAAACGCGTCCAGACTTCGCCGGTGCGAGAAAGAGTTGGTTGGTGAGATGATGAACGCGGTGAGGCGACGTTTAGCGCCTATTCGCGGGATTCCCACGAAACAAGGCATGGAAGACCCGAACTCGGACTTGCTGGAGATTTTTGATGCGATTGAATCCATTCCAAACGCACCGAAGAAAGCGTTTGAGAATTTCCAGAAATGGGCGAGAGGAGATTATGAAGACGAGAATCGCCGACCGAAGGGCGGTGGAGGCGGGTGCGGATAAGGTACAATCTCTAAATCGTTCTCAAAATTATAGCACACTATCATATTATTGCTTTTCTTTAAAAGCTGGGCATATCTACGCTTCTACTATTCACGTTCGTGTTGTACGTGACTTTATTTCTTAATCCTCTTCGTCTTCGTCGTCATAATCGAGCACTTCGGGTTCAATAGCGAGCGCTTTTTCCAAAGAAGCAATGTTCAGCTGTTTCGTATCCAGGAGATAAAAGTTATCGTCCAGTAGTCTTTGTAACTGTGACAACGCCTCCTCCTCGTCGTCTGTACCTCGTCCCATTTTCTCCACTTCGATCGTTTCAATCTCTTCGCTTTTGATTTGCAACTCGTCGACGACATTTTCGTAGCTTTCTTTTTCCTCGTCGGAAACGATAGACGTGACGACGCCTGGATCGACAGCACCGACCCGGCCGCATCTCCCCGCGCGATGAACATACTCTTTTGCGTTTGGTACGTCCAGCGAATACACGTGTGCGACATTTCTGAGATCTAAACCGCGACTGACCTGCGCCGTGCACACCATAATCGACGCTTTACCTTTATCGAAATCTTCCACAACTCTGAGCGCTTCTCGACCTTCTGGGAGGAGCGTGACGAGCGTATGTGCACCCCATAACGCTTTACGCAGAGGACCGGCGACAATTTCCGCCGCTGGAGTATCTTTTACGAATACGAGCGTCCGCGGTGGCGGTTTGTCCTCCCCGGCTGCAATCGCGTCGGCGCGAATTTGCCGGCACAAAGTGACCAATTTTCTCCCGGGTTCCGAGTACAACACGCGGTGGCGAATGTTTGGAGGAAGTCGTTTATTCCCACCCACGCTATTATTTTTGCTACCAACATTATCATTACTACTCTTTGTCGCGGCTTCTCCCAGTGAAGTCGATCCTCCTTCTTCTTCTCCTCTTCCTCCCAACTTTGCGAGTCCTTCCAACACCTCCTCTACGTCCTTCTCGATGTCTTTTTTCCTCTCCTCCAACCCTTGTCCTTCGTAATCAATCGCTTGCGTTTGAATAATCGTCGGTTCGTAAAACGGCACCACTTCTTGCACGTCCTTCAAAAACGAATCGCTCGCAATGCTCACCCCAACTAAGCAAATCTGTCTCGTTTCCATCACCGGCACGAACGGACTCGGCTTCAACAACTCTCTCATCGCTTCTTTATGGTTCTCGAACAACGCATCCGCTTCGTCGCAAATAATATGCGACGCCAAATCTACCTCGACAACACCTTGCCTCTTCAACTCCGCCAACTCCTCGGGCGTCCCAATCACAATCTCGGCCGTCGATAACTCCGGATCGGGATCTAACACGTGCCTTTGCTCGAACACGCCTTTCACGATCAACCCTTGCGGCCCGGAATAGTTGAACATGTTCCCTCGATCTCCAGGCACGCCTCTCGAAATCGATCCCCCGGTTAATTTATACGCCAGCATCGTCGTCTGCACCACTAACTCTCTCGTCGGCACCACCACTAAAATCTGCAACATCTTCCTCCCGACAAAATCCATCTGATCCACCGTCGGAACCAAATACGCCAACGTCTTCCCGGTCCCGGTTTGCGCGCTCATAACAATCAATCGATCGCCATCTAAAAACGCCGACGTCGCTTTCCTTTGAATCCCGGTTGGAAACCGAAACCCTAGCGCCTCTGCTCTCGCCGCCATCCACTCCGCGACTCCTAGCATCCTCCAGTCTAACAAAATCTCCCTCGCGTCCCGTCCTCCGTTCAAGTTTTGCACCACTTGTAACCGCTTGGAGAGTTTCGCAGCTAACTCGTAATCCTCGTCCGTAATCGCTCGGTTTAAGCTCGTGGTGAGTAAATTCTCGTCCGAGATTTCTTGGATGAAATCGTACTTTTTCTCTTCCTCGTCTTCTCTTCCCTTCTCGGACGATTCAGACGACGACGATATCGCCGAGGACACTAAAGCTCTTCTCTTTGGGGAAAAACGAAGCGAAAGGCATCCGTGTCCGTTTTTGGTCGTTCTCGAAAGACAAAGAGAACGGGGCAAAGACGACGACGGAAACGACGACAACACTCGCCGCGGTTTTAACACCACAGAGGAGGTCGCTCTCGTCGTCGTCTGAATCGTCGTCGTCTGAATCATCGTCACCGAAAAGAGGAGGAGGAGCGTTGTTGTTTTAAATACGCGCGCAAAGGTGTTCTTTCTCGTGAAAAGTCTGACGTTTTCTCTCGAAATTTCACACAAAAAGGCATCACAGAAAGAAGAATAACGAGGATGATAAAGATGATGACATCGACGAATTTGACGACGAGAGGAAGGGCTTCGTCTTTACCGTCGTCGCGCACTCTCAGTCGTCGTCGTTTACGTCGTCGCGCGAGCAGCAGTACGAGCGGTCCTTCTCCTTGTCGTCCTTTTGGTGAGAAGCAAAAGTTTCCAATTTCCAACCGCAAAACGAGCTCGACGACGACGAAGAGGAGGACCACGAGCGCGACGACCTCGGCTTTAACGTCATCCTCATCCGTGACTTTGTTCTTAGACGCGATATTTCATACTCAATCTCCCGGTCTCGAGGTGGCATCGCTCGTGAATTCCACGGTGTTTTTGTTTGGCTTGCCGGTTCTGTTGAAAGGCTTGACCGGTCTCGCGACGGCGAACGCGTGGTTTCTCGGAACGGTACGTTTACATGATTTGTTTGTATATATAGAGAGAGAAAGTGATGACTGATAAGCACAGATACTTCTGACGCGTTGTTACGACGCGTAACGAAGCAACCGCGAGAACTTTTCTCGCGAGACGGCCGCGCGTGAGAGAAGGACGTTTCGTTCGAGACGCGACGATCCGTCGGGATCGCCCCGTCTCTCTCGAAACCGTTTGTTTTCAATCTGATTCTCTCCATGGTTACTTTTTTCCACCGTTTTTTTTGCGCTTACTTTTTCTTCGCGCGGATGTCTGACTGACGACGTTCTTCTCCCCTCGCAGGCTATCTTTGCGGCGTTTGGCTTTCGAGGCTACCTCCTCGTCTGTCTCTACTTCATTCTCGGCTCCGCCGTGACAAAGATTAAACTCGAACAAAAAGAAAGAGAGGGCACGGCAGAAGCAAACAGTGGTCGAAGAAACGTAGGTTCCGTGTGGGGTTCTGGGAGTGCCGGGGTACTGTGTGCCGCGCTCGCGTTGGCGTATCCGCAATACGATTCCATCTTGCGTCTCGGCTTTGTCGCTTCGTTCTGTAGTAAGCTGAGCGATACGACGGCATCGGAGGTTGGCAAAGCGTACGGTAAGACGACGTACAATTCGCTGCCACCGTTCAATTCCGTGCCGAGAGGGACAGAAGGTGCGGTAAGTTTAGAAGGGACGTTGGCGGGTGTAGCGGCTAGTTTTGTGTTTGCCGGCGTGGCGGCGCTTCTGGGCGAGTTGAACACGGCGACGTCGTCATCGTCGCCTTTACTCGCGGCTGCGGTGTGTGCGTTCGCGGCGTTCGTGGCGACAACGTTCGAGTCTGCGCTCGGTTCATTGATGCAAGGCAGAAAAGGGTGGGAGTGGTTGACGAACGATGTCGTCAATGCGATTCAAATAGCGATAGCGGCGATAGTAGCGATTGTTTTGGGCGCGGCTTTATAGAAGAAGTGTATGCGTGCGTGCGTGCGTGTGTTTTCAGGTGTAATTGTATTAATTTTATATGAACAACGTTTTCTTTCTTTAGTATTTGTTATGTATCGAATTATCTTAAAGCCTCGCGCGGTTCGGTCCTTCTGCGATGGTTTTCCCTTGGTGCGCGCAATTCGTTAAGTACGCGCACGGCTCGTATAACCCGCCGTACTTCTTGCCGAATTCAGTCAATCTGGCGTAAATTTTCTTCGCGCCCATTTGATCCGCCCAGTGTAAAATCCCACCACGAAACGGAGGAAATCCCATACCAAGAACCGACGCGACGTCAACATCCGCCGCTTTCACCGCGACGCCTTCGTCTAACACTCTGCACGCCTCGTTAACGACTGGGAAAAAAATCATTTCTACGATATCTTGCGCGGAAAAGCCGAGTTGTTCCGGGTGGCCCGGTAACGGTACTTTGCGATTTTTTCGAGCGTTTTCGATAAAAGGCGCGATCGCGTCCATATCTGGCGAAGCTTTGCGTCGGTCGTCGTAGGAATAAAATCCACTCTTCGTTTTCTCGCCTAAGCGCTTCGCATCGAGAAGCGAAGGAATCAACGGCGATTCATACACTCGTTCGGGGAAGTCTTCGATGAAATTCTTGCCGACGTGGACGCCAACTTCCATTCCGACTAAATCTGCCAATCGAAACGGACCCATGGGCATACCAAACATAGAAATCACTCTGTCGATGGCGTACGGGTCACACCCAAGGTCCACCAAAACCGTAGCGGACATTGTGTACGGAAAAAACACTCTGTTGACGCAAAATCCCGTGCAGTTCCCAACCACCACGGGCGTCTTTTTTATCTTCTTGGAAAACGCCAAAGTATCGACCAAAATCTGCGGCGGTGTTTGGTCCACGCGAATGATTTCAAATAATTGCATGACGTGCGCCGGAGAGAAGAAGTGTGCGCCAATCAACCGTTCCGGATTACGCATTTCGGACGCGCACTTTGCGATGGAAATCGTCGACGTGTTCGTGCTCAATATGCACGACGGTTTCACGATTGATTCCAACGTCGAGAAAATCTTCCTCTTCAAGTCCAAGTTTTCGATCACAGCTTCGATGACCATATCGACGTTCGCAAAGTCTCTGTCGTCCAGGGTACCTCGTACGCGTCCAACAATCGCTTTCGCCTTTTCCGGTTTCATCTTACCTTTTTTCACCATCGATCCGATGTTCGCTTCGATGCGTTGGATACCGGCTTGAAGAAATTCCGGTTTGATCTCTTTCAACACCACCTCCATGCCGCTCAGAAGACACGCGGTGGCGATGCCACTCCCCATCAAACCACCGCCAACCACGCCGACGCTTTTCACTTCACTCGGCCGTAACTTTTGATCCGTAATCCCCGGCACAGACGCCGTCGCTCTGCTGGCAAAGAAAAAGTGCACCAATCCTTTCGCAGCGGGCGATTTTACCGCCTTTTGAAACATCTCCGATTCTTTCCTCAACCCTTCCGCGCTCCCTTTCTCCAATCCTACTTTCACCGCCTCCACGCAATACGACGCGTGCGGTAAAACCGCTTTGATCTTCTTCGCCTTCCCTTCCGCCACCGCCATGATCCCCATCGTCTGCTTCGCGTCTCTCGGCAACTTATCCGTCCTAGTCAGCGAAAATTGCCTCTGCTTTTCTCCGTTTGCAATTCTTTTCGCCACGCGCACCGCGGCTTCGACCACTGCTCGATCGTTCCCGCTCTTCCCGTCGTCTTCGACGACTTCGTCCACCAATCCCAACCGCGCGCCTTCCTCGCTCGTAATCTCTTTCGATTGCAACATCATCTCCAACGACTTTTCCAGACCAACTAACCTCGGTAGCCTTTGCGTCCCACCGAACCCAGGGATGACCCCGAGTTTCAGCTCCGGCAATCCTAACTTTGCGCCTCTCGTCGCCACGCGCGCCGCGCACGCCATCGAAACTTCCAGACCGCCCCCTAAGGCCAAATTCGATATCGCCGCCACGCACGGTTTCTTGCCGTTTTCCACCAAACGCGTTAAAATCTCGTTGAAATCGCTCACGTTTTCCGTCTTCTCACCTCTGGTTGTTTTCCCTAAGTGTGCGATATCGAATCCGCCGCTGAATATGCCGTTCTCTCCTCGTAAAACGATCGCGTCGATCGCGTCGTCGTCTTGCGCCGATTGGACATTCTCCCGAAACGAGCGGAGGAGGGACAGCGCGAGCGCGTTCACCGGTGGGTTCTTCAGGGTGATAATCGCCACGTTTTGGTTCTCGGTGCCTCGAACAACGTCTACAGTGGTCGTCATTGTGCTTTTGAGACGGTGGTGGCACGCGTGGGAGTCTTCTGTGAAACGCGCGTAACTGTTTTCCGATTTCTACTCGTGACGAGGGAAAAGAACGCGCGCTATAAACGAGAACAAAAGAAAAGCGTTCTGGGACGAATACTGCGCGCGCGTGCTCACGGGCGAATGGTATGAGTAGTACGAGTCGTATAAATCGTGTTTTGCCCTTGCCAGAAACAACGCGCGAGTACTAATGTGAAGCGTATTTCGGTTCTCTCATTCAGTCAGAAATTGACCCCCAAAGAGCAGACGTGTGAGAGGTTTGCTCGCGGTTACGGAAAATGTCCATCGTCGATTGATGTTTACCGACACATTGACCACACGCGCTCTCTTTTCTTCCACTCTTTTTGTTATCAGTCGCTTCCATTGACGACGACGACGACTTCTTCCATTGGCGCTGCTGTGTTGTCGTCCGTGGTGCGGGCGGCGGCGGCGTTGCGGTTACGGAAAAAGCCGCCTCCTCTTCCTCTTTTCTCGTCGCCGTTCGTCTTCGTCTTGAAACTTTTCTTGCCGCCGAGAATAAACGAGGCGTCGTGGAAGCTCCCGATTGCTTTGGACGCGCTCGATGTCGCTCTTTTTTTGTAATCGCTTTCGCTCAAGGTGGGCGTTCGGGCGAGTTGGTGACGAACGTACAGAGTCAACGCCGCGTAGGCGATGAAGCAGACCGATATGGCGGGCATGACGTATAAATAGACGACGGTCATCATGGTGATGTGGTTGATGGTGTCCGCGATTTTGTTGAAGAATGATTCGGGCATGGAGTACGAGAGCTGGAGGTGGCAGATTGGGAGGTGGAGGCCAGCGGTGGACTCGACGGAAGACGCCGGCGGTTGCCAGACGGACTGGTAGAAAGTATCCGTGGGTTCGATTTTGAAGTTTTGTTGCAACGGCACTTTCATGCCGACCGTGTTGCCAGTTCTCGCGTAGATTTCAAACTCCGGTGAGTGGTTCGTCGCGTTCGGAGAGAAGGACGTGTACGGATACGAGTCTTTCGAACCACCAAACGCGCGGAAATCCGTTTGGTACCCGTGCGCTAAAGAGTAGAAACCGGAGGCGCCTTGGAGGAAACCGGAAAAGTTGAACGCGCCGTAGAAGTTTTGGTTCCAGTCGCACGTTATATCGCCGGTAATTGGGCAGTTCAAGTACGTCTTCGAGGCGAACGAGTATACTTCAGTGCTCACTTTCTTGTTTTTCCTTCTCGTTTCACCTTCGCGGTGTTGCAAGGTGACTTTACGACGTAAATCCAAGCCTTGACCGAAATCCGCCCACGCCTGGACGGCGGGCGCGAACATGGATTCTTCGCCTTTTTTCGCGTTTTTAAAGTGTTCTTTGATTTCTTCGTATTGGCCACCGGTGATTTGTTTCCCAGACACAATTTCAATGTGATTGGTGGTCGGATAGACGATTCGGTCGCTCCAATCGCCATCAGTTCGACGAAGAAAGGTCGTGGCGTTGCCTTTGGAGACGCCCAGACCAGTTTTGAGACGGTACGGCGTCGCGCCGGCGCGAAGCATAGTTTGCGCGTCCGTTCCCCAGGGAACGTGGTCAACGTCGAGCGTGTCGATGTCGCGAATGTTGTGTACGGCGCGGACTTTGTTATCTTGTCCGTTGCTACCACTGCTCACGGCATTCAAAAGTGGATCGTCGAATCCAAAAATCCACTCTTTCGCCGAGCGTTTTACGAGTAAACCGGAAGCCGCGGAGTTTAGAAAATCACCAATAGTAAACTTCAACAACGCGGGGAGACCGAAAGTCTGAGCGATGTATCCGAGATAACCTTTCATAATTTGTGATTGCGCATCGTCGGTGAACCCAAGCTCGGCAGTCAGCGCGCTATCTGGCGTTTGGAGGTACCGTAAAGCCGTGTATCCCGTGACGTCTTCGGTGATGTTCTGGTAGAAGTATTTCAAAGCCTGTGCCGAGGAGACATTCGCAACGTACGGAGCGTACGGTGGAGGAATACCCTGCGCAATTTGCATGCCAGTTACATATCCATGCACTTCAAAAACATCAGTTGGACCGCTCGACGCATCTATACCAAACGCTTCGTACATGGGCGCAAAAACAGCCGGCGGTAACGGCAAAGTAGTAATCGGTACGCCGTCACCGAAAGAGACGCTGAAAGAAAAGAGTTGTCCCAACGCGAGATCTTCCGCGGTTACTACTCCTGATGTCACCGCCGCCGATAAATCCGCAAATGATGACGATAAGACTGGATCGTACGCACACGCGTTGATAAAACCAACCATCGCCTCGTGTAAGCCTTTTAACGTTTGCGGCAACGCCGAGAGCGCCAAATTGAACTCGCTTCCGGCAGATTTGATGATTTCCACGTACGCCGGGTTGATTGAGATGATCTGTTTTCACGGAAAGGAGCACAATACACACGTCAGTTTAGAATAATAGATGCGACGACGGAAGAACGAAGCAAAACATATAATCATTAAAAAAAAAAGAGAAACGTCCGTACCTCGCTCTCCTCCCACGCTCTTTCCGTCCCCCAATCGACTTTCCCGTATAAAGTCTCCACGAACCCAACCTCGCTCCCATCCTCGCTAAACGTCACGTTCTGTTTCTTCGACACTCCGTCTTTAATCACGAACGGCCCAACCTCCTCTAACTTTGGCGCTTCCAACCCGCTCACAAACTCGGATGGATTCGTCAGGTTCCAAAAATACACCTCCGCTCTCAAATAGTTCTCGCACGTCGAATTCGTTCTGGAAAAACACTCGTCCTCTCTTTTCAACGCGTACGATTCCATCGGATTCATCGCGGGTATGTACACCAACCCCAGGCACAAAAACACCCCCAACACGAGCACGGACGCGGACAACGCCACGTGCAAAAAATGGTTCTTCACCCCCATCCCGGCGCCGCCGTACGTGGAGAGCACTTTCGTCGTGTTTGACTTTTTCGTGTGGTTTTCCTTCAGATCGGTCAAAAATTGCGCCTCTTCGCTGTTCCCCCCTTCATCGTCGTCGTCATCGTCATCGTCACCACCTCCTCCAGTCAAAGAGGATCTTCCGGGAGGAAACAGATTTTCACGCTCGTCTTTCTCTTCTTCTTCTTCCTCGTTTCGATCGAAGGAGGACATCTCTCTCTCTGTTTTTAGATGAACTTTTTTCTTGCTATTTTTAGCGTTTTTTAATGACGATTTTCGGCTCTCTTTCGCGTATTTTTTACACAAACTGCCCAATACGACAAAAAGGCAAACGATATATGCGATGTACTCTCTTTCTCTCTCTCTCTTTAAACGACCACCACTGAACGACGCACCTCTTTTTTATGCCATTCGTTCCTCCTCCCGCGCGTCGTCTGTGCGGAATTTCCAGCAGTACCAGGCACCCGAGTCTTCTTCAGCGGAGACGAGAAGACTGTTTTTAAGAAGAAGAAAAGAGAGAAATGCATCGATTCTCCCCCACAGCACGACATAAAAAATCGGAATTTACACACATACAAATATGCGTTCTCAAAACGAAGCAGACGACAGAGAGCGGATGCGCGCTTTGCGAGAACGGCTGGAGACGTTTCGTACTACGAATACGAACACCACGAATACACAGCAAGAACATTTACGACGGAGAGGAGGCGAGGAGGAGCTTTTCCATGATGATGGATTTAAGGGAAGAGAATTGGTGGTAAGTCCGGTGAGGAGGATAAAAACGACTCTGACGACGAGGAGAGGAGGAGAAGACAAGCACGAAAAAGGAAATATTAACAACAACGGTGAATGCGAGGACGAATTCGGGTTTTCGGCGCGATCGCCGCCGCATTCGCATTCGCATTCGCCGAGGATATCTGCGAATTTAAATTTGGGAAAGCCGAGGCGGATTCCGATTGGTGTCGTTGAAACCGCCGAAGGAGGCGCGAAGAAGAAGGATCCGAGACGACGACCTCCTCAGCAGAATACGACGAATCATAATCGCGGCGATGATAGAAACACTACTAGCAGTAGCAAAGATAATTTAGGCAATTTTCTTCGTTACCAAAAAGAAACGAGACAAAGAAAAGACGCCGAGTTTGCCGTCGCTTCGGCGGTGGAATCCGCTCGATCGAAGATATTTATGGAAGTGACGAACTTTTTGAACGAGGAGTTGTTACCCGAAGACGCGGACGTGGTTTCGGTGGCTATATGTCAGAAATTTGCGGAACTCGCCGTGCGCAATCAAAGGTTAGTGAGGTCGGCGAGCGAGGCGAGAGAGATTATCGACCGATTGTCCGCTGAGTTAAATTCTTTCCGCGATTCGTGCGAGCAATGATGTAGTTTTTAGAGCGTCGCGTTGTAAAATATACGAGGAAAAACGCATACATTTTTGCGCGTCTTTTTGTTCGTGCGTATGTGTGTGTATGTGTACAATGTACAATTTCAAAAGAGAGTTCAGCTCACTCACTCGTCGCTCTTTTCGTAGATTTTCGGCGTGTCCAAGTTTGACATCATCCCCATGCCGTACGTAAACGTGCCGGCGAAAATCCAAAAAATAATCAAGCCGCTCACGATGCTCACGTGCAACTGACACAAGTCGTCGCACTCGTTCACTTGACTCCCGGAGCCTTTCGAAAAGAGCAAGTCTCGTCTCTTTTCTCGCTTCTCCGCATCTCGCGTGCAATCAGCGTTGCCGCCGCTATTTCCGCTACCTTCAACTCTTCCGGCGGTCTCGCCGCCTAGGACGCCGGCGACGAACGTCCTCTCCGCCGCACCCAACGCCTTCATCAACGCACGGAACAACGCCAGATCGTCCTCTTTATCCTCCCCGCCGCACATAACAATCCCCACTCGATCTGTAGGCTCCTTATCCTCCTTGGAACGCCTCGTCAAATCGCCTAAGATTGCCTTCACTCGTTCGTCCAACTCGTCCGTTTTTGTCGTCGTCGTCCTCGTCGCGTACTCAAAGTCCTCTTTTTCGTCGTCGCAGTTCCAATACCGCACGCGACCGCCGAGCGAGTTTTCGTCGCGCGAGTTCTCCGCCGTCGAGGCGACGGAAAAGCGTTTCTCTATTTCCTCTTTCACCGCGTGTTGTCGTTGTTGTTGTTGTTGTTGTTGTTGTTGTTTTCCTCCTCCTCGAAAACGGCTAAACCTCGGCGCGAACACCGACGATACCGTCGACGACGACGATTTCGAGAAAGACAAAAACTTCGCCATCTGCTCGTCGTCCTCTGCCGTCCATCGCGGTTGGTCTAAAACGATCGTCACTTCCGCTTTCATCTCATCATCATCATCATCATTCTCCGACTGGAACAAACCTCCCACCAAAAGCTTCTCTAAAACCATTCGCTCGTTTTGTACTCGTCCGGCGTAGAGGGCGACGTTGTCTTCTGTTTCCTCGGATGATTTCGAATGCATCGATGAGAATGCCGTTGCTTTTTCTTCTTCTTCTTCTTTCACAAGATGACGACGAGCAACGGGAGGAGGAGAGAAAAACATCATCGCCGGTGCCGCTTGGACGACATCGACGCGCGCCGCTCGGTGGAAGAAGAGCGTCGCGAACGCAAAAAAGGAGAAGCGTGATGAGAACTTCATCGTCTCTGTTCGTTTTGTTGTTCGAAGAAGATGAATACTAAACGGTACGCGTTCTCTCTCGTAGTAGTAGGAGGAGGAGGAGTCCGTCGTGTGTTTTTGTGCCTCTTTTTGTGTTGAAGAAAGAAAGAGAGGTTTTTTGAAGCGTACGCGTACGAAAAGGGAGTGAGGAGTACGAAAGACGCACGCACGAGTACGAAAGAAGCGCTCACAAAGCGAACGTTTGAGTGAGGAAGAAGCACTCGTGAGTGCGTCACGCCTTACTCCTCTTGGAAATTCAAAAAAAAAAAAAAGGTTTTGCGCGACGAGATTGTTTTGAAAGGAAGACGACTTTCATCTTTACTCTGTTACGCTTGACTTTATATCTGTGCAACGCACGAATACTAAGAGCGCACTGATAATAACAACAACAACATGAATAATCCATTCTTCCAACGCGCGAGCGAGAAGCAAAAAGAAACGCGAGAGCAAGAAACTGCGAACCAACCGTGGATCGAAAAATGGCGACCGACGAAATTAGACGACATCGTCGGCCACGAGGAAACGCTGAACCAAATGCGAGGGATGATTGAAACCGGCTCAATGCCGAACTTGTTATTATCCGGCCCACCTGGGTGCGGGAAAACAACCTCGGTGCACGTTTTAGCGCGGACGTTACTCGGGGATCGGTATAAAGACGCGGTGTTGGAATTAAACGCGTCGGACGAGAGAGGGATAGATGTGGTGAGAAATAAAATCAAAATGTTTGCACAAAAGAAGGTGACTTTGCCGGCGGGGAGGTGCAAGATTATCATCTTGGACGAAGCGGACGCGATGACGAAAGGCGCGCAACAAGCGATGCGAAGGACGATGGAAATATATTCGGCGACGACGAGATTCGCGTTGGCGTGTAACTTGAGCGATAAAATCATCGAACCGATTCAGTCGCGGTGCGCCATCGTGAGATTTTCGCGGTTGAGCGATAAACAAGTTTTGGAAAGGTTGGTGTACGTGTGCGAGCAAGAGAAGGTGCCGCACGACGCGAGAGGGTTAGAGGCGATCGTGTTTTGCGCGGAAGGGGACATGAGAAACGCGCTGAACAGTTTACAGGCCTGTCATAGTGGGTTTCAAATGGTGAATCAAGAGAACGTGTTTCGAGTGTGCGATACGCCGCATCCGGAAGTCATAGGCGCTATTTTACAACACTGCTTAAACGGAGAGTTGGACGATGCGTGCGATCGACTGTTAAAGCTGAGAAAGAGCGGGTATTCGCCACAAGATTTGATCAAGACGATTTTTCAGGTGTGTAAACGGTTCGACGATAAGGAGATGTCGGAATACGTAAAGTTGGAGTTTTTGAAAATCATCGGATTTTTTCACGTGAGGATTAGCGAAGGGTGCGCGAGCGACGTGCAGTTGTGCGGGATGGTGGCGAGGTTGTGCGGGTGTAGTTTGGAGGCGAAAAGTGGGAAATCGTGGTCGACGCCACAGAAGACGTTGATGGAAATCAGAAAGGAAGGCGGTTCGATAGGCGTGAGCGGCTCGGAGTTTCAATAATAGAACCGATGAAAGGGAGAAGAAGAGAGACAAGAGGAAAAACTGTAATAGTAAGATTAATTTTGTTTTATAAAATGATGATGGTACACTCTTTGACGTTCTCGCTTCTCTCGTCTCGCTATATATATTTCGTTTAAAGCATCTTCAACTCCTCCCGTCGCGAACTCTCAAACGTTCTCACTAAGTTCAAATGCGTCTTTATGCTTTCCAATTCAATCTTCGCTTGGTTCGCCAACCGTCTCGCTTCGACCATTTTTTTTATGTGGTCTTGGTACTCTTTACTCGCGTGCGCTCTGACTTCCGCGGTTGACTTCGCGTCGCCGTTATCCACGTGAAACAACGTAATCGTCGCTAAAATACACTTCTTGGCTTCCTCGAGAATCTCCGCCTCGGCGTGTAAATCGGCCCATTTTTGCCCCAAGTGTTGCAATTGATGATACGCCGCGTCCACGTCGTCCGGAAGTAACTTGCCTTCTAATCGAGACTCACCCGTCGCAGAAGAAGAAGCAGAAAGAGTAGTATTAGAAACACTACTCGTCGACGATGAGGAGGTCACGTTGCTGTTGTTGTTATTATTCGTTTTCGGTAAAGGCTGCGGCGGTATCGAGCGAAACTGTTGTTGCTCTTGTTGTTGTTGTTGTTGTTCCCGTCGCGTCGTCGTCGCCATTTGCGATTGAAACGGCGGTAAATTCTCCCCGTTGTTATTCTTCACGACTCCGTTATTCGTCAACCGCGGTGGCATCTGGACCGGTTTCACCGGTTGTTGTTGTTGTTGTTCTTGCTGCCCATTCAAAGCAGCAGGAGTGAACACCGATCTGATGCTGCTCTTCTTCCCGTACCACCACGTTCTCATGGCGGGTTCCCCAAAAGAAGAAGACCGTCCAGAGGTCGAACATAACGTCGTCGTCGTCTGATGATGACGCGCCGTTGTGCGGGCGGCCAAGAACAACAACCCCTTTGGCGTCGTCGTCATCTCGTCGTGCGGTCGACGATTCGAATCCTTTCGCGGACGACGATTCGTACTCCTGGTTGTAAAAGAAGAAACGCACAGACACCCGCACCCTTTCGACGACGCGGCAAAGGACATATATGCGAAAAGAGCGCGTTCGTTGGTATCAGCAGAGCGCGGATTTTGTGGGTGTGTTGCGTGTTATGTTCTCTCGTTTGTGTGGAAGAGTTGGTGTTTGCGCGGGAAAAACTCTTTCGAAAGAGACCACTTAAACTGCTCGCCAAGAGGAGTACGGAGTTACGCACTTATGAGTCTGCGTGTCTTACTCAAAATTTCGCTCCGTGAGTGCTTCTTTCTTACTCTGCTGCGTCTGTATTCGTAGATATACGCGAGATACGATATTTGGGAGAAACTTTTCCACCGCTGTATCCACGTTACTAAAAGAGAGCGAGAGCGTGGCACACACGCGTCGCACGAATACGCCCACCAAAGAGCAACACGAGCGGCCGCACGTAATAAACGGTATCGTTTTGCGAGAGAGAGAGAGAGAGAGAATAACACTTTCCGAGCGTGCGTGTGATGATGATGATGACGCAAAATGCATTCGTGTGCGCTCCTCGATGCGGTTCGACGACCTCTTTGTCGGCGAGGCGGAAGGGAACAACATCGACGAGAACGAGAACGAGAGTTATTAAAGCGTCTTCTTCTGGAGGAGGAGACAAAGACCCACTCATGGTCCGGACGATTAAAGGCGAACGGTGCGAACGACCGCCAATCTGGATGATGCGACAGGCTGGACGGTACATGAAAGTGTACCAGGACTTGTGCAAAAAGCACACGACGTTTCGCGAACGCTCGGAGACGGTGGATTTGTGCGTGGAGATTTCTTTACAACCGTACGAGGCGTTTAAACCGGACGGGGTTATCGTATTCTCGGATATTTTAACGCCGTTAGCTGGGATGAACATTCCGTTCGACATCGTCAAAGGGACCGGACCGATTATTTTCAACCCGATTCGCGACATGGCTGGCGTGAACGCGGTGACGCCGTTGGAGCCGGAGAAAAGCGTGAATTTTACTGGGGAAAGTTTAAAGGTGTTGAGAAACGAGTTGAAAGGTACGGATGCGACGTTGCTTGGCTTTGTCGGGGCGCCGTTTACGTTGGCGACGTACATCGTCGAAGGCGGGACGAGTTCGCACTATAAAGTTATCAAAAAAATGGCATTCGATGAACCGGCGATTTACCACGCGTTGATGGAAAAGTTGACCGATGCGGTGATTACGTACACGAGATACCAAATCGACAGCGGCGCGCAAGTCGTGCAAATCTTTGACTCGTGGGCGAGCGAGTGGTTGCCGAAAGATTTCTCCAGATTTTGCTTGCCGTATTTAACCAGGGTGATTAAAGAGGTGAAACAAACACACCCGGACACGCCGTTGATTTTATACTGCAGCGGTGCCGGTGGGTTTTTGGAACGGTTACAGACGACTGGCGCGGACGTGATTTCGTTGGACGGGACGGTAGATATCGCCGACGCGAGAGCGAGACTGGGAATGGAACAAGCCGTGCAAGGGAACATGGACCCGGTGAGTTTGTTTTCGAGCAAAGAGCACATCACGCAAGCGATTGAGGAGACGATTAAAGGTGCGGGGAACAATAAGCACGTCATGAACTTAGGACATGGGGTTATGGTAGGCACGCCGGAAGAAAACGTCGCGCATTTTTTCAAATCCGTGCGCGACTACAGGTATTGAAAAAGAATTAGTTGATTATCAGAAGTGTCTATTAAATTAATGTGCTAAAACAACGAATTGCTGATGATTTGATGGTCAATCGATTGTGTTGTACCTAACTACACTGCAATTTAATAGCCAGTGCGTTCAATCAACTCCTTCAAATCACCCAATTGCCCGTTCGCCGCCTTTTTGGCCGCCTCAAACTTAGCCGTCGCCGCTTTCTTCTTCTCCCAATAATCCTTACCAGCTTCCGCTCTCTTCGCTTCCAAAACCTTCACCGTCTCGCTGTGCTTCCATCCAATTTGCGCGCACAAATCGCCGAGCACGCAGAATCGTCTCCCTTCATTCAATCTCGCAATCTTCAACGCCTCCGGGACAACCGCTCTCTTCACCTTGTCGTACGGCGCCGGGATCCCTTCAAAGCACTTTAACCTTTCAAAAGCGGCTTTCCCTCTCTCAGTTTTGTGCGGCAACATACCTCTCACGACTCTCCAGAAAAATCTCGACGGTTGAGTGAAGTGGTACGGACCTTTCTTCGGGTTCGTGCTCATTCTCTTCACTTTATAGTAGTCCCACTTTTGTTTGCGTCGAACCATGCCGCCGGAAAGGCAGATCCCTTCGGCTCTCACGACGACGACGTGTTGGCCTTGCAAGAGCTGCTTCGCGACGGTGGAGGCGAGACGGCCGAGCATGTGGCCCTTCGCGTCGACGACGACGATCGTTTTGTTCGTAGACTGTTGTTTTTTTTGTTTCATGATGAGGAGAAGAATAAAAGAGAACACTCTTGGGTCAGCACATTGTCGTAAACGAGAGAGGACAAAACGCAGGAGTAAATTAGGACTCCTTTTCCTTTTCGCGGTGCAAATTTCAGCCGGCAACACACTTTGCGCTTTCACGCACAGCGCGACACACCGTTTTCCAAACAGCCAGCGCGCGTAAAACGAGCACAAAATGTCTCCCGCAATTATCACGCGTCCTTCGTGGTATTATCACGCGAGAGCAGAAGACGCGCGCGCGGTATATATAAAATCTTCAAATTTGAGGGCTACAGAAGAAAGAGAGAAAAATGTCGCGAACGCGCGCAACGCGAAACCGAAGATCACGCGAACGCTTCTCCTCCTCGTCCTCGCGCGCGTTAAACTCTGAACTATTTCTCCCGCGAGAAAACCCAAAAAGAAAGCGTCTTCGTCCGTCGACGAGACAGAGAGAGAGAGAGAGAGAAAGAGAACGTACCATGAGTGCTCTGTGTGTGATTTGTGTAAAACTGAGCGTAAAACTGAGGCACGAGACACTTCAGTTTTTTCCTTCTTTCGAGACGAGCAAAAAACAAAACGACCGCACAACAAAAAACAATCGTTAAACGCGCATCAAACGAGAAAAGAAACGAAACTTGCGAGAAACGACGAACGAACAGACGAACGGGAACGGTGCAAAAACGCTCGCTTCTGCTCTCTCGCCGCGTGTGTATAATTTTTGGGGTGGTGGTCCTCCTCTGCGCGCGGTCGAGTTTTAGTATATGCACGAGCACTCGTGAAGAAAGGACGGGTGCATTTATATCCAATTTGATACGCGTTTTATAGAAGACCACGCGACATTATGCCGACGCACCAAGTCCTCCGATCCCCACTCACGTCCCCACGATCGACGAAAATAACCTCCGGCCACGATTTCGCGTCCACCACGTTCGAACACACCGCGTCTGGAAACGATTTAATCCGCATCGGGCACGCCTCTCAGCAATTCGAAGACAAACACGCGCACGCGATACGCAGGAAACAAACGTGTTTAGAGCAGTATTGCATACCACCGGACGCGTTACTCGGCGATCACGGGCCGGAAGTTTCCGATGCGGAGTATTATCGCGCGGTGGTGTGGACCACTATAGTTGGTACCGTCGTGAATGTTGTTTTAGTGTTTGTGAAGTTTATCGCGGGGATCTTGTGGAACAGTCAAGCGTTGTTGGCGGACGCGGTGCATTCGCTGATGGACGTGTTTACGGATTTCGTGACGTTAGTGGCGGCGAGGATCGCGGCGAAACCGGCGGATGAGAAGTTTCCGTACGGGTACGGAAAGTTGGAGAGCATAGCCGCGGTTTGGGTGAGCGTCTGTTTAGTATTTAGCGCGGGCGGGATGTTTTGGTACGTCTGCGAAAAGTTGGTGAGCGAATACGAGATTGAGTTTATGAACTTGACTGGAAGAGGGAGAGCGGATGGCCAAGAGGAAAAAGAAGACGGGTTGGTGTCGGTGGAGGCAATATCGGTTGCGATCGCGTCCGTGTTAGCGAAAGAAGCGACGTTTCAGTTCACCATGAGAATCGGGAAACGGTTGCAGTCGCAAGTGTTGGTCGCCAACGCGTGGCATCACAGGTCGGATGCGTTAGGTTCGGTCGCCGCGTTAGTTGGGGTAGTTGGTGCGGTATACGGATACCCGATCATGGATAAATTAGCGGCGATATTCGTGTGCGCTTTGTTAGGGAAGGTTGGGATTGAAGTTGGATGGGAAGCCGTGAAGACGTTGGCGGATACGAATTGCGCGGAGGAAATCGACGAGAGAGTGAGAGAGATTGTGAGGAACGAGTGCGGGGAGGACACGCACGTGAGCGGTTTGAGGGCGAGAATGAACGGGAGAAAGTTAAGCGTAGATTTCTTCCTCGCGTTTTTAAGAAAAGGTATAACCACGGAGGAAGTTATTGGGAAGATGCAAGCCGCGAGAGAGCGCGTCTTGGAAGAAATTCCCGAGTTGGGCGAAGTCGTCATTCAACTCAGAGATAGCGAAGAGCAGGAGTATTTGAGAAGCCAAGGAGGAAGTGGTGGTGGTGGCTTTACATGGTTTACTCGAGGGAAAAGTGGAGGTGGTTTGTAGTAGAAGTGTAATGATGAACTCTATAGAGAGAGATGTGTTTTTATTTGCTTATTTTAATTTATCTACCCGCGTTTGCGGCTTGTTGAACTAATCGATGTAACTGCGCGAGGAAATCGCCGTATCCCATACCGCCACCGCTCGCACGATCTTCTACTAAATGATTGAACAGTAACGCCTCTTGCGGCGTGCCTTGTCTTATCACCGTCAATGCTTGGTACCGCGCTTGGTTCCTACTTCGTATTCTTTTTACCGTGTTTCTAACTTTTTCATTCACTTTATTCCCGCTAATAGTTGGCAAATACGCGTCGACGAAGGGATCCGGGCATCCTTGATCGCCGAAAATGCTCGTAATCATCTTTTGTTCGCACTGTCCACCGACCCAGACGAGTAATTTTCGCCCATCATCGATTAAATAAATACCTCTAGCGTCGATTCGCTCGCCAGCCAATGCAGTCCTCGGGGGCATTTTCATCTTCATCAACGCCTCGATAGAATCGTTTTCGGGAATGCCGGCGTCTTCGCTCCCACCGTGCAAGGCGTAACACGCCGGATACATCATGCGCAAACAATCTTCCGCGGAGCAACTCATGATATCAAACGAACACTCGACTCGGTTATCCACGGCAACGTCTCTCGGCGCACCTTTCAGTGCGAGCGTCTTTGTCGCGCACATCGCAAAGAGCGGTAGAAGTTTCATGGATTCCGGAAACGCTAAAGAGTTGAATCCAAAGTTGTGTCGAGCACCGCCTAAAAGCTTATATTCTTTCAACGCGTCGACGAGTTTGTGCGTCAACGCGTCTCTGGCGTCTTGTAATCTCGCCGAGTTTGTTCTCTCGGCGCTCAAACGCGTCAAAAAGCACGCCATGGCACCCGAGTCAATCGCGCGAAACAAGTCCGTCATGTCGTTCACCACCGGCACTTGCATCGTGTGAACTCGAATCCGGCGTTCACCATCCGCCGAGGTGTACAACAACGCGCACTGAATGTAACACGCTTGCATGTTCGGTACAACTTCGTCGTGCGCGAGATACACCGCGTGCGTTTGATCCGCGTTCGTGGCTGGTAAAGCGAGCAAATCGAGCGAACGAATGAAAAAGTGCCCGTTGAACGCGCACACGCGAAATCCTTTCGAGCACCGAACGCGACAGACGGATTCCCACGCAACATCTCGAGTCAAATTTCTCGTCAGTTCCGTTTTGAACTTCACCTCGTCTTTTGCTAAGGAAAATTGCGGGTAATATCGAACATCTCCGCCGGTATATTTTGGCAACACGCACATCGATGCGATGTCCGCGTACGGCACGGATGTGCAAAATACGTCAACGCACACTTGCTGTCGAGAACACTCCGCCGCCATGGACTTGTAAAAATTATCCGCTGGATTTCTAAGTTCGTGCTCTTTTGAATTCGCTTCGTAGCCTCTCGCGTCGTCTCGGGATAAAAGTCTCCCGGCGCCGATGGATGGCAACGTCGATTGGAAAATCATCAACTTGCCGCCAATCTGCGAGACGGCTGAATACGCCGCCTGTAAAGCCGGTCCCATCGCAGACTCTTGAATATCCGTCTCTAAGAACGAAGTCGCGATGACGTCTAACGTCGCGTCTACAACCGAGCGACATTCTTGTAAATTCACGAGTAAATCGTCCGGCATCGGCGCGAACGGGTCGTTCAATTCTCCAACCACCATCATAGACGGCGCCATCGAGGTGGATCGCAAACCATAAAAATGAATGGAGCGATCGTACGTAATGAACCCAATTCTCGTGCGATCAGATTTCGATTGCATAGAATCTAAACAATCGCGCACGGTATCGATGGCAGATTTTAAAAAGCCAGATCTAACGGCCGTTTGACTGACATCAAAGGCGAAAAAATACGCCGGCGGCATGGGCGGTCGCACCATGTACTCCGCCGAGGCTAAAAATTCAACCGTCCCGGATCTCAACTCTGGTCGTTCCGCCACGTCTCTTCTCACTCCATTTTCATCCAACGCGCAAAAATAGTCCACGGGAACATCGTTCGGTAACGAACACACGTTACACCTGTACCGCCTCCCACCTTCGATGAATTGAACGAACGGATTGATATACGTTCGACACCTGCGACATCGAACAATCCCGGACGATCCGAACTGCGCCGTAGGCACCGAATCCCCTGGACACATCGGTCGAACGATGCATCCGACCGGTAACGCAAACCTTTGCTTCAACCCAACCGATTGTGGTAACGCCCCAACTGTTAACCGCAAATACTTTGGATCGCACGATAAATTCGAGTTTGGTCTCGCCTCGTCCTCGCCCGGTCTTGGCAACGCTTTCTGATCGAGATTTTGAACGTCAATCGACCGCGCGTCCGCGTCGGGAGGGTACCCTCCCTGTTGGCCACCCATTCCCGGCATCATGCCTGCTCCTGGAGGCGGCGCCCCTCCACCGTACATTCCCATTTGGGGTGCGCTCGTTGGATACGCGCTACTGCTACTCCCCGTCGGCGGCGGAGGTCCCGGATGATGATGTTGTTGTTGATGCTGATACTGGTATTGTTGCTGCTGCGGTTGCTGCGGTTGTTGCGGTTGCTGCTGCGGTTGCTGCGGTTGCTGCGGTTGCTGCTGCCGCATCGGCGGCGGCGGCGAAGGATACGCGGACGACGTCGACGGAGGCGCCATCGACATCCTCGACATCGCCGCCGTCGGCGGCGACGGCACGGAGGAAGCCGAAAACGAAGGAGGTGGCGGCAGTCCAGGCGCGTTTGGCGGTTGTTGATACCGGGGTCCCTCTCCTCCTCCTCCCCCTGTCGTCGTCGCTAAAGGCGGAGGAGGCATCATCATTCCTCCTCCTCCTGGTTGACCATACCGCTGCATATTCTGCGGCTGTTGTTGTTGTTGTTGTTGTTGCATCATCATCATCGGTGGTGGCGGTTGTTGCGGTTGTTGCTGCTGCTGCTGCTGTTGAACACCACCGTATCCTCCTCCTCCCGCGGGGAAACTCGGAGGCATATTCGTATTCGCGTCGTTCGTAAACCCGTCGTTGTTGTAATTGTGCCGTTGCTGCTGCTCGTAATGCTGTTGCGGCTGTCCCTGCGGCTGCTGTCCCTGCGGTGGTGGTGGCGGTGGGTAGTACCCGCTCATTTTCAACGAGCACTCGCGCGAGCGTTCGAAAGGTGCGGATTTTCGCGACGATCCGGTGCGTCTCGACGATCGGTTTTCGTGCGTTTAAACGCTTCGTTTTAATGGAGAATTGGATGATGGAATCGACGTCAAAATATTTTGATGTTTTCTTGCGCGAGGCACGCGACGACTTTGAACGCGACGACGACAAAACCTTGGCAAAAGCGGCGGAGGGAGAAGCGTCTGGACGGCATCAAAAGTCGCTCGAAAAGAGGTGATTTAGAATTACTCCCCGGGGATCCTTCTTTCTTGTTGCACGTGAGCTGCGAGATGGGTTTAGGAATACGCGCGGATTTTATGAAAGAAATGTCCAAACACATAGCGGAAACTTTATCGAAACCGGAAACGTACGTGTGCGTGTGCGTACACGACGACGTTTCAATGACGTGGGGCGGGAAGGAAGAGCCGTGCGCGCTGGGGACGTTGAAATCTATCGGAGGCATAAACCTCGAGAACAACAAAAAGGTCATGGAGAAACTTTGCGAGATATTGGAAAGAGACTTTATGATTCCGAAGAATCGAGTGTACGTGGAATTTGTGGACATGGAACGAGAGAATTGCGGATACGACGGGGCGACGTTTGGCGGGTGAGAAGAAGAGGTATTAAATCCGCGCATGCGCGCTCGCGTCGTGTTGTTCATCACAACCGTAATACAACTTTCTTCAACTACTACTAATAATTGTCATCTAACTAAAAACTACTCTTAAAAGTCTTCATTTTCGCCGTCCTCCTCGAAACGTGCGAGCATGACGATATCTTTCCTCTCTGGAAACGCATCCACCAACAAGACGTTCGGATCGACTTCTCTTAACTCCTCGACGACGCCGTGCCAATAAATGACCATCCCGCTCCCGAATCGATTCACGTATGCTCGAAACTGCTTCGACCCGCTCTCTTCGTGCACTTGCGGATCACAAAACGAAGCCTTACTGTCGATCCAGTGAATGGTTCTCCCGCAAACGCTGATTGGTACTTTTAATCTCACATCGGGCGTCCGACTCGCCCCTTCCGCTCGCAAATCCGTCTCCGTCTCAAACTCGGCGCCGATATCTCGCAGCGCCTCTTCCAATATCCTCTCGTACTCCAATCCGGCTTCTCTTCGCGACCGTTCCGTCGCCGGAGACGCTCCGCAATCCCACGCCACCACGCGTTCGCAGTCTACTTTCATTCGTTCTATCAATTTCTTCCCTTTGTTGCTGTTTAACCCCGACGTCATCGCTCTCGAATCTTCCGGCACTTCGCTCGGAAACAGACCGTTCGCATCGTACGGACGTTTCAACATCTTCCCGACCGATTTATGGTTCACTTTCAAAACGCTCTCGACGATTAGCCGCAAGAGTTGACAGGCTGGAAAATCCACGTTTTGCGCGATATCGAACACGTCCTCGCCGTTTAAGTATCTCTTTTCGATGGATTCGATCGAGCGAACGAATTTTCCGTGCGTCAGTCGTACCTTTCGGGAAAACTCTTGTCCGTAGATTGAAAACAACGCGTCCAAGGAGAGTTGAGGGAACTGTTCGCAGAGCGCGTGCATCGGTGGCGGGCAGTTCATCGGTAATTGGGTGAACACAGATTTCACCCGTTGGTAGTCGCTCAGTTTCATCGCGTGCTTCTCTCTTTCGACGACGACGACGATGATTTGATTTAATGATGTCTTCGCGCGCGTCTCTCTTTAATGGAGATTGGATTTGAAAATTCCGCACTCGAGACACGTCAAAGGAGAACAGAACGAACGCAATACAAAATGCAAATACCAGAGAACTACGGCTACGTCGTCCTCGCAATCGCCGCGATGGGGATCCCAAACGTCGTCGCCGTCGTGCGAGTGATCAAAGCGAGGAGTAAATACGGCGTGAAATACCCGAACTTATACGCTCCCGAGGTACTTTAATTACACATTCTACTCGTAACTTGGGGAAAGGCGGCGAATTTTGTCATCACGTTGCCTTGATGTGTTTGTGTGGAATACAATCTCTCTCTGTGTGTCTCTCTTTCCCGTTCGTCGCTTTGCGCATCATTTATATCATCATCAGTATCATCATCATCATCTGTTGTTGTTGTTGTTGTTGTTGTTGTTGTTTCCCTGAATGATGCTGACAAAACTCTTCTTTTCCTCCTCTAAACTCTGCTGTTTGCAATCATCAAAACAGGGGCATAAAAACAAGAAAGAGTTCGATTGCGTGCAACGCGCGCATCAAAACACGCTCGAAAGCGCCCCATCCGTTGCGGCGCAAACGATGATGGTTGGTTTGATGCACCCGGTGACGGCGGCGGCGTTGTGCGGAATCTGGTCCGTCGGGAGAGTCGCGTACGTCGTCGGATACGGAACGGGCAATCCGGCGAATCGCCGACACGGAGGGATGGTTGCGCATCTCGGCGACATACCGTTGTCCGTGATGACGTTCGTCGTCGGGTATAAGATGGTGCAGTAGTTAAGCAATTTTATAATGCATTTTGTTTTATTACCATGGTACAACCAAAGTATGCGTTATACATATTCATTACAATGACTCTATGTGTTGATACACGTGCGATCTTAAACTGTCATCACATTTCGACGATAGCGATGGCTTTACCGCCAAAAAAAGGCTTTACCGCTTTTAAATTATGCCGGCGTAAAATGTCATCCATTGCGGGCAACGCGCGTTCTTTGATGTCAGTTTCGAACGGCGTATAAATCAACCACGTAATCGGGTTCATCAACTGTAAAACTAAACATATCGGACCAAGCGGGAAACAGAAATACAAAATTTCATTCACGCCGGGGCCGCCGCGCATTTTGGTAAACGGTAACTTCTCAAACGCCTTGATCAGTATATCGCACAAACGAGTAAATTCATCTTCACTGACGCCTCTCGCAACCAATTTCGGGGGAACCCATTTGGTATCCCGCAGCCGTTGCATGGGCGTTTTAGCGCTCCACTCCCGGTCGTTGACGAGGCCCGGAAAGAACGTGTTTTCATCCGTTTGGACCGCGTTCGCAATGGCAGCGGCGGTGTTTACATCCATCCATTCCATGTTAAACGTAAAAACATTTTTTTCACCCCTCTGGGCGTTCATTTCTTCCGTGGCCGCGATAACCATGTTCCGTTTCGCGGCTTCTTCGTCTGCGTTGCCGCCGACGGACATTCTCGCCGCCGCCGCCGCGATGTCCATTTGCTGATGCTCGGGCGCTTTATGTGGTTTAGGGTAAAAAGAAGGACTCAGTTCTTCGCGTTCGTGTTGTTGTCCTCGTTGGCCGCCCCCGCCCCTATCGCCGCCGCTCCTCTCGCTCTCAACCGCTTTCGTCAAATCGTCTCTTTCCCACGGTTTACAATTCCGAAAGAAAAGTTCCCTTTTCTCCACCTCGTCCCAATCGACGATCGAATTGCCGCAAATTTTCGCCACTTCTTCTCTCAAGTTTGCAAAGTTGACCAGTTTCATCAGTTCTCCGAGTTGTTGACAGTTTAGGATGAATTTGTTCTCGTTGTAATGGTTGGCGACGCGGGAATTTATCTCTTTGATTTTCGAATCCGAGGTTGGTTTGGCTTCGACGCGAGCATAAAACGCGCGGAACGATGCCACGTCCATTACGTGTACACTTCTTCGTCGTCTTCGTCGTCGAGTCCTGTCGTCAAAGTCGACAAAAGCCGAAAAAAGCAGCGCGCTTTTGTGTCAAATGTTCGATATATAATACAAAACTTTCCCCCAAGCGCTGGGGAAAATACTAACGAACGGTTCCCATCAGATATGCTCTCGAGAGATTCCTCATCGTGTGTGCACGAGTACCAAATTTGCACTCGTGCGGGAGACCAAAGTGTACTCCTAAAGTACCAAATTTCGGGTTTGGGAGTCACCCGTGCATTCAGAGAGAGACGAAAAAAACTCGCTCGAGAGAAAGAGAGAAAGGCAGTCGGTTGTTGCTCCACACGCAAACTTTGCGCGCGGAAGGGAGAAGAGAGAGAAAGAGCGCGCGGTTTTAATCATGAAGAAGTCCAGCGGGAGTTCGTTTCAAAACTTACAAGGTACGAATACACTTCGTCGTCTCGTCAAAGAGAGTGGTGTCGTTGTGTTGTTCTTCTTCAAAGAAGAGAGAAAACACAGGAATTGTGCTTCCCCGTCAGACGATAACCTTTTCTACGATTGGGGGTTCGTCTTTTTCTTCGTCGCGTCTTCTTCTTCGTGCGCAAAACGGTGTTTTGTTCCCGTCTTTTCGCGTTCGCGCGCAAACAGCGCAAACGATGACGACTCACCCTTTTAAATACTTCTCTTTCTTTATCACGCGTACGCGTACTGCAGAGCTCGTCTCGCCTCGAGAAACAACCTCCCAAAAATCCTCGGGCGCATTTTCCACGGATTCGTACCAAAGCGAACCGCACGTGGAACGCGTCATCGTCTGCGCGAACCAGTTACCGCTGAAAATGACCAAACTGAGTGAGAAAAATCAGTTCGGACACACGTGGGAAATCGAACCAGACGGGGATTCTATATTCGACCAAATGCGCGAGGGAGCTTTGGACGACGGGGACTTTAAAGTGATGATCAACGTCGGGATGTTGCCGAGCAACGCGTGCGATATCGAAGGCGAGGAAGAGGACGCGTTGATGAGGGATTTGCAAAAAAGGTTCAACTGTGTTCCGGTGATGGTGGATTCGGAGATACGGGAGAGGCATTATAAAGGGTTTTGTAAGGAGTATTTGTGGAACATGATGCATTACGTGTTGCCGATGGGACAGAACGAGCAAAGGTTTGAAAAGCCGTTGTGGCAAGCGCACGTCGGCGCGAATAAAATTTTTGCGGATACGCTGATGGAAGTAGTCTGCTCCGAGGACGACCACGTGTGGATTCAAGATTATCACTTGATGATTTTACCGACGTTTTTACGGAAAAGGTTTAATTCTATTCGGTGCATGTTTTTCTTACACACGCCGTTTCCGTCTTCGGAGATTTTCAAGACGTTGCCGAATAGAGAGTTGATTTTAAGAGGATTGTTAAACGCAGACGTGGTTGGGTTTCACACGTTCGATTACGCGAGGCACTTTTTGAGTTGCTGCACGAGGTTGTTAGGTTTAACGTATACCACGAATCGTGGGTCGTTATGTATTGATTATTACGGAAGGCAAGTGTCGGTGAAAATCTGCCCGACGGGCGTGAAAACCAATCGATTGAGAGAGGCGTTAACGACTCCAGGGGCGGTGAATATACGGAACGATATGTTAAGAGCGCACCGAGGGAAACGCATACTCTTGGCCATCGATGATTTCGACGTCTTTAAAGGCATCGAGTTGAAATTAAAAGCCTACCAGACGTTGTTGAGGGAACATCCGCAGTTGGTTGAATCGATCGTATTGTTACAGATTTGTAACCCAGCGCGAGCGAAAAACGAAGACGTGGATAACTTGCGAGGGGAAGTGCACAGGTTAGTAAAGGAGATTAACAGTGCGGCGGGTACCGAGGTGGTCATTTTTCGTGAACAGGCTATTCCTTTACACGAAAGAGCGGCTTTGTACTCCGTCGCCGACGTGGCCGTGGTCACCGTCACCAGAGACGGCATGAACCTCGCGCCGTACGAATACGTCACGTGTAGACAAGGCCCAAGAGACGAAGAGAAAGCAACCAGAGACGGGTACGCGTTACCAAGACAGTCAAGTTTAATCGTTTCTGAGTTTACTGGCGTGTCTCCGTCCTTATCCGGGGCGTTTCGCGTGAACCCGTGGGACGTGGACGACGTCGCAGATGTCGTCTACAAGGCGTTATCCTTGAGCTCTAAAGAAAGCGAGATGAGACACGAGAAACACTGGAAATACGTTGGCGAACACAACGTCGGGTTTTGGGCGAAAAGTTGTTTGAGTGAGTTACAAAGAACGTGCGCGCGAGCGTCGTCTTCGAGAAGCTACGGTTTAGGTTTCGGTTTGAATTTTAGAGTCGTGCAACTCGATTCGAGCTTTCGCAAGTTGGATACGAACAGGTGCGTCGGCGCCTATCAGAAAGCGAGGAAACGAAAACTATTCATCGATTACGACGGGACGCTCGTGCAGCTAGCTTCCTTCAACCAGCCACCGACGTCGCATTTGACGAGTTTATTGACCTCTATAGCCGCCGATAAGGCGAACACTTTATGCATTGTTAGCGGACGCGAAAAAGCCACCCTGGACGAATGGTTCGGTAAAGTGCCGAATATTTCTTTAGTCGCCGAACACGGATACTGGTATCGAGGAGACGATACGAACAACGAATGGATTGAATTAGCACCTCCCGGTACGGCTGATCACGTTGCCGAGTGGAAAGATACCGTGTTACCGATTTTAGAGCAGTACATGGAAGCTACGGACGGCTCGTTCATTCAAGCCAAGGGAAGTTCGTTCGTGTGGCACTATCGCGACGCGGATGCAGATTTCGGTAATTGGCAAGCGAAAGAGTTAGTCGACCACTTAGAAGGTGCTTTAGAGCACGATCCGGTGGATGTTCGAAGAGGAAACAACGTCGTCGAAATCACCGCTCAAGACGTCAACAAACGCTTAGCGGTTGATCGAGTTTTATCGAGAGAACAAAGCAACACCGACGCGGTGGATTTCATTTTATCCATCGGCGACGACCGTTCGGACGAGGAAATGTTTATCGCGATTGAAAATAGAAAAGAAATGGACGCATCCTATGCCGGATGCGCTACATTTTGCTCTACCGTCGGTCAAAAACCGTCCAAAGCGCCGTATTACGTCGACGATGTCGAGGATGTCATCATGCTTTTGCAAGCGCTTGCGCAATTCGATGTTTGCCACATTCGATGATTTTTGCTGATTTTGTTGTTAGAGAGAGAAAGCAAGAGAGAGAGAGAGAGAGAGAGAGAGAGTGATACACTATATAATACGACGCTTTCGAGGAGCGTTCAGTTCAGAGGTAAATAATATGATACCACCACTACTACCACCTTCTACAGTCCTGTTCGTCGAAAAAGCTGTCGTATATATCGCGCGCGCGTTTTTCTGTGTACGAAGAAGATTTTTTCAAAGTTGAACATCACAAGGTAAAAGTATATATATAAACAAAATGGATGGGTAGATAAAAGCTATATTCATACACACGCATTTCTCCATACATCCACGGAGAACAAAAACGCGTGAAAATTCTGTGACAACACAAAACAGAAGTTTAATACAACTTTTGTCCAGCTTGTCTGGTATCGACGCCGGAGACCAGCATGGACAAGTCGTTGCCCGCTTGCGCCACCATTCTAACCTTGATCTTGTCCTCCTTCGTCAACGGCTGAAACTCAATGTACGCGTCGATGCCGCCTTCGATAATCTTCACCTGCGAATACCCCAATTTCTGCGTGATGAGCTTGTGCGCCAACTCCGATCGAAACGTCCCGTCGTCGCACGCCAACAAAATTCGACTCATCGAGTTCGGGAACTTGTTCTTAATCAGAGCCAAAAAGTTCGGGTTGCTCATTGGATTTCCTTCATCGTCCATGGCTGCGATCGGGATTTTCTCCCAGGAAAACTTCGACCCAGTCTCCGCGACTTCCTCCGGAGATCGAATGTCCACCAAAATAAACCCGCGACCTAAGGTTTCTTTCACGTCGGTGACTTTGATTTTCGCCGCATCGGCTTCGGCCGATGCGGAGACTTTAAGAGAAGATCTTCTGGCGGATGATTTCGGATTAGTCGTCTTCTTGAACGACGAAGAACTCCTCGTCGAAAACAGCAACGAGGACGATTGAATGGAAGTCGATGCAAAACTCATCTTTAAACGTACGTTTGATGCGTGTTTAGGTGTAGATGTGTGACTGTGCGAGATAAAGTGTGAAGAGATTCTCGCAGCGGGAAAGAAAGATGAGTTTCAAAATATACTATAATATCCAAACAAAGTCAAAAGAGACACGTTCGTGGCCGTTGATTGCGAGAACGAGCAAAAGAAAGAGAGATCGAAAACGTGTACACGTCAGTCTTAATTCGCCCTTCTTTTTTCCTTCTTCTTTTTTGCTTTCTTCTGCTTGAAAAATTAACTCTTGTGGTAGTTAGGGTTTCATCACAAAAAATTTCGAGTCCTTTCCAAAAGAGGAACGAGAGGCACTTTTTCTACCACAAACACGAGCGCTTCTTAAAGTTGATCTGAACACACGCACAAAAGCGCAAAACACGCACACGAAACACTCGTCTGAACAGAGAGAGAGAGCTACAAAGAGCACTTTTTGGTTCAAAGAATCACCAGTTATATTTTCTTTCACGAATAAAGCTTTTACTCTCGAGAGAAAGGAAATTCTCGGATTTTCAATCTTTTTCTCTCTCTGCTGCCGCGGCTCAAAATCTTCGATCGTCGTCATCATGTCCGTCTTTGAAGAACAGTCGCCGTTACTCCCCAATTTCGACGATGGGACGCGAACGAAGCAGACTTTACTCGTCGTCGAGAAGAACAAGAACACCGGGAAGAGACGGTACGATTCTTTCCCGTCTCGGGGGTTGATGATTGGAGCGACTGCGTTACTCTTCGGTGGAGCTGCCTTGGTGTCCTCTTCTTCGAGTAAAAGCAATGGTGTTGGGAGGACGTCTTTCCTCCTCTCTTCTTCTGCCGCGTCTTCGAAAGGGGGGAAGAAAGCGTCGTCGGGGTCGTTTTTGTCCTCGGGATCCTCCAATGCTGTCTCGTTGGGCGGCGGAGTTGATTCGTCGGAACTGGTGACGCTGACGTTAGGGTGCACGTCCTCCTCGACGCTCGGTTTGCTTCCGTTCCCGAACGGCGGTTTCGTCGGTAAAGTCGGCGCCAAGTTATCCTTGAAGTCGAAAGACCATAACTTTGCGTTCCAACACGCGGTGGATATGGCGGAAGTCGGGTGCGGGACGTACTCGGTCGCGTACAAACTGGAAGAAGGCGAACAGTTTGGGTTTTATTTGTACGACGTGAAAAACGAGACGAATTATTTGTCCGATATTGGCGCGCAAGCTATCGAAGGTGGACCGATTTCGGAGGCGGCGAGGAACGCCGCCGTGTGGGGCGCCGAAAGTGAGTTGGCCACGGAAGAAAACGCCAGCGATAAGAAGAGGTTGGAAGATGGCATCGATAACATCGCGAGCCAGCAGGCGGTGAAAACGAACGCCGCGGCGGTGGCGTACGCCGGGAAGCACGGGTTCATCGACGCGGACGGGAACTTTGTGACGCCGCCAACGACGGAAAACGCAAAGGCTTTTGAAGACGCGCA
>ENA-OWPI01001041-OWPI01001041.1-marine-metagenome-genome-assembly--contig:-NODE-1041-length-33208-cov-5.622710_pt1 | contig 33208 bp, 36 predicted proteins | sample MGYA00238138_ERZ651775 | MGnify/ENA primary metagenome ERZ651775 (study PRJEB26906, sample SAMN06265043) | marine metagenome | isolation source: Helgoland LTER site | place: Germany:Helgoland, sampling...
ATTGAGTCTTTTTCAATGATTTCCTCCTTATAAGGCAACCACATGCGGATGCTGATGGATTATTTTTTTAACCTTCTGGCAATGGTAAAGCCGCTAATCCCCGCTCCCAGAATGCTACATTCAAACGAATGTGACATCAGTAGCTGAACTATTTTAATTTACTGACAATGGCTGCTATATCCGAGTCTTTCAAATAAGGATGCATAGGTAAACTCATTACTTTATTGGCAAGTGATTCTGAAACAGGTAAATTGAATTCACTTGTCTTTGTAGCAGGTTGTTTGTTTAAACAAATTGGGTAATGAACAGCTGTCGGAATACCTTCAGTTTTTAAAAGTCTCTGGAGTTCATCTCGATTTTTTACCTGTATCGTGTACTGAGCGTATACGCTAGTGTTATTTTTTTCTATAAAAGGCGTAATTATTTCTGGGCAATTTTCTCTTAATAGCTGCGAGTACTTGGCTCCAACTACTTGTCTAACTTCTACTTCTTTTTTAAAAAGATCGAATTTAACAAGCAAAATTGCAGCTTGTATCGTATCCATTCGGCCATTGATGCCTATTCTCAGATGATGATAACGCCTATCTTGCCCGTGTGATCTGACTTGCCGCATAACATTGGCTAATTCATCATTGTCAGTAAAGCAGGCGCCACTATCTCCATAACCACCCAAGGGTTTGGATGGAAAAAAACTAGTACAGCCTATAGTAGACAAGCCACAAGATTTTTTTCCTTTGTAAGTCGCCCCAAAACTTTGGGCACCATCTTCAATGACTGGAAGACTATACTTACTAGCAATATCGTTAATTCTATCGAAATCAGCACATTGACCATATAAACTAACGGGCACAATAGCTTTAGTTTTAGTAGAAATAGCCTGCTCAATCTTGTATGGATTAATATTATAAGTTTGTTCATCAATATCTACAAAGACAGGTTTGGCTCCTAATAAGGTGATCATTTCACCTGTGGCGAAATAGGTGAAAGGAGTGGTTATTACCTCATCTCCCGGACCAATTTCTAATGCCATCATTGCTATAAGCAATGCATCTGTACCTGAAGACACTCCTATACAGTGTTTCACACCGACATATTCAGCAAGTTTTTCCTCTAACCTAAGCACCTCTGGACCCATAATGTACTGCCCATGATCTAGTACTTTTCTTATATTGCCCTCAATATCATCTCTAATTTTTGCCTGCTGGGCTTTAAGATCTATAAATTCCATATATTTAATCCCAAAACACGACAACACTATCGTGTTTACAAGTTAAGTAAATAAAAAACCTATGAGAGTTTATTGTTATGTAAGTGATAAATTCGCCCAGTATGCTTACATTTAGCTTCACCTTGTCCGGAAAGTGGCAAGTCAAGCTGCTCACCATACTCACTCATCCATCCAACTTGCTTAGCTGGAACGCCAACCATCAAAGCATATGGTGGTACATTTCTATTAATAACTGCACCAGCGCCTACAAACGCATATTCTCCAATTGTTACTCCGCAGACAATAGTACAATTTGCTCCCAAAGTTGCCCCTTTTTTTACCAATGTGCCTCGGTATTCATCCTTTCGAGTTACTTCGGAGCGTGGATTATAGACATTAGTAAAAACCATACTAGGGCCACAGAAAACATCGTCTTCTAGGATCACACTATCATAGATCGACACATTATTTTGAATCTTAACGTTATTGCCAATCACTGTCTTATTGCCGACAAAAACATTTTGTCCTAACGAGCAATTTTTCCCAACAACTGCTTTTGCGCAAACATGTGTCCAATGCCATATTCTTGTACCTTCACCGATTTTGGCGCCATTATCTATAACTGCTGTCTCGTGAACTGAAAAAGATTCTTTGTTCATATCAATATTCTAATGGGAGTGAGACAGTTGAACCATCTCTTGCAGCTAGATAAGCTGCAATCAAAACTTCTAATGATTTTAAGCCTTCACGACCATCAGTTTCAGGCTCAGCATCTCCACGCAATACATCAACAATATTTTTGTAATAAAGTGGGTGACCAAAACCATAAACAGAGTCCGTCTCATAATTTGCGTCGGTTACTTTATCGTCATAGTCACATTTATCCTCGAACTCCCAATGCTGAATTTCATTAACTGCAAGTCCGCCCACTCTTACTGTCCCTTTTTCACCAAGGATGGTAATAGATCCTTCATAATTTTTTGGGTAGCTCAACATAGTGACATTTATTGAACCCATTGCACCGCTTCGCCATTTGATATTAATGACACCGGTGTCCTCGACTTCAATATCTCGCTTTAATGTTCCCATCATCGCCTGAACTTTTTCCACAGGGCCAATCAACCAGTCTGCTAAATCGATGTAATGACTTGCCTGATTCATAAACGCACCACCGTCAAGTTCCCAAGTACCTCGCCATTTAGCTTGATCGTAATATGCTTGAGGTCGCGTCCAAAATACATTGATATTAACCATAAAAATTCGACCAAACCGTTTTTCTTGTATAACACGTTTGAGTAGTTGTAACGTGGCGTTTTGGCGATTCTGCTTCACAACAAATAATCTTACGTTAGCGTCATCACAGGCCTTGACCATTCTTAATCCATCACTCCATCTAGTTGCCATTGGTTTTTCACTAATTACATGGATACCGGCCTTAGCAATGTCAACAGTTTGATCAGGATGCATACCTGAAGGAGTGCAAATCGAAATAGCATCTAGCTCCTCATTAATCAACATCTCTCTCAAAGACAGGTAACCAGGTACTTTGTATTTCTCCGCTGCAAGTTTTAAGGGTGTTGATTCACAATCACAAACTGCTACTAATTCAAAATTATCTTGATGGACCTTTATTGCGCTTAAGTGGTTGATCGAAATACGTCCGCAACCAACTACAGCAATTCGAATTTTACGTCCTTGAATATTAGTGAAAGTACTGATGATTATAATCTCCGAAGAATGCAGGTTATTGTTAAAACGATCAATAATATCTATTTAAGCAAAAAAGTATACACGATAATGCTTGTTTATCTCTCAATTGTTTAATTTCTTCGTTTTATTGGGCGGTAAATATTGAGTATCAAAAAAATTCTCATAGAAACACAAACCAAAGATAGTTATGGAAGAACCGCTGGTATCGTTTCTCTTAATGATAAGAATGTCAACAATGAACTAGTTAAGCAAAGTATGGCCTGGGAATACAAAAAATATACTGATAATGAGACACTTTGTGAACTCGAGAATAAAGCTAAGAGTATGATTAATCTGATGATCAGCAGCTTTTATATTTACAAATTTCATCGTTTATTTTTGTTGAAATGATAATTATTCTCACTTAGAATATCTATAAATAAATCATACTTTAAAAAATATATGAATGAATTTATTATCACTTTTAGAGAGTGTCTTGAGGCATGCTTAATAGTTGGAATTATTTATACGCTATTAGAAAAAAATAATTTAAAAAAAGAAATTAAACAACTTTGGTTAGCTGTTGTCGCAGCAGTTTTTGCAAGCATAGGCGTTGCTTTCGCTATAAATGTAATTAAAGCATCTATTGGTAACGCCTCGGCTCAATCTCTATTTGAGGGTGTAAGTATGTATATCACCGCCATTTTATTATGGTACGTGATATTTTGGCTTTCAAAGCATATAAGTCAAAGAACAGCTATCGAAGAAAAAACTCAAAAAGCTGCGAAAAACGCTAGTTGGGGGATATTCTTGGTTGTTTTTTTTGCAATTTTACGAGAGGGATTTGAGACAGCTTTGTTTTTAATGGGAAGTTTCAATATGTCTGGCAGTTTTTCATATCTAGGATTCTTTGCAGGTACGACAATTGCCATATTAATTGGGTATGCAATAGTTATTCAGGGAAGGAGGATAAATCTTAAAGCATTCTTTCGAACAACAACTTTCATGCTGGTAATTTTTGCTTCTGGAATGGTTGCATATGGAACTCACGAGGTTGAGGAGTTTGTTGTAAAAGGCAACCATCTTGAACAGTTTGGTATAAAAGAAAAGGACCAAATACCCAGGGTCTGGGATATATTAAAACCCAAGCAGGAAACCGATGAATCATTTTTTTATTCATACAATATAAACGGGAAAGATGAATATACTCATTTATTTCATGATAAAGGCAGAATTGGCGTTTTCTTAAAAGGTTTTTTTGGTTACAACAGTAATCCTAATTACCCTGAAGTAATTCTGTGGCTGATATCATTATTCTTTGGTATAAGAATGTGGAAAAGATTTTATTTTTAGTAGATAGAGTTAAGCTTATGAAAAAAAATATTTTATCTATCATAATTCTCTCATTAGTGATTGCATATCCTGCGTCCTCCAGCCATCACGGTCATGGTAGTACACATGAGCATGGCCATAAAAATAATGAGCAATCAAAAAAAATAATTACTGATGATAACGAATATCTAACCAATTTAAATTTAATGAAAGGTCATTTATGGGTAGGGATTCAGCTTTATAAAGCTTCTTTCAAAGATAATGCTAAAATGCATATGAAGCATCCCAAAAGTGAGCTATACGGGGATATGATCGCAACTTTTAATTATAAAGGGGCACCAGGATTCGCCACTGAATTAGAAGCTCTTGCGTCTTCAGTTGAAAATGAAGAGTCACTACAGACTATCGATAAAAATTATAAAAATTTATTCAAAGCTATTAATAAAAATGAAAAGTTTGTTAATGAAACAAGCGTTTCTATTCAAAAAAAAGTGAAGCTGGTAATTTCGTTACTTAAAATAGCAGAAGAAGAATATGCCGTAGGCGTTGTAAACGGTAAGGTTAAAAATAAGTATGAGTACCAAGATGCCTTTGGGTTTACTAGGATGGCAAAAAATATCATCAAGGGCATAAACACAGAAGACGAAACCCAAAAAAACAGGCTATCAACAATAATAGCAGCTATAGATACTCTATCACCCCTATGGCCAGAACTAGCTCCAAATCACAATATAGATGGTGATGCCAAAAGTATCCTTAACGTAATAGAGGAGATAAAAAAAATATAGCACGATCAGGTACAAGAAAGTTTTTATAATCGCAAGAAGATGAATTTAATCCCATTAAATGCATTAATGCTTAGATAAGTTTTTTTCTGCATATATTTTTAAGCTTAATGTTTTATTAGCTATACCTAAAAACTTTTAAAATTAGATCCCAAACAATAATCTACTCGTTATTATTATCCCTTGAATTACCTTTTTTTTCTTTTTTAATACTGTATATTTAAACAGTTATTGTGATATATGGTAAATTCATCAGATGCAAGTGGTATGGTTTAAAAGGGATCTGCGTACTTTAGATCATGAAGCGCTATATAGGGCCTCTCATGCTGGAGATGTGTTGCCAATTTATATATTCGAACCTGAATTATGGAACCAGCCTGATCTGAGTCATCGTCACTATAAATTTCTCTGTGATTGTCTAGCTGAACTAAAAATTGAGCTTAAAGAGGTAGGGCAAAACCTAATCATAAAAACAGGCGATGTAACAAATATACTTAGTCAAATTCACAGCAATCACCGAATACATACTCTATGGTCACACCAAGAAACATGGAATGACTGGACTTATAAACGTGACCAAAAAGTCAAGAAATGGATAACTAAAAACTCGATTTTATGGAATCAACCCGCACAGAATGGTGTGATCAGAAATATCAGAAACCGTAATAGGTGGTCAAAATACTGGCATATTAAAATGAGTGAACCTGTTTATGGTAAGCCAAAAAAAACAAAGAGCCTTACTAATAAATCTTATCACTCTCCTGATGCAAAAAAGTTAAGGCTTGAAGATGATAATTGTTCGATTATACAAAAAGGTGGGCGCTCAGAGGCATTGAAAATGCTTGATAGTTTTTTTTCTCAAAGAGGTCGTGGTTACTCCAAGGAGATGTCTTCTCCGGTTACCGCCCATCATAGTTGTTCGAGATTATCGCCTCATCTAGCTTTTGGGACAATCTCAATTCGTGAGGTTTTTCAAAAAACAGAAGCCGCGAGAGCGGGAATAAATATAGACACTCTCACGAAAGATAATAATCTATGGAGAAGATCACTACGTTCTTTTTCAAGTAGACTGCGATGGCACTGTCACTTCATACAAAAACTTGAAGATGAACCGCAAATTGAATATGAAAACATGCACTCAACTTACAATACGCTGAGACAGGATCCGATTAATTGGGGCCACTTTGAAGCCTGGAAAAAAGGTCAAACTGGGTTTCCAATGATTGATGCCTGTATGAGATCGCTTATTTCAACTGGTTGGCTTAACTTTCGTATGAGAGCAATGCTCATTAGCTTTGCTAGCTATCACCTATGGTTACACTGGCGAAAGCCAGCAATTTACCTAGCAAGACTTTTTACAGACTATGAGCCTGGTATACATTATAGCCAAGCTCAAATGCAATCTGGTACAACTGGCATAAATAGTATTCGTATATATAATCCAATAAAACAGGGTCTCGATCATGATCCAAAGGGAACATTTATTCGTAAATGGGTTCCAGAATTAGCAGCTCTTGATATTAAATATATCCATAAGCCATGGGAAAGCAAGATGCCTTTAGATGGCTATCCATCACCAATTGTAAACGAGAAGAGTGCCAGACAAGCAGCTGCAAAAAATATTTATACATTAAGATATAGTAGTATGCATAAAGAAATTTCTAGAGATATACTTAAGAAGCACGGTAGCCGAAAAAAAAACCATCGTATCATTAAAATTAATAAAAAAAAGGAAGCTTCTCTTAATGAACAAAATATACAGCAAGAAATGCTTTTTTAGTAATTAGAATTGGTGCCATAATCTATAATGCAGATAACAAACACGCTCAAAGAATTTCAAGAAAAAAATATAACTATACCCAAAGAACTTATTCCCTGGATGAGATCTAACCATGCAGGTGAAACAGGCGCTGTATGGATTTACAAAGGTGCAAAGTGTGCATTCTGGTCAAAAAAAATTAGTCTAATGGCGAAAGAGCATGAAAAATGTGAAATTAAACACCTAATTATTATGGAAAGCCTGGTCAGCGCTTCAGAAAAAAGTAAGCTGCTAATTTTGTGGAAAATCATGGGATTTATGCTTGGGTTTTTCCCATCCTTGTTAGGCTATAAAAGCTTTTGTGTTACTATAAATGCAGTAGAAACATTTGTAAAAATACACTATGAAGAACAAATAGATTATCTTAAAAAAAATAATTGCCACCCTGCTCTTTTGCAGATCCTTCAAAAATGCTCATATGATGAAATAACCCATCAACAGGATGCAGAAAAAGAGCTCACAAATCTGAGGTTTAGATCTTTAGCGCTAATATGGTTTTCAATCGTAAAGCTCGGATCAGCATTTGCAGTAAGGATCGCAAAAATAATTTGATCATTTGTTTTTAGTTAATTTTTGGGGTGATAAAAATGATTATTCTGTTTTGGGTTATATTAGCTGTCGCTGGAATTTGTATATCTTGCTTCTTTCTAAATAAATATCTGAATAAAAAACTAGTAATCTTTATTTTTAGCATGTTCTCTTTGGCTGGCCTATCAGTCTCTGTATTAAATGACACAAATAATTATATCCCGTGGTTTGTATGCTCCTTGCCCTTGGTTGTTTATCTTACTTATATAATGATTTTTGATAATTCTAAAAATTCTTAAAATTATTTTTATTAATTTCTAATCAGGGTCCAGTTAAATGAGTCGTAATCTAAACCGAATTTTTATATATTTATTTTTTATGTATGCAGTAATTTTTAATTACGCCCATGCTGATAATAAAAAATTTATGACCTCCCATATCCAAAAAATTGTTCTTGGTTCTGGTTGTTTTTGGGGAGCTGAAAAAAATTATGAGGGTCTTAAAGGGGTTATAGATGCTGTATCAGGTTATTCAGACGGTTATGGTTTAGAGCCAACTTATAATGAAATCACTAAGCTAAAAAATAAATTTAATTCTAATAATTATGCAGAAGTTGTAGAGGTTACCTACAATACAAATATTATCTCTACAGAAATGCTATTGAAGCATTATTTTGAATCTCACGATCCAACACAGTTAAACAGACAAGGTAACGACATAGGTACGCAATATAGATCAATCATTCTTTACTCTAATAAATCGCAAAACAAGATCGCAGAAAAAATTATTTCTACTTATCAAGAGCTACTTATAGAAGCAAATTATGGGAAAATTGTAACTAAGGTGAAGCCGCTCAAAAAATTTAATAAAGCTGAAACATACCATCAAGATTATATAAAAAAAAATCCAAATGGATACTGTCCAGATCACTCTACAGGGGTGAAATTTACTATTACAAAAAAACCAGACAAACCTGATAACCATAATCTCAAGAAGGGAAAATATATAGTTATTATTGAGCCTCAAGGTTATTGTGCTTATTGTGAGAAATTTAAATCTGAGACATTAAATGATTATGCAGGAAGAATACCTTTAGCTTTCAGGCTAGCAACTCAATTAAATAAACTAGAGATTCATTCGCCTACATGGGCAACTCCAACTGTTATTTTCTTGCAAGATGGCAAAGAGGTATTTGGTCATCAGGGTCTGATGTCTTCGAAAGAATTTTATCAAGCACTTGGCTACTTCATGCTTGGCGACTCTGAAGCGTATAAAGTCGCTTTCGAAGATGCAACTGACAGGAGGTTTTGTGAAGAATACGATATGTTCAAAAATACTCCCGATGGAGTGTTTATCGATAAAATTAGTGGAGCGCCTTTATTTGACACAAGAGATAGATACAATTCCTTCAGTGGGTGGTTGTCCTTTACAAAACCCATAGATGGTGCCATCTATTATAAGGTTGATAACAGTAATGGAATGAAAAGAACTGAAGTACGATCAACTATTTCAGATATTCATTTAGGACATGTGTTTCCTGATGGACCGAACGGTTTACCAAGATACTGTATCAATGCAACTGTTTTGGAATTTAAAAAGAGAACTAAATAAAACTTTTGTTACAATGTTTCAAATGTATTGATTTGCTATTGTAAGTCAATATAATTCTCGTCATGTTTTTTAACAGAAAGTTTTTTCAAGTTTTTATTTTAATTTTAAGTTTGGGGTCGTTTGCCCAGACTTACGCTGTCCATGATCAATCACATTCAAATCACGATCATGCAACACAAGAGTCCTCACTAAATTGTATCGATTGTTACATTAATTCCGCTGCAGCTCAGCCGGTAGGCTTAGATTTTAGAACAAAATATGCTGAACTTTTAGTTACATCTGTAGCATCAAACATACCATATAGCATTTATTTAAATGACTTATGGATCCTTTATTATCAGTCTCGAGCTCCTTAAATATTATTGAATTAAGAGTCATTTTTTTAATTAATTTAATTTTTTATGGAGTTTAAAATGAAAAATATTTTCATATGTATCCTCTCTATTTTTGTATCATATGCCTACGCTAAAGATACAAACATAGCAATTCAAGAGATACCAGTAACGGCAAACCCTCTACAACTTAACTCTAACGATATGGTTAGGCCTGTAAGAATCATAGGTAGCAAGGAAGTAATGCAGAATAGTTCTGCCTCTTTGGGCAGAAATCTAAAAAATATTCCGGGTATAAGTAATAGCTCTTGGGGAGAAAACGTTGGTCGGCCAGTTATTCGCGGAATGGATGGTAATCGAATCAAGATTCTGAACAACGGCCTTGGGGTAAATGATATTTCTGCTTTATCAGGTGATCACCCTGTGGGTATAGATGCTTTATCTGCAGATCAAATTGAGATCATTAAAGGACCTGCATCGATTATCTATGGTGGAGGCTCTGTGGGTGGAACAATTAATATCATTGATCATACAATTCATAACGAGTTCATTAAAGGCCTAACTGGTGTTTATGATTTCAGTCAGGGTGGTGCTCTGAGAGAAAATACAAATTCTCTTCAACTCGATTATGGTTTTAAAGATTTCATGCTCCATCTTGATGGGTTCCAGCGGGATAGCAAGAATTTAAAGATACCTGGTGATTCAGTATCGTCTGAGCTCAGTGCCGCGAGAGCTGCAGAAGGTGAACCTATTGCTAGAAACAAAAACGGCAAGGATACACTTAACAGCTCATATAATGATAGTTATGGAGGAGGTGTTGGAGCATCCTATATATTTAGTGACGGATATACTGGGCTATCATACAAAGGCTATGATATGGAATATGGTAACCCGATCGAAAACGGTGCTTATATAGATGTCGAATCAGATAGATACAATTATCTATTTCAAAAAGATAACTTATCATCGAATATTAGTAGCTTTAGATTTGATGCTAGCTACACCGAATATGAGCATGATGAGGTAGAATCAAGCGGAGAGATTGCTACACAATATATACAGAATACTTATGATGGTAAATTTGAAGTGACACATTCGTTCATTAACAAAACAAAGGGTGTTATTGGTTTGGACTTTGGTACACATAGATTTACAAAAAACAAAGGTAATCCAATGATCGCAAATAACAACTCCGAAAAAATATCTTTATATGTATTAGAAAATTTCTCTTACAATAATCAAGATATTACGTTTGGTTTTAGACAGGGCTTCGTTAAACACAATGGGAATGACTTTGTAAGTGATGATGGGTGTTCTGTGGACTATCTTGAAGCTGGCTGTGAGGCGGCTGGTGGTGTAGAGAATACGACATCTTTTGATGACACTGAAAAAACATTTCAAACATCCAATATATCTGTAGAAACAAAAATGGAACTGAGTCCAAGCTTATTACTAGGAGTAAGTTTGAGTCATATTCAAAGAGCTCCAACTTATGAGGAGTTATTTGCATACGGTCATCACCATGCCACGGAAACAATTGAGCAGGGCGATAGAGGATTAAGTGAAGAACGATCTAATTCCTTGGATTTAACACTTAATTGGGCGGGTGAAAATAAAAATATCATAGTTTCGCCATATTACACTCGCTTTAACAGTTATATTGCAAAGATAAATACTGGGCAAACTCAGAAACATATGCATGAAGGTGAAGATGAGAGTGAGGAAATCTCAGTCTTCGAATACAAAAACATACCTGCTGAGTTTTATGGTTTAGAGATTCAAGGTGATTTTGACTTATCCAAGAATTATAGATTAAGTCTCTGGGGTGATTATGTTAGGGCAAAGAATCGCGATGGAGGAGATTTACCTAGAATACCTCCAGCAACACTAGGAGCAACTATTTTTGGTGACTGGGGTAATTTCAAAAGCGACCTGAGCATGAGACAAGTATTTAGTCAAAATAAAATTAGTAAATATGAGATTAAAACTGATGATTATTCTGACGTAACTTTTAACCTAAGTTATCAAATACCCTCACATAAATCAGTAAGCGTATATATAAAAGCTGAAAATTTACTAGATGAAGATATTAGAGATCACGCGTCTTTCATAAAAGACCAAGTTCTTGGTGGTGGAAGAAATATTAAAGGTGGCTTTAACGTAAGTTTTTAGAAAATTTATAGTAAAAAAAGTATTTTTACAGTTAAAGGAAAGGGCAATCTTAGATTCTAAATCTGGATGGCCCCTTTTTATTTCAAGAAGAATTTAGGCGAAGATTTGAAGGTTTGAAAGCTATCAGTTTGATGCGGAGGACTTAAGAATAAAGACGGGGTCTTTTACTTTTTTTGCTTGTTGATATTTTTTGCGATAACAAAATTTGTATAAAGAATTTGCATCTTCAAATACATGCCTCTTACCTGAATTTTCATAAACTAACCAATAAGTATTTCTAGTTATCAGTTCAAATCCAAGTTCTTTTAACTTTAATTCTGACTTTTTGATAAGGTTAAGTTCTTTATTTTGGCGAACTTGTTCTTGAGCCCAGCTCAAACTGTTTTTATTACACCTCATAACAACCTAATAGTTTATTTAAAGATAAAAAAATAAAACGAAAAAATAATTTAAAGAAATTTTTTTAACTTGTAAAGGTATTTTTTTAGGTAAAGTATAAATAGAGATTAAAATGACCAAATCAGCTGATATTTAAAACCTTATGGATTTGTAGGTTTAGCCGCCACTTTGGATTATCAAGACAAAATTGTAATGCCTCTTGAGTGACTCTATCTTTGTTTGGATGAATATATTCTAATGGCAGAGGTTCGGCCATAGGTGTTAAATAATAGAATTCTGCTTTAATATGTGAAAAATTTTCAGGCATAGCGTCTCTCTGAGGAAAGACCAATTTAAGCTCGTTACAGTGTTTAATCACGACTTTTGAAGAGCCTTTTGGGCTGCAACATATCCAGTCTATACCTGATGGAAGAGGCAAAGTTCCATTTGTTTCTATTGCAACTTCGAAACCCAGTTGATGAAAATTTTCAATCAAATCTTCATCTAGCTGGAGAGCTGGCTCTCCGCCTGTACATACCACAAAAGGCTTACCATTTTTATTTGGCCAGAGATTATTCACTGCTATAGCCAAATCTAATGCCGAGATATATTCTCCACCATTGCGACCATCGGTTCCAAGAATATCAGTATCACAAAAGCTGCATGCAGAAAGAGCTCTATCTTTTTCCTTTCCATTCCATAAGTTACATTTACTAAACCTACAGAAAATGGCTGGTCTGCCAGATTGAGCGCCCTCGCCTTGTAATGTGTAGAAGATTTCTTTTATCTTATATGATTTTTTCATTATATATACCCAGAAGGGTCACTCATATAATTCAGGGCAAAAGCTTCTTTTCGCTCGAAGCAAGCTCCACACTTTCCGCAAGCTAGATCTTTTCCATTATAGCAACTCCATGTTTTACTATAATCTAAGCCCATAAGGAGGCCTTCTTTAATTATTTGTCCTTTATCGTAATGCAAATATGGGGTCACTATTTCTATTGGTTCGTAATTGGCAACGGTGCAAACATCATTCATTTTTTTTACAAATTCTGGCCTACAATCTGGGTATATTGCATGATCTCCTGTATGTGCTCCATAAAAAACTTTTGCTGCATTAATAGAAACCGCATAACCAACAGCCAAGGAGAGCAAAATCATATTTCTGTTTGGAACAATAGTTGATCGCATAGTTTTATCAGCATAATGACCTTCCGGTATATTGATGTTTGATGTTAATGAAGAACCCTGAATAAGTTGGTTTATCGCTGTGATATCAATAACTTTATGCGGGACCTGAAGTTCTAAACAAGCGGACTCAGCATACTTAATTTCCTTAGCATGCCTCTGACCATAATCAAATGTTACTGCTGAGACATAATAGCCCTCTTTCACCATTCGATTAAGGAGAGTGAATGAGTCCATTCCCCCAGAAAAGATAACTACAATTTTTTCGGTCATAAAATTATATCTAATCCAGATCTATTGTTGAGTTGGATGAGTCTAGTATCAATTCGAATTCTTGTTACTATCCAAAGTTGACTCTATGGCTTCGATCATTTTATCAGCAAGAGGATCCGTTATAGATGAGTAAGCAGCAATGAAATTCCCTTCACGATTTAATAGATATTTGTGAAAATTCCATCGTGGTGCCCCTGATTTTTTCTTAGCCCAAGAGTAGAACGGATGAGCATTTTTTCCTTTAACATGAACTTTCGATGTCATTGGAAAATTAATATTGAATTTAACAGTGCAAAAATTCTTTATTTCACTCTCAGTTCCTGGTTCTTGCCCCATAAAGTCGTTTGATGGCACACCTAATACGACTAAACCTTTCTCGCTATATTTATCCCATAAACTCTGTAATCCAGAATATTGGGATGTGAAGCCGCAACGAGACGCTGTGTTGACAACTAACAGGACTTTACCATTAAAAATAGAAAGAGGCAGCGGCTCCCCATCAATAGAAATAAAATCGAATTGATGGGCGCTTCCATCAAAGTTAATTTCATTTGTGCTCATATCATTTACTCCAGATAAAGTTGAATTGGCGCAAGCTAGGGCTTGATATGCAAGAAAAATACCAACTAAAGCTACTTTCATTAAATCCCTCTCATGACTATAAAAACTTAAGCGACATACTCATACACCTTCATCTATAATACATTAGTCAAAGCCTACAATAATAGAAACGGTTGCTAAAAATCAAAGTTTTTAGTCTATAGATATGCATATAAAAAAATTGATATTATTTATTTATTTAATTTTAATGCCATTATATACATTGGCTGATAAAAAAATGGATCTCATATATCCACCCTCACCACTTCCACTGCTGTCTTTCGATGATGGATTAAAATCAGTCGGTATAGAAAAATTTGCAGGAAAATATGTTTTGATGAACTTTTGGGCAACCTGGTGCGCGCCTTGTGTTACCGAAATGCCATCACTCGATAAACTAGCTGTTCGTCTCCATACAAAAGGACTTATTGTAGTTGCAGTAAGTCAAGATCTTAATGAGCTATCGAAAGTAAAATCTTTTTTAAAGCCAATGATGTTAAAAGAGATTGTAATATGGTACGACGAAAAGAATAAAGGTTTTCGAGAGCTGGGGTTAAGGGGTTTACCAACAACTATTTTGATTAATCCTGACGGCTTGATGGTAGCAAAACTTGAAGGTTCTGCAGAATGGAATGAAGGTCCATTATTAGCGCAAATAGAAGAAATAATTAAAAACGATAGTAGTTAAAAAATATAATATTTATTTTTAATAAGTAGCATAAGCAATAAGGAAATGTAACATAGCAACAATTATAGCCAGCCTTAAACGCATGGAGTAGTAATAAGGCTTAATTTCATAATGACCAAAGACTATTCTATCTATCTTTAATCCAGCGATATGCATGAAGCCCAAAAAAATAATAAAAAGAGGAGTGGGTGTTGATAAAAAGAATATCCAAACCAAAACAGGTGGAACAGTACTTACAACGAATTTTTTACTCTTTTCTTGATTGCTTGTAAGCGCAAAACCCCAGTGAATACCACTCATAAAGGCTATTATAATAATAGAGTATATTGTGAATGCTTGCTCAGATATAACCTGTATTTGAGGCAAAAACAAAACTGAAATATACGATATTAAAAATGGCAGCAAGCCTAGATATCCTAGGTATAAAGTTACTGAAAAATTTTTATTGGTCATATGTAAAGTTGTCTCTGTTTTCTTTATTTATTGAAATGAGTATGGATAGGTTGTCAACCCTGTGTCAAAATCAACGAATGCTTACAAAAAAATATTTTCTTTTTATACTTCTATATACGTTTAACTGTAATTTAGCTTTTGCTGAAATACGACCAATTGATAATTTTAATATATCTCAATATCTTGGCAAATGGTACGAAATTGCTAGGCTAGATCATTGGTTCGAAAGAGATATGATACAGGTTTCAGCCAACTATTCTATGCTCAATGATGGGGTGATAAAGGTTACCAACCAAGGATTAAAAAAACCAGGCAAACCAAAAGTAGCTAATGGTAAGGCACGTTTTGTCGGCAAAAAAGATCAAGGGCATCTAAAAGTATCTTTTTTCTGGCCTTTTTCTACTCCATACATAATTTTTGAATTAGACGACAACTACCAATTTGCCTATGTAACGAGTGATAGTAAGTCGTATCTCTGGTTTCTTGCAAGAACACCATGTGTAAGCCAAAAACTGAAGGATGATTTTGAAGAGAAAACTAATAGCTTAGGTTTTGATTTAAGTGGATTAATTTATGTTGAGCAAATTTGTAATCCCTTAGACGAGAATATAAAAATAAAAAAAAGTGGACTTTAGACAGACTGTTATTTATTTATATCAACCTCGCTCTCTATTGACTTAATTTTGTTAAGGATAATGTCAGCATCTTTTGATAGTTCAGAGTATTTAAAAATGTCACCAGACCTTTGAGCTATCATGGCATCCTTAAGCTTTGATGCATACTCATCTTTAAGTTTTTTAAGCGGATTTTTTTTAAATATTCCAAACATAATATTTACCATCTCTTAGTTAAGTAACCATATATATTCGATATAAAAATAAAATTATTCTACAGCAATTAATTTTATTTAATTTTTTTCATTAGCCAAAAATATATACGATAAGGAAGCAAGCTTAGTATTTTTATAAAATTAGAAAAAAAGAAAGGGAATTTTACCTCAAAACTCTGGCTTTTTATTCCTTTTTTGATAAAAGTAGCTGCTTGCTTAGTTGTCATTAATGAAGGCATCTTAAAGTCGTTCAAGTCAGTTAACCTAGTCTTCACAAACCCAGGATTTATGAGCTGAACCTTTATGCCATGCTTAGATAGATCGCAATTTAAATTTTCTGCTAGATGTATTAAGCCAGACTTACTAGATCCATATCCAGTATCTTTTGGTAATCCACGATATCCGGCTATGCTGGAGACTAACACAATATGGCCTTTTTGCTTTCTAATAAATTCAGGGACCACCTGACTGAGGACTCTATAGGCTCCAACTAGATTGATGTTAATCATCTTTTCAATTTGTTTCACATCCATTGAATCAGCAGTCATAGGTCTAAAATATCCAGCGCAGTATATAAGAGTATCGATGGTCTCAATTTTACTAATAATATCTTCCCAGCCAATTTCTATGGAGGCATTATCAGCAACATCTAAAGGACAAGACATTGATTTATATTTTATATCAGACGATAACGTATCAAGTCGCTTAGAATCTCTCGCTGAAAGAACAAGGAAATTATCGACATCTTGTCCTAATTCCTCTGCAAGTGCCCTACCAATGCCCTCACTTGCTCCTATGAGCCAAATTTTATTCATTATTTTTTCTTCATTACTAAGACTATTTCTCCTACTTTAAACCCAAACTTCTTCATAGATGTTCTATTCAGGATCATATTTTCCTCTACAAGGTACATCCAATCATCCATATTTAGATTAATTGTTGAATTCTTATAGGGAATATTCAAAACATAATTTAGATTAACAGCATTACCATTAATCTTCCCTTTGGCTTCACCGATTACATCACCAGCTGAGCCTACGAAGGAATTCTTGTCAGAGAAAACTATTTTCCATGTTCTTTGAGTTTTTTCGCCGTCATCAAAGATAAACCATTCTTCTAGTACTCCTACATCTCCTTCCCATTTACCCTTGATTTCTACCTTAAAGCTTCTGGTTTGTCTTCCGTTAAAATCAAATAAGCTACCCCAGCCTTCAATCTCTCCATCAAAAAAATTTTTTAGATCCATCTTATTTGATTTATCGCCATAATAATCGATTGAATTATTAGTACATCCTGAAAAAATAAAGCAAACAAAACTCATAGCCAAAAATTTTAACTTATTCATATATAACCTATTATCCTTATTAATTAACCTCAACCCCTGCAAATGCTAGAAACTAGTTTAATATCTCAACTTGCATGACATTTGTTCTGTTCGAATTAAAACCTGCGATACAGATACTTAGATAAAACTCCCATGAACGTAAAAATGACTCCGAGTAACCATTTTTTAATAACTTATTTTTTTGAGCTGAAAAATTTTCTCTCCATTTATGAAGCGTCCAAGCATAGTCTTTACCAAATTCAAATATCTCACCTACCTCCAATTTTGAGGCTCTAGCCTTACTACAAAAAACTTCTTTTGATGGTAACATTCCGCCAGGAAAAACGTGGTGCCTAATATAGTCGCTTTTTTTTCTATATTCAGGGAAAATTTTATTATCAATAGTGATAGTTTGGATCATTGCCTGCCCATTTTTTTTTAGCAATCTTTTTACTTGATCAAAATAGGTTTTCCAAAACTTTTCACCGACGGCTTCGAACATTTCTATAGATACTATTCGATCAAAAGTACCCTTAATTGTTCGATAATCTTTCATTAGGATCTCTGCATTTCCATTTAATCTTTTTTTAGCGAAATCATATTGTTCGTTAGATATTGTTAGTCCTGTAACACGTGCACCAGTAACAATCGCTTCTTCAGCAAACCCTCCCCAGCCACAACCGATCTCTAGAATGTCTTTATTTTGCACATTAATTTTATTAATTATCCGTTGATATTTATGTAACTGTGCATCCATTAAGCTATCTTTGTCACTAGTTTTTATAGCTGACGAATAAGTCATTGTTGGGTCGAGCCAAGACTGATAAAAATCATTACCTATATCATAGTGCTCAAGAATATTTTTTTTGCTGCCGTAAAGTGTATTTGCTCTCACTAATTGATTATGCAAATAAAAAAATATCTTATTAAAAAAATTCGCTTGTCCTTTATTTTTCATACTACTTAAATTTAAACTACAATAAGTTAAAAAATCTGGTACATCAGAACTATCCCAAAAGCCTAAATGGTAGGCCTCTCCTAAACCAATATCTCCTCTTTTTGTCAACATACCCATAATTTGCCAATCATGGATAACTATATCGCATTGTGGCCCATCGATATCTCCACTGAAAATTAATTCCTCTGAACTAGGCAAACGAATAGTCAAATGTCCGATATCAGCTTTTTCGAATAAAATTTTTAACGCATCCTCGTACTTTTTACTCATATTTCTTTACTCTAGGTAATATTTTTATTAATTTTTTTTGGTTTCTTAACGAAAGGAATTTTTTTAATCCAAAGCCTTAATGCATGAAAATGAATGAAAAAAATCACCTTAAAAGCCAGAAAGGGCAAGATAAATATCTGTGGAAGCAAGTCTTTATTACTGAATGGAACAATGTTTCCAGTTATAGCTGTGGAAATCAACTTTTTATTTTTATCTACATAATTAATGTCAATTTTCAAATTTTTTTCATTAACATCAAACCTAAAATTATATTGCCCTTTAACCTGACAAAAAGGTGAAACATGAAATACCTTTGGGTGTCTTATTATATTTGTATATTTAATTGGGCTCATATCTTTTTCAAAACATAAATATCCATGTCGTTCATTAAAGGTATTATTCACCTCGGCTAAAACAACTTTCAAGTTTTTATTCTTATCAAAGCATAACCAAAAACTTACAGGATTAAATCCCCACCCTAGTGCTTTTGGAATAGTTAAAAGCTTTATATCATGGGCATTACTTAGATCGATATCGTGCTCATCAAGGATACCTGAAACGTACATCCTGGGATCTATAAATTTTTCAAAGCCATAATCTTTCCAAAGCACGCTAAATAAATTAAATTTATTTATTGAAAAGAATACATTCTTTTTAGGAGCCGGTAGAGAGCTTAAGTTTATTAATACATATAGCATATTATGAGAAAATTCATATATTTCAGGAGTATGTCTTTTATGAAATATTTTCATTTTAACTAGGAAAGAATTATTCAAGATATATCACTTTTTTTTATACTTTTGGAAACTTCTAATGCACTCCATACTCCATCCTCATGAAAACCGTAACGCAAATATGCACCGCAAAACCATACATGGCAATTGCCTTGCTTTTCATTTATAGCTAACTGACCATCTATTGCAGCTTGATCAAAAACTGGATGGTAAAATTCGTGCATATCATATATTTTTTCTTTAGCAATGGGCGATACTGGATTTAAAGTCACAAACAGAGGTATATCAGGGTTAATGTGTTGCAATTTGTTCATCCAGTATGTCACCGCAACCCTGCTAGCTTCGCTTCCTTTCCTATAAAGATAGTTCCAGCTACTCCAACATTTCTTCTCTTTTGGCATTTGCATAGAATCACAGTGTGTATACGCTATATTTTTTTCTCTAGAGAATTTTTTCAGTGCGCTTTGCAGTGCTGGATTTATAGATTTCAAAATTGGAAGAATTTCAACAGGATGGCATGCAAACAAAACTTTATTGTAAACGACTAAATCTTTACCATATTCTTTTATTTGGATTTTATCATCTAAACAATCAATATATTCGATATTACAATTTTTTTTAAGGGTGTTATTCTTACTTATAGAAGTGACTAGAGCTTTAACATACTCTTTACTTTTATTTTTTATTGTATGCCATTGTGGTCTATTTTTGAGACTTAGCAAGCCATGATTATCGAAAAAACTAACAAATGTAGTGGCCGGAAAACCTAACATAGTACTAGATGGACAGCTCCAAATTGCTCCACCCATTGGTAAAATATAATAATCTCGGAACCATGACCCCAGATTCATTTTTTTAATTAACTGACCAAGCGATAAGTTAGGAGATTTTTTTATGAAATCTTTTGCTTTAGCGTTAAACTTTATAATATCCAGCACACCTCTTAGCATATTAGTATTAAATAAATTTTTTCGCTGAGCGAAAAGAGTATTTAGTGATGAGCCAGCCCACTCTAACTGTCCATCATTAGCAGATATAGCGAATGACATTTCTGTATCCTCTATATCAACCTCCAGGTCTTTCAGAAGTTTATTTAGAAGCGGATAAGTACGATTATTTAAAACAATAAAGCCAGTATCAACATCTACTTTGGATTTCTTATTATCCACAATAGAAATGGTTCTGCTGTGTCCGCCAAAAATAGCATTCTTTTCGTAAACTGTTACATCATAATTATCTTTTAAGAAATAAGCTGCACTTAATCCTGAGATGCCTGAGCCAATAATAGCTAACTTCTTTTTTCGATTCATGTTCATCCGTAGATTTAATTATTGAATTTTAAATATTTTTATTTCGAATTAATTAATAAATGATGTGCAGTGCTCGTGCGCTTGATCCTTAAACTGTATGTTATGTTTTTAAAAACTGCTAAAAAAAATTAATTAATTTGTATATTCATTTATCGGAAGTTATAATTATTTTTTGTATATATAACCAGAAAAAATAAATTTTATTACCTTTAGGAATATAATTAACTAGCATAATAAAGGCACCAAATGAAAAATAATCATATCAAAAGCGTTGTATATTTTGTTGTGTACCTAACAATTATTTTGTCCTCCTCTTCTTTTGCCGAATATAATAATGATAACCCATTTTCGGTAGCTTCTGGAACAATGCTTTTAGCTGGTGGCAACCCTCCCAATACTTCACTTAACACGCTTAAGGATTTGGCAAACAAGGCCAAGCAGCTTAATATTAATTCAGTAAAAAGCAATATCGCTAATAACCTTGGCGAAAAAGGTAAAGAGGTTACACAAACTTATTTAGAAAAATATTTCCCAACCGTTGAGCTAGAACTTGATCTGATGAACGAATCAAATCCCACATCGAGTATATTGATCTTGGCTCCTTTATCAGATCCCAATGACACTATTAATACTTTTTTCACACAAGACAGTATTTTTTATAGCGATAATCGAACTACAGTAAATCTTGGTGTTGGCTATCGTCGTCTTGAATGGGATAAAAAACTGCTTCTGGGAATAAACGCCTTCTATGACCACGAGTTTCCCTACAATCATCAACGGACAAGCCTAGGATTCGAAGCTAGGACTACTGTGGGTGAAATAAATGCAAATATATACAATAGTTTAACAGACTGGCGGGACGGGCGAGATGGCCTAGATGAAAGAGGTCTTGATGGGCGTGATATTGAAATTGGTATTCCTCTTCCTTATATGAATTGGGCGCATGTCTTTGCTAAAGCTTTCACATGGGATAGTGAGCTTTCTGGAGTAAAAGATATATCTGGAACCAATCTATCTATTCGGGCAAAACCACCAAGTTTACGCGGAATAGAAATTGAGTTTGGAAGAGTTAATTATGGTAACACCTCAAGTAATGCTGAAAAAGATGCCAATTTTTTCAAAATCAGTGTGAATTTAACAGAATTATTTAAAACATCAGCCGATGTTGCGCCACTCGTTAGCAAGCATGCTTACCGGCTTGGTGATATGGAAGCACAACGTTACGAAAAAGTTCGTCGTGAAAATAAAATATACAAGCAAATGAGGTCAAATGGTCAACAACAAGTTATGGTTTCGGGTTTCTAAATAGCTCACCCCGCTGCGTTTGACCCATATAATAGATAGGTTTTTTAAGGAATGAATTATGAAAAATGTACAAAATTGCCTAATAACTCTAATGCTACCAATTGTTTTTTATTCATCTTCTGCTCTGGCGGTGTTTGATGAAAATTTAAACCGAGCATGCGAAAAGACTAGTGGTAGCACTATTAAGGTATATCCTGGTGCCAGTCCTTTCAGACAGGCAGCGAATATCAATAATCAAGGTGATCAGTGTAGTGAGATTCCTGATGCTTACCGTATTAATATATATAAATTTGGTACATGCACAGCAGACCCGTTTGCAACTAATGACTTTTCAACTTGTGAATATTTTATTGACTCCCCTACACCGGTAGTTCACACCATTTTGGGTATTGGCTCACCACAACCGTTGGCTACGACGGGCTCTATCGCCCCAGGTACCTACTCCTATGGATTTATGATACTCAGCAACTCTCTCGAGGTAAAGCACACGCAAACTTACGATACAGGGATGAGCTCGGCTCCTAATGGTACTGCGGTAAAAACAGGTACCACCTGCTGGTCTATAGACTACACCACCACTTTTGGTGGCCTGCTACCTTTATACGCGGGGAGAGGCACAACTGCTAATACTGGAATTGAATGCGGCCTAGCCAGTGATGCTCAACCAGAATTCACTAAAGAAATATTTGACACTATGGGAGATGGAAGTTACATAGCCACAGATCCTGGTGAATTTACATTGCCAAGTGGCGACACGATGAGAGCCAAGTTGCTGACACAAGATAATAAAACAACCTCACCTAGTGCTGCAGATGCAGCAAGGATCTTTGCCAGAATTGATTTCGCAAATGATAAAGTAGTAACAGAATCGAGCAGTTTCGAAATCAAATTCAAGATCACAGACGCAGTTTCTTTGGACTCCGCATATGATGCTGGGTCATTTAAGCAACACATGGTTAAAATGGGTGCAGACCCGTTTCAGGTAGAAGTTGTAGTCACCAATTAAAGCAGTCAATCTTATTTCTAATATGCTTCAGAAAAACCTCTTGAAATTTTCGTGGTTTTTCTGAAATGCCGTGAAATAAGTTTCACCACGGGAGCTCTTCTCCATTCCAATCCCAAAATCGCCCGCTGTTTTTTGAATTAAGTTTACCTATAACATCAAGAAGCAATGTTGCTGTTTGATCTGTACTAAAAAGTTTTTTAGTGGCTACATTTGATTGAAATGGAGCAGATAACTGAGTATCAGTTGTACCTGGATGAAGAGCAGCAATACAACAATTTGGAACTTTATATTGCCACTCAAGGGATATTGTTTTTATAGCCATGTTTAAAGCTGCTTTTGAAGCTCTGTAGCTATACCAGCCACCTAGTCTGTTATCTTGAATACTGCCAACTTTAGCTGAAACAACAGCAAAAATTGGCGCTTTGGATCCAAGAAGTAATTTAGAAAAATATTTAGCGATCAATAAAGTGGGCAGCGTATTGATTCTAAAATTATCAAGAAAAAAATCAGGCTCGATAGCTCGAACAGCCTTTTCTGGTCCCTTTTCTTTTGTGTGAAGCATACCAACGCAATTAATTATCCAGTCAATTTTTTTTAGATCGACAGATAGCCTCTTAAAGTCTTCTTCTTTAGTAACATCAAGCTGGTACCAATTAAGCCTATCATCATTGAATTCAGGGCAGATCTTTCTGTAGGTCGCATGAACAGTACAAGTTTGATTATTTTTAAGTACAGTCTTAACGAGCCCCATACCTATACCGCCGCTACCACCAATTACGACGACATTCACTTATCATTACCGACACATGTATCGCAGTCATAAAGCCGACGATATCTTTTTTCAGCCCATATATTATATGCATATCCAGCAACATAGTTAATAAGGGGCCATAACAAAGGCTTAAAAACCCACCCCCAGTTGGTATGTGACCAAGCCTGCACTGTTGCAGCAACTCCTTTGATCCACACCCCTTCAGCAGACCTAAGATGAAGAACTTTAAGCATATCTAGTTGTGATGGCATGCTATCGTCTATTTCACACTTATGCACATCCATAAAAGCAAGACCCCCATCATTTATATCCTCTAGTAGTTTTATTTCTTTAGTACACATTGGACAGGAACCATCAAAGAATAAAATGTCTTTTGCAGATTTATCATCAAAAAAATTTGTCATATTGAGCTCTTTATTTTACGATTATCGGATTAGAGGAATACAAAGTAAATCATAGGTAGTAATTTTCGTTTTATACAAGCATCTATGTAAATTAGATATTCAAAGTAGTGCTCATTGCTGTTAAAGAGAATGAGGAAATCATAGAAAAAAACTCATATTAAAATTTAATTATACTAAAATCTTACAGCATACTAAAGAACAGGAGCATTCTTTGTGGTTAGAGTAATGGACAGCACAGCGCCTAGATTGCAAACAAAATCGATTGGTATTATTGGTGCGGGTATATCTGGTCTATCCTGTGCGAAAGCTTTAGAGCAAGCTGGCTATGATGTTGAGGTGTTCGATAAGGGTCGAAACTTATCCGGACGGATGGCTACTAGACGCAATGACCTTTCAGAATTCGATCATGGTGCCCAATATTTTACTGCCAAAGACCCTGCTTTTATTCAAGAAGTAGATAGGTGGATCGGTGCAGATGTTGCACAGATATGGTCTCCAAAAATAGCGGTTTTAAATAATTTAAAAGAAAATGAAATACCAGCTAAAACAAACCATTTTAATAGCTGGGTAGCGACAGGCATAGGGAAGCTTAAATCTTTAAAAACATCGATTTTTTCTGCTAGTAATACTGTCACCTCTGTGGAGCGTTTTATTGGTGTTCCCAAGATGACAACTCCAGCCACATTTATTTCTAGGGGCCTTTCTATTAAAAAAGAAACAACTATAAATTCTGTTTTTGTCAAGCCTCAAAGTTATCCTCGATGGTCACTAAAAAGTAAGGAGATTGGACTCATACAGGGTAACTTTAATATCATAATTGCCGCCATTCCTGCTCCTCAGGCTGCAGAGTTATTTAAAGAGATCTCACCTAAGCTTACTGAAATTTCTCAAAGCGTTAAAATGACTGGATCTTGGGCTGTAATGCTCAACTTCGAAGAAAAAGTTGACTTAAAATTTGATGCTGCATTTATCAATGGAGGTCCATTAAGATGGATTGCCAGAAATAACAGTAAGCCAGAAAGAGGTGCAACAGAGGCTTGGGTTCTTCATGCAACACCAGAATGGAGCGAATCACATCTTAATATATCAAAAGAAGAAGCGATAGAGCTCCTTGTAAAAGAATTCGTTGCTCTTGGGGGTTCTCTTCCCAAGCAATCTCAAGCACATTTATGGCGGTATGCAGAGGCGGCCCAACCATTGGATACAAATTTTGCCTGGGATGCAGAAAATAATCTTGGTATTTGTTCAGACTGGGTTAATGGCGGGAGAATTGAAGGAGCATGGTTGAGCGGCAAAAGGCTCGCAGAATTTATTATTCAATCCTTAAAAAATAATGATCCCTTAAAGAATTACTGGGGGCATGGTAATTAACCTTTGTTTTACCGGATATTTCTAATTCTTTGTCATATATTAAGTTCAAACTACTCATGTATGAGACTTTATAAGCCTGTGAACTAAGGTGCTCTTTAATGAATACACTAATTTTAGAAAATGAAGATTTTTTAAACGGAAACACTGTAAAATTATATGGTAGACGTGCAAAACACATACTAGAAATAAAAAAGCTTACTATTGGTAGCACTATAAATGCAGGTTTAATCAACGGAAATTTAGGCACTGCAACTGTAAAAAGTATTGGTTCTATGCTAGTAATACTGGAGGTTTCACTAAAGGATAAACCCCCTGCACCTCTATCTTTGTCTCTTGTAATAGCTCTTCCTAGGCCTAAAGTTCTAAAAAAAATTCTACAAACAGCTGCCTCTCTTGGAATCAAAAAAATCTATCTAATAAACTCCTGGAAAGTAGAGAAAAGTTATTGGCAAACACACCAGTTAAGTGAAAAAAATATACGCGAGCAGTTATTGCTTGGCTTAGAACAGAGCTGTGAGACGGTTATACCAGAGGTAATTATAAAAAAACGATTTAAGCCATTTATAGAGGATGAAATTGAATCTATAATCAAAGATTCTTTTGCTCTAATTGCACATCCTAATGAGACAATATTTGATTCCGAGAAAATAAAAAAAAATATTGTCCTTGCTATAGGGCCAGAAGGTGGATTTACTGAGTATGAGTTTAACAAATTTATTGAGGCGGGTTTTAAACAAATATCTTTGGGCAAAAGAATACAAAAAGTAGAAACGGTTATACCATTACTGGTCGGTAAATTACGCTACTAATAATTTTTATTTAACTCAATACTGTATAAAATAAATTTCATAAATATACAAAAAAGTGTACCCTTTAATTATGTTTCTGGAAACTTAAGCTCTACATCTTAATATTTCAACATCTTAAAAAAGGAAAAAATAATGATACTTTATGATTGCGACATAGCCCCAAATCCTAGGCGAGCCAGAATGTTTATAGCTGAAAAAGGTTTGAATATAGAGAAAATTGAAGTTGATATCATCGGTGGTGAAAATTTGACTGAAAGCTTCCTTTCTATTAACCCTAGAGGGTTATTACCAGTTTTAGAGCTTGATGATGGAACAAAAATTGATGAGGTTATGGCAATCTGTAGATATCTTGAAGAAATTTATCCGGAAAATCCATTACTTGGATCTACCCCACTTGAAAAAGCTAGAGTTGAAGGGTACCAGCGTAAAATGGAATTCGATGGCATGATTGCTGTATCCGAAGCTTTTAGAAATAACGCTGAAAACGAACGTTTCTCATATAGAAGCTTGCCAGGACGAGATGGAACCTCTGCGATAGAAGGTCTTGTCGAAAGAGGTCTGAATACTTTAGACAATTTTTATATTTGGTTAGAGCGCTACTTAACAGAAAATGAATTTGTTGCTGGTAATAACTTTACTATGGCTGATATAACAGCTTTTGTTGCTGTAGATTTCTCTAAATGGGTCAAAAGGAAAATTCCAAAAGAGAATACCAAAACCCTTGAGTGGTACAATAAAGTTTCTCTAAGAGGTAGCGCTAAAGCCTAAAAATTTTACGTATAAAAAAATGAATTCTGATACCCTCAAATCTTCCCAGAATCTTAAGCTAGCTGTTATTGGTCTTGGGTATGTTGGACTACCCCTAGCGGTTGAGTTTGGAAAAACTAGATCTGTTATTGGTTTTGATACTAACACAGCCAGAATTCAAGAACTTCGAGTTGGAATTGATAAGACTCTTGAGGTCGAAGAAAGTGAGCTAAGAGCTGCTAAAAATTTAATCTTCACAGTAGATAAGGAAGATTTAAAATCTGCTAATTGTTATATAGTTACTGTCCCAACTCCTATTAATTCACAAAAAAAACCTGACCTATCCCCCCTTCTTCAAGCAAGCGAATTGATCAGCAGGGTATTAAATCAAGGTGATGTAGTCATATATGAATCAACAGTTTACCCTGGAGCTACAGAGGAAGAATGTGTTCCGGTACTAGAAAAATACTCAAACTTAAAATATAACGAAGAATTTTTTTGTGGTTACAGCCCAGAAAGAATCAATCCTGGCGATAAACTACATCGTATTACTGACATAAAAAAAGTCACGTCAGGCTCTACATCAAAAATTGCTGATTTAGTCGATGATCTTTATAACGAGATAATAACTGCGGGTACCCATAAAGCTCAAAGCATTAAGGTAGCAGAGGCTGCCAAAGTTATTGAAAATACCCAGCGGGATCTCAATATAGCATTAATTAACGAGCTTGCAATAATCTTCGATAAAATGAATATTGATACTGAGGAAGTTCTCGAAGCAGCCGGGAGTAAGTGGAACTTTTTACCTTTTAGGCCTGGACTCGTGGGCGGTCATTGTATTGGAGTTGACCCTTACTATCTGACCCATAAAGCTCAATTAACAGGCTATAATCCAGAAATTATTCTAGCTGGTCGAAAAATGAATGATGGTATGAGCTCTTATATCGTTTCAAACTTGATATCCGCAATGAAAGATAAAGGCATTCCCGTAAAAAAATCAAAAATTCTTATAATGGGTTTAACTTTTAAAGAGAACTGTCCAGATCTTCGAAACACGAAAGTCGTTGACCTTATTGATGAATTAAAAACATATGATTCTCAAGTGGAGGTTTTTGACCCCTGGGTAGATGAAGAAATGGCAGCATCTATGTATGACATCAAAATGACGGCACAGCCTTCAAAAAATACATATGATGCGATAGTGATAGCTGTTGCACATAATCATTTTAGAGCTATAGGTGCGGATGAAATAAACAGCTTCGCAAATTCCAATCATGTTATATATGATCTTAAATACCTTCTGGATAAAAATTCCTCAACAATGCGACTATAAACATTAAAAAATGGATTAATAGCCAAGCATATAAGGATTATTCTTGGTAATCGAATTATTTCAGGTCAGTACCGATCAAAGTTATAACTTTAATTTTTTATGGTGATTTTCAAAAAATTTAGCAATAGAGCTATATTATATCTGTATATTTCTATATTAAATTGTATCTGATAGCACTTTTTGCATAAAGGGTAAATCTGCCAACATACGTTTCATTTTTATGGTGTCTAACTGAATGGTATTATGAGAGGTGTACGCTATGGCATCAGGTATTGTTGTTTCACCCTCTTCAACAAATTTTCTATAATTTAGATCTCGCGCATCGGGTGGTATTTTATAGTAATTACCGAGGTCTTCAGAGGCAACTTTTTCCTCACTGCTAAGAAGAGCTTCATACAATTTCTCGCCGTGCCTAGTGCCAATAATATCAATTTTATGATTCGTAATTTTCATCAGACTTAAAATTGATTGTGCAAGTTGCCCGATTTTTATTGCAGGTGATTTTTGAACAAATATATCCCCAGTTGAGCCATTATTAAATGCATATAAAACAAGATCAACAGCATCATCAAGACTCATCATGAATCTAGTCATTTCTGGATCAGTTATAGTAATCGGTCTATCCATAAGGATTTGATCCACAAATAGAGGTATGACGGATCCGCGTGATGCCATCACATTACCATAGCGGGTTATGCATATTGTTGTGGAACTATTTTTTCTTGATTTTGCGACAGCGATCTTTTCCATCATTGCTTTTGAAAAACCCATAGCATTAATTGGATAGACAGCTTTATCAGTGCTGAGACATATAACTTTTTTAACTCTTTCAGAAATCGCTGCTTCAAGTACGTTTTCAGTACCTAAAATATTTGTTTTAACTGCTTCTAATGGGTGAAATTCACAAGATGGAACTTGTTTCAGCGCGGCAGCATGAAAAATAAAATCAACTCCATTAACGGCACTAAGAACAGATTGATAATCTCGCACATCGCCAAGATAAAACTTCAACTTTGGATTATTGTAGCGCTTCCGCATATCATCTTGCTTTTTTTCATCTCGACTAAATATACGAATTTCCTTTACACCTAACTTCACCATTCTTTTAAGGATTGCATTTCCAAATGAACCGGTTCCGCCAGTAATAAGCAATATTTTGTCGGTATACATTTTTTAATATCCTCTCTGTAAAAATCTCTGGAATCCGCAACTTACTTTCTTGGTTAACCCTAGCATCACAGAACAAAAATTTCCATATATCTTAGAGGTTGGTGCCCAGTTCTTACTATCAGCAAAAGGCCTCATTTTTTATATAGTTCGTTCAACAATTTGCTGTATTAAAGTTCATGAATGGCGGTGAGAGAGGGATTCGAACCCTCGGTACGTTGCCGTACACACGCTTTCCAAGCGTGCGCCTTAAGCCACTCGGCCACCTCACCATATGAACAAACATGATAATGAAAAGTCTATTTCGTTCTATGCTTGCATATCTAACCATAATAAATAGACAGAACCTTACACAACCCACTTATCAATAGCAATTATCAGGGCCAATCCTGAAAGTAATCGTTAGTTTTAATTTTTGAAGCACTAGCCTCACGTCCAACAGGCATAGTTCCCAGATATAGAAAACCAACAATTTTCTCACTAATAGCTAAGCCTAATCCCGCAGAAAAATTCACGTCATAAGCGACTTCACCGGTTCGCCACACTGCCCCTAATCCCAAAGCATAAGCTGCATTCAGCATATTTTGAGCGGCAGCTCCAGCTGAGATTATTTGCTCTATTTCTGGAACTACAGGATGCTGTTTGAGGCTTGCAATTACAATTATAATAGTTGGAGCTCTCATCGCTTTTTTAGCCAAAAGTTCACATTTATTTTCTGTTATATTACTGATTTTTTGTTTTTCAGTCGCAATGAATAATTCACCTAGTTTTTTTCGTGAATCGCCTTCAATAACTAAAAATCTCCATGGTCTCAAACGACAATGATCAGCTGCCCTAAGAGCTGATTTCTTGATTTCCTCAAGAGCTTCTATTGTTGGTCCAGGTTCAACCAATCTAGGGCTAGAAGTTCTGTTTTGCAACGCAACTAACGCATCCATTTTGCACCTACATAGAAAGAAAGAATTTTTATTATAACAGACCATCTAAATGAAAAATAATTTATAGCATCAACTTATTGGCGAGATGTGCGAATCAGGGGGGGGCGCATCTTTCTTGAGCTACGATAAGGATTAATGTCTATGCCCCCTCTTCGGGAGTATCGAGCATATACTTCTAATTCCTGTGGTTGACAAAAAGCATTTATATCGGAATATATTCGCTCAACGCACTGCTCATGAAAATCTTGATGATGGCGATATGAGATAATATATTTTAGCAAGCCTGCGGCACTGATCTGTCGCCCTGTATATTTGATCATAATGCTCGCCCAGTCAGGCTGATTGGTCACAGGGCAGTTTGTCTTCAGCAAGTGGCTATAAAGTGTTTCTGTGACAATGCAGTCGCTCTTCTCTATAAATAAAAATGAAGCATTTAGATCATAAGAATCGATGTTCACATCTAGACTATCAATCAAGATACCTGAAAATGAGGGGAATCCCCGATTCCAAAAAGCATCTAGACTATAACTACGAACATCGACAAAACCGTCTACGCAGTATTCAATATCTCTTTTTACTATCGCCTCAATCTCGTCGCTAGACTCACATTTCATTTGATTAAGGGAATTCAGATAGAGCTTTAAGGACTTAGACTCTACTATATTTTTTGTATCACACGACAAGGTAACTTCAATCACAGCAACAGTAGGTTTTCCTTTTAGATCTAACCAGGAAACTTCATATGCTGTCCATATATCTTCACCATAAAATGTGAAGCTATTTTCTATATTTATTGACTGTCGACCTTTTTTTCTTGGTATAGCGAATAGCAGCCCTGCATTATAATCTTCTGGGTATGCTGTTTTAACACCTAAAATTAAATCTTTATGCATAGATATAAGTACTAGTTTTTTAAAAAATTAGGTTCTGAGGCGCTTTCCATGATCAAGCAAATACAAAGAATAAAAAAACAAAATTATACAAAAAGAAATCACCATGAAAAATGCCCAATTTATATTAACGTCGGTTATACCAAGGAAGCCATATCTGAAAGTGTTTACCATATAAAGAATAGGGTTACTCATTGAAATTCCCTGCCAAAATTTAGGCAACATTTCAATCGAATAAAATACCCCGCCCAGATATGTGAGAGGTGTTAAAACAAAAACTGGAATAATTGATATATCATCAAAACTATTTGCGTACATAGCGTTGATGAAGCCAGTCAGTGAAAATAAGACTGAAGTAAAAAAAACAATGGCAATCGTTACAGTTACATTATGTACATGCAGATCGGTAAAAAACAAAGACATGCAGGTGACTATAGATCCTACCGCTAAGCCCCTAATCACACCGCCGATCATATATCCAAACAAAAGAACATGGCTAGGCACTGGGGACACAAGCACTTCCTCAATAGATCTTTGAAATTTCGCGCCAAAAAACGATGAAACAACATTTCCATATGAGTTGGTAATAACAGACATCATAATAAGTCCGGGAACAACAAATTCAATATAAGGGAAACCTGACATACTTCCAATGCGAGTGCCTATTAAGGTACCGAAGATTATAAAATACAATGCAATAGTTATTGCAGGAGGAAGTAGAGTTTGCGGCCAAATACGAGTAAATCTTTTGACTTCTTTTACCACTATTGTAAAAAAAGCTATCCATTGCTCTCTAGGACTCATTCTGCATCCTCTTCAATTTTTTTCTCGTGGGGCTTCACAAGTGAAACAAACAACTCCTCCAACCTGTTGGTCTTGTTTCTCATACTAGAAATTTCTATTCCTTGAGCGGTAAGTTTGGTGAACAACGTGTTTAAAGATTTATTTTTCTCAACCTCAACTTCGAAGCTGTTATCGTTAATAATTCGCCCCTTGTAACCTTTTATACTCGGTAGTTCAGATAAATTTTCATAGGCATCAAAAATAAAGGACTCCGCATTCAACTGCCGTAATAAATCACTAGTAGAAGTATTTTGGATAATTTGCCCACGATCAATGATTGCCACATTCCGACATAAATATTCAGCCTCTTCTAAATAATGAGTAGTTAAAATTATTGTTGTGCCTTTCTCATTGATTTCCTTAAGAAATTTCCACATAGATCGCCTGAGTTCTATGTCAACACCAGCTGTAGGTTCGTCTAAAATCAACAATTTAGGCTCATGGATGAGAGCCCTTGCTATCATAAGTCGTCTTTTCATTCCACCCGATAGCATCCGTGGAGTCTGGTCACGCTTATCCCATAGACCTAAAAGCTTCAGGTATTTTTCTGCTCGCTCTTCGGATAATTTTCTTGGAATACCAAAATATCCGCCCTGTGTGCTAATAATATCAAAAACTTTCTCAAACTGATTGAAATTAAATTCTTGTGGTACAACCCCAATATTCTTTTTTATTACTGGAAAATCTTTGTCTATATTCATACCAAATACAGTTACGTTGCCCGAAGTTTTTTTCACCAAGGAAGAAATAATACCTAAAATTGTTGATTTGCCAGCTCCATTTGGGCCCAAAAGTGCAAAGAAATCTCCTTGCTTGACCTCAATGTCAATATCCTTTAGTGCTAAGAGCCCTGAATCATATTCTTTAAAAAGATTTTTTATAGTCAAGCACGAATTTTTCATAGTTTTGGTAATTTACTAATTTATAACTTGAACTGCGAGATTTAATTTAATTTTTTGTAGGTAAATTAAAAAAATATTTCGTAAGGAGCAATTTCTACAAATTACTTAAAAAATTACACAGTATGAATTTTGAAAAATATAATAGAGTCTAGTTATATTTATAATTGGAGCGGGAAACCGGGTTCGAACCGGCGACCTCAACCTTGGCAAGGTTGCGCTCTACCAACTGAGCTATTCCCGC
>ENA-OWPI01001042-OWPI01001042.1-marine-metagenome-genome-assembly--contig:-NODE-1042-length-33115-cov-3.774532_pt1 | contig 33115 bp, 29 predicted proteins | sample MGYA00238138_ERZ651775 | MGnify/ENA primary metagenome ERZ651775 (study PRJEB26906, sample SAMN06265043) | marine metagenome | isolation source: Helgoland LTER site | place: Germany:Helgoland, sampling...
AGGGGTCCCATCCTTCATCCCTTTGCGGTCATGAAAGCCCTCTTTCGTGATAGATAGGTAGCCGAGTTCGATCAGCCCATTAAAGGCACGTTCAACGTGAATACTGTACGTTAACCTCTTGTCAGGTCTGCTAGCTGGGTAGCTATACTGTCCTCGCTTGATAGAAGCTTCACCCTTCCTGTGTCTTTGCAACACAACAGCCACACAGTCTCTGACTAAGCATTCCACCGAGTAGTGCAGCTTCTCTAACCCGTCTCCTTTTAACCTACGCTTAGGCTTACCTGTTTCAGCCCACACATGTTCCTGCAACTCATCGACTAGCTGATCTACTACTTCATAAAACCTATGATACCTAGCATCCCTCCAAGCTAGGGCTGAACTATTACTTTGATTTGGTTTCGCTGATGCTGGCTTACTGTTTGACAAGACTTAGTCCTTATTCGGTTATGATATTGGTCAGGGCCCCTCAGGGGAGACCCTTCCCCATACTAGTAGGACTTAGAGCATAACCTATCACACTTATGATGTGAATCCTCCAAATATGATAACTTGTGCACGCAGTCGATCTCCCCTCTGACTTCACAAAACAGTCAAGATTGGCCTAAACGCCCTGCATTCAGCTAGGTTTACAGTTCCTCACCACCAATCTTGGGTCAGCCCTATATACGATACCCCTAGGGGTGGGGGTGGCACTCGCCCCCTCTAACTGGATGCCCCCGAGAGACTCTGTAAGGCCCGTACAGGCCCATTAGATTCATCCGCCAGCCTACCTAGCGCACAAGCAGCATCGCCCTGTATGACTCACTGAGAGTCTCTGAGGGCTGGGGTCATACGAACGCCTGCATGCCAAGTTAACGTGCAGTAGCCCTATGGCGCCTCATGGAACTGGCCCCCCTGCCATGCCAGGGTCTGACGATGAACTAAGCCTCACACAGGTTCCGGCATTACTGACCAAATTACTGACCACAATGCTCCCACTTGCATCGAACTGCAGGGGTGTCTATCGTGCGATATCAGAGGGTTAGCGGAATGTTGACGGATCAGGAGGGAACCAAACTCCCTGAGCCTCCGCCACCACCCGAAATTTTATCGCTAGATAATATGCGGATTGTGGAAATTCGAACCACAAGTTCATCCGCCTTCAAAACTTGAGGGGGCGGAACTGATAGATTTGATAAACCTCAAGGTTCGGAATCAAAGCGCGCTTGCAAGAAGAAAACGGTGCTCTACTCGGAAGAGATTGAGGCGGGCTCTCTAATGGCCAGTCGCAGCGTCACTTGGCTGTGACTTTGACACAAGAAAGCGACGTGAGGCCGGTTACCAAATACGGGCCTCACATTTTTTCTCTGTGGCGCACGGTTTACGTGCGCAGACCCTTTCTGCCGCCCAAGATGCGTCAGTTTAACCCGCAGGCCGCAGCCCCAAAATCTGCCGCGCCTGCTTGGACGTCGCGACAGGCCGCTCGTATTTCTCACATAGGTCGACGGCCCGCTTTATGAGTGCCGCATTGGATGGGGCGAGAGTATCGCGGTCCAACCGCATGTTATCCTCTAGCCCGGCGCGGGTATGACCACCCTTGGAAATCGCCCATTCGTTAACCTCAATTTGCGCAGGCCCAACACCAGCCGCACACCAAAGCGCATCAGGCGCAAACCGCTTTAGCGTCTCGATGTAAAAGTCGAAAATCCGCTCGTCGGCAGGCATCGCATTTTTCACGTTCATCACAAATTGCACGTAAAGCGGCGCCTTGATCCGCCCGTCTTTGGCCATGCGTGCGGCTTGGACAATGTGGCTAAGATCAAAAGCTTCAATCTCTGGCATCACATCATAAGCGATCATTTCCGAGGCCAGCCAATCGACCAAATCGGGGCTATTCTCATAGACCCGCGTCGGGAAATTATTTGACCCAACAGCCAGCGACGCCATGTCAGGGCGCAGGGGCAACATGCCACCACGATCACGGCCCGACCCTGACCTGCCTCCCGTTGAAAGCTGGATAATCATGTCGGGGCAGTGGGCCTTGATCCCCTCCATCAGACGCGCGAAACGGTCAGGGTCAGAGGTCGGCTTGCCCTCATCATCACGGACGTGGCAGTGGGCAATCGAAGCACCAACTTCATAGGCTTCGTGGGTGCTCTCGATTTGCTCTTGGATCGTGATTGGGACGGCGGGATTATTGGCCTTTGTCGGCACTGATCCGGTGATTGCGGCGCAGAGGATACATGGGTTGGTCATTTGGGCCTCGTCATTTCGGTGCACGCGCTGTGCACGCTTGGTGCACGGGTTGTGACAGGGTGGCAATCATCGAAAACCGCCTATTTATCGGCCATCTCTTTAACCAATGCAAAGTCGTAAATGGAGCGGTTCGTCAAACCCTCCGCGATATCTTCACGCCCCAGTTCACGGAATTGGCGCAGGATTTCAACATGCGTATGCTCGGTGCCTTGGCCCCAATCAACGATATTTTCGTATAATCCCCGCGCTTCCTCAGCACGGCCCAGCAGCATCAAGATCTTGCCCTTTTGAGACATCAACCGCTGCGATCCGTGTGCCAATGCCAACGCACGATTTATCGCGGTGAGGGCGTCTTCTAAGCGGTCTTTTTTACGGCGGAGCATATCGGCATTCATAAGATGAATTTCGACAAAGTCATGGTCCATTTCAAACAGGCGATCATGCAATTGGGCGCACTCATCGCGCCGTTTCGCTTGCCAAAACCGCTGTGCCATCTCTGCCAAATAGGCAGGGTGCTCGCCGTGGATTTCCGCCGCTTTCTCAAGCTGCATTAAGGCCGTTTGGTCATTTTTGGCTTCAAACAAAACGTCCGATAATCGTTTGCGGTAAATAGGCGCTTCGGGGGCAAGCTCGATTGCGAGACGTTGGCTGGCCAGTGCCGCATCCAGATCTCCAACGCCACGTTGCAAGACGCCAATCGCGCTGATCAGCGGGGCGGTGCCTTCGATCTTCGAGAACGACCGCTCTAGCATCTGCATTGTCTTTAAGACTTTGGATTTATTCGAAAAAAGTGCGGTTCAGGCGTTTGCCCATAGACATGCGCCAATCGCGCACAACAAGGTCCCATGGATGAAACGCGATGCGCTCATCCTCGGGGTGCCCCTTTGGTTTGAACTGATTGAGTTCGCCCAGTGCCTTTTTCCCATTGGGAAAAACGCTGCCCTTTTCGCGCACCATATCGGGATCAAAAGGGTAGAAATTCTGTGGGGTTAAAACGCCTGCAGATAAGGCCAAGTTTTGCACGCCATGAACCATCGGCTCCAGCGGGCGGAACCATGAAGCACATTGAATCCGGCGCAGCGCGGTATCCCAATTGCCCTGCACCAACTGGTTGATCCCGGAATAGGCATTCGCATAGGCCATTGAATCGTCGACATAAACGGGGCGATCATAGGCGAGGTCGCGCACGCGCTCGCAATAGTCTAACTCGCCCGCCGATACCGATAGCTCACACAAAAGCTGGTAGGCAAATGACTTGTCCAAACCGTCTTCCATATAGGACCGGATAATTCGTTTGGCGCGGTTTGAGTTGCCCTTCTCGGCCTGATGCTCGATCAAGAAATGCAGACATTGGCCCACATCGCCCATGTTCAAAAACAGGTCCGACTTTTCCTCCAACCGCTCTGTCATACGGTCCATGGCTGCGGCTTGTGCGTCCTTGGGCAGGGCGTCTTGCACCGCATCAAGTGTGCTCCCGCCAATTGTCATCGCTGTTTGCGAAAATGCGGAAGATGGCGGGCCGAAAATATGTTTGCAGCGCGACATGGCATAAAGCTCAAGGAAGTCGCGTGCACCTGTGGTGAATTCCTTGTCGCCAAGTAAATCCTTAAAGCCTTGCACGCGTTCGGGGTCAGCCGCCTTGAGGCGCTCGACCTCGATCGGCGTATCTGAGAAACACAAGACCTGCGCTGCGGGGTCTTTGAGTGTCAGCGCCAGATGCTGCTCATAGAATTCGCGCGGAATAAACTTGTTTGGCCAAAGCTTGTTGGACGCAATCGGGTCGTGGATAATATCGCCACGGCGGATGTGATAGGCGGTCAGTTTTTTGCCGGCAAAGACTCTGATAATCTTGTCGACCATTTCGGCGACAGGGGCGGAAAAGCGGAGTTCGTCGATACAATCGGGCAGGCGGGCGGTAACTTCGGCCTCGTCTTCCCACGGCAAAACGGTGACGCCCATCGCGGCACCTGACATAAACGATTTGCCTTTCGCCGCTGCTTTGCGAAATTTCGCCTCGGTCCACGTTTTCGCATCCACCGTCGAGAGATCGATCAGATTGTCATAAATTTCGGACATGATCGTAACATCAAAGAACTTGTCCTTGATGTAGTCGGGGTGGAAAATAAACGAGGGATCACGCACCTCTTCGCGGGTGCGGCCATGGGTTGTCCAGCCGACATAATAGGGCAGGTCATAGTCACGGGCCACGCGAATTGCATTGAGCATCGCGATCACGCGCGCACCCATGCCGTCATTCCGGTGCGCAATAATAGAGCCAGCTGTGTCAGAAACTTTCATCGTCGATTTGCCTCACTACGGTCTGTGCCGTTTGTGCCAACCTAAACAAAGAAACCCCGCCCCGTGAAGGGGCAGAGCTATGGGAATTCAACGAATGTGACCTTTAACGCGCGATTTTGCGTGCAATATCTTCGGAAAGTGCAAGCAAAGCCTCGGCTTGGGCCTGTGCAATCGCCGCAGGGCCTTCGCCTACGATCGGTTTGGACACCGCAAATGCGTTTGTAGTGTTCGGATAATCGATCCCGTCACCGCCCACGTAATACTGCGCCTCAAGGTCAAAGCTACCGTCGGCACCTGCGATCATGCGTGTGACGCGGACGTCGATGGCGACATCAGGCAAGCCTGCAAATGGCCAAGGATCGGGGCCGACTTTGGCCTTGGTGATCGCGCCAATGTTGCGGGTCAGCGTCAGGGTCACCGCGCGGGCAGGATCGTCCGCCCACAAGATATCGGCGTTGGATATGATCAAGCCATCGACGGTCTCTGTGGCGAGTTCTTCACCCGCGGCATAGGTCGGCAAGGATACGGTGCGCACGATGGCAGATCCGACGGCCGCACGCAGGCTCAGGTCTGATTTCACAGGCGACATATCAAGTCGCGCAGATGGCCCAGAACAGCCCGCCAACAGAGCCGCAAGCCCTACGAATACCATTGATTTCATCATCATTTCTTACCGCCCCGTCAAAAGTGAACTTGGATTGCGCTGGATCGTCCGCGCAAGATTTGTGACCGCATCCGCAGCCGCTTGAATGTCGCGCATCGTGCTGACCGTCTCGGCGCTAAAGCGTGACCGCTCGCCGTAAGAGGCAATCACGCTCTCCATTTCCGTCACAAGGCGCGAAGCCCGCGCCGACAGATCAGGCAAGCCTTGCACCGATGTCTCAATCGCCTTGGCCGCTTCGCTTGCACTTTGCAGTGCGGCGTTCACGTTCTCAACCGCGCCGCCCTTGCGAATTTCTTCCAAGAACAACGTCATCTCATCAAGCGATGCCGACAACGCCGCAGGCAGATCAGCCGTCGCATCACTGCCGATCAACGTATCAATCGAGGCCAAGGTCGACGTCGCATTGGCGACCAAGCTATCCAGCTCAAGGGCATTGGCCTTGGCAATAATTGCTTCGATCTGAGCCGTAATCTCTGGCAGGTTGCGCGTCGATGTTTCGATATTGGCAATCGCCGTGTTCGCGGTTTGCAATGTCTCAGCCAGTTTGCTCACAATCTGCTCCTCGTCCGCACTCGCGATGATCGCGTTCAGGTCGGTCAGCGACTGGCGCATATCGGTGACAGCGCCGCGCACCTCGGCAGGGACCGCTTGGATGTCTTCATTGGCGATCAAAGCGCGTGCCTCGTCCAGCAAGGCGGTCAAGGCCACAGGAGCCGTGCGAATGCCTTCTTCATTGGTCAGCCGCTCGATCCCGTTCATCATATCAATCGCGCTCTGCATGACCTCTTCGACGGGCAGATCGTTGATGCGACCAAGCACACCTTCGGCGGTGGCGGCAACATCGGTGATCTCGGATTTGGTCGTCGGGATAATGTCATAGCCATCTTGGGTCTTCTCAATCGTCGTCGAGAAAGCTCCCTCAACCTGCACAAATTCAACCTGCAACGACCCAGAAAGAATGTTGCCGGTGACCATACGCGCACGCAGGCCTTTTTTCACGAAATCCTCAAGGAATGCGCTGGCGTCTTGTGGTGTTGCATTCTCACCAAGCCCCAAACGGCTTGGCTCAATCGCAAGGTTGGCACGCAGCCGGACGGATTGGGCGTCGCCTTTTTCAACCACAAATGCGCTCAGATCGGTGACCGCACCAATGCGGATACCTTGATAGCGCACTTCGGAGCCAACCGACAAACCGCTGACCGATTGCTCGAACAGAACGCTGACGTCCAGCACTGCTTGGTTCGGGCGGGCAAAGACGCTGCTGCGGGCGGTTTCTTCGTCGGTGAACAAGTCAAAAACCTGCGCTTCAACAACAGGTCGGCCACCAGAAACAACCGTATCAAATGCGATGCCGCCTTCGATCAACGAGGCAATGGAATTCACATCCAGCGACACGCCACCAGCGCCAAACTTGACCGAAAACCCCGACGTATCCCAAAAGCGGGTGTTCGATGTGATCTGCTGGTCGTAGGGCGCTTCAACAAAGGCCGAAACGACAACGTCTTTGCCGTTAAACGAAATCTCTGGCGTTTCCAGATATCCAACAGGCAAGCCCTTATGCAGGATCGGCGCGCCCTTTGAGAGCGCAGAGCCATCAGGCGCGCGCAGCGTGATGATCGTGCCTTTTTGATCGGCACGCGTCAGCGGCGGTGTCTCAAGGCCAACAAAAGTTGCCTGCGCCACATCTGCTTCTTTATCCCAGTTCCCCTCGATATAAACACCACCCAAAACCGTATCGAGACCCGTGATCCCGCGCACCGAAACGTCGGGGCGGACAACCCAGAACTGGGCGTCATCGTCAAGGTAAGGTGCGATTTTCTGGTCGATGCGGGCGTGCACAAGCACATCCGACAAGCCGTCTGCAAACTCGACCTTTTCAACCGTGCCTACTGTGACATCGCGGTATTTGATCACGGTTTCCTTTGCGGTCACACCTGAGGCGTTCTCAAAGCTGATCTCAATCAAAGTGCCGCGCGAGGCGTAGTTTTGATAGGCCACGCCCAATGACACCAGCAAGGCCATCATCGGCACTAGCCAGACAAAGGAAATCCGTTGCCAGATCGGGCGCTTCATTGGGCGCACGTCAAAGTCGGCGGCGGATTGGTTGTGATCACTTGGCATTCGGTGTCCTGTCTGCGTCCCAGATGAGACGCGCGTCAAAGCTTTGCGCGGAAAGCATGGTAAATACGACGGAAATCGCAAAGCTGAAAGCCGCAATTCCGGGGTGGATACTGGCCAATCCGTCGAACTGAACAAGCGCCGACATGATGGCCACAACAAAGACGTCGATCATCGACCAACGCCCAACAAATTCAACAACCTCGTAGAGGACATGCCGCTGATGCTGGTTGAGTATAGAGCGGCGCTGGATCGAAATCGCGAGGTAGGCAATCGCAATAAATTTGCCCACGGGGATCACGATGGACGCAAAGAAAACAATGCCCGCAATGCCGATGCTGCCGTGGTGGATCAGTTCTATCACGCCGCCAACAATCGTGCTTTCGGAACTTTCAACGAGGGTCGCCGTTTTCAGCATTGGATAAAGGTTCGCAGGAATAAACGCGATCAAGCCTGCGACCAGCCAAGCCCAAACCCGTTGCGTGCTTTCAAAATCGCGGCTTTGCAATGCGCCACCACAACGGTCGCAAACCGCAATATCGTCGTCATGCACACGCCCACACCGCTGGCAGGCCACAAGACATGCTTCACGTGCTGTGATCAGCTCTGCGGTTACTCCAGCGCTTGCCATACCGAGAACCTACAAATGAGAGTGTCTTTGAGAACGGTGATCACCACCAGCGCGGTAAAAGCCCAAAACGCGGGCCCAATCGTGACAGATGCAAGGCCCGCCACCTTTACCAGCGCCACGGTGACACCGACGATAAAAATTTCCGCCATGCTCCAAGGGCGCAGCATCTCGGCAAAGGCAAAGGCTTGTTTGGCGTGACCGCGTGCGGTTTTACCTGCCACCAAGGGGCCAATTGCGTAGATAATCGCGCTTAGACGCATCAACGGCAGGATGACGATGAACCCCGCAACGGCAAAAGCGAGCAGCAGGGCGATGCCATCATTAAAGACGGTAATCGCTTGGAGCACCGAGATGCTGTTGTGGTGGCCCGCCACGTCGAGTTCCAGAAACGGAAAGCTGACGGCGGCGATCATCAAAATAAACGCAGAGATCGCGAGGCTTAAAACTGTTGCGAGGGCCGTTGGCCGTTCTGTGGCGATCACCCCGCCACAGCGTTTACAATGGGCGCGCACATTCTCGGGCAACACCGACGCACGGTGCAGCGTATCGCAATGCGGACAAGCCACAAGCTGAGACAACGGGGGCAAATCGCTTGGCAGCACGACATCCTCAGGGTTCAATCCGTTCGCAGTGAACGTTTGGGCATGCATAGCCCTAAGAAGTCGAAGTTGCTACGGCAAATTTGGGTTTTAACTCCGCGGTTGACCATCCAGCGTCAGGTCGCAAGGCAGCGCGAAATCAATGACCGCCTGCGCGTTAGGAATGTCATTGCCTTCCGCACGCCGGGTTGCCACCAGACGGCTATGGTTGAGCGATAGCCAGCGCTGAATAAGCCGCGCACGCAGTTCGGGCAGCGGGACATCCAGCCGCGCCGTAATATCCCAAAGAGGCGCAAGATCACGCCATCCCTCGGCGTCAAACATCAGATAATTACCTTCAACAATCACCACAGGCAGATCGGCAGACACATGCATTGCGCCTGCAATCGACAGATCGCGGGGGCGGTCAAAGAGGGGCGCATATACATCAACTCCGCTCTTTATTGCCTTGATAAGACGTGTGAATCCACCAACGTCAAATGTCTCTGGCGCACCTTTGCGTGCCATCAAATTGAGGTCTTCAAGGATCGCATTATCGAGGTGGAACCCATCCATTGGAACAACAATACAAGGGCACTTTTGTAAAGAAATCCGCCGCGCGACCTCTTTGGCTAAGGTTGACTTTCCACTGCCCGGAGCGCCGGCGATTGCAACGATGAGCCTGCCGCCCTCCGCCCGCTTTTCATGGATGAGAGATGCAAGCGCATCAACGTGATCTGTTAAACTGGACAATTTTTGCGCCCTTTCACGGCCTTTTTTGAAACTATAATCGCAAATGAAAAATCGGCAATTCAATTCAAAACAAAGTCCAAAAACGGTCTCCATTGTTGCTCTGGCAATCGGGGCTCGCTCAACATAGGTTACTCCACATTCTTGAAGGGGCTGCAGAATGACGGGATTTGGCTGGCTGTTACGGCTTTGGCGGTTGCTTTATGCGACGTGGCTCTTGTCGGGTCGCAAGCAAACCAGCTTGATCGCGGCAGGCGTTGCCTTCTTTGGGATGTTTGCCGTCTTTCCAGCTATCGCTGCGGTCATCGCACTCTTTGGGCTTGTGGCTGATCCTGCGGTTGTGGGCACGCAGTTGGAGTTGTTGCAAAACATAATCCCTGAGGACGCCTATTCGCTTTTCTCCAGCCAGATCAATCGATTGCTGCGCGCGCAGACCCATACGTTGGGTTGGGCGACATTTGTGTCTATTGTCTTGGCGTTGTGGTCGTCGCGGGCAGGGGTGGCGGCTTTGATGGGCGGGCTTGATGCCATTGCAGGCGGCATGCCGCGTAACGGGATTTGGCACGCGGTCGTGGCGTTTTGGCTGACGATATGTCTGGTCTCGCTGGCGATTGTCGCTCTCTTTGCGGTTGTTGTAACGCCGATCATTTTGGCGTTCCTGCCGATCGCTGCATCAACAGCGTGGATGTTAGAGGCATTGCGCTGGCTTATCGCGCTGACCTCACTCTTGCTCGCGCTTGGCTTGTTGTACCGCTTTGGCCCTGCGCGTGGTGAGGGGCGCATCCGCTGGTTTACAGTCGGAGCTGTCGCAGTGGTCATTTTGTGGGTCGCAGCGTCGGTTGGCCTGTCTTATTACCTCACAAATTTCGGCGCCTACAATGAAGTCTACGGATCCATCGGCGCGGTAATTGGCTTGATGCTCTGGCTCTATGTCAGCGCCTATCTGGTATTGCTCGGGGCAGCGCTCAACGAACAGGTTCACAGAAATACCGCTGGAAAATCACGCGCTTAAATAGCGTGACTCTCCTGCAACAACCCTAGAAAAATCGTGATTGTGGCGGCAATGCGGCATTCTAACCAGCCGCACACTTGGTCCATTGACCCAACTTGCGGGCACACTTGCGCGGTGGTCCAACGTGAAAGCAGCCCTCGAAGGTCTCGATAAAATTGCCGACGCACCACAAGAAATGGAAGAGGGGCGTAGCTACCTGCGCCGTGAGGTGCTCAAAGGCGAATATGAGCTGCGCGAATTGTCCTATACCTATGACGAGGGCAGCAACGCGACGATTGATATTCCTGCGTTGAAAATCCTATCGGGCCAGCACGTCGCCGTTCTCGGCTCGAACGGGTCAGGCAAATCGACACTTCTCAAAGTGCTCTCTGGTTTGCACCGTCCAACATCTGGCCGCATCCTGATCGACGGTGTCGACATGGGCCAAGTCATGGCACGCGATCTGCGCCGTGGGATCGGCTATCTGTCCCAAGAGGTGCGGCTCTTCGCGGGCACCCTGCGTGAGAACCTGAACCTGACGTTGCTGGAACGCGACGACGAGCGCCTGATGGGTTCGCTTGATTTTGCGGGCCTTGGCGAATTTGTACGCAACCACCCCAAAGGTCTCGACCTTGAAATCCGCGACGGCGGCGAAGGCCTCTCAATCGGTCAGCGTCAGTCAATCGGCTGGGCGCGTTTGTGGTTGCAAGACCCGAAAATCTGTCTTCTCGACGAGCCAACATCATCGCTTGACCAAACACTTGAGACAGCCCTCGTGGCGCGTCTTGACCAGTGGCTCAAGGGCCGCACCGCAATCATTGCCACGCACCGCGTGCCGATTTTGCAACTGACTGACCGGACCCTGATCTTACAAAATGGCCGGATGATCGTAGATGGGCCGCGCGACGAAGTGCTCGCCCATATGCGCAAAAATAAAGATAAGGCGGCAGGCTAATGGCGACGATCGACGCAGAATTCTCGGGGCGCATGCGCGGCTCTTCCATGACCATTTGGTTGGTGGGGGCGACAGTCATGTTGTTCTTGCTCTGGGCAAAATTCGCGTGGATCGACGAAATCGTACGCGCCAATGGCGAAGTCGTCAGCGCATCTCGCCCGCAGATCATCCAGAACCTTGAGGGCGGTATTTTGGCCGAGCTTTTGGTCTCTGAGGGTGACATCGTGCAAACGGGCGATGTGATTGTGCGCCTGCGGGGGACAGGTTTCCAAACCTCCGTGGCTGACCTCGAAGACCAAGTGCTTGCGGCCGAAATTCGCCGTTTGCGCCTTGAGGCGGAATTGGCAGGCGCGTTTGATTTTGAAGTACCAGTTGAAATCGCGGCCCGCAGCCCGAGTATTGTTGCTTCCGAGCGCGCACTTTTGAACGCACGCCAATCCGACCTTGCCTCCAAGGTTGAAGGCGCGCGCCGTCTGAAAGTCGAAACAGCCCGCGAATTGGCCGTTATGGAAGACATGCTGGCCCGCGAGATCGTGGCCCTTGTCGAGACAACTAAAGCCCGCAAAGCAAACGCAGACGCCGAAACCCGCTACAATGAGATCGTGACAGGCGCCGAGCTGACACGTGCAAGCGAGTATTCTGAGACTTTGCAGGTTCTCGCACAACTTAGCCAAAACCTGCGCATGGCCAACGACCAGTTGCAGCGCACCGTGATCACCTCGCCAATGCGCGGGATCGTCAATAGCCTTGGCATCACAACAATCGGCGGCGTTGTGCGCCCCGGTGAAGAAATCGCGCAGATCACGCCGCTTGGTGACGAGCTATTTGTTGAGGCACAGGTCAAGGTCGCAGACATCGCGAATGTGATCCCAGGCCAAGACGCGACAATCAAATTCAGCGCCTATGACTATACGATTTACGGAAGCCTTGAGGGCAAAGTGCAGTTTATCTCTGCGGATACCTTCAAAGACGAGCGCCGCCCTGAAGTCGCCCCACACTATAAGGTGACGGTTGCAGTGGACCTTGAGAACCTTGACGAGCGTCAAAGCCAGATCGCGATCCGTCCGGGTTTGCAGGCCTCCGTTGAGTTGCACACGGGCGAAAAGACCGTGCTGCAATATCTGACCAAGCCGCTTTATCGCTCACGCGAGGCGCTGCACGAGCCATAGGAGGATGCGTTAAAACGCATCCTACGACAGGCCCGTTGGTAACAGCGGGCCTATTGCGTTGCGGCGGTCAGTGCACAGCCGATAAAGTCGGAAATATCGTCTTGGATCCGCTGCCAGTCTTTCTGATAGGGAGTGCGGTAGCTGGCCCGAACATCAATCCCATGTGCGCGAAAGTCATGGTTGCAGCTTGGTTGGCGTTTTGGATCATCAGTTCGATCGCAGGCGATGACCGCTGACACCGCGCCGCCACTGTCGCGTCCAACGTACAAGTCCCTATCTGTGCGGACATCTGCAGAGTTTTCGCGCCACCTTATGGGGGTAACTTTCGAGAGGCCAAATTCGGCATCCGTCTCGTCAAATAACGCAAGGTCGCGCCCAACTTTGCGATCTAGCTCTCCCGCTATAATACCCAGTACTTGCTCAAGTGGTACTTTGTCATCGATCACAAACGTCATATAGGCGCGGTTGTTTTCCCTAATGAGCACCGCAGTTTGTGGCCGCGTCACAGGTTCAAAACTCTCGTTCATAACGCGAAACAACTGCCCCTCATATACAGCCCCATCCACGCGGTCGAACCGATCTTCGAAATAGATGATAGGCACCTTGAGGTCATGGCTGAGGTCTTCAATAGGCATATAAAGCGTCTGCCGCACCATCTCGGCGTCTGGCGTGAACGCCCAACAAGCATCAGGCAGCTCGGCCCGCACTGGCAAAGCAGCACTGACAAAAAGGGACGCGCAAAGCGCCTTGGTCGTCAAACGTTTCAATTCGCTCTCCTTCATTTCTCCAATGATCACGTTTGACGGACGAATCCACAAGCCATGCGATATGCCGCCACGTCTTGATTGATTTTCAATCGGCGCATGCGCAACATCTCTTCCAAGGTTACCACGGAGAGATGTCATGATCCCAACGATACGCGTCCTGATGGCGATGGGCAGCTTGCAGCGGCTTTTGCCGTTTTGGCTGATCGGTATGGCGACGCTCATAACATGGTTCTCGCCGGTCTTGATCCTTGCCGTGATCTACGGCGCCGTGGTGCAATTCGTCGTCGAATACATCATGCACCGCTTCCTCTACCACCGCGATCCGCCAACCGAGCAATCGGTGTTCAACGAACTGTACCGTAGCCACATCGGCCACCACGAATTCCCCAATAAGCCAGAGTTCTTCACAGGTGGCGACAATTGGTATGCGGTGAAATTCGGACTGATTTCGGTCGGGCTTCACTTCGTCGTGCTCTGGCCGTTCGTCGGGGCGGGTTGGGCGATTTTGCTGCCTGTTGTCGCAATCTTCGTAGGCTCGATCAGCGCCTTCACCTTCTACGAATACTGCCACACCTTGGCGCACCTGCGCGTGCCCAAGGGCTGGTTCGGCGAGCGCGTCACGCGCTCCCACCTCGCGCACCATTTTCAAGACCACCACGCGACGTTTCACGTCAGCTTTGGCATGGGCTGGATCGACAGGCTATTCGGCACGCCGCACGACCGCGAGGCCGCACGCGCACGCTTTGACCGCAAAACGATCCTGTCGCTGGGCATGGACCCCGACGACCTGCGCCTCGTCACAGCACGTAAAGCTTACGGCGTCAGTTTCGATTCTAAGTCACAGCCGCCCGCTGCTTAAACTGTGGCTGATCCCACGTGCCATCGCGTATGATTGCGGCCAAAATATCAATCGCATGGCCCACGTCACCTTCGTCGATAAACAGCGGCGTGAAGCCAAAGCGCATGATGTCAGGTGCGCGGAAATCACCGATCACACCCTGCGCAATCAACGCCTGCATCATCGCGTAACCCTCTGGGTGGTGGAACGACACCTGAGAGCCGCGCGTGTTTGGATCACGCGGGCTTGCCAAGCGCAGATCAGGGCAGGCGGCCTCTACCCCTGCGATAAATATCTCGGACAGGGCAATACTGCGTTCCCGTAGGGCATGCATGTCCACGTCATCCCAAATGTCCATCGACGCATCCAAAGCTGCCATTTGCAACACAGGCGGCGTGCCGACCCGCATCCGCTCAATCCCCGTGCCAGCGCGGTAGTCGAGATCAAAGGCAAACGGGGCCGCATGCCCAAGCCAGCCAGACAGGGCAGGGCGCGTTGTCGAGATATGGCGCGGGGCCACATAGATAAACGCAGGCGCACCCGGACCACCATTGAGATACTTATAGGTGCAACCAACCGCAAAATCGGCGTTACACCCAGACAGATCGACGGGCAAAGCGCCCGCCGAATGCGCCAGATCCCAAACCGTCACGATCCCCAGATCATGCGCCGCTTTGGTCAGTGCCGCCATATCGTGCATCCGCCCTGTGCGGTAATCGACTTGGGTGAGCATCAAAACGGCGATGTCTTTGGATAGTGACGCCATGACGTCCTCAGGCGCTACCGTGCGCAACTCCAATCCGCGCCCGAGCGAGCCAACCAACCCTTCAGCCATATAAAGATCAGACGGAAAATTCCCCGTATCCGACAAGATAACCTTGCGGTCAGGGTTTAACTCAATCGCAGAGGCCAGCGCCTGATAGACCTTGATCGACAGGGTATCGCCAAGGGTCACGTGACCCGCTTCAGCCCCGATCAAGCGCCCGATACGGTCCCCAAGGGCCGTGGGCTGCGCCATCCATCCCGCCTTGTTCCAGCCGGCGATCAGCATATCACCCCATTCATCGGTCACGGTCTTTGCCACGCGGGCGGCAGTCGCCTTGGGCAAGGGCCCCAGTGAATTGCCGTCCAGATAAATCATGCCCTCAGGCAGGTGAAACAGGGCTTTGGTTTTTGCGAAATCCATCAGAGTGCCATCCATATTGTAATCAGAGCGAGAATTGCGGGGATGCTTTGCACAAATAGCGCCGCACGAATACCGCAATACAGTGCGTAGACCCCCGCTACGATCACGCAGCACAAGAGGAACACGACCATCGAGGTATTGCCAGTCAGCAATCCAACCAGCAGACCCGCGCCCAAGAACCCGTTATACAGCCCTTGGTTCGCGGCCATCACGACGGTTTGGCTTGCCAATTCCTCGGACATGCCGAACGCCTTGCGGGTGCGCCGCGCCTCCCATTTGAACATTTCCAAATAGAGAAAGTAAAAGTGGACCGCCGCCACCAGTATCGTCAAAATGATCCCGATCATCAGCTTTGTCCTCCTGCAATTTCAATCGTTTGGCCGTTCACCGAGCGTGCGGCCTCTGAACAGAGCCACATCGCCGAGGCAGTGATTTCATCAACCTGCAACAGCCGTTCGTGACGGTTACCCTTGGCCATAATCGCAAGTGCGCCATCCGCGTCCGTCTCAAACCTGCGCATCAAACCGCTCAACTGCCCGCGCACAATATCGGTATCCACATAGCCCGGGCAAATTGCGTTAAACGTAATGGGCCTGCGCATATATTCCTCGGACAATCCGCGCACCAAGCCAATCACCGCATGTTTGCTCGCGGTATAGGACACAGCGCCTTTCAGCCCGCGCAGACCCGCGATTGAGCTGATCACAATCATGCGGGCAGGGGCGTCAGCAGGCAAAGTCGCCAGCGCCGATTGCAGCGTCAAAAACACTCCGTCCAAATTGGTGGTCATGATACGACGCCAATCGGCAAGCGACACTTTGGCAAAGGGTCCACCCTCGGCGATCCCCGCATTGGCAACACATATCTGGATAGGGCCGCGCAACCGCGCCGCCTCCGCAATCCCTTCGCGCACCGAAAACTCATCCGATACATCCATCGGCAAGGCGTGCAAATTCGGATGGCTCGCGGCAACAGCAGCCAGAACATCCGCCCGCCGCCCCGTAATCGTGACCTGCGCACCAGCCTCCGCCAGCCCACGCGCAATCCCTTCGCCGATCCCAGTGCCGCCGCCCGTCACCAGCGCATGTGTGCCATCATGTTCCATTGTGGACCCCTTTCAGGCATCGTAACTTCACCGTATCCCGTGACAAGCAGATAAGGCGCGCCCGATGAAATGGATCGATATTCCCCCCGTCTGGCTCTTGGCCGCCGTGATTGCCACGTGGTTCATCGGGCAGGCACAGCCCTTTGGCCTCTCGCTTGATTTCCCGATCACGCAGCTTTTGGGCGGGTTGCTCGTTGGGGCAGGGATCATCCTGATGGCGCTTGCCGCGATGGAAATGCACAAGCAGCGCACGACAATCATTCCGCACAAGGAGGCAGACAGCCTCGTGACCTCAGGCATCTTCAAGCGGACACGCAACCCGATTTACCTTGGTGACGCCGCGATATTAGCAGGATTGGCCCTGCGGTGGGATGCGGTTTTGGCGCTTTTTTTGGTGCCGATCTTCATCTGGATCATCGAGAAACGCTTCATCATCCCTGAGGAAAACATGCTGCGCCGTAAATTTCGCGCCGACTTTGCGCATTATGAACAAAAGACCCGACGTTGGGTTTGATGTAAGCAGGCTTCTTTCGTCCGGCTACCTGCTTGTGAAATAAAATTACGCGGGTTAGGTCTTCTGCACTGCAAAATCGCGCAAGGAGACTGGCCCATGAAAATCGGGACACCAAAAGAAACTTATCCCGGCGAGAATCGCGTGGCAATGACGCCCGCTTCCGCCAAGGATCTGCAAAAACTCGGATACGACTGCGTTATCGAATCCGGAGCAGGACTAGCCGCTGGCTTTAACGACCAAACGTATAAAGACGCAGGTGTGGAGGTCGTGAAAACCGGCGTTGCCCTGTTTAAAGCGGCCGACATAATCGCCAAGGTGCGCCCGCCGTCAGACGCCGAAACCAAGCGGCTCTCGGAAGGGCAGACGCTGATCTCGTTCTTCTATCCAGCCCAAAACACGGCCTTGATGGACCTCGCCAACAAGCAGGGCGCAACTGTCATCGCCATGGACATGGTGCCGCGCATTTCCCGCGCCCAGAAAATGGACGCGCTGTCTTCGATGGCCAACATCGCAGGCTATCGCGCCGTCATCGAGGCCTCCAACAACTTTGGCCGCTTCTTTACAGGCCAGATCACTGCTGCGGGTAAAGTGCCCCCAGCCAAGGTTCTGGTTGTCGGCGCAGGGGTTGCGGGCTTGGCCGCGATCGGCACAGCCACATCACTCGGTGCAATCACCTACGCCTTCGACGTACGCCCAGAAGTGGCGGAACAAGTTGAATCCATGGGCGCTGAATTCGTCTTCCTTGATTTCAAAGAAGAGCAGCAAGACGGGGCTGCAACAGGCGGCTACGCTTCCGTATCTTCGCCAGAATTCGCCGCAGCACAGCTCGCCAAATTCCGCGAAATCGCACCCGATATGGACATCGTGATCACCACGGCGCTCATTCCGGGTCGCGACGCGCCAGAGCTGTGGACCAAAGACATGGTCGACAGCATGAAGCCGGGTTCAGTGATCATCGACCTCGCAGCAGAGCGTGGCGGTAACTGCAAACTGACGGTGATGGACGAGAAAGTCGTCACCGATAACGGCGTCACCATCATCGGCTACACCGACTTCCCGTCGCGCATGGCCGCACAGTCCTCGACACTTTATGCGACCAACATCCGCCACATGATGACTGACCTCACGCCCAAAAAAGACGGCGTGCCAGTCCACAACATGGAAGACGATGTGATCCGTGGCGCGACTGCGACCCACAAGGGAGAGGTCACTTTCCCACCACCAAAACCAAAGATTGCAGCGATTGCCGCCGTCGCCAAAAAACCCGCGCCAAAAGAACTGACACGTGAAGAAAAGCGCGACGCGGAAACGGCAGCGTTCAAAAAACAAACCCGCAACCAAGTAGGTCTCCTCGCCATCGGCGGCGCACTCCTGCTGGCCATCGGTCTGGTCGCACCCGCGAGCTTCATGCAGCACTTTATCGTGTTTGTGCTCTCGGTCTTCATCGGGTTCCAAGTGATCTGGGGCGTGGCACACAGCTTGCACACACCGCTCATGGCCGTGACCAACGCGATCTCTTCGATCATCATTTTGGGCGCACTTGTGCAAGTCGGATCGGGGTCATTCCTCGTGATCCTCTTGGCCGCACTCGCGATCTTTATGACTGGCATCAACATCTTCGGGGGTTTCCTCGTGACACGGCGCATGCTCGCCATGTTCCAGAAATCTTAAGGGGTTAGAATTATGGAATTCGGATTTACAACAGCGGCTTACGTCGTCGCAGCCGTCCTCTTCATCCTCTCGTTGGGTGGCCTCTCGGGACAAGAAAGCGCAAAGCGTGCGGTTTGGTATGGCATTGCGGGCATGGCGCTGGCGATTGCCGCAACACTGGTCGGGCCAGCCTCTGGCCTTTGGCTTCTCTCGCTCGTCCTTATCGCAGGGGGTGGCGTGATCGGCTACCAACTGGCCACCAAGGTCCAGATGACCCAGATGCCAGAACTGGTCGCCGCGATGCACAGCCTCGTCGGCCTTGCCGCTGTCTTCGTCGGCTTCATAGCGCACTTTGAGATCGGCAACGCGGCAGCGGGCGGTGATCTCGGCACCTTCGCCACCATGATCGCACACAAGTCAGCGGTTGAGATCAACATCCTACGCGTTGAGCTCTTCCTCGGTATCTTTATCGGGGCGATTACCTTCACAGGTTCGATCATCGCTTATGGCAAACTTGCAGGCCGCGTAAACTCGGCGGCACAAAAGCTCCCCGGTGGTCACCTTCTGAACATCGCAGCGGCAGCCACAGCTGTCCTCACGCTGATCTGGTACTTCAACTCCGGCGGGTTCTTGCCGCTCTTCCTCATGACGCTGGCAGCGCTCTTCATCGGCTACCACCTCATCATGGGGATCGGTGGGGCGGATATGCCCGTCGTGGTCTCGATGCTCAACTCCTACTCAGGCTGGGCAGCTGCCGCGATTGGCTTCAGCCTCGGTAATGATTTGTTGATCGTGGTCGGTGCACTCGTCGGCTCGTCAGGTGCGATCCTATCCTACATCATGTGTAAGGCGATGAACCGCTCCTTCGTGTCGGTGATCTTGGGCGGCTTTGGCGGTCCTGCAGGCGAGCAGATGGCCGTTGAAGGCGAGCAGATCGCCAGCGACAGCGACGGCGTTGCAACCGCTCTTAATGAAGCCGACTCTGTCGTCATCATCCCAGGTTACGGCATGGCTGTGGCACAGGCACAATCCTCCGTTGCCGAACTCGTGCGCAAGTTGCGCGCGCAGGGCAAAGAGGTCCGCTTCGCCATTCACCCCGTCGCAGGCCGCTTGCCTGGTCACATGAACGTGCTGCTCGCCGAGGCCAAAGTGCCTTACGACATCGTCATGGAAATGGACGAAATCAACGACGACTTCCCCAAGACAGACGTTGCGATTGTCATCGGCTCCAACGACATCGTGAACCCCGCGGCGCAAGACGATCCGAACTCGCCAATCGCGGGCATGCCCGTCCTTGAATGCTGGAAAGCAAAGCAAGTCTTCGTCTCCAAGCGCGGCCAAGGCACTGGCTATTCGGGTATCGAAAACCCGCTGTTCTACAAAGAAAACACGCGGATGTTCTACGGCGACGCGAAAAAGTCTCTCGACGAGCTTTTGCCGAAAATCAACTAAGATTGCCAACAATTTCAAAGAGGGCCGTGCACTTGCGCGGCCCTTTTTTTATACGCATCCAAATTAAGGTATACGGCCAATTAACCTATCTGTGAAAAACTGCCGCTTCAGCACCGTTCATTTCAAACCGTTGGAGAAGCCAAATGTTATCAAGATTGCGTATTATCAGTTTCGGGGCGATGACGATGCTCGCTACGGGATGTCAACTTGCAGAAAAATATGCAGGCCTCTCGGAATACCAAGACCGCGCGACGCAATTCGCCATTCAGGCCGATACCCTGCGCGACATGGAAGGTACCGCATGGAAGACCGTTCCGACCTCAGGGTCCGCGTCTTTTGTTGGCGGAGGCCGGATCATCATTAACCCGAACCCAGATACGATCTCCGACGACATCAGAATTGTTGGTGACCTGTCAATAGTCGCGGATTTCGAGCAGGCCACCATGACAGGCGCAATTTCAAACATGCAAGGTGTCGGCGAGCTAAGCGTCAACGATGCCACGCCTTTTGATGTTGAAGGCAGTGTGGTGCTTGGGGCAGGGCATTCGGTTGTTGGCACGGATACAGCTGGAACCCTGACGACACGCCCAAATGAATGGTATGTGGATTATGCGGGGTCACTCGGCATCCTCGGCGAGATCTATGTGCTCGATGGCGGCATCGATGGCGGTTTTGTCGGGACGCGGGGCCATGCCTCCAGCGACGCACAGGCAATCCATGGGGTTATTGGAAATACCGCTCACGGTGAAACAGTCACGCATGGTCAAGGTAACCAGCTGCCCATATTTATCGAAATCTTTGGCGTAAACCCTTACCTCAGATAGCGTCGCGCCATTCACCCAATGCGATCCCATCAAGCGACCATTCGCCAATGGACCAACGCACCAAACGCAACGTCGGAAATCCGATATGGGCGGTCATGCGGCGGACCTGCCTGTTGCGCCCTTCGCGGATCGTGATGCTGATCCAAGCATCTGGCACCGACTTGCGAAACCTTACAGGCGGATCACGGTCCCACAGGGCAGGCGGGTCGATGCGGGTCACCTCCGCAGGGTGGGTTGGGCCGTCCTTAAGCGTCACACCTTTTCGCAAGGGCGCGAGATCGGCCTCTTTCGGATCACCCTCGACCTGTACCAGATAGGTCTTGGCCATCTTATGGGCAGGATCGGCAATCTGGGCTTGCAGCTTCCCGTCATCGGTCAGGAGCAAAAGCCCCTCACTGTCGCGATCCAAACGCCCCGCAGGATAGACCTGCGGCACATCGACATAGGCAGAGAGCGTGGGGCGCGCAGTCGGGCTTTTCACATCTGTGAATTGGGACAAAACGCCAAAGGGTTTATTGAGCAAAATAAGACGGGTCATACCCCTTGATAATCCCATCGCAACACTAAGAAAACCGCAATTTCGGTGCACGCGTGGTGCACGCTTGGTGCACGGAGTGTGACAGCCGATTTCTCTAAGAAATAAATCGCTTAACAGCCCATAATTTCCCCTTGCACGAATCCGCCAATAGCCTAAATGAGCCATTCATAGAAGCCAACGCACGCGCCTCTGGGCCGGTGACAGTCATCACTTGTTTACGTAGCGACGGTAACTTCTCCCTTGGAACTGAGCGGTCTCGTGTTAGGTTGTATACCACACTATGGCCGGGTCTACTGGAGATGACAGATGACTGTTGAAACTGCTGGCGCTCAGGCGCTTCCGACAAATCCACATACACGCCTTGACGCTTATTGCGCTGCGACAACATTTGATAAACCAACCCTCGTGTTGGACGTCGATCTGGTCGAGCAGCAGTATCACGCGCTCAAAGCGGGTCTTGGCCACGCTGATATCCACTATGCGGTGAAAGCAAACCCAGCCGAAGAAATCATCTCGCGTCTGGTGAAGCTTGGCTCGCACTTTGATGCGGCCTCCAAGGCTGAAATCGCACTTTGCCTCAAGCATGGCGCAAACCCTGACGACGTGTCCTTTGGCAACACTGTCAAACGCTCGTCCGATATCGCTTGGGCGCATGAGCAGGGGATTACACTCTTCTCCGCTGACGCTGAGCAAGAGCTTGAAAAGATTGCGGTGTCCGCGCCAAATGCCAAGGTTTACATCCGCCTGATCGTGGAAGTGTCCCAAGCAGACTGGCCGCTCTCCCGCAAATTCGGCTGCGATTCAGCGACGGCTATTCGTTTGCTGTCTTACGCAAAATCGCTTGGTCTTGATCCAATCGGCTTCTCGTTCCACGTCGGTTCCCAGACCCGCAAAGCGGCGATGTGGGGCCCATCCTTGGACGCATTGGCCGAGATTTGGCACACTGCGAAAAAGGCAGGTCACAACCTCACGCTCTTGAACATTGGCGGCGGTTTCCCTGCGTTCTACGGCGAAACCATCGAGGCACCGACAGAATATGCGGCTGCCGTGATGGAGCAAATCATCAGCCGCTTTGGCAAAGTGCCACGCATCATGGCAGAGCCAGGCCGTGGTCTTGTCGCCGAGGCAGGCTTGATCGTTTCCGAAGTTTTGCTGGTGTCCCGCAAGTCTGACCGCGATATGCACCGCTGGGTTTACCTCGACATTGGCCGCTTCTCTGGCCTTGCCGAGACAGAAGGCGAAGCAATCCGCTACCAGTTCGAGACACCGCGCGACGGCGATCCTGTTGGCCCCTGCATCATGGCAGGCCCATCGTGCGATAGCGCAGACGTTCTTTATGAAAAGCGTCCTATGCTGCTCCCAATTAGCCTGCGCGCAGGCGACCGCGTTATCATTCGCAACACAGGCGCATATACGTCGACATATTCGTCGGTTTGTTTCAACGGCTTCCCTCCACTCGCCGTCGTTGTAATTTAAGACAAAATTAAGGGTTAGCGGCTTTCGGTATACCGTTGTGTGCCGCTAACCCTTTGCAAAACAAAGATTTTTTCTTTACAGGGCGATTTTTGCGGTTAGGGTGCAGCTAACTTATACGCGAAAAGGCCCAGCCATGCCCCCGATTACCGATCACCCGCTGCGCTATGCAATGTCCAACGAGTTGCACGCGCGCCCATTTCCGAAATTGGCAGCCCCATCTCGCGCGGTTTTTCTCGCGCTGAAGCCCGCAAGAAATCCTGCGGGTCGTGATCGCGCCGCTGATCTCGCGCATCTGATCAATTTGCTTGACCGCCACGGCGTCGCACATCCGCAACCTGAGGCAACCCACTACTCGGGCCAAATCGGGAAGTTCATTTTGAAGTGGGAAAGTCACACCGAATTTGTAACCTATACGATTTTCGGTGAAGGCACGTCAGAGAAACCCTTTGACGCGTCCACCTTTCAAATGTTCCCTGAAGACTGGCTGTCGTCCGCGCCCGGAACGCGAGTGACAAGCGCGTTGATCCGCATCGAGCGGCTCGACGGTGACGAGGGGATCATCGCCAAAGCCAATGACTGGTTTGTGCCTGAAAGCCTTGCCATTTCGCGGGTGCTCGAAGACGAATTGATAATCACCAGCGATTTTCGGATCGACCCGGCAGGTCATCTGCGCATGGCGGTTTTCGCGCGCTCCAAAACAGGTGAGCGTCGGATCGGCCGCGTCGTGCAACGGCTTTGTGAGATTGAAACTTACAAGTCTATGGCTATGCTTGGCCTCGCTGCCGCGCGAAAACTTGCGCCGATCATGTCGACGATCGACGGGCAGGTCGGCCATTTGATTGCCGATTTGAACAACGATGAGATCGCGCCAGATCAGACACTCAAGCAGCTTTTGACGATATCAGCAGAGTTGGAAAACATCGTCGCACAGACGGCCTACCGCTTTGGTGCGACAGGGGCCTATGAGACGATTGTGAACCAGCGGATCAACATTCTGCGCGAAGAGCGGTTCCTTGGACGCCAGACCTTTGGCGAGTTCATGATGCGCCGTTTTGACCCTGCGATGCGTACAGTTGAATCAACCCAAGCACGGTTGAAAAGCCTCTCGGATCGCGCACTGCGGGCAGGGGACTTGTTGCGCACGCGGGTTGATGTGGAACGCTCAGCGCAGAACCAATCCTTGCTAACCAGTATGGACGCACGCGCGGATCAGCAGTTGCGTTTGCAGCAAACCGTCGAGGGGTTATCGGTTGTCGCGATCAGCTATTACGCCGTCAGCCTCGCGCTCTATGTGCTTGGGCCGATTGAGAAAACCTTTGGTATCTCCAAGGTCTACATCGCCGCTGGCGTGACACCGATTGTGCTTATTCTCGTGTGGTTGATGATACGGCGGATCCACCGCCGTATGCATTAAAGCCCGCGAATGCGTGGGTCCAAAGCGTCGCGCAACCCGTCGCCGATGTAGTTCACGGACAGAACGGTTAGTGAGATTGCCAGACCGGGCCAAATCACCCGCTCGGGGTAGGCGGTCATACGGTCAACGCTATCAAACAGGATTTTGCCCCATGTCGGGAAATCCGACGGGAAACCAAGACCAAGGAACGACAGCGCACTCTCGGTGATGATCGCCGTGGCAAGGCCAAGGGTTGCTGAAACCATGATTGGCGACAGCACGTTGGGCAGCAGATGCCGCGTGATCATGCGCCGCGCAGGCGTGCCGATTGAGCGGGCAGCAAGCACGAATTCACGCTCTTTGATCGCCATCACATCACCACGTACAATGCGTGCTGTATGCATCCAGCTTGTGATGCCGATGCCTGTGACAATCAGGATGAAGATACCCTGCTCAGGGCCAAAAGCGGCGCGTAGCGGGTCGCGGAACAAGAGCATCATCACCAGCAGGAGGGGAAGCAATGGCAGCGCCAGCACCAGATCGGTGAAGCGCATCAAAATCCCGTCTAGCCGTTTGAAATAGCCCGCTAAAACCCCAACCGTGGTGCCAATCACCAGAGCCAAGATCATCGCGGTGCAGCCCACGGCAAGGCTGATACGCCCACCTTGCATGATGTTGGCCATGATGTCGCGACCAAGATTATCGGTGCCCATGGGGTGTGCCCAGCCGTATTTCGCGCCACTGTCAAAAATCGCCGTATAGATCGGGCGCATGTCTTTGTTGCGGATATCCAGCTTGCCTGGATCAATCCCCCAGAGACTTGGCCCAATAAGGCAGAACAATGTGATAAAAATCAGGAAGCAAAGGCCAAAAACAGCGCCTTTATGGGTCTTGAACTGGTCCCAAACGTCCCACCATTGGTTGCGGGGCTTGGCGGTCATATCCATGGTTTCATCAGTCATAACGGATCCTCGGATCAAGCACGCCGTAGAGAATATCGGCAATCAGGTTCATCAAAACGATGAGGACGGCGAGCAGGAAAGTGATCGTCATCACCATCGGAATATCGTTGCCTTGCAGCGCGATAATCAACAGTTGGCCAAGGCCGTTCACCTTGAAAATCTGCTCGGTGATAATCGCCCCTCCAAAGATCGACGGAATGCCCAAGGCGATCACCGTGACCACTGGGATCATAGAATTGCGCAGCACATGCTTCATCACCACAACGCTTTCGGTCATGCCTTTGGCACGCGCGGTGCGGACGTAATCTTGCGTGAGGTTATCGAGCATCGAGGCGCGCATGTACCGGCTGACTTGGGCTGTGGTTTGCAGGGCGAGCACCATCACGGGCATGATCATCTGCTTGAGCTGGAAGATGAATGTGTCCCAGTTTGTGACAACGTGTGTGGTGTCATATATGGATGGTAACCACTTGAGTTGCACAGAAAAAATCACGATGAGCAACACGCCGCTAAAGAACGGTGGCACCGAGAACCCGATCATCGAGACGAAAGTCCCAGTCTGGTCAAAGACCGAATATTGCTTATAGGCCGAGATGATCCCGATTGGCAGCGCGATCAAGACGCCGACGATATAGGACATCCCAACGACCCAAAGTGTTTGCGGCAAACGCTGTGCGATCGTGTCGAAAACAGGTGAGCGCGACTGGAACGAAATAATCCGCTGCGCGCCGTCGGCAAAGTTGGTGCCAAACGCAGCGTCCCACCAGTACTGCGGCTCCACGATGAAAAACTGCTTGAGCCAAAGCGGGAAACGCACCCACCAAGGTTCGCCCAAACCAAGTGCGAGACGCATCTTTTCTTTGACCTCAGGTGGGATCGTGAGCGGCATCTGCGACATCGGATCGCCGGGGGCGAGTTCAAGCAGCATGAAGATCACAAAAGCAATGAACAAAAGCGTCGGGATCGACATCAGCAACCTGCGGAGTGTGAAGGTGAGCATGTTTAAGGCGCCTTAGTTTAGTGCTTTGCGGGGGAAGGAGGGCAGGGGAAACCTGCCCTCCAAATTTGTCAGTGGTAGGATGGGTCTTGACCCATCGTCCGCTTACTTTTCGCGGTACCAGTCAGCAACGTTCCAAAGCTCGGAGTCCCAAGTGTTCAGAACAACGCCGCCAAGTGTGTTGGCTTTTGCAGATACACGACCACGGTCAACCAGTGGCACGATGGTCATGGTTTCTTTGGTCAGCATGTCGTTCATCTTACGGGCCAATTCGCCACGCTTGTCGATGTCAGCAGTCGCACCAAGCTCGTCGATCAGCGCGTCATAAGCTGGATCGCAGAAACGGTTGATGTTCTCACCCTGCCACTGGCTGTCAGGCTTAGGCTCGCCACCACAACGGTAAGCTGCGAGGTAGGCTTGCGGGTCCGTGCCGTCGAAGTTGTTGGCATACATTTCCACGTCTGCGTAGAACTTCTGGAACGTGTCAGGCGAACCTGGGTCACCACCAAAGAACACGGACGCATCAAGGTTACGCAGTTCTGTTTCAACGCCGATCTGGCTCCACATATCTTTGATCAGGGCTTGGAAATCCTGACGCACAGCGTTTGTAGATGTCTGGAACAAGATTTTGAGCTCAACACCGTCTTTGTCACGGATGCCATCACCATTGCTATCGACCCAACCCGCTTCATCCAAAAGCGCCTTTGCGCCTTCGAGGTCTTGGGTCAAGCAGCCAGTGTTATCTGTGGAAGCATAGATTTCTGGACCAGGGACCAGGTTACAGGTTGGACGACCCGCCTGACCGTAGCCCACTTCAACCAGCAAACTGCGGTCAATCGCCATGGAGAGCGCGTGACGCACTGCAAAGTCGGACAAGAACGGATGCGGGTGCGCAACTGTTGCGCGCTCGCCCTCTGGCAAGTCAGGGGATGGGTTTGTCAGGTTCATTTCGATGCGCTCGACAAGTGTACCGAATGCGGAAATTGGTGTACCAACGCCGCCTTCAGCCATGGCTGCAAGCACGTCTGGCGCAAGCTGCATGTTCCATGCGTAGTCAAACTCGCCCGTTTCCATAACTGCACGACCCGCAGCAGTTGCGTCGCCGCCCCCTTTGAAGGTCACAGTTGCGAATGCTGGCTTTGCTGGGTCGCGGTAGTTCTGGTTGGCTTCCATCTGGATCACGTCATTCGTGCGGAAGTCAGTGACGACAAATGGCCCTGTGCCGATTGGCATAAAGTTCGCGTCTGTGCACTCAGGTGCTTTTGCGCCGAGGCAGTCAGCAAATTGCGCCGCTTGGATGATCGGGGACTGCGCGCCTGCGAAGGGGCCATATGGGTTTGGCTTAGGGCTATCGAACGTGACTTTGATTGTCAGGTCGTCGATGGCTTCAACAGATTGCACGCCGTCAAACTTGGATGCCTGTGCGCAACCGCCTTCTGGGTGCATGCAGTATTCAGCGGTGAATGCCACGTCTGCGGATGTCACTGGAGTGCCGTCAGACCAAAGCAGGCCAGCCTTCAACTTCCATGTGATCGACGTAAGATCCTCGGACAAGCCGCCGTTGCCGACAGTTGGGATTTCTTCGGCGAGGAAAGGCACAAGCGCGCCAGTCTCGTTATAACGTGCAAGTGGTTCGACAATCATCGACGCGGACTCAAGGTCCTTGGTGCCACCCGAAAGATATGGGTTCAAGATCGACGGCGCTTGCCAATAGATGATGTTGAGTTGACCGTCAGACCCGCGCTCCGCCATTGCCGCTGGGGCAAAAGCAAGAGAGGCGACTGCGCCCATCAATACTGTTTTCATTTTCATGTTTTAACTCTCCTAGTTGGTGCTCTTTTTTTTAACCTCGGGTCCCATCGTTTCATCGATAGGGGTTTATTCTTATGTCTCGTTGTAAAGGTGGCAGGCGGCAAACTGGCGCGGCTTCACCTCACGGTATTCGGGTTCAACCTCGCGGCAAATATCCATCACCGCTGGGCAACGCGTGCAGAAATTGCAGCCCTTGGGCGGGTTAGAGGGCGAGGGGACGTCGCCTTGCAAAATGATCCGCTCGGTCTTGCGGGCAAGTGCCGGATCAGGTTCAGGCACGGCAGACAGCAGCGCCTTGGTATAGGGGTGCAAAGGTTCGGCAAACAGCGTTTCGCGCTCGGCTAATTCAACGATTTTGCCCAGATACATCACCGCCACCCGCGTCGCGATATGGCGCACCATGGATAGGTCGTGACTGATGAACAGATACGTCAGGCCGAACTGCTCTTGCAGGTCCTCCAGAAGGTTGACCACCTGAGCTTGGATCGACACATCAAGGGCGGCAATCGGCTCGTCGCAGACGATAAATTTGGGGTTTAGGGCAAGGGCGCGGGCGATCCCAATACGCTGCCGCTGCCCACCCGAAAACGCCTGCGGATAGCGTTTGGCGAATGCGCGGTTCAGGCCCACGGCATCCATCAACTCGGCCACTTTCTCGCGCTTTTCTTGCGCGGTCAGGGTGGTGTGTTCGTCCAAAGGCTCACGAATAATCGCCTCGACCGTCATGCGCGGGTTCAATGACGCTTGCGGGTCTTGGAACACCATCTGCATCATCGGGCGCATCTCGCGCAACTGGCTTTGCGGTGTCGATCCGATCTCGATCCCATCCATCGTGATCTCGCCAGAGGTGATGTCGTAAAGGCGCAGTACAGCACGGCCCGCCGTGGATTTTCCACAGCCGCTCTCGCCCACAAGACCAAGTGTCTCGCCTTCCATTATGTCGAATGTGATGCCGTCCACGGCCTTCACAGCACCCGTCTTGCGACGCAGCACCCCTGTGTGAATGGGGAAGTGCATTTTGACATCGCGCACGGATACGAGCGCCTTTTTCGGGTTATCCAGCATTGGCGACCTCCAGCGGATCAGCGAGGAAGCAAGCGGTATCGTGGCCCGCACCGATCTCATAACGCGTTGGCACCTTCACGGCACAAACAGGCATTGCCTTTGCACAGCGTTCACGGAATGGGCAGGACGTTGGCGCACCAACAACAAGCGGTGGCTGGCCTTCAATCACAGTCAGTCGTGCCGCACGTTTGCCCGAAATCGACGGGATCGTTTTGAGAAGGGCGGCGGTATAGGGGTGCTGCGGATTGCTGAACAGCTCTTGCACGGGCGCATGTTCCACCACTTGCCCCCCATACATCACCATCACACGGTCCGCGATGCCCGCGATGACGCCAAGGTCGTGGGTGATCCATATCACGGCCATGCCCAGCTTTTCGCGCAACTCCTGCATCAGCTCCAAAATCTGCGCCTGAATGGTCACGTCTAGTGCCGTTGTCGGTTCGTCGGCGATCAAAACCTGCGGGTCACAAGCCAGCGCAATCGCGATCATCACACGCTGGCGCATGCCGCCTGAAAACTGGTGCGGGTAGTCGTCGAGGCGGCGTTCCGCGTCTGGAATACCGACAAGTTCGAGCAATTCCTGAGAGCGTGCAGCGGCTTCTTTCTTGGACATGCCCATATGTTTGCGCAGGGGTTCCGCGATTTGGTATCCCACGGTGAAAACAGGGTTGAGCGAAGTCATCGGGTCTTGGAAGATAAAGCCGATCTTGCCACCACGCACTTTGCGTAATTCCTCAGCGCTGACCTTCAACAGGTCTTGCCCGTCAAACATCACACGCCCAGCGCGAATCTCGGCAGGGGGCATTGGCAGCAAACCAAGCAGTGACATCATCGTGACAGACTTGCCCGATCCGCTCTCGCCCACGACGCCCAATAGCTCGCCCGCTTTAAGATTAAAGCTTACATCATTCACGGCGTGGACTTCGCCACCGCGCGTTTTGAAAACAGTTTTAAGGCCTTGAACGTCCAAGACTGGCAGCGCCCCGTTGGGCATAGAGAACCTCCCCGTTGGTTCTAATTCGTTGTTTTAGGCGGCCAATTCTTTGATTGGTCCAATATTTGACCAAACGGTAACACGGATTCGTTTTGCTGCAACCTGATTCCTATTTGCGCTTACCCGACGATACCGCCAAGCTGATTGCGAACGAGATTACTTGAGGGACCAAAGAAATGACACGCGCCAGAGACTTGATGGAAAAGCTGATCGCCTTTCCAACCGTGAGCACCGAAAGCAATCTCGCGCTGATTGATTTTGTCGAAAGCTACCTTGCTGATCTTGGCGTGGCCTCAACCCGTGTGGCTGATGCCACAGGGCAGAAGGCCTCGCTCTATGCCCATATCGGGCCTCAGGTCGCTGGCGGTGTTGTGCTGTCGGGCCACACCGATGTGGTCCCTGTTGCAGGGCAGGCGTGGGATACGGACCCGTTCACAGTGACCGAAAAAGACGGCAAGCTTTACGGGCGCGGCACCTGCGACATGAAGGGGTTTGACGCACTGGCCTTATCTGCCGTGCCGCTTGCCTTGGAACGCGGGATCAAGCGCCCTTTGCAAATCGCGCTGTCCTATGACGAGGAAATCGGTTGCCTTGGCGCGCCGCCGATGATCGACCACATGGTCAGCCACGGCATGCCGCGCGCCGATACCGTGATCGTGGGCGAACCTTCGATGATGCAGGTCGTGACAGGCCATAAGGGTGGCATCGGTTGGGATATGCATTTTCGCGGCTTCGAGGTGCATTCCTCGATTGCCTACCAAGGCGTCAGTGCGATCATGATGGCGGCCAAGATGATCGAGTGGTGCAATAAGGTGAACGCCGAGACGGCCGCCGCGACACCTTCCGGCTTAGCCGCTGCATTTGATCCACCCTACACAGGCCTGCATGTGGGCACGATCCACGGTGGCACGGCAAATAACATCACCGCCAAAGACTGCTACTTCAACGTCAATATCCGCCTTGTTCCGGGGGATGACGTGCGTGTCTGGGAGGCGCGGGTGTTGGCCAAAGTAGCCGAACTAGAGGCCGAAATGAAAGCGGTGCGCCCCGAAGCAGGAATTACAGCAGCACAGAATTTCGAACTCACAGGGCTTGTGCCAGAGAGCATGGGCAAGGCCGAGGAAATCGCACGGCGCTTAACAGGCGACAATGCCACCCATGTGGTCAGCTACGGCACCGAGGCGGGGCAATTCCAAGAACGCGGCTATTCTGCCGTGGTCTGCGGGCCGGGTGATATCGCGCAAGCCCATCAGCCGAATGAATTCATCACGATCGACCAATTCCAGCAGGGTGAGGCCTTTATCGCGCGGCTCGTCGAGGCACTTGCCGAATGATATTTCCGTTTCAAATGGAGGCCCAAGAACACCGCGCCGCTATGCCAGAGGCTTGCGATGTCGTCGTGATCGGGGCGGGGATCATCGGTGTGATGGCTGCGTGGGAATTGGCCAAGACGGGGCTAAAGGTCGTTGTCTTGGAAAAGGGCCGCGTTGCAGGCGAGCAATCTTCGCGCAACTGGGGTTGGATCCGAAACCAAGGGCGCGACCCTGCCGAACTGCCGATCATGATCGAGGCCGCTGCGATGTGGCGGCAGATGGCCAAGGACATCCCAGAGGATATCGGCCTAAAGCAAACAGGCGTGGTATACCTTGCGGACAAGGTTGAGGGGATTGAGCGTTTCGAAAACTGGTTGCCCTATGCGAAGGATCACGGGCTCGATACCAAGGTTCTGACCTCCAAAGAGACGGCCGATCTGATCCCGAATGCCAGCGTCACTTGGGCGGGCGCACTTTGGACGGCGTCTGATATGCGGGCCGAACCTTGGGTTGCTTTGCCCGCTTTGGCCCGTGCTGCGGTGCGAGACGGTGTCACGATTATCGAGAGCTGTGCTGTGCGCGCGCTTGATATCAGCGGCGGCGTAGTGACGGGTGTTGAGACTGAACTAGGGCGGATAAAGGCGCCCGAAGTCGTGTTGGCGGGCGGCGCTTGGTCACAGCTATTCTTGCGCAAACATGGGCTGAGCATTCCGCAGCTTTCAGTGCGGGCGACGGTTGCGGCAACCGATCCATTGCCAGAGGTTTTCGCAGGCGGGGCCGCCGACAATCGCCTCGCGTTCCGCAGACGTGCTGACGGCGGCTACACGCTGGCGCCCGAAGGGTTTCAAGAACTCTATGTTGGTCCTGACGCCTTTCGCGCGTTAGCGAACTACGCAAAACCTTTGCTGCAAGATCCCTTCGGCACGCGTCTGTTGCCATCCGCCCCCCAAGGCTTCCCCGATGCATGGGGGACCAAACGGGAGTGGGCGGCGGACGAGCAATCGCCGTTTGAGCGCATGCGCATCCTGAACCCAGCAGCAAATGCGTCCAAAGTCGCGAAACTCGCCCGCGATTTCGCCGATACCTTCCCGCAGCTAGGCGGCGTGAAGGTCAAGGCCTCATGGGCGGGCATGATCGACACGATGCCTGATGTGGTGCCGATTGTGGACCGCGCGCCCTTGTCTGGTTTGACGGTGGCAACGGGCATGTGCGGTCACGGTTTTGGGATCGGCCCCGCCTTTGGCAAGCTCATCCGCCAGATCGTACGAGGTGAAACACTCAGCCACGACATGCACCGTTTTCGCTATGGGCGTTTCACGGATGGGTCGAAACTGGATCTGCATCCGAACTTGTGACAAGGGGTTGCGGGTTTTGACCATTCGGTTCAGGATCGGGGAAATTCCACATCAATTTGGAGCCATCCCATGCCCGTAAAGAACCGTTTTGCAGAGCTTTTGCCAGAGATCACAGAATGGCGCCGTGACCTGCACGAGCACCCAGAGATTCTGTTTGAAACGCACCGCACCTCTGCTGTGGTGGCCGAAAAGCTCAAAGATTTCGGCTGCGACGAGATCGTGACAGGCATCGGGCGCACGGGTGTTGTGGGCGTGATCAAGGGCAAAACCAACACATCAGGCAAGGTCATCGGCCTGCGCGCCGACATGGACGCACTGCCGATCCTTGAGGCGACAGGTTTGCCCTATGCCTCCAAAACCGACGGCGCGATGCATGCTTGCGGGCATGATGGGCATACCGCGATGCTGCTTGGTGCTGCGAAATACCTCTCCGAGACCCGGAATTTTGACGGCACGGTTGTCGTGATATTCCAACCCGCAGAAGA
>ENA-OWPI01001045-OWPI01001045.1-marine-metagenome-genome-assembly--contig:-NODE-1045-length-33042-cov-4.167966_pt1 | contig 33042 bp, 25 predicted proteins | sample MGYA00238138_ERZ651775 | MGnify/ENA primary metagenome ERZ651775 (study PRJEB26906, sample SAMN06265043) | marine metagenome | isolation source: Helgoland LTER site | place: Germany:Helgoland, sampling...
ACCAAAACTTGATTAATAGTATTACCAAGAGCAGTGGATCCAGGAAAACTAATTTGGAATAAAGTATTATAAGCAGCATTATTAGTAGTTGTACTTGATCCACCGGAACTAATATATCTTGTACCGGTTGAAGATCCAGCAGGACTCCAACTTAATCCGGAAATTGTAGCACTATTAGCTGTTAGAATTTCTCCATCGGCTCCAACAGGTAATCTTATAGTATCAGTAGCATCTCTTGTTAAAATATCTCCTTTTTCGGTTTGCATAGAGATAACGAATTTCACCGAAGCCATCAAGGTAGGTAACATCTTTTTTAAAAAATCTTTATCTTCGTAGATTAAATAATAATGCCATAGCCCTGTTGCAATATATGCAGAAAAATTTGTCTCTCTTCTTTGAGTCACCGGTTTTGAGTTCCTATATTCAGAATACCAAGAACCATCTGGTAGTTGATTATGTAAAAGCCAGAGAAATGCTGCCTTAGCCTCAATATCCTTTCCAGCAATTGATAGGCCCATAGTTGCTTCAATATGATCCCAGGGATCAAGCTTTTCTCCTGCCTCCCAAGGAATAGAACCATCTTCTTCTTGAACTCCTAAGATATAATTTATTGAGTTTCTATAGAACTCTAGATCTGAAGAAATCACTTACGTAGGTTTCCTAAAATACATCACAAGACTCTTACCTATGAGAGGTTGTAGTATCGCTTCTAAAACTCTTGTCAATAGAGGATTCTGCATTAGATCCCAAACTAAGAATCTGTGATATTGCTTAACTATAAAAGATTTATCCTTTGTTCCCCAAAATAAGCATTGGAGCCACCAATAGGGTGAATGTAATCCATGTGCCCAATGAAAAGATTCATATTCTAGTCCATTGTCTAACGCCAACTGCTTCAACTGGCTATGTCTAAAGATCCTTACATGACCACCTGGGGTCTTTGAATATTCTTCACTTAATTTCCAGCAAATTAATTCAGGTAAATATCTTGGTACACTTAATGCCATCACGCCACCAGGCTTTAGAACTCTTATTAGTTCTTTAATAGATTCCTCCGGTGAGTCGATGTGCTCTAAAACCTCGCTACAAATTACAGCATCGAGTGATGCGTTCTCAAAGGGAATATCGTTTATGTTGCTAACTCCAAAAGTACAATTAGTTTCTATATTAGATAAATCAAAATCTCTCAACCTAGATTTAGCAATATTAAGGTCATTCAAAGATAAATCTAAACCCACTACATTTGCTGAAGTCTCCAAAAGAGCTCCTATTGAGTGCCTGCCCTCTCCACATCCCATGTCTAAGAGGAATTGATCATTCTCTAAATTTAATCTGTTATATTTTATGGTGTTCATTATTAAAATTTTCAATCACTTCTTTAAAAGCGTTTTCATATGATTTTGCAGCAATATGCCAGTCAAACATATTTTCCATTCTCTCTCTGCCCATCTTGGACAACTCAATCTTTCTTTCTGAATTATTGAATAATTTTATCACCGCAGACTCAATTTCTTCAGTTGATGCCGGTAATATTTTTTCAGCACTATCTCCTACAACCTCCTCGAGACCCCCTGAATGAGTACTGATCAATGGAACTCCGCACGCCATAGCTTCTCCAGCTCCAAACCCAAAACCTTCATAGAGAGATGGTATTACTGCAATTTCAGAAGAATGGTAAAGATCAACTATTTCTTCTTCTGTAATTCCAGATTGGAATGAGATTCTATCTTCTAAACCTAGATCTGTAATAAGCTTTCTTAGCTTGCTATCTCTTGGAGACTTACCAATGACAGTCAGAGAAGTTTCAGGATAAGACTCGATTATCTTAGGTAGAGCCAAGATTAAGTATTTTAAGCCCTTTAAGGGTATATCTGCACTTGCCGTGGTAATAATCTTATTTGCTTTATGATGAATTGATGGATTTGGTATAAACTTTTTAATGTCTATTCCATTTAAAATGACTTCTATCTTCTGAGGATCTACCAGAAACTCTTCAATTATGTCTCTTTTAGAGGGCTTACTTACACAGATTATTTTATTAAGTCTTGGGGCTACCTTTTTTTGCATTGGCAAAAAATTATGCCATCTGATTGATGATAATTTTTCTTTCCAGTTAGCAGCATTTTCTATTTCTAATTTCAAGTCCTTCGTTATAGGATGATGGATAGTTACAGCAAGGGGATAAGTTTTTTGTATCTCTAATAGAGAATCACATAAAGATTGATTGTCTAAAATAATATCGAAGTCTCTATTGTTCTTTTCTAAATATTTAAGAACTCGCTTGCCATATGTATACGGTTCAGGAAAGCCTCCGGACATAACCGTCAACCACTCATAAAGATCTAAAGGATTTAATAGTAGATCTAAGCTAAAAGCTTTCATTCTGTCTTCAGTTTCAAAAAGTCCTAAGCTTGGAATCTCTATCAGTTCAACAGAATTATCTAATTCTGGATAAGGTGGCCCTGATAAAACAGAGACATCATGTCCAATATCACTCAGAGCCTTACTTAAGTGCTTGATATATATGCCTTGACCTCCCGAATAGGGATGACTTCTATAACTTAATAATCCAACCTTCAATCTCAACTCCTTTGAAATCTTTTAGCTAATTTAGAATATATTTCATGATGATCTTTAAGGCTACTTAAGATCCTGTTTTTATCTCGCGATACTGATTTCTTGTATAAATACTTAGAAAATCTTTTTCCTGCACTATCAAGATCGAATACAACAAGGCCTTTCTGATCTATATAGAAATTAGAGGTTTTTACATCTCCATGACTAAATTCTATCCAGTTCATTCTCTTAAAGAAAGATTGAAGTTTAGAAACAGCAAAATCTATATTTATCCCCTCCTCTATAGCCATATCTAATCTTTTTCCTTCTATTTCCTCAGTGACAAAGAAAGACGTCCGAGCACCCAAGAATCCATCCTCCTCATAAAGTAAAATAGGCTTGGCGGTTTTTATACCCGCAGCATTTAGCCAGCATGTAGTTATCCAGGAGTTGTTTGCCCTTGTTTTTTTGAATAGCCTCGATAAGCCGTGCAAAAACCCTTTTATTCTATATTTCTTAATATAGTAATTCTGGTCTTGGATCTTTACTTTGACTATTAAATGGCCCTCCTCATTCTTGATCACTTCGCCACTCTTCAGCAATATACTTTCTTCTGAAAAAAGCTTCGTAAAATCCTCAATTTCTATGTTTCTTCTGGATATCCATCTACGGGATTGCTCTACTTTCTTAAAATAAGCACTGTTTTCAGATAGTCCCATAGAAGATTTTAAAGAAGAATCTTTAAGCAGAGGTTTCAGATACATAAAAAAAGCTCTTTCTAAAATTTTATTAATCATTTTGTGATGATTTTTTATTAAATCTTTAAAAGAACATTGGTAGTAATGCATCATAAATCTGTAAAAATCTTTTTCGGAAAGATTAAACTGCATGATTGAGTGAAAAAAACCACCCAAGTCCTTAATCAGCCATCTTTTAGGAACATTAGAACGAATTTGAGCCCGATGTAGATCAATTAGATAAATCTCGATATTATCAAAATTAATTTCTTTTTTTATGTGGAGATGACAAAGATATAGATCACGATGATTTAGTCCACTTAAATGCATTCTTCGAATTAAATCTGCCGTAGACTCTATGAGCTTCCTCTTTTGAGGAGGGGATAATTGTTCATGAAGTCCTTCTAAGAAAAAATCTTCAAGAGAAATGGTCTCATAAAGTTCTTCAGTAATAAGAAATGAAAAAGAATTTGCTGGATTAAGACCCTTATTCCCAAAGCCCCTTATTTGGGGAGCCTGTATTTGATACTTATCTAAATGGGATAATGCTTCATATTCCCTCAAGGCACCTACAACAGGTGTTTTTAGTTGTATGAGATTCTTAAATATTTCAGCCCACCCAACTGGACCATGAAATTTAAGGAAATAATTTTTTTGAAAATTTTGAAATCTCTTAGTAGTCCTATTTTCATATTTTCTATAAATTTCTCCTTCTAAATTCTTAGCAAAGAAGAATGGTTCATTATCACCAAAAAAATCTACCAAGCTTTCATCTATAATTTTAATTCCCTTCATCAGAACCTTTCTTCAATAAAATCAGCAATAAATCTAAATCTAGAGAAAAAATAATCATCATCTCTTAAGCAACTAATCTCATTCTTTATAAATGATAGTCTTTCATCTTGAGTAGTCTCTTCAAGGAGTTTATTAAACTCGTGTTGAGAAAATAGATTATCTAGAACGGCTCCAGCTTTGAATTTTTTAACCTCACTTGAAAATCCAACCTCTTTTGAAACTAAAGAGGGCAATCCAGAAACCATCGCTTCAATTATTATATTTCCTGCTGCTTCTTCTCTAGCAGGATGTACTAATAAATCAGCTGATTTCATGAAGGAAGCCACATCATCTCTAGGTCCAAGAAAGAATACCTTATTATTTAGTGAGTGCTCTTTAACAGAATTTAAAAAAGGCTTCTTATCGTCATCACCAATAACAATTAACGATGAGTCAATATTAATACGTTGTAAATGATTTAACCCCAATATTGTTCGATCAAGACCTTTTCGAGAAAAATCTGATCCGACAAATAGAATAATTTTATCCTCTCTCGGTATTCCAAATAAGTTATGTAAATTAATATTTTTCTCATGATTCCAATTGCTAGCGATCCCCGGCGGGATAATTGTCATCCTTTCTGATTGTGTTGAATAGATGGTTTTAAAGTCATCATATTGATTCTCGTTAAGAAGAAGCGTTTGAGTATTGGATGCTTTAGAAAATACAAGATTTTCATACTCCAAAGATTGTTTAAATCTTTTTGTATACTTTTGAAGGGTATTTTTATTATGAGCTTGCTTTGCAAAACAGGTATCAGCAGCAAAATATAAATCAAGGCCTGGTATCTTATTGAACCCAAAAATAATCTCAGGCGAGTATTTATTAATTTCGTCAAATGCTTTTTTTACAAACTTTTCATTCCTCGAGTGATTTGTAAAACCAGCTTCTCCCAATTGCATTACATTCAAGCCTTCTGGAATATCACCTTCCCAACTTCTGGTAAAAATCTTTAATTCGTGACCCCTTAAAAGAAGTTCTTTAGCTGTTGCCAAAAAATCTTTCTGCAACCCTCCATAAGGAAAATATCTATATAAGAGAATTGCTATTTTTTTCATGAGTCCCAAAGCCCTTTAAGAGCATTCATAACTTCATCAGGTTTTATAGATAAAAGAGAGGGATGATAGCCTGATTCTAAGTCTCCACTTCTGGTTTTATCATAGCCATCCATTTTTCTTAATACCACTTTTTGATTTATTAAAGGGGGAGTATATTCAGGCGATGAGGGCCCATAAAGAGCTACCAAAGGAGTACTTACAGCAGCAGCGATATGCATTAATCCTGAATCATTAGTGACAACAATTTTACAAAATGATAATAGATCAATCGCATCCAGAAGATCTGTTCTACCAATAATATTATGGAAATTTTCTGATTTTGATAAATCATTCTCTTTACATATCTCTGCTCCAGTTTGTTTATCATTTTCTGAGCCAAAACAGATAACATTCCATCCCTTCTCAATGTAATTTAGTGCTATATCGGCATAATATGAGGCAGGCCATTTCTTAGCCGGTCCGAATTCAGCACCTGGGCAAATACCAATAGTAGGTAATTCAGGATTAATATTGAATAGATTGAACTTCAACGCCTGATTGCTTAAATCAACTGCAAGTGAAGGAAAAGATAAATTAGCTAACTGATAATCAATCTTGTTAATTGATAAAGCTGAAAATTTTTCGATCATTAAATACTGAATATTTTCATCCAAAACTCTAATATCGTTTAGTAAACCATATCTAACTTCTCCTAACCAACCAGTTCTAATAGGTATGTCAGCAAAGAAGGGTATCAGGGAAGATTTTAAAGAATTTGTTAAAAGGATGGCTCGGTCATAACAAGATTCTTTTATAGTTTGTGCGAATCTATATCTAGCCAAAGGTTTGAAGTCTCCATGAATAAAAGGAGATTTTATTGAATCTTTTACTTCGGGCATGCGACCCAATAGTGGCAGTGACCAAGAAGGTGCAAGTACATCGATCTGACAAGAAGGATCTTCGCTCTTAAGTCTTTTATAAAGGCTTTGAGCCATTACAGAATCTCCAACCCAGGATGGTCCTATGATTAAGATCCTCATAAGTTCTAGTCTATAAAGGTATGCCAGGTAAGGTTAGAGTCCCTGTTTCCTCTTACTTGCTCAAAGTATGTTCGCTGCAGCAATTCCGTAACAGGGCCCCTTGGGCCAGACCCAATGGCCTTATTATCAAGTGAGTTGATTGGAACAACCTCAGCAGCGGTCCCAGAAAAGAAAGATTCATCAGCCTCGAGAACATCCTCTACAGTCAATTTTTTTTCTACAAAATTAATACCTAATTCATCGGCTAGGGAAATGATAGTTCTTCTTGTAATGCCATCCAAGCATGCATCCAATTTAGGAGAGTAGACAATATCATCCTTCACTATAAAAAAGTTTTCACCACTTCCTTCAGCTACAAATCCTTCAGCATCAAGCATTAAGGCTTCATCAAATCCACCCTCCAGAGCTTCATTTAATGCAACTATAGAATGGACATAATTACCATTTACTTTGGCGTTAGATACTGGATTCCCTACTTGTCTCTTATAAGATGATAATTTTACCTTTATTCCGTTTTCCCGAGCTTCAGGTTCCATGTATGAAGGCCACTCCCAAGCTGCGACCATAGTATGCACTTTTAAATTATCTGCTCTTAAGCCCATTCCTTCAGAACCATAAAAACACATGGGTCTGATATAGCCCTCTTGCAGCATATTCTCTTTAACGACATCAACATGGGCTTTATTGATAATATCTTTTGAATATGGAATTTCCATATTTACCGTAGCGGCTGATTTAAATAGACGATCTGTGTGATCTAAAAGTCTGAAAATTGAAGGACCTTTATCAGTATCATATGCCCTTACTCCCTCGAAAACACCGAGTCCATAATGAAGTGTATGAGTCAATAAATGCGTGTTCGCATCTTGCCAATCAATCATTTCACCATCGAACCAGATTTTTCCATTTATTTTTGAAAGATCCAAAATCAATACCTCTTTTTTTCTATATTCTATCTATATAAATTATTTTATATAGACAAAATAGATTATTGAGCGGATATAATCATGCCGTGCAATTAAATCAAAATATATTTAGAGCGAATGACATAAGAGGAATCGCATTTAAGGATCTTTCTGAAGATGTAGTTTTTAATCTTGGTAAGGCACTTGGATCAGAGAGTTTAGATAGGGATGAAGATCATTTCATAATAGGAAGAGACGGAAGACTCTCAAGCCCTGAAATTTTTAAATGGCTTTCAGAAGGAGTTCTATCTACCGGATGTAATGTAGTGAACATAGGAATAGTTACAAGTCCCATGTTTTATCATGCCACTTTTGAACTTAACTCTTCGAGTGGTGTGGTGATTACAGGAAGCCATAATCCGGGAGAATACAATGGCTTTAAGATTGTCTTCCATAATCATTCAACTTCAACTGAAGAAATTCTTTTATTGAGAGATAGGATGTTGAATCAATTCTTTCTGGAAGGACATGGTGTGTTAATAACTAAAGACATCAAAGAGACTTATATAGAGAGAATTCTTAAAAATATAGAGTTAAGTAAAAGTCTAGATATTGCAATAGATTGTGGAAATGGAGCTGCCGGTGTTGTAGCCAAGGAAGTTTATGAACGATTAGGCTGTAATGTTACTGAACTCTTTGGTGCTCCTGATGGAAATTTCCCTAATCATCACCCAGACCCTTCCAAACCAGAGAATGTAAAAGATCTCATAGAGGTAGTTAAAGATAATCATTTAAAAATAGGACTCGCATTCGATGGCGATGCTGACAGGCTTGGAGTTATATCTTCCAAGGGAGATATGATTTATCCGGATATGCAGATGATACTATTCTCAAGACAAATAATTAGTGAACACCCTAAGGCTAAGATTGTTTTTGATGTTAAATGTTCAAAATTACTTTCTGATGAAATTGAAAGTCTAGGTGGGGAGCCTATAATTTGCAAAACTGGTCATACCTTCATTAAAAAAGAAATTAGAGAACAGGAAGCTTTTCTGGGAGGGGAAATGAGTGGACACATATTTTTTAATGATAGATGGCCTGGATTCGATGATGGAATTTATGCTGGAGCCAGAATGCTTGAGATCTTAGCAAATTCAGAAGAAGACATTTTTGCATCTATTCCCAGTATGGTTTCTACTCCTGAAATTAATATTAAATCTACAGATGAAGAAAAGTTTGAGATAGTTGAAAAGTTCAAAAGTAATTCTAACTTTGATAGCGCAAATATAATTTCTATAGATGGAATAAGAGTTGAATTTGATAGAGGATGGGGCTTACTCAGAGCATCAAACACTTCCCCTGTATTGGTACTTAGATTTGAGGCTGAGACTGAACATGATTTACATGATATTAAAAAAATATTTTCAGATAATCTCAAAAAGATAAAAAGTGACATTGAAGATTTTTAATTATGACAATTTCAAGAAAACAAGCAGAAAACATAGCGTCCGTCTTAAGCGAAGGACTGCCATATATACGTAAATTTAAAGATAAAATTATTGTAGTAAAGTATGGCGGGGCTGCGATGACAGACCGGCTTCTAAAGGAAAACTTTTCTAGAGATATAGCCCTTATGAGACTTGTGGGCATGAAACCTGTAATTATTCACGGCGGAGGTCCTCAAATAGGAGAAGAACTCAAAAAAGCAGGCATAGATACTAAATTTGAAAATGGATTAAGAGTAACAAATAAAGCCACAATGAATATTGTAAAAAAAGTACTTGGGACTCAGATTAATAGTGAGATAGTAAGGCTTATCAAGCAACATGGGGCTAATTCAATTTCCTTTAATCATAATAAATATCAAATCATTAGAGCATCTAAAAAATCTTTTCAAGATGGAGTTGATTTAGGTCTGGTAGGTAACGTTGATAAGGTCATGACTAGTGAACTTAAAACAATACTTAACAAGGGTCTTATTCCAGTAATTGCACCAATAGGTAAAGCAAAAAATAATGAATATCTAAATATAAATGCAGATGAAGTAGCCGGTGAAGTTGCTCAAGCTATCAATGCTGAAAAACTAATACTCCTAACTGACGTTAAAGGTATTGGAGATTCAGATAATAAATTGATCTCAAAGATTTCATTGACCAAAGGTCAAAAAATTCTTAAAGAAAAATTTATAAAAGGAGGCATGACTCCAAAGCTTTCGGCGGCACTTGATGCAAGAAGAAATGGGGTTAAGTCATGCCATATCATTGATGGAAGAGTGCCTCATGCTGTTCTACTAGAAGTCCTTACTGAGGAAGGCGTAGGAACTATGATAAGCTAATTTGAGAATATGGAGCAACTCAAACCTCGGCAATTAGATATCATGCAAAACTTAGCAAAGATGCTAGGTGAAAAGGGCCCTGTAAAGATTACAACTTCTCTACTCTCTAAAGAGTGTGGTATTACAGAAGCAGCCATATATAGACATTTTCCTAGTAAAAGAAAAATTTATTCCGGTCTAGTAGATTTTTGTGAAAAAAATATTTTTGATTTAATTGCTAACATTAATTCATCTGATGGAGATGAATTAGAGAAAACAAAAAAAATACTTATTCTCTTAGTAACCTTCAGTGAAAAGAATCCCGGATTAGCAAGGCTGCTCACTCGAGAAGCTTTTTCAGTTGATGAAACGAGCCTTGATGAAAGAATAGGACAAATGATGTCCAAAATAGAATTACTTATTAAACAAAACTTGCAAAAGTACGAACAAGAAACAAAAAAGAAACTGGAATTACCAACTGCATCTGCTGCAAACTTACTTCTTGCTTGCTCTGAAGGCATTATTCAGCAGTTTGTAAGATCTGGATTTCAAGACTCCCCTTCTAAGAGAATAAATGATCAATTTACATTCTTAATCAATTCTTTAGCAGCTAATTAGGCAAATTCTCCTCTAAAAAATATTCAAAAATAGGATCACTACTTTCGTCCGATGCTAAACCTCCTGATACTCTGTCAATTTTAACTATAGATAATCCTTGTGGTGGCATAGTGTTGGTTATTGGGATCAGATCGATAATTTCTTTCTTATAATCCATCCAGATCGGAAGAGCTGTTGAAGAGCCAAATTCTCTGTCACCTAAGCTTTTAGGTTGGTCAAATCCCATCCAGACCGAAGTCACTATTTTTTCATTGTAGCCTGTGAACCATGTACTTTCGGCTTTATTAGTTGTCCCTGTTTTACCAGCAAAATCTTTACGATTTAATGCGGAAATCTTCTTAGCCGTTCCTCTGGCAGCTGCTTCCTTTAAAATATCCGTGATAATGAAGGCTATCCTGGAGTCTATTACTTGCTGTGTTTCTTTTACTTGTTTTTTAAATAAAATCTTACCCGCTCTATCTACAATTCTATCTATCACATAAGGTTCAATTTTTTTACCGCCATTTGCAAAGACCGCATAGGCAGCAGCATTTGTTAAAGGATTTAATGATGCAGTCCCTAGAGAAAGAGATAAATCAGCAGGAAGCCTTTGCTTATCAAATCCAAACTTTTCGGCGTATTCTCTAACTTTATTTACACCCACCTCTCTTAACAACCTAACAGAAACAAGATTTCTACTTTGAAGTAAACCTTCTCTAAGTCTGGTTGGACCAAAAAACTTCCCACTTGCATTTCTCGGTTTCCATTTTTCTTCTAAAGCATCATCTTCAAAGATTATTGGAGCATCATTAATTAATGTGGCTGGCGTGAAGCCTTCGGAGAAGGCCGCGGCATATAAAAAAGGTTTAAAGTTAGACCCCAAAAGTGGAGAGGCCTGTTCAGCTCTATTAAATTTGCTTAAAAAGAAATCATATCCTCCAACCAAAGCCAGAATAGATCCTGTATTGGCTTCTAAAGAAATAAGTGCACTTTGCGCTTCTGGCACTTGAGTAACAGATATATTATTTGTTACTACATCTCTCTTTAACCAAATTAAATCCCCTTCTTTTAGAATATCCTCAAAGCCTCGAGGTTTGGTTCCTCTTCTATTTTCACTAATGTAGGGCCTTGCCCAACTCAACTCATCAGACCAAGAAATATTTATAATTTTTCCTGTTTTAGTTAGAGCTTCAAGAGTATCTCTGGGATTTATAACAACAGCCAGGAATCTGTCTTTATTTTGAACATATGATTCTAGAGATTTAAAGACTTCAGATAAGTTCTTCTCATCGACAGTATCTATTGAATCCGCATTAAGAAAGCTTTCAATTTCTAATAGTTGAGACTTTTTAGGCAAACGAAAGAAATTTGCTGGAAATAGGTTAGAGATATTTTTTGGTTGTCTAAAACCATGACGCCTATCATAACTTTCTAAACCCTCCTTAACTGCTTTAGTGGCAGAATTTTGGAACTTGGAATCTATAGTTGTAAAGACCTCCAGGCCTTCAGAATAAGCTTTTAGACCATATTCCTGAATCATATATCGCCTAACCTCTTCAGCAACATAAGGAGCTTTAACTTCCGATACTAAACCGAAATAATTTGCCGTCAGAGAAGCATTTACTGCTAGTTCAAACTGCTCAGGATGAATATATTCTAGATCTAGCATTCTTTTTAGGATCCAGTTTCTTCTGATCAACGCCCTGCTTGGATTAACTAAAGGATTTATGGAAGAAGGTGCTTTTGGTAATGCGGCAATCATAGCCCATTGTGCTAAATTAAGCTGCGTTAAGGATTTGCCATAATAAACTTCGCTAGCTGCAGCTATGCCATAAGCCCTATTTCCAAAGAATATACGATTGACATAAAACTCAAAAATTTCTTCTTTTGTATAAGTTTCTTCTAATCTATAGGCCAAGAAAATATCTTTTACTTTTCTAAAAAGACTTACATCCCTGCTGGTTAGATAATTGCCAGCGACTTGCATGGTTATTGTGCTGCCGCCTCCCTGTATTCTTCCAGCTTTGACTAACCTGTATACCGATCTCAAGAGGCCTGTGTAGCTAACTCCTGAATGTGAAAAGAAATCATCATCTTCGGCTGCTAAAACTGCATTTACATAATGAGTTGGTATTTCGCCAAACTTTAAGGCAGTTCTTCTTTTTTCTCCAAATTCTCCTATCAGCTTTTTATCAGAAGAATAAATTTTTAAAGGGATTTGTAGCTCGATATTTCTAATCAACTCTTCATTAGGCAACTTGCTATCTATATAAATATTGAGACTAGAAAGCGTCATAACGACTAAGCATAGAAAAATTAGTAATAATTGCCCTAATCTCCTGTTTAGCATCCAACTAAAATATCTCTTTAAGTTTAGTAACATCTAGGAGTTATAATAACTCAATGAGGCTAATAATTATCGGGCCTATGGCTTCTGGTAAGTCCGTAGTTGGAAAAAAATTGTCAAAAAGATTGAATCTTAATTTTTTTGACACAGATGAAGAGATAGTTAATAAAACTGGGGTAACTATTTCTCATATTTTTGATGTGGAAGGTGAAGAGAAATTCAGAACTAGAGAACTGGATATATTTACAACTTTAATAGAAAAAAAAGATTGTGTAATCTCAACTGGTGGCGGCATTATTTTAAAAGAAGAAAATAGAGAGCTATTAAAAAAAGGTACAGTTATTTATTTAAAGACTTCAATCCAGACTCAATTAGAAAGAACAATGAATAACAATGAGAGACCTTTATTGCAAGGAGATGGCGATAAGGAATTAATATTAAGAAACATCGCTAAGTTCCGCAATCCTATCTATGAGAAGCTTAGTGACTTAGTAATAGATGAAAAAAACAATCCAAATCAGGTAGTTGAGAGCATACTTAATAAAATTGAGATCATAAAATGAAGGAAATAAGTATTAGTACAGCTTCAAAGAATTATTCGGTCATTGTCGGTTCAGATATTTTGACAGTGGATAATGTGAAAGAATTTTATGGAAAAGAAATTCTACTGGTCATAGATCCCAATATTGAAATGTCTGTAAAAGAAAAATCAATTGGAATACTCCAGGACATGTCGTCAAAATTTTTGAAAATTGAAATTGAGGCAAGTGAAATAAATAAGTCTAACTCCTCGCTAGGATTGATCCATGACGCATTAATTGAAAATAATTATAGTAGGGATTGTATTCTCTTTGCTTTAGGTGGGGGCATCATATGCGATCTTACTGGCTTTGCTGCAGCAACCTATCAAAGAGGAGTTGATTTTGTTCTTATACCTTCGACCCTTCTATCCCAAGTCGATGCATCAGTAGGCGGAAAAACAGCTATTAATCATCCAAAAGGGAAGAATATGATTGGAGCATTTCATCAACCTTCTAAAGTTTTGAGTGATACCAATTTGTTGCTAAGTCTCGATGATAAGCAAATTAGAGAAGGCTTGGCTGAGATTATTAAACATGCACTGATAATAGACGATGGTTTCTTTGATTGGTTATCAGAAAATATTGATGCCCTGCTTAAATCAGACCAAGAAAAACTTTTAAAGGCGATCGCTAGATCTATTGAAATAAAATCTGAGGTTGTTGCAAAAGATGAGACAGAACAGGGAGTTAGGAAGTGGCTTAATCTGGGCCATACATTTGGCCATGCCATAGAGTTGTATGGCGAATATAGAGACTTCTCTCATGGAGAATCGGTTGCCTTAGGAGCAATAATGGCAACTAACTTATCTGAGCGAGTTTTAAATCTGGATAAGAAAGAAGGACAAAAAATAAGGAAACTTATTTCATCTATTCTTACTGAAGAACTGCTCAATTCATCATTTGATGAAAATAAATTATTACAATTAATGTCTTCAGATAAAAAAAGAAAGGGTAATGATCTCAATTTCATTCTTATAAATAAAATAGGAGATCCTCAGATCGTCTCAAGTCCTGAAAAATTACAGATTCTTGAGTCAATAAAAATAAGCTAGTCAATCTTCACAGAACTACCAACAAAAGGTACAATCACTGCCCTGCGCAGCCCTCCGTTTTATTTTTTAAGCTAACTAAAAGCTAAAAAAGTAAATTAAACAATATGAAGAATTTAACACTTAAAAATAAGTACAGGTTTGGTTTCCCCAAAAAAAGTGGGTTATACGATCCTCAGTTCGAGAAAGATTCTTGTGGTGTTGGCCTTGTAGCTAATATCAAGGGAATTCCTTCGAGAGAAATCATGGATGATGCTTTTCATGTAAATTCACAGATGGATCACAGGGGAGGTTGCGGCTTTGAAGAAAATACTGGTGATGGTGCTGGTATCTTGATGGCTATTCCGGATAGTTTCTATCGTTCAGAAGCAGGAAAACTTGATATAACTCTTCCATCGAAGGGCCAATATGCTGTTGGTAATATCTTTTTACCAGTTGATATTGAAGAAAGAAAACACTGTGTAAAATTAACTGAAAAAATAATTGAAGAAGAAAATCAAGTATTTTTAGGTTGGCGAGAAGTTCCCGTTGATCCAGAAAAAGCAGATGTAGGTCCCGCATCTAGGCGTGCTCAACCCTACATATCTCAACTCTTTATTAGGTCTGAAGATGGTCTGCCTCAAGACGATTTTGACAGAAAAATATACTTAATTAGGAAGCGTTTAAGCCACGCAATTAGAAGCAATCAGACTTTAAAAGAAGCAAAATTATTCTATGCTTGCAGTTTGTCCTCGTCGGTTATTGTCTACAAGGGCATGCTTACACCTTCTCAGTTATTTCCTTTTTATTCCGATTTAGAGAATAAGGAATTTAAAACTCATTTGGCAATGGTTCATTCTAGATTTAGTACGAATACTTTCCCCTCATGGGACAGAGCCCAACCGAATAGATTTATGTGTCACAACGGAGAAATCAATACCCTGAAGGGTAATATGAACGCTATGAAGGCTAGACAAGGTCTGGTCAAAAGTGATTTATTTGGCAGTGATATAGAAAAGCTCTTTCCTATTACCGAACTTGATTGCACTGATTCTGGGAGCTTTGATAATGTACTCGAGTTTTTATTACTTTCTGGCAGAAGCCTGCAGGAATCTGTGATGATGATGATTCCGGAAGCCTGGCAGTCTGATGTAAATATGTCAGATGCAAAAAAAGACTTTTATCAATATAGCTCTTCTATGATTGAACCTTGGGATGGTCCAGCTTCAATCGTTTTTACAGATGGCAAAAAAGTTGGAGCGGTTCTGGACAGGAACGGGCTTAGACCAAGCAGATTTTATGTAACTAATGACGATAAAGTGATTATGGCATCTGAGGTAGGAGTTCTCCCAGTTGACAATAAAACAATAATATCAAAAGGACGACTTCAACCCGGAAAGATGTTCTTAATTGATTTTGAACAAGGAAAAATGATATCCGATGAAGATATCAAAAACGATATTGCTAACGGGAATCCTTACAAAGACTGGAATAAATCTATTGTAGATATTGAAGATATCCAAATACCGGAAGAAAAAGACAGCGTTGAGGCTAATCTAATATCCAGAATGCGATCTTTTGGCTATACAACAGAAACTATGCAATTCATGCTACTTCCTCTAGTAACGGAATTGAGAGATCCTTTAGGATCTATGGGTAATGATGCGGCATTAGCATGCCTATCGGACAAACCTAGAATATTATTTGATTACTTTAAGCAATTATTTGCTCAGGTCACAAATCCTTCAATTGATTCCATAAGAGAAGAGGTCGTCATGTCTCTTGAATGCCTTATTGGTCCTGAAGGAAATTTATTAAAAAATGATCCAGAAAATGCTCGAAGATTGAGAATTAAGAATCCTATTCTCTCTAATGCAGAGCTGAAGACTATAAAAGACATGTCTACACCTCACTGGAAAACAAAAATAATAGATCTAACCTATTCCAAAGAAGGTGGGCTTCAAGCAATGTTGCAAAGATTAGAAACAATTTGCCAAGAAGCAGAAACAGCAATTAAAGAAGATTTTTCTTTTCTTATTATCTCTGATAAAGATATAACAGACTCTCGTATGTCACTTAGTTCTTTATTGGCTTGCTCTTCAATTCATCATCATTTAGTTGAAAAACAGCTCAGATCAAAAATAGGTATTATCGTTGAAACTGGAGAGGCAAGAGAAGTCCATCATCATTGTTTGTTATTTGGATATGGAGCTGATGCGATTAATCCATACCTAGCTTTTGAAGCAATACTGCAATCCCTAGAAGACGGTACTTTGCAAGACGAAAATCTAACAACCGCAAAAGATATTGTTTCTGCATACAAAAAAGCTACGAAAAAAGGTATCTTAAAAGTTATGGCCAAGATGGGTATTTCGACCTTACATTCCTATAAAGGAGCTCAAATATTCGAGGCAGTGGGCCTATCAGAAGAAATAATCAAAAAATCTTTCCCCGGAACCGCAAGTAGAGTTGGAGGTATTAGTTTCGAAGCTTTATTTAATGAGCAGCTAAGAAGGCACGACTTAGGATATCCGAAAGAAGAAATTAAAGTTACGAACTTGCCTAACCCAGGAGATTTTCATTGGAGAAATGGTGGAGATGCGCACATGTGGGATCCCAAAACTATTTCTTCCCTGCAACTCGCTTCAAGAACGAATGACGAAGACGCCTATTGGGATTTTGCTAATCATGCAAATGAGGTCTCAACTAAGCAAAGTACTTTAAGAGGATTATTACAATTTAAAAACATTAATAAACCTCTAGATTTAGAAGAAGTAGAAAGTGAAAAAGAAATAGTTAAACGTTTTGCAACTGGAGCGATGAGCTTAGGATCTATCTCAACTGAATCGCATGAATCATTAGCTATCGCAATGAATAAACTGGGCGGCAAATCCAATACTGGAGAAGGTGGAGAAGATCCCATTAGATTTAAACCAGATGAATCAGGTGTATCTAAAAGATCTGCTATCAAGCAGGTTGCCTCCGGAAGGTTCGGTGTAACGATGAACTACCTTACTAATTCTGATGAACTTCAGATCAAGATATCACAAGGTGCTAAACCCGGAGAAGGTGGAGAATTACCAGGTAAAAAGGTTGATGAATATATTGCTAAAATTAGACACTCTACTCCCGGCGTTGGTCTCATTAGCCCTCCTCCTCATCATGATATCTATTCTATTGAAGATATTGCGCAACTGATACATGATCTAAAGAATGCTAACCGTACTTCAAGGATAAGCGTTAAGTTAGTTTCTGAAGTAGGCGTAGGTACAATTGCAGCAGGTGTTGTTAAGGCCAAAACTGATCATTTAGTGATTGCAGGTCATGATGGAGGAACTGGTGCATCGCCATTAACCTCTATTAAACATGCGGGGCTCCCTTGGGAACTTGGCGTCGCTGAAACTCATCAAACTCTAGTAATGAACAATTTGAGATCTAGAGTAGTACTTCAGACTGATGGTCAAATTAAGACTGGAAGAGATGTCGCTATAGCAGCTTTGCTTGGTGCAGAAGAATTTGGTTTTGCAACGGCTCCACTCGTTACATTGGGCTGCATAATGATGCGAAAATGTCACCTTAATACCTGTCCAGTTGGTATTGCTACGCAAGATAAAGAACTTAGGAAAAAATTTAAAGGGAAGCCTGAACATGTTGTCAATTATCTATTTATGGTGGCAAAAGATTTAAGAAAGATCATGGCTGAGCTTGGATTTAAAACTGTTAATGAAATGATAGGTAGAGTTGACTGTTTAGAAACTGATGTAGCCATTAGTCATTGGAAAAGAAGTGGACTTGATTTTAGTGGAATGCTTCAGCCTGCTGAAAAAATCTTTGATAATACCGAAGTTTACAATACGCAAACTCAGGATCATGGGCTAGATAAGGCATTAGATAATTCTCTTATAGAAAAATGCAGGAAGGCAATTACTAAAGCAGAAAAAGTTTCTTTTAAGAGCCCTATTCTTAATACCAATAGAACTGTTGGAACAATGTTATCAAATGAAGTTGCCAAGGTTTGGGAATCTAATAACCTTCCGGAAGATACAATAGAAATTGATTTTGAAGGTTCAGCCGGGCAAAGCTTTGCGGCTTGGATTGTAAAAGGAATGACCTTCAGACTCGAAGGTGATGCCAATGATTATGTTGGTAAAGGCCTGTCAGGTGGAAAATTAATAATTTATCCTCCAAAAAATAGCCTATTTAAATCTGAAGAAAATATTCTTTTAGGTAATGTTGCTCTTTATGGTGCAACACAAGGTGAGGCTTATTTCAGAGGCATTGCAGCAGAAAGATTTTGCGTAAGGAATAGTGGAGCATCTGTAGTAGTTGAAGGAATAGGCGATCATGGATGTGAATATATGACAGGTGGTAAAGCTGTGATCCTAGGTCCTACTGGCAGAAACTTTGGTGCTGGTATGAGTGGAGGAATTGCTTACATTTACGATAAAAATGAAGATTTTATAAAAAACTGCAATAAAGAAACTTACGAGATTGAAACTCTTATTGATGAAGACTTAGAGGATCTAAAAAAACTTATACAAAATCATTTTGAGTATACTGAATCTACTGTTGCAAAAATTATCTTAGAGGATTGGACTAATGAATCAAGAAAGTTTGTAAAAGTAATGCCTACAGACTTCAAACGTGTCTTAAATGAAATGAAAGCTAATAAACAATTAAGTAATGGGTAAAATTACAGGATTTAAAGAGTTCTCAAGAGCTGTCGAGCCATATCGTCCTGCCAAGGAAAGGGTGCTAGATTTTAAAGAAATCTATAGTGACCATGATGATGAGAAACTTTCTGTTCAAGGATCAAGATGTATGGATTGCGGTGTTCCTTTTTGCCAGTCAGGCGAAGGTTGCCCCGTGTACAACCTCATTCCAGAGTGGAATGACCTTGTTTATCAGAATAAATGGGAAGAAGCTTTTGATAAATTAATGCTTACGAATAACTTTCCAGAAGTCACTGGAAGAGTTTGTCCTGCGGTTTGCGAAGGAGCATGTGTGCTTGGTATAACAGAAAGTCCCGTTGCAATAAAAAATCTAGAATTTGCGATAGCTGATAAAGGTTTTCAAAATGGTTGGTTAAAACCACAGATCCCTTCAACAAGAACAGGTAAGTCTATTGCCATTGTTGGTTCTGGTCCTGCAGGGCTATCGGCAGCCCAACAGCTCAATAGTGTAGGCCATACAGTTAAAGTTTATGAAAGATCTGATCGAATCGGTGGTCTGATGATGTACGGCATTCCTAATATGAAATTAGATAAATCTATTATTGATCAAAGATTAGAGATCATGGAGACAGAAGGTATTCAATTCTTTACCAATGCGGATATTGGGGGACAAGGAGAAAACGCTGTCAGTATGGAGGAGCTTAATCAATCTAATGACATAATTTTACTGACGACTGGAGCAACCAAACCCAGGGATCTGCCTATTCCACAAAGAGAAGGTGTAGGAGTTCATTTTGCTATGGATTTCCTTAGAACAAATACAAAAAGCTTATTGGATTCAGGGCATGATGATGGGCAATATATTTCTGCTAAAGGCAAAAATGTCATAGTTATAGGTGGTGGAGATACTGGTACTGACTGTATAGGCACCTCATTGAGACATGGATGCAAGTCTCTAATTAATTTTGAAATTATGCCCGAGCCTCCGAAGGAAAGAGCTGAAAATAATCCTTGGCCTTTATTTCCTAGAGTTTATAAAGTCGACTATGGACATGAAGAATCGACAGAAATTTATGGTAATGATCCAAGAGTTTACTCAATCTCAGGTAAAGAGTTTTTGAGGAATGAAGATGGTACTTTGAGAGGCATTAGAACAGTTGAAGTTGATACCAATTTTAAAGAGGTACCTGGATCAGAAAAAGAATGGGAAGCTGATCTTATCCTTTTGGCAATGGGTTTTTTAGGACCTGAGCATTATGCTGTAGACAAGCTTGAAGTGGAACTTGACGAAAGATCAAACTATAAAGCCGATCATAATATACATCAAACATCCAATCCCAAGGTCTTTGCTGCAGGTGACTGCAGAAGAGGACAATCTCTTGTAGTTTGGGCTATAAATGAAGGAAGAGCTGCTGCACGTGAAATAGACATAAACTTAATGGGTGAAACTACTCTCACATAAGACCTAAATCTCTGCTTTCCTTTTAAAGATATTCTGTAATAAAGTATAAAGTATACATTCTAACTAAACGGATAAGTGCTATGTTTCAAACTTACAAAAAATTAATTGCTTTCTTTCTTCTTACAAGTGCATTTTCTATCAATGGGTTTGACTTGTCGGGAGAAGGCATAAAACTATCTGGAGAAATTAACTCTACCTCTCTGACTGATTCAGGCGGAGTAATTGATGTGGTGTCTGATAATGAGAAATATGGAAAAACCTGGTTAACTTATAATGTTAAAGTGAATAATCCTAATTCACCAGATCAAGGGTCATTTCATGGAAGGGCTATTGCAATAAACAATGATGGCTTAAGAGTGAGTGCATCCAGACAAGGTGTTTGGAGTCGAGAGGGATATATTTATTCTTTCTATTCCCTTGATGATGTAAGTGATGGAAACCAGTTCTTATGTATTACTACAATGAACTTAAAAGATAATAAGGTGGAGATGCGGTTTTACCCTAAATAATAATTATTTCTTAACAACGCGCATTAAGCCTTCTTGAACAGCAGAAGCAACTAAAGTGCCATCTTCCGTATAGACACTTCCCCTATTAAATCCTCTGGCATTACTGGCGCTTGGGCTATCAGTGGAATAAAGCATCCATTCATCCGCTCTAAATGGTCTATGAAACCACATAGCATGATCTAAGCTAGCACTCATGACATTACCTTTAGCAAAGCTAAGTTTGTGAGGGTTCATTGAAGTACTAAGAAGTCCCATATCAGATGCATAAGCCAATATAGCCTGATGATGAACAACATCATCTGGTAATTTCCCTACTGCTTTCATCCACACGTGCTTATAAGGTTCCTTCTTTTTTGGCTCTTCAAACATACCTTCGCCCGGTAAGTTCCTTATTTCTATTGGCCTTTCTCTGAGAAAGAAGTCTCGGTATTTAGCTGGCACTTTATCAATCATTTTCTTTCTTACTTCTAATTCACTAGTGCATTCGTTTGGGCCAGGAATATCCAACATATCTATTTGATGTGAAGGACCCTTTTCTATTTTATGGAAGGATAATGCCATATCAAATATTGGTTCACCTTTTTGAATTGCTACAACGCGACGAGTAGTAAAACTTCCACCATCTCTAGTCCTTTCTACATCATAGATTATAGGATATTCCATATCACCAGGACGGAGGAAATAAGCGTGTAAAGAATGAACAAACCTCTTCTCAGGAACAGTCCTAACTGCAGCAGTTAAAGCCTGCCCTATTACTTGTCCTCCAAAAACCCTAGGACCACCTATATTTTCACTTTGACCTCTAAAGAGGTTTTCTTCAAGTGTCTCAAGATCAAGCAGTTTGATTAATTTATTTAAAGCTTTCTTTTTCATATTAAGTAAATTTCTTTTCGTTCCACCAAGGATAAGATTCAGGCATATCTTCGGAAACTTTATTAGGGAAATCTGGTGACCTTTTTTCTAAGAAAGAGTTCACTCCCTCTTTTACATCCTCTCCTCTCCCTAACTCATATATCAATCTTGAATCAATCTTGTGTGCCTCCATGGGATGATCTGCTCCAAGCATCCTCCATAACATTTGTCTGGTGAGGGAGACGGATACTGAAGAGGAGTTCTGAATGATTTCATTGGCTATTAATCTGGCTTCATCTAAGAGTTCTTCAGGTTTATGAATAGATCGGATTAAGCCGCCTTCTTTGGCCTCTGTGGCATTGAATACTTTACCTGAGTAAGTCCATTCTAAAGCTTTGCTTATACCAACCAACCTAGGTAAAAACCAGCTAGATGCTGCTTCAGGAACCAAACCTCTTCTTGCGAATACAAAACCAAACTTAGCATCTTCGCTTGCAAGCCTGATATCCATAGGCAATGTCATCGTCACTCCAACACCTACAGCAGGACCATTAATAGCTGCAATAATTGGTTTAGGGCACTCAAATATTGATAAAGTGGTCTTACCTCCACCGTCTCTGATCCACTCAGGATCTTTTTTATGATCTACTTGGTCTCCTTTATTATTTCTTACATCTCTATTGAAAGTATTATTTCCGGATGATAGATCAGCCCCAGCACAAAAACCTCTTCCCTCTCCAGTTACAATAATCACCCGGACTTCATCATCTTTTCCCGCACTATCAAATGCAGAAATGAGTTCATCCATCATCTGACCTGTAAAAGCATTTAACTTATCCGGTCTATTTAGCGTTATGGTTAAAATATTGTTATCTATTTCATACTTTATAGTTTCATAATTCATAAAATTTTTCCTATTCGATTAAATGATCAATCTCATCGGCTGGTACATGCCCTGAAACTTGATTTACTTCTTTTGCTGGGACCCCAGCAACTGTAGTACCTTCTCTTACATCGCTAAGAACAACACTGCCTGCAGCAATTTTAGCATTCTTTCCAATCTCTACATTACCTAAAATTGTTGAGGAGGCGCTCAATAATACTCCCTCTCTGACTTTGGGGTGCCTATCACCATTTTCTTTGCCTGTACCTCCTAAAGTTACGCCCTGAAAGATAGAAACATTATCTTCTATGACAGAAGTCTCCCCAATTACAACTCCTGTGCCATGATCAATCATAATTCCTTTTCCTAATTTTGCGGCTGGATGTATATCAACACCATACACCTCAGAGGTTCTGCTCTGAAAATAGTGTGCCAAAGTATGTCTAGAGTTGGCCCATAACCAACTTGCAACTCGGTGAGATTGAAGAGACTTAAATCCCTTAAAGAATAAGAGTGGTTCAGATAAATACTTGCAGGAGGGGTCTCTTTGTTTTGCAGCCAACAAATCGGTCATCGTTCCTTCTAATATGTCATCACTGGAATTTATTGCATCTTTTATTACACTTCTTAACATCATTGGCTGAACAGAAGAGCTACCTAAGTCATTAGCTATCAGATCTGCAACTGCGGATGAAAATGAATGGTGCTCTAAAACAGTTGTGTGAAAAAAACTAGCCAAGACAGGTTCAGCTTTAACCCTCCTTAAAGTTTCCTCCTGAATAGTTTCCCATATTTCTTCTGCATGATCTTTTTTTTCCATTTGCCTATTGTACTGCAGGCTAAGTATTGCTGAAACGATTCAAATCAGGATAATAGTGCGTCTTTCCTACAAAATTTAAAAATCATGAACAATAAAACAGTTAACGAACTACCAAATGTCGAAATAGATGTCAGAAAAACTTTCGATATAGATGTTGATATGAAGGTATTGGCATTTGAGGAGCCGAATGAACATGTACCTTCTATAGATTCTTCATACAAATTCGATAAAGAAACAACAATGGCAATTCTTGCTGGATTTACTCATAATCGCAGAGTTATGATTCAAGGCTATCATGGCTCAGGTAAATCAACACATATCGAACAAGTAGCCGCCAGACTCAATTGGCCTTGTATCAGAATTAATTTAGATAGTCATATTAGTAGAATCGACCTACTTGGAAAAGATGCGATCACTTTAAAAGATGGGAAACAAATAACAGAATTTAAAGAAGGCATCTTGCCATGGGCGCTTCAATCGTCTACTGCGTTAGTATTTGATGAATATGATGCCGGTAGGCCTGACGTGATGTTTGTAATTCAGAGAGTGCTTGAAGTTGAAGGTAAACTCACTTTACTGGATCAAAATAAAGTCATATCGCCTCATCCTGGTTTTAGGCTATTTGCTACAGCGAATACAGTTGGTTTAGGAGATACTTCAGGTTTGTATCATGGAACACAACAAATAAATCAAGGACAAATGGATAGATGGCATATAGTCTCTACCCTTAATTACCTTGATCCAGAACTAGAGTTGAAAGTTATTCTTTCTAAAGTTCCAAGTCTTGATGATAAAGAAGGTATAGAAATTGCTAAAAATATGATTTCCGTAGCTAATTTATCCAGACAAGGTTTTGCTAATGGAGATATTTCAACTCTGATGTCTCCAAGAACAGTTATTAGTTGGGCAGAGAATTATCATATATTTAACGATCTAAATAAGTCTTTTGAGATCACATTCTTAAATAAATGTGATGAAACAGAAAGAGTTATTATTGCTGAGTATTATCAGAGATGTTTCGATTCTGAGACGGTAGATTCTATAGCAGAAGAACTAGAAAATATCTAAGACATTAATGTCCTCTAAGAGCTCTCAATCTGAAACGATAAAGGAGGCTGTTTCGGCAGCAACTAGAGCCTTATCAGGAAATTCAGAACTTGAGATCAGCTATGGAGGCATGGGCTCAACCCTTCCAAACCCACCAAATTCTATTAAAGAACTAACCTCTTTCAGAGGCAAGGCAGATTCACTTGCCTGCGCAGAAAGGTACAGGGATAAGTCAATAAGGATTAACTCTGGTGTAGATAAAATTAATTCACTAATCAAAGTAATGGAAGATGCAAGGGTTGAGATTCTTGGGTCTCTTAACTTTCCCGGTGTCGCCTCCAATCTAGCAGCCAAATTTGAAGATAAATGCAAGCTAAATGAAAGTTTTGAAGATCAGGAGGATCAATTAGAAATTGCGTTAGAGACTTGGCTCAGAAGAATTTGTTTACCTAATGAAATGGATACAAAATCGAGCCTATTCTTAAAGTATTGGGGAAAGCTATTTGATGATCAAGGCACTGAATTTAAAGAAAAAGTTATCAGTTCACTTGAAAATCAATCAGAGTTCTATGACCTTGCAGAAGACTTCTTGAAGAATTTAAACATCACCGATGAAGAATCTGAGATAGAAGATAACGATATAGAGGATGACACAGAACAAGAAGAAGAAAGTGCTTCAGATGAAGGTAGCGAAGATGAATCTCAAGAATCAGATAGTTCGCCCGAACAAGATAATCAAGAAGGTAATGAAGAGGCTGATGCTGATTCTGGTGATATTGATGAAGATGCGATTGTTGATGAGAATCAAGAAATTACAGCCAACCAATCATGGCTTGAATCTTTAGTAGGACAAACAGGTAATTTTAGTTACAAGGTTTATACAAGAAGCTTTGATGAAGAAATAAAAGCTGAAGATCTTTGCAGTCCTGAAGAGCTAGTAAGATTAAGAAAACATCTAGATCAGCTTATGGGCCCCAGCAAAGCAACTATATCCAAACTAGCGCATAGATTACAAAGATTTCTCATGGCTCAGCAAAATCGATCATGGGAGTTCGATAAAGAAGAAGGTATGCTTGATTCAGCTAGACTTCATAAGATGATAACCGATCCTCTTACTTCATTAAGTTATAAGATAGAAAAGGATACTGAGTTTAGAGACACAAGCGTTTCTATATTAGTGGACAGTTCTGGCTCTATGAGAGGACGATCAATGACAGTAGCCGCAATATGTGCTGACATAATAAGTACGACATTGGAAAGGTGTAATGTAAAGACAGAAGTCTTAGGATTCACCACGAAGCAGTGGAAAGGTGGTGAGAGTAGAAAACTCTGGATGGATGATGGAAAGCCTGAAAACCCAGGAAGACTAAACGACATAAGGCATATTATTTTTAAATCTGCAGATACTCCATGGAGAAGAGGACAAAAAAACTTTGGGCTCATGTTAAGAGAAGGTTTATTAAAAGAGAACGTTGATGGAGAAGCACTAATTTGGGCTCATGACAGATTAGCAAGAAGGTCAGAGCAAAGAAAAATACTGATGGTTATTTCTGATGGTGCTCCAGTAGATGATAGTACTTTGTCTACCAACCCAACAAATTTTTTAGATCTCCACCTCAGACAAGTCATTCACTCTATTGAAACTAAGTCAGATATTAATCTTATTGCCATAGGGATAGGTCATGACGTTACACGCTACTATAAAAATGCCGTGACAATACATAGGGCCGAAGAGCTTGGTGGAGCGATGCTAGAACAATTAACAGATTTGTTCAAAGTTGATTGAGCAGAGTCACCTTTTATCTAAGAAATAAAACAAAAATTTTAGGAGCTTGAAAGCAGCAGTTTTCAGTAATTTAAGGTAGAATAAAACCAGATTAAGGATAAAGAAATCATGAAAATAACAGAAGTTAAAAATTGCCCTCCAGGATTAAACTATTTTGACAAAGATGACTTAGAAAGTAAGTTAGAGCCTCAAGATATTGAAGATATTGTAGAGATTTTCCAGACCCCACTTACAGGATCTTATAACTGGGATTATACGGATGCTGATAACAGGCTCAAGAAACTCTACGAACTAGGGAAAAAATTAAACTGGAATGCAACTATGGACTTAGATTGGTCTAATCAGCATTACTCGCATTCTGATTGGGCAACTTCTCCTGAACATCAACAGCTAGCAGGCTTTAAGCCTTATGATGATCTTTCTGAAGAAAAGAAAATTGAAGTCTCATGGCATCTTTTGGCTAGCAGCCTAAGCCAAATTGTTCATGGAGAACAAGGGGCTTTGCTTGTAGCATCTCAACTAGTATCTTGTGCGCCAACTTATAATGCAAAATTATATGCAGCATCACAAACTTTTGATGAAGCAAGACATGTAGAAGTATTCAACAAATATCTTCAAGAGAGAATTGGTTTTAACTATCCTGTTATGCCAGGTCTAAAACTTCTACTTGATAAAATTCTTTCAGATCCTAGATGGGATTTAAAGTTTATAGGTATGCAAATTATTATCGAAGGGTTGGCCCTTGCAGCCTTTGAGAGACAAAGAGCTGCAGCAATGGATCCATTACTCAAAGACCTTTTCTATCTGGTTATTAGAGATGAAGCTAGACACGTTACTTTTGGAGTTAATTATTTAGAAGAATTTGTTCAAACTCTCTCAGATGAAGAGAAAGAAGAAAGAGCCGATTTTGCCTATGAAGCTTGTGTGGTTATGAGAAATAGATTTGGTTCAGACAATGTAATGAAACAATTTGGATGGAATGTTGAGGAAGCTCAAGAAGTTTTAAATAAATCTGAAAATGCAAAGCTATTCAACAACCTCTTGTTTGCAAAAATAATGCCTAATCTAAAACGAATTGGATTAGTTACTGAAAAAACTCAAGAAAAATATGCAGAAATGGATATTCTTCAATTTCAAGATTTAGAGGATCATGGAAATATCGATTGGGATGAACTCTCTCAGCCCCTAGATTATTCGTCAAAGACAGGTTAAATATGAAAATAAAAGTGGTTGATAATCCGCCTGCTGATCCTAGAGAATTTGATTTACCCGAAGGCTTTAATGAAGGACATATTGAAGATGTTGTTGAGATCTTTAATACTCCCCTCGTTGGACATTATAATTGGGATTATACTGATGCAGACACTCGCATCAAAAAGTTATATGAACTTGGAAAAAAACTAAATTGGGATGGCTCTATTGATTTGGACTGGTCCAAGGCCATTAAAAAGGGACAAGCTCCAGTTAAGGCCGAGCTATTAGCGCGAATGGAGGGGCCTTTAGCTGCCCTGCCTGAAGAAGAGCGTCTTGAGTACCTTTGGCATGATCAAGCATGGGGTTTAAGCCAATTTCTGCATGGTGAGCAAGGAGCACTATTGGTTGCTTCACAATTGGTCTCTTGTGCACCAACTTATCAAGCAAAACTTTATGCAGCTTCCCAAACTTTTGATGAGGCTAGACATGTTGAAGTCTTTGCGAGATACATAAAGCAAGTTTCAGGAGTTGAATATCCAATTAATAAAAACCTGAAATCACTTATAGATAAAATACTTTCCGATCCAAGGTGGGATCTTAAGTTTATTGGAATGCAAATTATTATAGAAGGTCTGGCTCTTGCTGCCTTTCAAACTACAAAAGAAACTTCTAACTGTGCCTTACTAAGACAATTAGTTCACTACGTGATAAGAGATGAAGCTCGACATGTAACATTTGGAGTTAACTACTTAGAAGATTTTTTAAAGACGCTGACCGAAGAAGAAGTGGAAGATAGAGCTATGTTCGCATACGAGGCTTGCGTAGTTATGAGAGATAGAATTATCAATACGGAGTTACCTGCTAGATGGTTTAATATTAGCGAAGAGGAAGTAAGAGCAATGGTTGTGAATGACGAGAGCCAAGACATGTTTACGAATCTTTTATTCAGCAGAGTGATGCCTAACCTCAAAAGGATTGGTCTTTTAACTGATAAAGTCATGCCTTTATATGAAAAACTTAATCTAACCTCCTATATGGATTCAGAAGATGAATTTGAAATTGAGTGGGCAGAGCTTAATAAACCTCTAGAAACGTCTTCCGAAATTGATCAGCAATCAGAAAAGGAGCTAGCAGCACATACTGCCCAAGGCTTATTTTAAATTAAGCGCTATATCCAATAAGAAATAAGGGTTTATATCATTATCTTGGTTGTGGAATTCATTAGAAACCAATCCTATCTTTCCGAAGAAAGATATATACCTACCATTTGAGCTATAGACTAATTGAGAATTAATTTGTCTGCCAGAAGGCGTTAAATCAACCTTGTAGTCATTAAATAGAATTTTTCTATCTTTTGTCCTTCCCACAGGTAAATTCAGATTCAGATTAGCCACTTCAGATCGTAATGGTTGATATATTTCCAGGCTTAATGAATCATTTTGCGAAAATATACTGTCCTTAAAAATAGAAAAATTAAAAGCAGTAAAGATTGAATCATCCATTTCATCGATAAAACCAAGTCCATTAAATGATGATGAGCCCTTGCCAAGATGGATAGAGCTTCTAATAGACACCTGCCTTAACATATTAAGAGACTCGAATCCCAAAAAGGATGTGGAGGAGTTATTAGGCGAACCAAAACCTCCTTCAGAAGATATGCCCAATAAGCTGGAACTGTCTTTCATCACACCCATCTGATAGGAGAGCATTGAAGACTGTTTGCTATCTTTAAATTCTAAAAAGACACCTTTACTATCTCCAAGAGAATTGATAAATCTCTGATTGTCTTGATGAGATCCTTCAAAGAAGGAAAATAAAAGAGATTTACTGAGAGGTAAAGAGATATCTAAGCCTACAAACGATCCTTCAGAAGAGAAATCAAGAAAAGGTATTCCTTTGTAGTGATTATTTTTAATTGAGCTCAGATAGGTATTTGGGCTAGTTCCATTTCCAAAAAATAGCTTACTTCTTTGAGAGATAGCTTGAGAAAAAGAGAAATACGCTACGTTACTATCTGTACTTGCCCATAAGGAGGGGGTATCAATATAAGAAAATTTATCTACCAATCCTACCTTAAGATTACTGCCAGGTGTCGGTGAGAATGTTCGTTGATAAACTCTTTTATTTGGATTCAATTGAAAAGAAGTTAGCCAATTTATATTAGGGATGTTATTAAGGATACGCTTATCAATACTTCTCTTAAAAGGTGCGCCTAGGTCATCAAAAACAACATAACTAAGTCCTCCCAATCTATTTGCAATTGAGTTACCAAAAGCAGGTCCAATAATTCCAATATAGGAACCCTCTTCTTGAATCGTAAGATTTGAAAGTGAAGCACCAGAGGTAGCAATCATGGCTGTGCCCAGTGGTTGGGTTGCGGCATTTAAGTCCATCAAACCTTGTCCATAAATATCAGATTCTGCGTATATTCCTGATTTATTTGCTGTTGCAAACAGCCTTTGAAGAATTTCAGTATTACCTAATTGCCCTTCAAAGTAGTCAGCGAGAAGAGCTATGCCACCAGATACGTGAGGGGCAGCCATTGAAGTGCCACTCGCTCTGCCATAAGAATCATAGTTAGGGGAATCTTCAGCATAAATACTTAAAACAGATCTACCTGGGGCTGCCAAACAATAATCTTTGGCTACACCACATCTATTAGAGAAACTACTTATAGAACCATCTTCGTCTATCGAGACAACTGCAGCTGTGTTTCCTCTAAGCTCTGGTAATAAATAAGCAAGCCCACCGAAGACTTCAGGACTAGAATAGTCTACTCCTTGATCCGCATATCCACCTCCATTTCCAGCAGCCCAAACAAAAATTGTTTTATCTTGGTTTGGTTTTTGAGGTTGAGCTAAAACACCTATAGTCTTTGGAAAGGCCTCTCTTATATTTGCTTCTGTATAGTCATTAATATTACCTTGATAGCCAAAACTTCCGTTAACGACAGTTACATTGTTAGTGACAAACTCCGCTTCTAATTGAGACCAGCTATTATCTATTCCAGTAAAATCTACTGTCGAGTCTATAGTAGCTGGCTCATAAGTATCTCCAGCAGTTCCTAACTCTATAGATATAAAAAACAACTGCGCATCAAATGCCACTCCGTGTATGCCAGATCCATCTCTCTCGCCTAACGCTATGCCTGAAACATGAGAGCCATGCCTTTTTTCATCTGTAGTGGGAGATCTATCTTGGTATGTCAGATAGCTGCCTGAAACAATTTTATTAAACCCATTTAATTCTTGGTGAGAATTATCAACTCCTGAATCCATAATTCCTATAATCGCCCCTCTTCCTGTTGCACCACGGGCATAGGCCGAAGAAGCCTTAATTAAATCTAAGCCATATTGCTGTTGATATTCTTGTGTCTCCTCATACTCCGTCTTATCTGTTTCAAAATTACCAGTTAAAGTGATCGCACCAGAGCTAGGTAAATTTGGATTATAAGAATTAGTAGTTGTGGAAGTTGTCGATGTGGTTGATGAAGTTGTTGAAGAGCTGCCAGAAGAAGTACCTGAGCTTTGTGTAGTTCCGCCCGTAGTATTTCCATCGGGAAGTGTGGGTGTGCTAGAACTTCCTCCACCACCGCCTCCTCCACAAGAAACTAAAAGCACTGAGAAGAATACAAAGAAATATATTTTCATTTTAAATAAAATTTTACCCCTCCTATAGTTATTATGCCATTTAATAAAAACCCTAAACTTTCAGCTCTTTCAATAATTTTGTCACTATTTTCAGCTTTAAGACTAAAAGCTGAAATACCGGGGCCCCTTCCGTCAGTAGCTTCAGTAAATTTTATCCAAGTATTATCTAAAAGGATTCTGTTATCTTGATCGCTTTTAACATTCCCTAAAATCCTAAGCCAGGTCTCTTGCATTAGTTCTGGATTATCTGATTGAATTTCAACACCATCAATACCTTTGAGAGGTCCTGAAATATTCTTCTCCCAATTCGGTCCTGCCCATTTCCAGCTCTCTTTAGGATTCATCCAATCTAGAGACAGGATGGCTCCGCCCATTTGCTTAGGATGGAGATGCATGGCTTTAGCTTCTGGTAAATCAGTTTCCCAGACCGTCTTAATATTATGTTCGATTACTAGTTTTTGTGAATCTTCAAATTTATCCACTTGTATGATTATCATATATCCGCCATCGCCACCTCTTTTAGTTAGATACCTGCCTGCAGTAGTATTTTCTTCTACTGGACTGACAACTTCTAGAAAATCAGTTCCTAAAGGAATTACGGCATTCTCAAGACCAAAATGAGATACTCCGGGATCATTAAAGGCCACCTCAAAATCAAAAAGAGCACAAAGGTCATCAACTACTGGATCTCTAAGCCCAGAAACCATTACTATTTGTCTTATATCCATCTACATTCCTACTTAATAACCATTTATAATTAAATCTTTACTTATATTAACTCAAACTTATTTTAATACTCCATGAATATCTCTGCTGATTTCGGTATAACAGTCACGGACACACTTAGAAAAAAAGGTGATGAACTTATTCATAAAATGGATTTGAGTTCAAAAAATTTAGATCAAGAGAGGGTGAGAAAACTTTTTCCAGATATTGATTTTGTTTCCAATGAAGGATTTTTAGCTGTGACTGGAGGGAAACATCTAGGGCTTGGAGACTATATAGATTCAACTCCAATTATCCATGTAAATGAAATAGATGCAGTTGGACATGGTTCTATGAAACTTTCGGGCCTTAGTGAGGAAGAGTCTACAATTATTGTCAGTGCTGGCTCTGGTACTGCTTGCATACATGCACACAGAGGAATCTTTACTCATTGTTCAGGTACAGGTGTTGGAGGAGGTACTGTTCTAGGTTTAAGCAAACTCTTATTAGGTACAACAGATCCTGAAGAGATAGCAACTCTAGCGGAAAAGGGAGATGAAAGTTTTGTAGATCTTATATTAGAAGATGTTGTTTCAGGCCCTATAGGTCAACTTCCATCTAATACTACAGCTGTAAATTTCGGTAAGGTATCAAAAGATAATATTGAATATTCCAGAGAGGATATAGCAGCTGGTATTGTAAATTTAGTCGGTCAAACAGCAGCTCGAATAGCGACTTCAGTTGCTATGATGTTTCAAGCTTCAGAAATTGTTGTGGTAGGCAGAGCACCATCTTTTGTGGGTCTAAGAAATTCTCTGGAACAAGCGGCATCAATTACTGGTTTTACTCCTCATTTTCCTAAAAATGGTGAATATGCTTCCGCCCTGGGAGCAATGCTTGTTGCAGAAAAAAACCCTCCTAATTAAAAATTAGAAGGGTTCCTTCAAAAGAAGTCTGACGATGTCCTACTCTCACATGGTCGCAACCACACTACCATCGGCGCTAAAAGGTTTCACTTCTGAGTTCGAAAAGGTATCAGGTGGTTCACTTTTGCTATTGTCATCAGACATAAACTTATAAATTCAATCTATTAACTGTTAAGTAACTTGGTTATATCAAGAAATTACTTGATGTAATACGGTCAAGCCGATCGAGCAATTAGTACAGGTTAGCTCAATGCCTTACAGCACTTACACACCCTGCCTATCAACGTCCTAGTCTTGAACGGCTCTCTAAGGACCCGAAGGTCCAGGGAAAACTAGTCTTGAAGGAGGCTTCCCGCTTATATGCTTTCAGCGGTTATCCTTTCCGAACATAGCTACCGGGCAATGCCATTGGCATGACAACCCGAACACCAGCGGTTCGTTCACTCCGGTCCTCTCGTACTAGGAGCAACTCTTCTCAAATCTCCTGCGCCCACGGCAGATAGGGACCGAACTGTCTCACGACGTTCTAAACCCAGCTCGCGTACCACTTTAAATGGCG
>ENA-OWPI01001047-OWPI01001047.1-marine-metagenome-genome-assembly--contig:-NODE-1047-length-33010-cov-6.151095_pt1 | contig 33010 bp, 36 predicted proteins | sample MGYA00238138_ERZ651775 | MGnify/ENA primary metagenome ERZ651775 (study PRJEB26906, sample SAMN06265043) | marine metagenome | isolation source: Helgoland LTER site | place: Germany:Helgoland, sampling...
TCGCTATCAAATGGCTTCGCTTGTAATTTACCCTCTTCATGAGTTACTAAATAGTCTTCATACGCTTGAGATAATTCAAGATTACTAGTATCAATGTACAACGAATCAATGAAATATCTTTCTCCGGATACTAAATGATAATGAACTACACATTTTTTATTCTTTTTGAAATCAACTCAATACCTATATTATGTGCTTGGGTTACAAAATTGCTCCTAAAAAATGTTTTTGGCTTTTGATGGGTACCACCTAAAAATTGACCATATGAAGCAGGGTCAAAAATATGTAAAGCTTCATGTGGCAATATGGGTAATTTCTGAATTAGATTTGAATTTTCACGATCAACAATAGATAAAATTTTCATTTCATTCAAAGGTTTGTTTTGATTATATTTTTTTTGATAAATAATGGAGGCAAAAGTAATTTATCTGCTAAAATAGCAAATCTTAATTCATCTTCATCACTCGTTTTTAAATGCATTTTAACTTTATTAAAGTCATAATTTTTTTTTAAAAAATTGAAACTTATTTCATCTGATACTATAGATGCGTTTATATGAAAAAATTTATCAATAATTAAAGAAGCTAAAATTTTTGAATTATTAACTATAATTCTTTCTTGGCCATACTGTATAGTAATATTATTTGGTATTAAGAAAATTACATGGTTTTTATTCCATGGTTGATAAATTATTTTTAATTTTTCTGTGCTCAGGTTTATATTTTTAAATTTAATATTTATATTATTTAATTCTTTTTCAATCCGATATGGGAAACCAGATTTATATTCCTGTTCCCAGGTAATATGAATATTTTTGTTTAATAATTGGTTTTGTATAGACTTTAATTCTTGAGTAGAAATTTTTTCTATTTGAAAATACCATATGATATATAACGCTATAGACAATAATAATGTAATAAATGTTATAATTATAATTTTTAAACCGGGAGCTTTATTCATTATTAGTATAAACTTTTATTTTTAAAAAACTTTAATTGCTGCTATTTAATATATTTACTAATCTAGTAGTGCTTTGATTTTTTGTTAGTTTAATTCTTATAGTTTTTCCACCTATACTTTTTATGTACTCTGCTCCAATGATTTCCTCAATTTTATAATCAGCACCTTTAAATAAAATATTAGGTTTAATATATTTTATTAATTTTATTGGTGTGTCTTCTTCAAAGCAAATTACTGCATCCACCATATCTAGTGAGGCAATTATTTTTTGTCTTGCTTCAAGATTTAATATTGGTCTTTTTTTTCCTTTTAACCTTTTAATAGATTTATCAGAATTCATTCCTATTATTAAACGATCACAAGCTTCTGAAGCTTTTATAAACATATCTATATGTCCAGAATGAATTAAGTCAAAACAGCCATTTGTAAAGCCTACTGTTAGTTTATTATTTTTCCAGCTTTTAACTTTATTTATAATGCTATTTTTATTTAAAATTTTGTATGGTTTTATAGATTCTACTGAGTTTAAAAGTTCTTCACTTGTTAAAGAGGTTGTTCCTAATTTTTTTACTACTACACTGGCTCCAATATTGGCAAAATGAGCAGATTCTATGTAATCATTACCAGCTGCTATTGATGCAGAAAATAGTGATATTACAGTATCTCCAGCACCTGTAACATCAAATACCTCTTCAGTATTAGACTTTATATGATCTATTTTTTTATTTTGAATAATAGATAAGCCATTCGATCCTCTAGTTAAAAGAACATTTTCCGACCAATTATTTTTAATAATAAATTTCCCACATTTTTCTGCTAAGGTATTATTTATAGGATTAATTTTTGTGGCATTAAATGCCTCCTTTGTGTTAGGAGTAATAAAAAAAGCACCTTTATATTTTTCAAAATTATTTCCTTTTGGATCAACAATTATTTTTTTATTCTTTTTTAAGGCAATTTTAATAAGTTTTTGACAAAAATTCATATCTATAAAAATACCTTTTCCATAGTCAGAAAAGATAATTATATCGGTTTGTTTAATAAAGAGCTCAAAATAATTCAATATTTTTTCCTTTAAAACTTTACCTAAAGAATCTATTGTTTCATCATCTGCTCTAAAAAGTTGTTGCCCATCAGATATATATCTAGTTTTACATGAGGTTTTTCTATTTTTATCTATTAGTAATGCGTATTCTATGTTTTTAAGTTTTTCTATATATTTTTTTAGTGTTTTTCCTGCTGTATCATTTCCTATTATAGATATAAATGAGGTTTTAATATTTAAAGAATTTAAATTCTTTAAAACATTTCCTGCTCCACCAATTGAATAGCTATTATTTTCTATATTGATTATAGGAATTGGAGCTTCTGGTGATATTCTATCTACAGATCCATATATATATTGATCTAACATAATATCACCAAGAACTAAGATTTTTTTATTCTGTATATTTTTAATAATATGTCTAAGCTTAGAATGGTCAATCATAAAATTTATCTATACCCACTTTATCTTTCTTCAGGAGATGCTATTTTTTGAAATAAGCTATTTATATCATTTTCTTCTAAAACATTTAAATCTTTTTCAATATGATCTTCTTTTCTCACTAACCCATAATTTAAGCCTTTATTAACTGTATCTTTGCTATCATCTCTATTTTCTTGCATAGTTTTCCACCTCGATGACCTTCTTGCCTTGCTTATAGCACTTGCAAGTTCATTTTGTTTACATAAGCCTAGCATAACTGGGTCTTTAGCAGACACATTTGAGATGTTCCAGTGAGTTCTTTCTCTAATTTGGGTTATAGTAAATTTAGTTGTTCCAATTAATTTAGAAATCTGTCCGTCAGACATTTCAGGATGAAATTTTATAACCCAAGAAATTGCATTAGGTCTATCTTGTCTTCTAGATAGAGGAGTATACCTTGGAGCTTTTTTCTTTTTTGAAGAAATAGAAATATTTAGTTTAGCTAGTATTAGAGATTTAGTATTATCTTCCTCACATTCTTTTATATTCATATCCGTAAGTTCACCACTGGTAATAGGATTTTTAGCCTTTATACTATATGCAGCTTCTTCATCTGCAATCCCTTGTACTTCTAATACATGAAGCCCACAAAAGTCTCCTACTTGTTGAAATGAAAGAGCTGTGTTTTCTATAAGCCAAACTGCAGTAGCTTGAGGCATTAAAGGCAGCGTCATAATTTATCTCCTATTTTTATATTAATATTAATCTATAATTTATACAGTTAGAACTATTTTTCCAATATGCTTGCTAGATTCCATTAAAGTATGTGCTTTATTAGCATCTTCTAATTTGTAAGTACCATAAATTTGAGGCATTACTAAACCTTTTTCTATTAATGGCCATACTTTCTTATAAAGACTATTTGCAATTAGTCCTTTTTCTTCAGGCGTACGAGGTCTTAAAGTTGATCCAGTCACTGTTAATCTTTTAATTAAAATAGGAAGTAAATTCAAATTTTTTTGAAAGCCGCTTTGGAATGCAATTATTACTAATTTTCCATTTACCTTAAGAATACTTAAATTTTTATCAAAATACTCTGCTCCTATCATATCTAAGACTATATTTACACCTTTTTTATTAGTGTAATCATTTATTTTTTCTACAAAATCTTCTTTTTTATAATTAATTGATAGTTCTGCTCCTAATTCTTTTGCTTTTATGCATTTTTCATCTGTTCCTGCTGTAGAAAAGACTTTAGCTCCAAAATATTTCGCTAATTGTATAGCTGTTGTTCCAATCCCACTTGTACCTCCGTGTATTAATATTGTATCTTCTTTAGATAAATTCCCTCTATCAAATACGTTGGTCCATACGGTAAAAAAAGTTTCAGGAATTGCAGCAGCTTGTATAAATGATAATCCATTAGGTATGGGTAAAGTTTGTTGTATAGGTGCGCTGCAATAGGATGAGTATCCTCCTCCTGAAACTAATGCACATACTTTATCACCTAACTTAAATTCAGTATTTTTCGAATTAATTTTCACTATTTCTCCAGAAACTTCTAATCCTGGAATATCGCTTGCTCCTGGAGGTGGAGGATAAAGACCTTTTCTTTGCATTACATCAGGACGATTTACTCCTGCGGCCTTAACTCTTATGAGTACTTCACCTAAATTTATTTTTGGCATTTCTCTTTTAACTAATAAAAGATTTTCAGGACCTCCTGGTTTAGTTATTTCTATACAATCTATGTCTTTTGGAATTATCATTAAATTAAATCCTTTTTTATATTAATAGATTTATAATAAATTTTATATAAAATATGAAGTAAATATATTTATTAGGAAAAATTATGGAAGAAGAAACATTTATTAAGCCTAAAAGTAATATAGAATTAGGTGCTAATTTAGATGCTTTATCTATTGATGAATTATCAGAATACATTGCAGAATTAGAAAATGAAATAAATAGAATAAAAAAATTAAAAAGCAAAAAATACGAAGCTTTAGATTTAGCAAAAAATTATTTTAAATAAATATAATAGCTAGGAATAAAAATGATTGATGATTGGCCTCCTATTAATGTTAATAGAAAAAATTATATTTGGTGGCATAAATACTCTACTAGGTGGGGAGATAATGATATATATGGGCATGTAAATAATAATATATATTATTCTATGTTTGATACAGTTGTTAACTATTTCTTAATTACAGAGGCTGATTTTGACCCTATAAAATCAAATTATATTGGTGTAACGCCTGAAACTAGATGTAGATACTATAAATCAATAAAATACCCTGCAACAGTAGATGTAGGTATAGTTGCTAAAAAAATTGGTAACTCAAGCATAAGGTATGAAGTTGGAGTGTTTAAGGAGAATGATAATGAGCCTTGCGCAGTAGGTTATTTTGTCCATGTTTATGTTGACAGGAAATATCAGGAAAAAGTCATACCTATTCCTAGTAACATATATAAAGCCTGCAAAAGTATATTAAAAAGTAATTAAATCTTTAGACCAGCAAAACGTTTATTAAATTTGGCTACTTGTCCCACATCATCTCTTATCACTGCTGGACCTCCTGTCCATGCCGGATGAGATTTAGAATCTATATCAAGTTTAAGTTTATCTCCAGGTTTCCCATAAGTGGAACGAGTTTTAAATTCGGAGCCGTCAGTCATTTGTATGGTTATTTCATGGTAATCTGGATGTATATCTTTTTTCATTTTACTATAGTCCTAATATATCTAAATTTGACTGTATTTATTATAAAAATCAGTATAATTCATATTAAGATAGTTTTTACAAGAACTTTAATATTTATGCAAGTAAGGAAATATAAAATGTCTATGATTCAAGATAAAGAATTTCCTCAACCTTATGAAAAATGCTATCTGGAGGTTGGAGATGGTCATAAATTATATGTTGAACAAATAGGCAATCCTAATGGAGCTCCTTTTGTATTTCTGCATGGCGGCCCAGGGAGCGGTTGTCAGAGTAATCATAGAACATTGTTTAATTATAAAGATAATAGAATTATATTGTTTGATCAAAGGGGAGCAGGTAGGTCAATTCCAAAAAGGTCTTTAATAAATAATACCACACAAGCTTTAGTTTCTGATATAGAAATTATAAGAAAAAAACTTAACATTAAAAAATGGGCAGTGGTTGGAGGAAGTTGGGGATCAACTTTAGGGCTAGCTTATTCAGAACAGTATAGTGAGTATGTAAGTGGATTAATTTTAAGGTCCGTATTCTTAGGTTCAAAAGAAAACATTATATGGGCATTTGAAAAAGCAGCAAAATTATTTAGGCCAGAATTGCTCCATCAATGGAAAATGTTACTCAGTAAAGAGGAGCAAGTTAATCCAATACTTTTTTACGGAAAAAGACTGGAATCAAAAAACAGTATTATATCTAATTCTGCAGCTTTAGCGTGGGCAAAATATGAAACAATTTTATCTCAAATAAATAATAATGATTTTAGCTTTCCAAGTTCATTTAATGATTCTTTTTTTAAGAATAATACTTATGAGCCAAATACCCCATATTTTGAGTGGCATTATATTAAAAATAATTTTTTTTTAAAAGAAAATAACCTTATAGAAAATGCATACAAATTAAATAACATACCTGGAAGTATCATACAGGGCAGGTATGACCTTTTATGCCCGCCTATCAATGCATATCAAATAGCAAAAAAATGGAAATCAGGTGAGTTAATTGTGGTAGATGAGGGTGCACATGCAGCTAATTCAGATCCCATGAAGAGTGTTTTGGTTAATGCTATTAAAGATCTTGCAATTAAATTATTTTAAATTTTTATTAGTATAATAAATATTGTAGATAGTTATGATAACAAATAATATATAATTAAGGTGTTTTATTGCATAATTTAATAAAATTTATATTTCTTATATTATTCTTTTTTTCAGGGTATTCTTCAGCTGAAGATAATATAACTATAATTAGTAAGAGTCTTAAAAAAGGAGACACTTTCTATAAAGTATTCTCTAAAGTAGAAATAAATAATCAAGATTCAGAATTATTTATAAGTTCATTAAAAAGAAGATTAGATTTAACAAAAATGCCGACAGGGCAAGAGATAAAATTTTATTTTAAACTAAATACTAATTTATTAGTAGCAGTAGCAGTTCCGTTAAAAAAAAATATTACAGTTCTTTCGTGGCGTAAAGGCAAAAAAATAACTTCTTCTAAGATGTCTAATATTTTAGTTGATGACAGAGTGCAAGCTATATTTAATAAGGAAGACTTTAAACCAAAACCTGGCGTATATAAAATAAAAGTAAATCAAGGAGATAATTTAACAAGATTATTATCTAATTCAGGAATTAATATTAATGAAATAAATAATATTGTTCAGGTAATATCTTCAGAAAGGGACTTACGTAAGCTTAAGCCTAATGATGAGCTTAAATTATTTTACAATGTAGATAAGGAGGGAGTGTTTTTAGAAAAAGTTAACTTAACCATGTCTGGTAAAGCAATTCTAATAAAAAAAGATGATTTTAAGGTATTTAGACTTTATGACAAAAAAAATATAGAAGGAAAAAATAAATATAAAGATAAAGATACAGATAAAGAAACAGATAAAGGTGAAAATAGAAAGCTAAAGACCAATAATATTCAAGGACAATTAAGAGATGTAGGTTGGAGCCTTAAAGAAGCAAGAGAAGCTGTAGATGCTTTTTCTACAGTGTATGAGCCAATAAAAATTAAGCTAGGTTATAGAATTATATTTCCTAAAGATAATAGAATAAAAGCATTTGCTATTAAAATTAATAACGAATTTGCAGTTGTAGTTATAAAAATAAATGATGGTAAATTTTTAGCAAAAAAACAATCTATAAAATTAGCAAAGGGTATTGTCGCTAGCTTAAAGTTTGTGGAAAGTAAAAAAGATATACCCCAAAATATAGAAAATATTGAAAAGAAGGTAGTAATAAAAAGCATAGATTCTTTAAGTAATTCAAATATTGAGGACAATGATTTATATTATGAGACAAATCTAATTGAAGGTAAAATTGCAAAAGGCGACACTTTATTAGCAAGATTATTAGCATTAGGCGAAAAAAAGATTGTTATTAGAAAAGTGCTAAAAGTTTTAAGTGAAAAAATGAACCCTAATTTGGTTAGGTCTGGAAGTTCTATAATTGTAGCTTTAGGAAGAGATAAAAGTCCAATTATAGGGTTTTTTATAGAGAAATCGAGAAAAAAAGGATATTTAGTAATTTTAGATAATAATAAATATATTGTCAAAAAGTCATCAATAATTAGTGCTAAAAAAGAATTAGCTGAATTAGTAAAGCCAAACCTTACAAAAAGAAAAAAAATTATTAAAAAAGTTGATGAATGGAATAATAAAAGTGTAATACAATCTTCTAATAATACTATTGAGACTTTTACTTTCAAGAAAGGAGATACATTATCTCACGCTTTTTCTAGTTTAAATATTTCTGAAAATAATATTTTTGGTTTTGTTAATAAATTAAAGAGTGTATTTGATCCTAAAAAAATTCGTGTTGGTCAAGAAATAAAAATATATTTTCAAAAGAATGATGATAAAATAATCAATGGTATAGCTATCTATGTTGACAAGATTAAGTCTATTGAAGTTTTTAAGAATAAAACAGATTTTATATTAAATAAATATCAAGAACCTACTATTAGGACTTTTCATAAAGCCTCTGGCGAAATTAATTCTAGCTTATATATGTCAGCAAAAAATGCAGGTATGCCAATACCGGTTTTAATGGAAGTAGTAAAGTTATACTCTTTTGATGTTGATTTCCAAAGAGAAATTAGATCTGGAGATTCTTTTGAAGTAATGTATCAATTACAACATACTGAATCTGGAGATTTAGTATCTAGCGGCCCAGTTATAAGGTCTGTTTTAACCTTAGAAGGTGAGAGGCTAACACTTTATAGGTTTGAGTATGAAAAAGGTTATTTTGATTATTTTGATTCTGACGCTAGTAGTGTTAGAAAAGCATTAATGAGAACACCTCTAGACGGGGCAAGAATATCATCCGTGTTTGGTAAACGTAAACACCCTATTTTAGGTTACACTAAAATGCATAAAGGAGTAGATTTTGCTGCTCCAAGAAATACACCCATATTTGCAGCCGGTGATGGAATAATAGAATTATCAAGAAAAAATGGAGGTTATGGAAATTACATACGCATTCGCCATAACTCTGATTATAAGACTGCTTATGCACACTTGGCTCGTTTTGGTAAAGGAGTAAAAGAGGGTAAGAGGGTACAGCAAGGACAGGTTATTGGTTATGTAGGAACAACAGGTAGGTCAACAGGCCCTCATTTACATTATGAAATAATATTTAGAAATAAGCAGGTTAATCCTCTTAAAGTGAGAATGCCAAAGGGTGTAAGGTTAAAAAATCATGATTATGATTTATTCATTAAAGCTCGTGATAGGTTAGATAATATTTGGGATAGTTTGTAAAATACTTTACTATTTTTGAATATTATTTTTATTTTCTTCAATATTTGTATTATTATTTTCGCTATTTATAGCAGCATCAGATATTTTATCTGAACTATTATTTTTTATATTATTTTCTTCTAAATCTTTTTTTGTACCTTCTTCCTTATTAATAGGAACTATATTCTTTGTATTTTGCTTTTGTTTTTCTTGTTGTAAGCCTAACGCTAATTTATGAATTCTATGATAATGTTCTGCATGTTGAAAATAATATTCAGCTTTAACTATATCACCAGAACTGATAGCATCCCTAGCCATAGATTGATATCTTTCATGGACTTGAATAGCATTACCTTTTATTTTATTATCCTTATTATTATCATACGGGTTATTAGGAGAATTACTATTCCTTCTTCCTGGGTTATTTCTGCTTCTGCTATGTCTTCTGGGAGTATTTGATACTCTCATATCATTTTCCTTCTTTATTTATTGATTTCCATAAAATTATAAATAATTACATAAAATATATTTAAAATTTAAGGAATTAGTTCTAAAAAGATTTTCTAATTTATAAGTATAAATCTCTAGAAGCTATATACTAGTCATATAAAATTTAATTCCAAGTTATTTTTTTATTTTTTATTATTTAATTGGTTTAGCTATTATAATTCTCTCAATACCTGCTAAGTCTTTTACTATTTCTGTAACTGTAAATTTATTTTTTTCAAGAATATTTTTTGCCATATGCGCTTGATCAAAGCCTACTTCAAATATTATTAACCCATTTTTTTTAATTACATTTCTTGCTGATGGTAGCAAGGAAATGAAAGACTCTAATCCACTAGGCCCTCCTCTTAATGCAATTATAGGTTCATAATTTTTGACTTCATTATTTAGGTTTTTAATATGATTATTTGCAATATAAGGAGGATTGCAAACTATCATATCAAAGCTATTATCTTTTAAGCTATCAGACCAATTAGCATTGACTAATTTAGTTCTTTCATTCAATTTTAAATTATCTATATTAATTTTAGCAACCTTTAAAGCATTTAGTGATATATCTGTGCCTATTCCAGAGGATTTGGGAAGGTGCATTAAAAGGCTTGCTAAAATTACTCCAGATCCAGTTGCTAAATCTAATATATTATATTTTTTATTTTTATTTTTAATTTTATTAAGAACTATCTCAACTAATTCTTCTGTTTCTGGCCTTGGAATAAGAACTTGATTATTTATATAAAAAGTGAATCCAAAAAAAAATACTGACTTTGTTAAATAAGAAAAAGGTTCCCCTTTAGAACGACGTTTAAAAAGAGATAAAATTTTTTTTATTTGTAATTTGGTGATTTCATTATCTGTATCTAAGAAAGAATTTTCGATATTAATATTTAACGCATAATAAACTATTAATTTAGATTCTCTTTGGGGGTTATAAATGCCTACTTTACTTAATAGGTCCTTACCTTCTTTTAGTATATTAGATATTTTCATTATTATTTAATAGCTTTGTTTTCTATTCGGTAAGATTGGCAAGTCTATCACTTTCCTCCTGTGCTAATAAGACATCTATAATTTCATTTAGTCTAGAGCCTGAAAGAACTTCTTCTATCCTATTAAGTGATAATTGAATTCTATGATCCGTAATTCTATCTTGAGGAAAATTATAGGTTCTAATTCTTTCGGACCTATCTCCCGAGCCTACTAAAGATTTTCTTTTTTCACTTCTTTCTGAATCTCTTATTTCTTTTTCATTATTATATAGTTTTGCTCTCAGCATTTCTAAAGCTTTAGCTTTGTTTTTATGTTGAGACTTGCCATCTTGGCATTGAGTAACGGTTCCTGTAGGTAGGTGAGTTATTCTCACAGCACTTTCAGTTTTATTAACATGCTGCCCTCCAGCTCCTTGTGCTCTATATGTATCTATCCTTAACTCACTAGTATTAATCTCAATATCAACTTCTTCTACTACAGGAAGTATAGCAACTGTTGCAGCTGAAGTATGTATTCTTCCTTGTGTCTCAGTTGTAGGAACTCTTTGAACTCTATGTACACCACTTTCAAATTTTAACCTTCCGAAAACATTGTTACCTATTATTTTTGCAGAAGCTTCTTTACAGCCTCCAATATCATTTTCAGACAATGATAAAATTTCAATTTCCCATTTTTGTAATTCTACATACCTTATATACATTTTTAACAAGTTGCTTCCAAAAAGAGCTGCTTCATCTCCGCCTGTTCCAGCCCTAATTTCAATGATCGCATTTCTATTATCATCTGGGTCTTTAGGAATAAGAAGTTTTTGTGTTATTTCAGTACATTTTTGTAATGATTTTTTTAGACTATCAAGTTCTTTCAGAGCTTCTTCCCTCAAGGAGGAATCTATGTCTTTGTCATCAAGTATTTCTTTAACACCTTCAATTTCTGTCTCACAAGATTGAAGTTCATTAATAGCTATTATAACTGGAGACAGGTCTGAGTGTTCTTTCGTTAAACTCAATCTAATATCAATATTGATATCAATATCTAATAATTTGGATTCTATTTCTGAATACTTGTTAAGTATTTCTTCAAGTCTATTTTTTAAAACTGGTATCATATTAATATAATATTTTTTCTATATGCTTAACTAACTTTTCTAATTTTATGTTGTCTTGAGAGCCAGTTTCTAAATTTCTAATAATAGCATTATTATTTTCAACTTCTTCATTTCCTATAATAACGGCATAGTGAGCAGAAACTTTATTTGCTTGCTTAAGCCTTTTTTTTAAATTCCCACTATAGCCCATATCTATAGAAATATTTTTATTTATTAATTCATTTGCTAATTTCATACACAAAATATTATTTTCAATACCTATTGGAATTATAGAAATTTTCTTCTTTTGATCTTCTTTTATTGTTGCTAGTAAGGCAAGTCTTTCAATGCCTGCGGCCCAACCTATACCTGGTATATCAGAACCTCCCATTTGTTTCATTAAATTATCATATCTTCCGCCAGCAAGTATAGCACTTTGTGACCCTAATCTATCTGTAATAAATTCAAATGTAGTATTATTATAATAATCTAAACCTCTTACTAATTTATGATTAATTTTATATGGAATATCTAAATTAGTTAACCCTTCCAAAACTTTATTAAAGTTATCTTTAGATTCCGCTTCTAAATAATTTATAAGCTTTGGGGCATTTTTTATAATTTCTATATCTTCTTCAGATTTTGAATCTAAAATTCTTAAAGGGTTTTTTTTAAATCTATTTTTACTATCTATTGATAGCTTGTTTTTAAAATCATTTAAATAGACTAATAGCTCTGCTATGTAGATTTTTCTTTCAGCAATATTTCCTAAACTATTTATATTTAGTGTCGATGATTTATCAATATTTAATGATTTTATTAAATTATTAGCACAAGCTATTACTTCAATATCAGCTTGTTCACTTCTAGTTCCTAATAATTCTATACCTATTTGATGAAATTGCCTTAGCCTTCCTTTTTGTGGACGTTCATAACGAAACATAGGGCCATGATAAAAGGCTTTAAAAGGCATTTCATGAGCCAGCCCATTAGATATTATAGCTCGTACAATTCCAGCAGTACCTTCTGGTCGTAAAGTTATTTCTTCATTGCCTTTATCATTAAAAGTATACATTTCTTTAGTAACTATATCAGAGCTTTCTCCTAAAGTTTTTTTGAATACACTTGAAAATTCAAATATTGGAGTTGCCATAGGTTTGAAACCATAAAGAGCTGAAATATATTCTGCTTTAGTAATGATATTCTTGAACTTATACATGTCTTCGGGAAGGTGGTCATGTGTGCCTCTTACTGATTGTAGCTTATTACTCATTTTTTTCTCACTTTTTTCGCATAGTTTTCCACTAACCCTACTACATGACTAATAAAATCTTTTTGCTCCATTCTATGACTAGTATTACCATCTATATAAATTTGGTGAAAATTTTTGCCTCCACCTGTTACGCCGATATTTGTCTCTTTTGCCTCTCCTGGTCCATTTACTACACATCCAATAATAGATAAAGAGATTGCCTCTTTTATATGAGCTAGCTTTTCTTCTATTATTTTTACAGTGCTAATAACGTCAAAGTTTTGTCTGGCACAAGAAGGGCAAGAAATAATTGTAACCCCTTTATTTCGTATTCCTAAAGATTTAAGTATTTGAAATCCTGCTTTAACCTCTTCTACTGGATCTGCAGATAAGGATACTCTTATTGTATCTCCTATTCCAGACCAGAGAAGTCTTCCTAATCCAATAGAAGATTGAATAGTCCCATAATTCAAACTACCTGCTTCAGTAATACCAATATGAAGAGGATAGTCAGATATTTTGGACAGTTGTTCATAAGCTTGTACGGCAAGAAATATATCAGAAGCCTTAACACTAATTTTAAAATTAGTAAAATTTCTATCTTCTATAATCTTTATATTTCTTATAGCACTTTCAACTAATGCTTCAGGGCAAGGTGATTTATACTTTTCTAAAATTTTTTTTTCCAATGATCCTGCATTTACTCCTATTCTTATAGAACAGTCATTATCTTTAGCCGCCTGAATGACAGAATTTATTCTTTCATTTGAGCCTATATTACCCGGATTTATTCTAAGGCATGCTGCACCTGCTTCAGCTGCCTCTATAGCTCTTTTATAATGAAAATGGATATCAGCTATAATTGGAACAGAAACATTTTTTATGATAGTTTTTAGCGCTTTTGTAGATTCTTCATCTGGACAAGAGACTCTTACAATATCAGCGCCAGCTTCTACAATTTCTTTTATTTGATTAATTGTGCCTTGTATGTCTGTGGTAAGAGTATTAGTCATAGATTGAACACTAACTGGGCTATCACCCCCAACTGGAACATTACCTACCATTATTTTTTTTGTTTTTCTTCTATTAATATTTCTATAAGGACGAATATTCAATGTTGTACCTTTATTAATTATTTAAAAATTTTATTAAATCATCATAATTTAATGATATATTTCTCTTAACTTCACCAGGCATTCCAATATTGTTAATTATTTTATCGTTTATTTGTATAATAATACCTCCTGCATTGCCAGTAACTAATATTAAACCTTTTTCATAAAGTATTTTAATTTTTTCATCCTTTTTTAAAACTTTACTAACTAATATTTCTAAATTATTTTTTTGTATTTCTATCCAACTATCTGTATTAGCACTTATATAAATAAATTTTATTTCTTCTGTTGTATTTATAGGTATAGCAACTTTTTTTAATTCTTCATTTGGTTTTACTTTAGAGGCAATTATTGCTTCAGGTTTTTTTTCTAGTTCTGAATTATCAATTGTACTTTCTTTTAGATCCTCTTGCACTTCGATAGTATTTTCATATATTGATGTCTCTAATTTGTTCATGTTCTTATAAAATAGTATTATTAAAACAAATAAAATTAATGCAATGATGGATATATAAAATTTAGATAGCTTAAATGTATGCAGAGTATTTTTTATATTTATTTTTGTTTCTAAATTAGTTTCTGCTGTACTATCAGAAATATAAACCAATATAGAAGGATCCATACCTAACCATTTTAAATAAGTTCTAATATGCCCCCTTATAAACACATCATTTGCTAGCTCATGAAATTTTCCATTTTCAAGGTTTTTGAGTATATTTATATTTATCTTTATAAGGTTAGAAGCCTCTTCAATACTTATATTTTTAGATTCTCTTGCAATTTTTAAATTGTTTTTGAATTCTTCTAAATCAATATCTTCTATTAGTTTTATAATGTCAGTCAAATTTTTACCTTATTAAAGTTTAATAAAAATTAATTATTATCTAGCTCAAATTTAGTATGAAGTGTTTCTAATGCTTTCTTAACAAGCTCTTCGTTTATCAAAACACTAATTTTAATTTCTGATGTAGAAATAACATGAATATTTATATTTTCTGAAGCTAATGCGGAAAACATTTTGTCAGCAACACCTGTATGTGTTCGCATACCAAGTCCTATAATAGAAATTTTAGCAAGAGAATCATTAGTAATGATTCTTTCAAAATTAATATTATTTTTATTTTCTTCCATAACTAATATAGCTTGTTTTAAATCTTTTCTAGATACTGTATATGTAAAATTTATATTTTTCCCATTTTCTGAACCAGTCTGCACAATCATATCTACGTTAATATTTTTTTTACTTAGTGGAATAAATATTTTAGCTGCTACACCTGGATTATCTGATATATTAATAAGAGTAATATTAGCCTCATCTTTAGTATAAGCAATTCCACTAACTAATTCATTTTCCATTTTTTTATCCTCTTTAATTAAAAATGTACCTTTTTGTCCTGTTTGACTTGATAGGACTTGTACTGTTACATTATGCCTCATAGCCATTTCTACAGACCTAGTCTGTAATACTTTAGCACCAAGTGAAGCGAATTCTAACATCTCTTCGTAGCTAATTTTATTAAGTTTTTTAGCTTTGGATACAATTCTAGGGTCACAAGTATAAATACCATCAACATCAGTATATATATCACATCTATCTGCAGAAACTGAAGCTGCAATAGCTACTGCAGAAGTATCTGAACCACCTCTACCTAAAGTAACTATATTATTATTTTCATCTATTCCTTGAAAACCAGCAATAATAGGCACTTCTTTATTTTCTATTATTTTTAATATATTGTTACTTTCAATATTATTTATTTTTGCCTCAATATGATTATTATTGCATAATATAGGCACTTGCCATCCTAATAATGGTCTAGCGACAATTCCTATTTTTCTTAAAGCCATAGAAATTAATGCTATTGAAACCTGCTCACCAGTTGAAACTATCATATCATATTCAAGTTTATTTTTAGAAATATCAAAATTTTCAGCCAAGCCCACTAATTTATTAGTTTCCCCTGACATTGCGGAAGAAACTACTATAACTTGATTTCCATTTTTAATCTCTTTTTCAATTAGCTCACAGGCTTTAATAATTTTGCTGATACTTCCAACTGATGTTCCTCCAAATTTTTGAACAATTCTTTGCATAAGTTTCTACCTTAAAAAATATATTATATTGTTTATTCTATTTTTAATTCTATATTTAACCTATTCATACTTTGACTTATTAAAAGGTGCAATATAGTTTTTTATTAAATATAAAAGAAAAAAAGATATTAATATATTATGTCATTAGATACTCTTGATAAAGATGAAATTATACAATTTTCTAAATTAGCAGATGATTGGTGGAATGAGGAAGGAAGTATGTCTTTTTTGCATTCAATGTCTAAGATAAGAACAAAATATATTAAAGAGTCTATTGTTAACAATTTTAAAATAGTAAAGAAAACGAATCCTTTAGAGAGTATTAAAATTCTAGATATAGGATGTGGAGGAGGTATAGCTAGTGAACCTTTATCAAGAATGGGTGCAAAATTAACGTCCATAGATGAATCTAAGGAGCTTATAAATATAGCGAGAGCACATGCTAAGGAAATGCATCTCGATATTAAATATCAACATTCTAACGTTGAAAAAATAATAAAAAATAATAAAAAATATGATGTGGTTATTGCATTAGAGTTATTAGAGCATGTAAAAAATATTAAATATTTTTGTAATCTATTGTCAAAGCTAATTAAGCCAAATGGGTTAATTATAGTATCAACAATAAATAGAAATATATTATCAAAAATGATAGTCATTAAGATGGCTGAAGACTTTTTTAAAAAAATTCCAGCTGGAACGCATAATTACGGAAAATTTATTACGCCAACTGAAATAAAAAACTATTTCAACTTTGAAGGCTTAAATATGTCAAATTTAAAAGGAATGATATGGGACCCAATTAGAAGTTGGAGATTATCTAATAATACTTCTATTAATTATATTGCTACATTAAAAAAAAAATAATTATTTTAGTTTTTACCACAGCAGTTTTTGTATTTTTTTCCTGAATCGCATAATGGACAAATTTCATTTCTTCCAATTTTTTTAGATATAATTGGAGTATTTTTATTATTATTATTATTATTTTCATTTACTGATTCTTTAATTAGAGTTATATTTTCTTCTTTTCTTTCTGGAACTTCTGAAGATACCTCTATATTAAGAAGAATAGTTGTCACTTGGTTCCTTATATTTTGTAGCATTTCTTGGAATAAATTAAAGGCCTCACTTTTATACTCATTAAGGGGGTCTCTTTGTGCGTAAGCTCGTAAACCAATTCCTTGTTTTAACTGATCTAATTGTAATAAATGTTCCTTCCAATTTTGGTCTACTACTTGAAGCATAATTTGCTTTTCAATAGTTTGCATATTTTTGATGCCAAACAATTCAATTTTATTTGAAATTTTATTATCAGCTTCTTTTTTTATAAGATTTTTAAATTCTATTTCTGTCACACCATCATTTTTTGCCCAATTACTGATGGGAAGGTCTAGCCCATATTTTTTGAGTGAGATATTTAATTCTTTTAAATTCCATTGTTCAGCATAGGCTTTTTCAGGTATGTTTATATTTACTAAATCATCAATAATTTCATTTCTCATATCTTTTAATGTTTCTGAAATATTTTCTACTTGCATTAGGTCTTTTCGCTGTTCATAAATTGCTTTTCTTTGGTCATTCATTACATCATCAAAACGTAGAAGATTTTTTCTTATCTCAAAATTTCTACCTTCTACTTTTTCTTGAGCTTTTAGAATAGCTCTATTTACCCATGTATGAATAATGGCCTCTCCTTTTTTTAAGCCTAGCTTAAGTAATACAGTATCTAATTTTTCTGACCCAAATATTCTCATTAAATCATCTTCTAATGATAGAAAAAATTTAGATTCTCCAGGATCTCCCTGTCTTCCAGATCTTCCTCTTAATTGATTATCAGTTCTTCTGCTTTCATGTCGTTCTGTTCCTATTACTAATAAACCACCAGCATTTAAAGATAATTCTTTATTTATTGGAATATCGTTTAATTTACTTGGATTAATTATTTCTATGACATCTTTATTTCCACCTAGTTGTATGTCAGTTCCTCTTCCAGCCATGTTAGTTGCAATTGTCACTGCACCTGTAACTCCAGCTAAAGCAATAATATTAGCCTCTTCTGCATGGTTTCTTGCATTCAAAACATTATGTTTAATCTTTTGTTTTTTTAATAATTTTGATAACATTTCGGACTTTTCTATACTAGTGGTACCAACTAAAACTGGCTGTTTTTTAGCATTTGCTGTCTTAATATTTTCTATAACTGCTTCCCATTTCTCTTCTGCAGTTCTATAAATCTCATCATTTTGATCTATTCTAATCATTTCTTTATGAGTGGGTACAGATATAACTTCTAGATTGTATATTTCCATGAACTCATTGGCTTCAGTTAGGGCAGTTCCTGTCATACCTGCTAACTTAGGATACATTCTAAAATAATTTTGAAACGTTACAGATGCTAAGGTTTGATTTTCATTTTTTATGGCAACATTTTCTTTTGCCTCTAGTGCTTGATGAAGACCATCTGAAAATCTCCTTCCTTCCATCATTCTTCCTGTAAATTCATCAATAATTACTACTTGATTATTATTAACAATATAGTCTTTATCCCTCTCAAATAATTTGTTTGCCTTAATAGCTTGGTTTATATGATGAACCATATTCACATTTTCTGGATCATATAAATTCTCGCCTTTAAGTAATAATTTATCTTTTAGTATTTTTTCTATATGCTCATTACCTTTTTCAGTGAGGTTAACACTTTTAGTTTTTTCATCTATTTCAATATCTTCTTCTATAAACAGAGGTATTAAAGTATTAATTTTTTTATATAACTCAGAATTGTCTTCAGTTGGACCTGAAATAATTAGTGGAGTTCTAGCTTCATCAATTAAAATTGAATCAACTTCATCTACTATTGCATAACTAAAAGGACGCTGAACCATTTGATCAAATGAGAATTTCATATTATCTCTAAGAAAGTCAAAACCTAGCTCATTATTAGTCGCATAGGTTATATCACAGTTATAGGCTTTTTTTCTTTCTTCATCTTCTAGGTTCGGAATTACACATCCCACAGATAGGCCTAAAAAAGTATAAATTTTTCCCATCCATTCGCTATCTCTTCTTGCTAGATAATCATTTACTGTGACTACATGTACACCTTTTCCTGAAATTGCATTCAGGTAAGCTGATAAAGTTGCAACTAAGGTTTTTCCTTCACCTGTCTTCATTTCAGATATTTTGCCTTGATGTAGAACTATACCTCCGATTATCTGAGCATCATAATGTCTCTGTCCTAAAACTCTCTTAGCGGCTTCTCTTACGGTAGCAAAAGCTTCTGGCAATAATAAATCTAAATTATTATGAGAAGAATATAATTTTTTAAGTTTCAGCGTAGTGTTTCTTAACTCGTCATCTGTAAGTTTTTCTATTTGTGGCTCAAGTTTGTTTACTTCTTCTAATAATAAATTTACTTTTTTTAAAAATCTATCATTCGGAGTACCAAAAAATTTTCTTGCTATATTACTTAGCATATAAAGCTTCCTATATTTATAATTAATTTAAACTTATTTTAAATTTTAGTGCATTTTTATTTGCCATTAGTTTATAAATTAATTAATTATTTTATACTATAATTTAATTTAAAGAAAGATAATAGCTTTACATAAGATGTTAAAAAAATCTCCTCTAGCACCAAAAGCATTTCCTAGCTTGCCTAAAATTAAAGGTATTAGATTATCTTCTATACATTCTGGAATAAGATATAAAGATAAATTAGATTTAAGTTTGATTTCGATGACTAAAGATACAAATGTTGCATGCGTAGTTACAAAATCTCGAGCGCCTTCTGCGCCTGTAATTTGGTGTAAAAAAATAAGAAAAATAGGCAAAGCTAAAGCATTAATAGTCAATTCTGGAAATGCTAATGCGCATACTGGCAGTAAAGGAATGGAGACAGTAAAAAACACCGCAAATTCAGTTGCAAGTCATATAGGTTGTAATGCTAATGAAGTATATGTTTGCTCTACAGGTGTTATAGGGGAACATTTAAATGAAAATATTATTATTAATGCTATTTCTAAATTAAAGAAGAAAAAAGAATCCTCATGGAAAGAAGTAGCAGAATCTATATGTACAACTGACACATTTATTAAAGGAGCAAAATCTAAATTTAATGTAGAGAATAAGAATTTCAATGTTATAGGTATTGCAAAGGGTTCAGGTATGATATTTCCTAATATGGGAACAATGCTGGGATTTATTTTCACTGATTTTCCTTTACCTATTAAAATTCTCAATTTTTTGTTGAAAGAATCTGTAGATAAGTCTTTTAACTCTATAACAGTTGATGGAGATACTTCTACTTCTGATACTTGTCTTTTATTTTCTACGCCTTCTGTTTTTTTTAAAGATAGTATAAAGCAGATTAAAGATAAGAGATTAAAACCTTTTAAGGATGCGCTAGATAAAGTTTTACAAAGTTTAGCTCAACAAATTGTATGTGATGGAGAAGGAGCTAGTAAGTTTATAACTATAAATATTAATTCAGTTAAGTCTCAAAAAAGCGCAAGAAATATAGGACTTTCCATAGCTAACTCTTCTTTAGTCAAAACAGCAATAGCAGGAGAAGATCCAAATTGGGGTAGAATAATAATGGCTATAGGGAATTCTGACGTTCCTTTCATACAAGATAAAATATCTATAGCTATAAATAAAATAAAAATTACCAAAAAAGGTTCTCTTGTAGCTAATTATAAAGAAGAGCTGGTTGCAAATAAAATGAAAGACAAAAATATAGTGATTGATATAGATATGGGAATAGGTAAGGAAAATTCTACGGTATGGACTTGTGATTTAACTAAAGAATATATTAATATTAATGCTGATTATAGATCATAACGTCATTATTCCTGTGCATTTACCCTCTATTCTAGTGTCAGTATAACGGCTTTTCATTTTAAATATTTTATTACTTAAAGAATATAAAAGAGTTAATGAGCTTTGTTCTCCCGTTTTTTTATCCCATCCACCTGTTCCAATTATAGTGCCTCCATTACCCTTACGAATAGAGAATTTTGCTTTTTTTATTGAATTATTAATTTTAAAATTAATATAGTATTTAGGTATACCGTAAATAAGATGCCATTCTGCATATTCTGCTTTATTGTTAGACCAATAAATACCTTTGCAGAATATACTTTTTTTCTCTGCAGAATGTACCACTGTTATTTTAATAAAGGTTATAATTATAATTTGTAAAATAAGAAAAAAATGTTTTTTATTCATTACATATTAATACAAAGTATATTGATCAAAGTATAGTTATATTTCTAGGGTTTTAGTCTATAATATTTAGGCATTATATTATGTAAGGTTAATTAAATATAATAAATATATAAGAATAGATAATTATATGTTTTTGAGATAAAAAATTTTATAGCCTAAGTTTTCCAACCCATAACAAATATAATATTAAATGGCATAGAGAATTTAGGTTGGTTATCATTTGTTCTAAAAAGGTATTTCTCTGCCTCTTGAAAAACGGACTTTGGAGTAAAATATTTAGGTCTAGTAGTTAATATATTTTTATCATTAAAAGAGCGTATTTCAATAAATAAATCTCTAATATTTGAATATTGTTTTAAATTTCTTTCCTGGTCTGCCATAGGCATGCTAAAGCCAGCTCTTTGTATTAGGCTTCCTAATGTTTTTATATCACAAAATGGAAAAATTCTTGAATACAGGCCTTTTAATACTTTCTCATCAGCATAAGCTAAACTTTCTGCTAGCGGAGATAAAGTTCCCTCTCCCCAGAAAGTGGCGATAAATAATCCACCTGGCTTAAGAGAATTATATATTTGTTTAAAAGTTCCAGGAAGGTCATTAACGGTATTTAATCCTAAAATACTATAAACTAAGTCTAAGGAATTATTTTTTATTGGAAGATATTCTTCATCACTTTTAAAGCTAACAATATTTTTATTCTTGGGGTTGTTAATAGCAGTTTTATATAAATGTTTTATTAGTTTAGTTTCTTTTATCTTTAAGCTTGTATAAATAGATTTAGAGTTTAATTCTAAGACATTTTCAAAATGTAGGTTGGTTTCTTTTAGCCGTATAGCAATCTCAGAAGCAATATTTACATATAATTTATTAGGTTGAATAGTATTTATTTGAGTATTTTTTCTATCAAATATTTGAGGGATTAAAGATTTTATTTTTATTTCCATATTTATTTTTAAAAAGTTGTTTTTATAATATTATGTATATATTATTTTATATCTTACATCTAGGAGTTATTATATGAGTGGTGTTGTAATCTATACTGGACATTTGTGTGGTTATTGTTCTCAAGCTAAAAATTTACTAAAATCAAAAAATATAGATTTTGAGGAAATAAATATTCATGATCAATATGATAAGAAAGAAGAAATGATTAAATTGTCAGGGGGAAGAGTATCTGTTCCGCAAATATTTCTTTATGGAAAACATATAGGCGGATGCGATGATTTATTTAATATGGAAAGTGCTGGGGAATTAGATAAAGCTCTAAATATAGAAACAGATTAAATGCGAGTAGCATTGATACAAATGACGTCAGTTCCAGATTTAGATGTGAATATTAAAAGTATTTTGAATGGAATTAGAAAAGCAAAAGAATATAAAGCAGATATAGTACTTTTTCCTGAAAATTGTGCATTTATGGGAAGAGGGTCTGAAACCTTAGCTGCGGCAACGCAAGAATCAAAACACCCAGCACTTTTAGCCGCAAGAGAAGCTGCATTAAAATATTCTATATATGTACTATTGGGTTCCATAGCAGTATACCCCTCAAAAAATATTAAAAATAAACTAGCAAACCGTTCTTTATTTATAGACAATTTAGGAAAAATTTGTGGAAGGTATGACAAGATCAACATGTTTGATGCAACTTTATCAGAAAAAGAAAATTATAAAGAATCTGATAGGTATATTGCTGGTACAGAAATAGTAACAGTAGAAAATGAATTAGGTAAAATTGGTTTAACAATTTGTTATGATATAAGGTTTCCCATACTTTACTCTAAATTATTAGATAAAGGATGCAACATCATTACTATTCCGTCGGCTTTTACAAAAAACACAGGAAAAGATCATTGGGAAGTATTAATTCGTTCGAGAGCAATAGAAACATGCTCTTGGGTATTAGCTCCTGCACAAATAGGAATCCATTATGAGAAAAGAGAAACATGGGGTCATTCAATGGTTGTAGATCCATGGGGTAAAATATTAGCAGAAGCTAAAAATAATGAAGATATTATATTAGCAGACATTGACATTAATAAATCGGATATAGTTAAAAAAGTATGGGGAAAATTATAATCTCATCTAATTCTTGTATGGATTCTTTGTAAAGCTTTTTTTATAGGTGATTGCGTTATTATCTCTTCATAATTAATAATTTCCATATTATTTTTCTTTGCTAGATTTAATAATTCTTGAGGTTTTAATAGGTATTTAGGATTATTAGGTTTTCCAAAAATAGAGTTTTCTATTGAAAAAGTTTCATACAGTAATATGCCGCCTAGTTTAATACTATTAATAATATTTTTAAATATTGGCCTATAAAGATAGTTTGTAACTATCACTGCATCAAATGTTTTATATTTAAAGGGCCATACATTAGAAGCTTCAATATCTATTTGTATAGGATAAATTGATTTAATGGATTTAAAATTTAAAATTTTTTCCTTACTTATGTCTAAGCTAATAACTTTATACCCTTTAGATGCTGCATAAATACTATGCCTTCCACCTCCGCATGCTATATCTAGTAAAGTTAGTCCACCAATATGACCCTTCAAATTATTAGTAATCCAGTTTGAAGGTTTACCAATTTCAAGATTATTATTTATTTTTAAATTTTTATTCATAATATTATATATTATATATATTATCTTCTTTATAAGAATACTAAATAACTTTTTAATTAAGGCGATATATTATTTTAGGTAATTTTTATGATTAAATATGATCTTAAATGTAATTTATTACATACTTTTGAAGGATGGTTTTCGAGTTCTGGTGATTATGAAAACCAAGCCTTAAAAGGCTTAGTATCCTGCCCGGTTTGTGGCAATGATAAAGTTGAAAGAGCAATAGTAGCACCATCAATTAAAAAATCATCAATTAGAACAGGTTTGAATAAAAAGACAGTGTCTAATCTCAATGAATTAGAGCTTAAAACTAAGCTTAGAACTCTTAATAAAGAAATAGAAAAACAAACTGTTGATGTGGGTGAAAATTTTGCAGAAGAAGCTAGATTAATTTATAAAGGTGAACATAAGGGTAAAGCGATAAGGGGAACCGCAACAAAAAAAGAAGAAAAAAAACTAAATGAAGAAGGGGTCCCATTTATAAAAATTCCTTGGATAAAAGATAATTAAGATCAAATATATATTGAAAGGTTATAAAGGTTTATGAATAAAAATTCATCTAGAACTTTGAAAGAATGGTCAGAATTAGCAAAGAAAGAGCTAAAGGGAAGCGAGAGTGATTCTTTAATATGGAAAACTCCGGAAGGTATAGATATACAGCCAATTTATACAGAAAATGATCTAGAAGGACTTCCTCATTTAGGTGGAATGCCAGGAATAGAACCTTTTTTAAGAGGACCTAAAGCTACAATGTATGCCGGTAGGCCATGGACCGTTAGACAGTATGCTGGTTTTTCCACAGCAAAAGCATCAAATGCATTCTATAAACGTAATCTAGCAGCAGGACAGATGGGGTTATCTGTAGCATTTGATTTAGCCACACATAGAGGGTACGATAGCGACCATCCCAGAGTTTCTGGAGATGTTGGAATGTCAGGAGTAGCTATCGATTCTGTAGAGGATATGAAGCTATTATTTGATGAAATTCCATTAGATAAAATGTCAGTATCAATGACAATGAATGGAGCTGTTCTTCCAGTATTAGCAAATTTTATTGTAGCGGCAGAAGAGCAGGGTGTAGAAGAAAAAAAACTAAGAGGAACAATTCAAAATGATATTTTAAAAGAATTTATGGTTAGAAACACATATATTTATCCGCCAGCTCCCTCAATGAGGATTGTGTCTGATATTATAGGGTATACAGCAGAAAAAATGCCTTTATTTAATTCTATTTCTATTAGTGGTTATCATATGCAAGAAGCTGGTGCCAACCAAGCCCAAGAATTAGCTTTTACAATTGCAGATGGTTTAGAATACGTACGAGCAGCCTTAAATAATGGCTTAAAAGTAGATGATTTTGCTCCTAGGTTGTCATTCTTCTTTGCAATTGGAATGAACTTTTTTATGGAAATTGCAAAATTAAGAGCTGCAAGGTGGTTATGGGCCACATTAATGAAAAAGCATTTTAATCCTATAAATGAAAAATCTATGATGTTAAGAACGCACTGTCAAACATCAGGAGTATCTTTAACAGAGCAAGATCCTTATAATAATATTGTTAGAACTACAGTTGAGGCTATGGCCGCAGTTCTAGGAGGTACTCAATCTCTTCATACAAATGCATTTGATGAAGCAGTTGCTTTACCAACAGAATTTTCTGCGAGAATTGCTAGAAATACACAGCTAATTTTAAAAGAAGAAACTGGTATCACTAAGTCTATTGATCCTCTAGCTGGCTCTTATTATATAGAAGCTTTAACTGGTAGGCTTATAGCTTCTGCAGAAAAAATTATTAATAATATTGAAGAATTAGGAGGAATGACCAAGGCAGTTGAAAAAGGAATACCTAAACAAATGATTGAAGAATCTGCGGCCAAAAGACAAGCATCTGTTGACTCTAAAGAGTCTATAGTAGTTGGAGTTAACAAGTATGAATCTGTATCAGATTCTAAATTTGATGTTTTAAAAGTCAATAATGGAGATGTAAGAGAGCAACAAATTAAAAACTTAAAAAAATTACGTAAAAATAGAGATGAGACAGAAGTAAAGCAGGCTTTAAATAATTTGATCAGTGGAGCTAAAAGTAAATCAGAAAACTTACTAGACTTAAGTATAAAAGCTTCTCGTAAAAGAGCAACAGTAGGAGAAATTTCTGATGCTTTAGAGAAAGTTTTTAGCCGCCATAAAGCTAATTATAAAGGAGTAAAGGGCATTTATGGGGCAGAGCTTAGTAATAATGAGAACTTTATTTATGTAAAACAAGCTATTTCTGATTTTCTAACAAAAAAAATGAGAAAACCTCGCATTCTTATAGTTAAATTAGGACAGGATGGACATGATAGAGGCGCAAATGTTGTTGCTAGTGCTTATGAAGACCTTGGGTTTGATGTTAAGGTTGGTCCCTTATTTCAAACACCGCAAGAATCATCTGATATGGTAAATTCCTATAAGCCAGATGTCGTTGGTGCTTCAAGTCTAGCTGGAGGTCACCTTACTTTAATTCCTGAATTGATTAAAAGTATTAGAAAAAATGGGCATGAGAATGTTTTAATCATAGCGGGAGGAGTTATCCCTCATGAAGACTATGCCGAACTAGAGCAAGCAGGAGTAGATGCCATCTTTGGTCCAGGAACAAATATTACAGATGCGGCAAGAAGAGTTTTAGGATTAATTGAACAAAGACCAATCAAAAATTAACTATTATATAAAAGATTTCTTGACTGATATGCTATTCAGTTTTATTAAATCATAGAATATTAAGTAAAGGATTAATTTATGTCTAGAGTATGTGAGCTTACAGGTAAAAAAGTTATGACTGGCAATAATGTAAGTCATGCTAAAAATAGAACAAGAAGACGTTTTCTTCCTAATTTACAAAATTCTTCATTGTTTAGTGAAATTCTTAACAAAGCAGTCAAATTTAGAGTTTCTTCAAGTGCGTTAAGAACAGTAGAAAAAAAAGGTGGAATTGATAAATTTCTCGCCGATGCTTTTGAGAAAGACTTGTCTGCTTCAGCTATTTATTATAAAAAATTAATAAAAAGAAAAGAAACTACAAAAGCATAACTTTATTTTTTCTTAATTTTTTTATCAAATAAGATAGCTAGCTGATTAGTAATAGCTCCTCCTAATTGATCAACCTCTATAATTGTTAATGCCTGATTATAATAGCGTGTGACATCGTGTCCAATACCTATTGCTAATAATTCTATATTTGGATTTAATTCTGTTTTTTTGATTACTTGTCTTAAATGTTTATCTAAGTAACTCCCGGAGTTAGTACTTAAAGTAGAATCATCTACGGGTGCACCATCTGATATTACCATTAATATTTTTCTTTTTTCAGACCTTTTAGTTAGCCTCTCAGTTGCCCACGCAATAGCTTCTCCATCTATATTTTCTTTTAAAATTCCTTCTCTTAACATGAGTCCTAAATTTGTTTTAGATCTTCTCCATGGATTGTTTGCACTTTTATATATTATATGCCTTATTTCATTTAGTCTTCCAGGGTTAGCAGGACGTCCATTTTTTATCCATTCATCTCTAGCTTTTCCGCCTTTCCAAGAGCGAGTAGTAAACCCTAAAATTTCTACTTTTACTCCACACCTTTCAAGTGTTCTTGCAAGTATATCTGCACTAAGTGCGGCAACAGTAATAGGTCTGCCCCTCATTGAACCTGAGTTATCTATTAGTAAAGTAACTATTGTGTCTTTAAATTCTGATTCTATTTCTTTTTTATATGATAATGATTGAAGAGGATTAATTATTATTCTAGGTAATCTAGAAGCGTCCAAAACACCTTCTTCCAAATTAAATTCCCACCATCTATTTTGTTGTGCCATTAACTTTCTTTGTAATCTATTAGCTAATTGAGAAATTATATTATCCATATTTTCGATTTGTTTATCTAGATTTCCTCTTAATCTTAATAACTCATCTTGATCACATAAATCTTGTGCATGGACTATTTCGTCAAATTTTTGTGAATATGCATTGTATTTAAAATCATTTTTGTCTTCTGCAGGAGGTGAATAAAAAGGATTAGCATCTTTACTATTTTCTGATTCTGAATTTTCATCTTCTATAATATCAGTATCTGTATCTTCTTGCTCTGAAGATAAGTTTTCTTCAGTTTCAGATTCTTGTTCACTTATATCTTGGTTTTCTTCATTATTATTTTTCTCTTGCTCATCTTCTTGGTTATCAGAATCATCATCACTATCATCCTTATTATCCTGTTCAATATCTGCCTCAGCTTGAATAGATTGAAGCTCTTTAGATAATTTTAGAGAAATAGTAGAGAAATCTTTTTGTTTAAATATATTATATTTTAATTCCTCTATACTTTTTTTAATTACTGGCTCTAAATCTTTTCTCCATGTATTTGTAATTTCTAACAAATCTTTTGATAGTGTCTTATCAGTTAGTTTTTCTTGAATTATAAGTTTTGCAGCATCTTCAATTGAGACTTCATTTCGATTTATTAGTTTGTTAACTTTGTTATTTTTATATTTAGATTCCATATTTTTATCTAAATTAGATTTAATGCCATTATATTCTATAATTCCTAAAGATTCGTATCTAGCATCCTCAATTGAATCAAAAATATTTTTTGCTACTTTAGATTTAGGCTTTAAAGTTGCATGGGTTTTTTTGTCATGGTACTTAAATTTTAGTGCAATACTATCTGCAATCCCTCTAATTTCTTTTTTTTCTAACTCTTCAAGTTTAATACTAGGCAATGGAAGAGTCACAGAGTTAGAATCTATATCTGTATCTGCTCCAAAATTAATATCAATATCTTTATTTTTAGATATAGCTCTTAAAGTAGAAGATATAGCTTTTTTAAAATCATTAACTTGATCTTTTTTATTAGACATTATTTAGATTCTATTATTATTTTGTTTTCTATAATTGCAGATAGCCATTCTTCAGGCAATAAGTTACCAAAACATCTTTGATAGTATTCATTTAAAGTATTTCTTTCAGTTTCATCACATTTGTTTAAAAAAGAAACTTTAAACGCATAAGAAATATCTTTAAATATAATGCTGTTTTCTGCCCAAGATATAACTGTCCTTGGAGACATTAACGTAGAAAGATCACCATTCTTAAAACCATTTCTTGTGAGGTTTGCTAGTTTGACCATATTATTAACTTTTTCTTTATTTAAAAATTTTTCATTCATGCCAAAAATTTTAGAAAATATAATATTTGATTCAATGTCTTCTGCTAGATAATTAAGAGAAGTTACTACATTCCACCTGTCCATTTGTCCTTGATTTATTTGCTGAGTCCCGTGATATAATCCTGTTGTATCTCCTAATCCAATTGTATTAGATGTGCCAAATAGCCTAAAATATTTATGAGGCTTAATAACTTTACTTTGATCTAATAATGTTAACTTTCCGTCTGCTTCTAATATTCTTTGTATTACAAACATTACATCTGGTCGCCCTGCGTCGTACTCATCAAATACTAATGCTGTCGATGATTGTATAGCCCAAGGAAGTATTCCTTCTTTAAAAGTAGTAATTTGCTTTCCATCCTCTAAAACTATAGCATCTTTTCCTATTAAATCTATTCTACTAATGTGACTATCTAAATTAATTCTAACGCATCTCCAGTTTAATCTTGCGGCTATTTGTTCTATATGAGTAGATTTTCCAGTGCCATGTAAACCTTGAACTAGCACTCTTCTATTATATTTAAAGCCAGCTAAAATAGCTAATGTAGTTTCTTCATCAAAATGATAATTTATATCAATTTCAGGAACATACTTATCAGGTTCAGAGTAAGCTGGTATTTCTATATTTGCACGCAAGTTAAAAGTTTTTTTTGTATTTATTGTAGTATTAGGCTCATTATTTAAATTTGTTTCTTTATCATATTTGTTCATACTAGTATCCTGGTTTATTGTTTAATAGTTTTTAAAAGTATTTTATATGCTTCATTAATTTCAATTAATATATTATTAGATTTTTTCTTATTTGTATTAGTATCAGGATGATGTTTCTTGACCAAAATTTTATACCGTCTTTTAATATCTTGCAAGGAGGAATCTAGAGTTAAGCCTAATTTTCTTAGAGCTTTTGTTTCTTTATTATTTTCTAAATTACTTATTTTATTCATATTTTTTGTGGAATCTAAAACTTCAAAGTCATCTTTTATATTTTTGTTATTAAGGTTTTCGCTCATAGGCCATGTAGGTAAGTGCCATGAAAAATCAGCTTTTAGCTCTTTTTCAATTTCTATTTGAGATAATCCTGAAAAATAATTCCATTTATTATTATACTCACGAACATGTTCCAGGCAAAACCATCTAAATTCCCTCAAATATTCTCTATTTTTAGGAGCTCTATGTATGCCTTTGTTATTACAGCCTTTCCATTCACAATACTTTGTCAACTGAGGAGTTTCAGAGCCATTTTTGTCATATATATATTTTATATTATTATCAAAGTATTTCATTTTATAGTATTTATATTATAATTATTTGTTTCTTGAAAGGAGTTATTTATGAGTAAAGGTGAACGAAAAAGTAGAATAGAACAAGCAATTAAAGAATGTTTTGATCCAAGTTATATAGAAGTAATAGATGATAGCAATAACCATCGTGGACATTATCATGCTCCTGAGTCAGGAGAAAGTCACTACAATGTAGAAGTTATAAGTAAAGAATTTTTAGGAAAAAGCAGAATAGAAAAAGAAAGAATGGTTTATAAGGTTTTGGAAAAAGAGTTTAATACAGGATTACATGCTTTATCACTAAAACTAAAAGATTCATAATAATTAAATATCTCCTTTATAAAATTTTGGATAATGGTCTTTTATTACTTTATTATTTTCTCCCCAACTATGGCAGGTATTTATCAATATAGGAGAGTTATTTTTTTTAGCTTTATTATTATTTTTGAAAGCTTTATATGAATAGATTGTTTGAAAAGCTGTAGTAGCAATAGGAAACAAAAGTTCTACTAAATGAGTACATCCTTCTATTCCACCTACTCTTGAATATACATTTTTTCTAAATCCTTTACCGATATTTATACCTATTAATTTTTTAAAATTTGGAACAATTTCTGGACATATATTGTATGGATGTGAATCCATAGCTACGCAAACATCTATAATTTTTAGATTATCATTTAAAGTTAGTCTTATACTCATTTCGTGTATAGCAGTTCCAGCTTTAACTTGCCCTCTCGAGTCGCTTTTAAAGGTATATGTTTTTGTATCTTTGAGGTGCCCTTCTATATCCCAGAGGCCATCTTCTCTTTTAAATCCTTCGCATTGAACAGTTCTTTTGTGAATTTTTTCTCTATTATTTGGTGAAGATAAACTCATTAATTTTCCTTAAATTTTATAAAATTAAAGTTAAAAATATAGTAATAGTAAATAAAGATATAAATGTTGATGTCATTAGATAGTTTGCTACTTTTTCTGGATTTACATTGAACTGTGAGGCAAATAGATAGGTAAAGATTGGTGCGGGGAGAACTCCTTGTAGAATTATGACATTTCTAGCAATACCTTTTATGTCTAAAAATATTGTTAATAAATAAGCTACAGAAGTTGCAATAAAAATTCTAAGAATAATAAGTATAACTATTGTGGGTTCAATTCTATAAGAAATTTTATTTATAGATATTCCCATAGTGAAAAGTAGTAAAGGTATTGTTATACCAGAAAGAATAGAGGTGGTATTAGTTATAGTCCTAGGAAGTTCTATATTATTAAAATTTATAATAAGTCCGGCTAATACCGCATATAGAACAGGAGTTTTTAATAAAAATTTGAACGACCATTTACCAGACCAAATTGAAAGTCCAATAGTAAAATGCAGCATAGAAGAAATCATAAAATAAATTACGGCTAATTCCAAACCTATAAATCCAAATGCAAAAAGGGAAATAGTCATTCCAATATTGCCACTATTTGCAAATGTCATAGTATTTATTAATGGCCTTATAGGATATTTAAATAGTTTTAATACTATATAAGAGCATGCAAACATTATTAATATCATTAATATTGCAGCTATAATTACATTCTGAACTATAAATATAGAGGATTCTAATTTTATGAGTGTGTTAAATATTAAACATGGAGCTCCAACCCATGTAATAATATTAGTTATTTCTGACTGGTTTACTTGGTTACCTACTTTATTCCATATGAATCCAAGTAATACGATCAATAAAGTAGGTACTATAATAGGAAATAGCTGAATAAAAGTATTTAACATGGAATTAAGCTTCTATATCAAATGGTTTAATATTAATTTTTGTAAGTCTAGTTCTTTGTCTTTCAAGTATTTTGAAGTAAAAATTTTCTATTTTGATTGTTTCATTAATTTTTGGTAATTTTTGAGCTACATCAATTACCAGTCCAGCTATGGTTGATGCTTCATCATCTGATAAGTCCCAGTCTGTTAAACGGTTTAAATCTCTTATTGTCATGGCTCCATCAACAGTAACACTTTTATCTTCTAAAATATTTGGTTCTAATATTTGTTTATCAAACTCATCAAAGATTTCTCCCACTATTTCCTCTAGCACATCTTCTAAAGTTATTAAACCTTGTATATCTCCATATTCATCAATCACAAAAGCCATTTGATTTGTTTCTTTTTTAAATTTATTTAATTGTTCAGATAAGGAGGTGTTATCAGATATAAATAGAGGTTTTTGCATCAAAATATTTATATCTATTTTAAGTCTATTATTTATTTTTAGTTGTTCAGTTACATCTCCTTACAAAGTATCAAAAGAAGACTCTCAAATAGCATTAGCAACTGAAGTTGGAATTATTATAGATGTAGTGCCAGTTACAATACAAGGAAAAAAATCTGAAGTTGGTTCAGTGGCTGGAGGTTTAATAGGTGGTATCGCAGCAGATAGCATTGGAAGTGGTTCTGGACAAGAAATTGCAGTCATAGCTGGTACTGTTGCTGGTGGAATTATTGGATACTATTCAACTGTTAAACTTGGAGAGCATAATGGTTTTCAATATGCTATTAAGATAGATGATGAAAAAAAATTTATAGTTGTGATTCAAGGAGCAGGTAAAGATAATAAAGCTTTTGTTGTAGGTGATAGGGTTAGTATTATTTATGGAGCTCAAGTTAGGGTTTTACCAAGTAACAATTAAATGAAAAAACTTTTAGAGATCGTGGTTCTGGGTTTATTGTTGAGTGGGAATGCCATTGGGGAAA
>ENA-OWPI01001049-OWPI01001049.1-marine-metagenome-genome-assembly--contig:-NODE-1049-length-32933-cov-11.762418_pt1 | contig 32933 bp, 19 predicted proteins | sample MGYA00238138_ERZ651775 | MGnify/ENA primary metagenome ERZ651775 (study PRJEB26906, sample SAMN06265043) | marine metagenome | isolation source: Helgoland LTER site | place: Germany:Helgoland, sampling...
CGTGTGCTCGAACGACACAAACAACAACGAACGCTCGTCGTTGTTTTCGTCAACGTCGCTCTCGAAAAAAACGACGCTCTCATCATCGAAGAAAACATGTGTGTTTTTGTGTGTTGTTTTGATGAATGAAGATGATGCGTGTGTGTTAAAGATGTCACACGCCGCCGGAAAACAAACCAAAAATGCTCCTCTGAATTTTGAACCAAAAAATGTCGGTGAAGACTTATTAAAATTTGAGAGGTATATTTAAAGTCGAAAATTTTTTATGAGGACTTCTCAAAATAATTACTAACGATGTGTAAATCTTTGGAGTCAAATTTCATGTCTGTCATAAATTTAACAACATCAGCGTCTTGTGTCATGAAACGCATCTTCTAATTCGATTTGAAGATTTATCGTCTGGAGCTCCTGCTGCCCCAGTTCGTTTATCATACGTTGACGTTTAATGTTGTGTTCCAAATCTACGTCGCCTTCGTCACCAGCCTCATAGTTTTTTCGATCTAAGCATTCTCGTTGTTCTCGTTCGTTTCTCTCGTTTCTTTCGCACCTTTGTCGCCGAGTTTGAGCAAAGCTGGACCGACGGCGAGCAGGAAACCAAAAAGCGCCAGCGTATTGGAAACGCTGAGAGCGATGATTTCACCCGCTGTTTTGCGAACTTGTTTCTCGCAATAAAATGGCGTGTTGAATTTAAAACCGTCGCACGGATGGCAATTCTCGTGCGAGTAAACAAATTCATACGCCTCTTTCGACATTTGTCTCTCGTAAAAATCACACCTCGGGATGCCAAAGAACGTGCCTACTGACATCGGGGGGAGGTTCAATTGATCCCAAGACGATTTCGGATACATTGGAGTCATACCAACTGAGCGATGATTAGTCTTCACGACTTCCCTCACTGTTTCACCATCAGCATCAATAAACCACTGGAACCAACTTAAAGTTGTGCCGTAAAGGTGTGGTGCGACATACCCGCCGTTCACGTAGAGGTCGGATTGCATCTCAGTCGTGAAAGTTCCCGAGCACTGTGAAACGAAATCTGTTCCAGCCATAGGATGAAAGTTGTGATCTTCGAGCCGATACGAACCATTATAATAATAATCGTCCTGCTGGATACCTACTAGACTGGGATCCTTATTACACAGAGCATAGGGACCGTACCCGTGCCCATCCTCATTTTCAGAAGCTATCTCGTAAGCGAACAACAGTGAATTTTCCAGGACAGATCCTTTAAAGGATGCATAATCAGGAGTTTTTTCAAAACCAGGATAGTTAGGAATCACGCAGTTCTCTGAATACGTGTAAGCCTGTTGAGATAACTTTGGAAGAGGCTTGTGGAAATACGTCGTCGGCGTGTTGAAAATCGCGCTCGCTATCCCATCGAATAAAGGAGATCGATTATAACCGAAGTTCGACGAGTAATTCCACGGTCCGTTGTTCATAGAGATATATTCTCCCGTGCGTTTGTCAACTATATAACCATATGGATCAAAAGTTCCCTTCAGCATCATTCCCTCATTCGTCACCGGCTCGTAACTCGCCATGCATTCGTCGTAGGTGATTTCCAATCCATACGAGGGGTCCTTTTGCAAAGGCCGGCACGAGTGCCCGGTCAAATTCCACTCCTGCGACACGATAAAATCGGTCGAGGTCAAACTGTAATAGTACATAACTTGACCGACAACAGTTGCCGCGCAGAGGGTGTACGTAAGAAGAAGATACGAGGACAGTCGCCGCTCGTTCGCTTTTAATTCAACATCGCCGGAGGCCAATAACTTTTTAAAACTAAACCACGAGATTGGGATGGTCGCATTCACGACGGCGTGGTAGAACGCGTCAGGCTTGGACATGATTACAAGCGAGTATTGTTCAAGCTTATATTGTGATCGATCGTTACGCGTATATGTGTGTGTGTGTATACACTTCCAAAGGTAACGAAGATTCGAAAGAATATGCGTGCTTAATTGGCCAAAAATTGAATACACCAACAGCCTTATTTTTGGCCAATTAAATTTCAGCCAAAATTCGCTCTTACACAAATTCTCAAAAGTCGGACACACTGCACGCACATCTCTCTCTCTCTCTCTCTTTTCTGTTCTTTTCTGTGCTCAAAAATCTTTTCCGAAGTAAAAAGGCGAGGAAACGACGATGAGTGCGACCTTTACGTGTGTGCGTGCTACTTTTGCGGCGGCGTCTTTGCGCGGGAACGAGAGCATTAGGAAGGGACGAAAGATGATGCGCGAAAATCATCATCATCATCATCATCGTCGTCGCTCTTGTATTGGAAACGAGAATTTCACCGATCGAGATTTTCGACGTCTTTGTTCTTCTTCTTCTTCTTCTTCGAGAAGAGGAGGAAAAGGAAAAGGAGCAGAAGAACGACGACGACGACGATTTTCGTCGCTGACGGCGTCTTCTTCTTCTTCGTCGTCTTCTTCTTCTTCGCAGCAAAAAAAGTATTGCGTTTCAACCGTGGACGCGTCGGCGATTTTAGTCCCTCATCCGGACAAATCTGCCACGGGAGGTGAAGATTCGTGTTTCGTGTTGAAACGGTCGAACGCGTTCGGGGTATTCGACGGCGTCGGCGGGTGGTCAGACGAAGGGGTAAACCCAGCGGAGTATTCAGAAACGTTCGCGTCTGAAGCCGCGAAAGCAGTGACAAAAGAGAAGATGAGGAATCCGGTGGATATAATGGTGCGAGCGCACAAGATGACGCGAGTGGTCGGGTCGAGCACGGCGTGCGTGTGCGTGGTGGAGGAAGGCGAGGCGACGTTTGCAAACGTAGGAGACGCGGGGGGGATTGTCGCCAGGAACGGCGCGTGCGTGTTCAAGACGGAACCGATGCAACACGAGTTTAACATGCCGTTTCAGTTGGGGTGGAAAGAGGCGTACCCGGAAACGGACGATCCAAGGAGAGCGGACGTGAAAAAAGTTCGATTAAAACGAGGGGATTGCGTCGTGTTGGGATCGGACGGGTTGTGGGATAACGTGCCGCACGAAGACGTTGCGATTTTGTGCGACGAGAACGAAGGAGACGCGGTGAAATGCGCGGAGCAGATTGCGAGGTTAGCGTTTTCGAGGAGCACGGACGAGGAGTACGATTCGCCGTTCATGATTGCCGCGAGGAGAGAAGGTATGGAGTTGACGTGGGCGGAGAAGTTACAAGGCGTTAAATTAACTGGAGGGAAGATGGATGATATCGCAGTCGTGGTGGCGTTCGTCGGTTAGATTAATAGTATTATTCTTGTTATTAGAATACAATGACTATAGTACTTAGTATTTGGTAGTACAAGGCAAAACATGTATATATATATCTGTCCTAATCGTGCTTGGAAAACGCGGCGACTAACAGTTGACTCGCTCGAAACGATTTTTCTTTGATGCTCAACCCGATGGCCGAGGCGACGACGGTTTTCGTCAGCTGCGCGTTTAAGCCCTGATACCAACCCGCGTAGCCTTCTCGCTTCTTCAAGTCGGCCATAATTTGTAACAACGATAGCGTCGCAAAATCGGTTGGTTTACTACTAGCGTTTCTTCTATTCTTTTGTTGCGAGTGTTGCTCGTTCGGATTCGTCGCCGCTTTCTGTAATACTTTCGCGCGAATCAAAGGATACGTGGCCACCGTCGCCGCCGCTTTCGATAACGCCGCGATAACAATCGCCTCAAACACCGGTAATTCTCTCACCGGTTTCCTTCTCCCAACGCTCAATCCTTTCAACGCTCTCTGTCTTAATTGCTCGTACATGGTATATTGAATGGTTGGATTCACCGTGAGCAACAACGACGCTCCTACGCCGGCGTATAAATTTGGCACAGTCGTGGTCAAAATCTCCACCGATCTCCGATACTCTCTTCGCACGCGTCGTTTATACATTCTCGCTTTCTTTTCCAGCATTTTCTTGGACGGCAACTTCATGCGCAACTTTCGAATGGTTTTCGAGGAGATGCGCTGCGCTCGCTCGAGTTTTCTATTCACGACGTCTCGAAACGAGCTCGAAGAAGTCACAAAACTCGCATTCCCTCTCTTCCCTCCTTTCGTCGCCGAGCTCTGTCCCGGAGTACTCGCGATGCTCTCGTCGTCGTCGTCGTCCGATTCTGATTCGGAATCACTTTCGTTCTCGGAATCTGAAACCTCCGAATCGCTCGCGTGAAACTTCTTCTTTCTTTCCTCTTCTTTCGAATCTCTCTGATTGAAACTCTGGCCCACGTTGCTAAAATCTCCCGATTCGTGCACAGACATCCCATCCCTCTCTCCTCCTCGCTCGCCTCTTTTCGTCGGACAACTCCCAACCTGCGCTCGCGTGCTCAACGTATCCAACGGTTCAGTCAACAAAACGTTCATCGCCGCCGCCGTCGTCGCGACTATTAAACTCATCCCAATCGATATCTTTTGGTTTGGATTTCTCTCCTCGACTTTCCGTTTCAACCCGCTAAAGGCGAAGAAATACACGAACGAAGAGGTCAACGCGTGGTAAAACTTTGGTTTCACGCCGTTGAACAGTTGCAAGACGCCGTCTCGATGGATGGACTCGTAAAACTGGAACAAGAATGGTTTCTTTTTCTTAGACAGGAGTAAAGGCTCCCGGGAGGAAATCGAGCGTCGGAAAAGACCGCCTCGTACGACTTCCTCTTTTCTCTCTGTCTGTTCGGCTTGGATTCTTGTTTTCACCGTATCGAGCGGGTATAAGAGCATGGCAGAGACGACGCCGCCGATGGCACCTGATTGATCGTCATCATTAATCGTCGGAGGAGGAGGAGAGAAGTGTCGTTGTTAGCGAATTACACGAACGAATCCAAATTCAAAACGGGTCGTCGTCTAGTAATCGTCGCGCGCACGAAGTGAACAACAAACCGCGCTTTAAGAGTAAGAGAGACAGAAAGAAAGAGAAAAAAAAAGCACAAAACGTACCGGCTAAAGCCTCCGTGGTCATCTTTTCCGTCGTCGTCAGCATAATAATAAACGTTGCGTGTGTGTTATAAGTGATGAAGTAAAGAGCGAATTTTATGAATTAAGATCTCTGATTTTTTGTCTCTTTAAAAACACACACGTCTGTCTCTCTCTCTCTCTCTCTATGACGATAAAATAAAATAGAAGTCGATTAAAGCAACAACTCGGCGACTTGCACGGCATTTTGCGCGGCACCTTTTCTTATTTGATCCCCGCACACGAACAACTCCAAACCTTTGTTTCCTTTTTGCGAGATATCTCTTCGGATGCGACCGACGAAGCAATCGTCTTGGTCGCTCGCGTCCGAGGGCATCGGGAATCGGTTATTCGCGCGATCGTCGATTAAGGAAACGCCCGGGAATTCAGAGATGATTTTTCTCGCCTCTTCTTCGCTTAAGTCATTTTTTAAGGTCAAGTTGATGCTCTCCGCGTGCGCGCGCATGACCGGGACGCGGATGCACGTCGCGCAGATGCTGATGTCGTCGGTGTTCCAAATTTTCTTGGTTTCTTTCACCATTTTCATTTCCTCTTCGTTGTAGCCGTTGTCCATCATCGGCGCGTTGTGGGAAAACAAGTTGAACGCGTATCCCCACGGGAAGATTTCTTTCGTTTTTACTTCCCCGTCGTTGACGAGTTCCCTCGTTTGTTGTTCCAACTCGGCCATGGCTTGCGCGCCGGCGCCGGACGCCGCTTGGTACGTAGACACGACCATTCTCTCGATGCCAACTTTTCTTTGAATCGCAGTCGTCGCCATCAACGCGATAATCGTCGAGCAGTTCGGGTTGGCAATGATCCCGCCTTTACCGGAACCGATTTTCATACCGGCCATAGCTTCTGGGTTCACCTCCGGAATGACCAACGGCACGCCTTCCGTCATGCGAAACGCGCTCGAGTTATCGACGACGTAGCACCCTTTCTCCACCGCGATCGGACCAAACTTTTTCGAAATGGACCCTCCGGCAGAAAACAACGCGATATCCATGTTATCGAAAGACGTTTCCGTCAACTCTTCCGTCGTGTACGTCTCCCCGTCGAATTCAACTTCCTTCCCCGCGCTTCTCGAGGACGCCAGCATCTTCATCTCGCTGTACGGGAAGTCTCTTTGTTTCAAAACTCTCAAAAACTCTTGCCCGACCGCTCCAGTCACGCCGGCGATGCACACTCTCGGCCCGTCCGGGGTTTTCTTCGCGAACGTTTGCACGACATTTCTTCTCGATCCACTTTTAACGCGGCTGTTCTGTTTCGTCTTCTTCAAAGATGAAACCGACGTCCTCGCCGCCGTGTTCGGGGAGGCTCCTACGCTAAACATTTTCTTTTACCTCGTTTATACTAATCTCTCGTTCTCTCTCTCTTTCTCTCTCTCTGCGCGTTATTATAGAATACTAAATAACCGACACAAAAAAGTAGGCTTCTGCTGCTGATGTGCGCGCGTGCGTGTGTGTGTGTCCCGTACCGCGAGCTCTCGCTGTCTGTCTGTCTCTCTCTTCGTCTCTGCGTGGAGATGATGAGGAAACAAAAACACGTGTGCTTTATCTGATTGAAAAAGTGTTCATCTTTTTCAGATACGCAAAACTCTGCTTGAAAAATAAGCAAAAAAACACGGAGGCAAAAAATTTAGGGTTTTGATAGAGTTAGGGTTTAAAAAGAGGAGACAAAAAGAAAGGTCCCTCACAAAAAACGCCACACGACGCAATCGATTGGGGGGTTTTGAATCGGATCTCTTCCTCTCATTGAGTATCGCACACGCGAAGAAAACGCGAGAAGAGCAGCGAAGAAACGAAAGAGCAGTGGTCTCGTATTCTTCTTTCTTTAGTAAACGTCATCGTAAAGCCAACGAAACGTGCGCGAGATGCCGTTACGATTAGACATCAAACGCAAACTGGTCCAACGCTCCGATCGCGTCAAAGGGGTGGATTTACACCCGGTGGAACCGTGGATTCTGGCGAACTTGTACTCCGGGAACGTGTTCATTTGGAACCACGCGACGAATAGTTTAGTGAAGAGCTTCGACGTGACGGAGTTACCGGTACGAACGGCGAAGTGGTGCCTGCGGAAACAATGGATCGTCTGCGGTTCGGACGATATGTTCATTCGAGTGTATAACTATAACACTTCGGAGCTTATTAAAGCGTTCGAGGCGCACGCGGATTACATTCGGTCGGTGTGCGTGCACCCGACGCAACCGTTCGTATTGTCGTGTTCGGACGATATGTTGATTAAGTTGTGGTCGTGGGAGAAAGATTGGGATTGCATGCAGATTTTTGAGGGCCATTCGCACTACGTGATGCAAGCGTGCTTTAACCCGAAAGATACGAACACGTTCGCGTCGGCGAGTTTGGATCGAACCGTCAAGGTGTGGTCGATTGGCCAACCGACGCCGAACTTTACGTTGGAAGGCCACGAGAAAGGGGTGAACTGCGTGGATTACTTTACCGGTGGGGATAGGCCGTATTTGATTTCTGGCGCGGACGATAAGTTGGTGAAGATTTGGGATTACCAAACGAAAACGTGCGTGCAAACGTTGGACGGGCACTCGCACAACGTCAGTGCTGTGGCGTTTCACCCGGAGTTGCCGATCATCATCACCGGTAGCGAAGACGGGACGTTGAGAATTTGGCACCAAACGACGTACAGATTGGAAAACACCTTGAATTACGGCTTAGAGCGCGTGTGGGCGATTGGAGTTATTAAAGGTTCCAACGCCGTCTCGGTCGGTTACGACGAAGGGACGGTCATGTTCAAGATTGGGAGAGAAGACCCGGTGGCGAGCATGGACGCGAGCGGTAAAATAGTGTACGCGAAGCATAACGAAGTGCAAACGGTTAACGTGAAAGCTTTGCCGCAAGACTACGAGATCGCGGACGGGGAGAGATTGCCGTTAGCCGCGAAAGACTTTGGTTCGTGCGATTTGTACCCTCAATCCATTGAACACAACCCGAACGGGAGATTTATCACCGCGTGCGGCGACGGCGAGTATATCATTTACACCGCGTTGGCGTGGAGAAACAAAGCGTTTGGTTCAGCGTTAGAGTTTGGATGGTCTGCGGATGCGAGCGAATACGCCATTCGCGAGTCGCCGAGTAAGATTAAAATCTTCAAGAACTTTAAAGAAAAATTGGAGTTTCGCCCGCACTTCGCAGCAGAAGGCTTGCACGGCGGCGCTTTGTTGGGTTTGAGATCGACTGATTTCATTTGCTTTTACGATTGGGAACAAGCGAACGTCATTCAGCGCATCGACGCGACGGTGAGAGATGTGAAATGGTCAGAGTCCGGGGAAATGTGCTGCATCATCTCCGAAAACAGCTTCTATATTTTGAGGTACGACCCGGAAGTCGTCGCCGCGGCGTTTGAAAGCGGCGAGTTTGACGAAGGCGAAGGCGTCGAGGACTCGTTCGAGCTCTTGGCGGAAATTTCGGAAACTGTTTTGACCGGTATTTGGGTTGGCGATTGTTTCGTGTACAACAACTCGGATATGCGCTTGAACTACGTCATCGGCGGTGAAGTCACGACATTGTTCCACATGGATCGACCGATGTATTTGTTGGGGTACTTGGCCGCGCAAAGTCGCTTGTACTTGATCGACAAAGAGTTCCAAATCGTCACGTACACGATGCTTTTGAGCGTCATTGAGTTTAAAACGTTAGTTTTGCGAGGCGAATTAGAAGCCGCGGAGGAGTTGTTGACGTCTATTCCGACGGAACACCACAACTCCGTCGCTCGATTCTTGGAGGCTAGAGGTTTGGTCTCGGACGCTTTGAGAGTGGCGACTGATCCGGACTTTAAGTTTGAACTCGCGGTACAACTCGGCGAGCTTGGTATCGCGAAAGAAATCATCGAATCTTACAACGACGACGTCGGCGAGAGTAAGTGGAAACAGCTCGGCGAGCTCGCGATGTCTACCGGTGAGCTCGATTTAGCCGCCGCGTGCTTGGACCGCTCGGGCGATTTGAGCGGTCAACTCTTGTTGGCTTCCGCCGCGGCAAACCCGAAGCAGTTGATGCAACTCGCCGAAGCTGCCAAAGCCAAAGGCAAGAACAACGTCGCGTTCGTTTGTTTGTTTTCGTTGGGTGATATCGACGCGTGCTTGGACTTGCTCGTGGAAACTGGAAGAGTCCCCGAAGCCGCTTTCATGGCGCGAACGTACGCGCCGTCTAGAGTTTCCGAAATCGTCCAGTTATGGAAATCCGATTTAGGTAAGATTAACAAGAAAGCCGCCGAGGCATTAGCCGACCCCGCGGAGTTTGCAAACTTGTTTCCAAACTTTGACGAAGCTTTAGTGATGGAAGAAGACGCCAAAAAGACCAAAATGTCCAGCAAGAGACCGTCGGCGTCGGCGTACGGAGGGGAGCAAGAGTTAGCGAAACAGATGGAAAAATCGGCGACCGTAGCAGAAGAACAAGAAGAACAAACAAAAAACGAAACGAAAGAAGAAAAGGAAGAACCGGCGCAGAACGCGCCTCCGACGCCCAAGTCGGAGCCGCCGAAATCGCCAAAGAAAGAGGCGAAGAAAGCGACGCCACCGGCCAGTCCAAAAGCGCCGCCTTCTCCTTCGCCGAAAAAGGCGGAAAAGGAAGAAGAAAAACCGACGAAGGAAGTCCCGGCGCCGAAAATCCCCGCCCCGAAATCTCCAAAGAAAGCAGCGCCAGAGCCTCCGGCGAGCCCGAAGGCGGCTTCCGCAGCAACGCCTCCGGATGATTTCGTCGACGCGAACGAGGAAGGCCCCGCCGGGGACGAAGACGCCGACGAGTGGATCGACGAACCGACCGATTAATACTATTTCTTATATTATATATATATAAAAGAGAGAGAATAAGAGAGAGAGAGAAAGAGAAAGAGAGAGAGTGGATGTGTGCGTTTGTGAGTGAGTAAGTAGAGTCTTTTTAATGAATGAATTAAACCAAAATCTTTAATTGAAATCAAGTGTCAAGCAGGGCAGCACAAATTTTTTTTTCCTTCTTTTGCTTCTTCAAAGAACCACTCGCTCGGGAAAAGACAAAGAGAGAGAGATTCGTTTTATTATACCATCCCCCGCCCGCTTAAAGAGAGAGAGAGAGAGAGATCATCGTCTCTGCAGATTTACAGAGGAGCTTTACGGAGGAGCTTTGATTGACGAGAAATTATGTCTCGCTTCAGCAGGAAAGAGACGGAGATTGCGCCGGAAGCGGCACCGCTGCTCATTAATGCCGCGGATTTGGATTCTCGGGTCGCGTCATCACATTCCGCGTCGTCGTCGACCGCCTCGATGACGACGACGACTTCGAAAAAAGTCGTCGGACTCACAGGTCTGGCGTCGATGATGGTGCTTTTTGCCGTCGCCGGGTTTAAGAGTGGAAACGATGGGTTCGATGTCATTCACAAGGCGGAGTCGTCTGCTTCGAAATCAACTTCGAAACAACAACGAGAAAATGGTCGAATCGCGACGACGACGTCGGGAGGCCGCGCGAACAAACAGTCTTTGGGAGAAATTCCACTGACGGCACAATCGTACGACGCCATCAGAGACATGGTGATGAAAGACGAGGAAAAGTCTAAATCGAAGAAACGAGGATCGACTTCGTCTTCTTCTTCTTCTTCGTCGGCGTACGCTTCGGACCCTTTGCTCACGTTGCTTTCGAAAGACGGCGCGGACGCGAAGAGTTTTCCGAGTTTAGTCCCGCAGTTTGACGAGAACGATTTCGCGTTCGCGGATGGGTCGTGGAAGCACAGGCCGGCGAAAGAACACAACGGGAAGTTTACCATGTGCTTAGCCGGTGGTAAGGATTCGTGGGACGGGACGTACACGGGAAACTTAAACACGTTGTATGAACCCGGTTTGTGCATCGGCGAGGTCAGAGAGGAGTTATCGGCTGATTGCGACGTGAGGTTGTTCAACCAAGGCGCGTTCTTATGGACCGCGGATTATAAAACCGAACACGCGGAAGGCGAAGACCCGCACTTTTTACCGCCCAAAAAGGATCACTCGAAACAAGTAGACTTTTACTACGCGCACGAATCCGCCGATCACTACGGGTACGAGTTGAAAGATCCGAAAAGTTTGAAGAACATGCAATACATCGCTGCGTTCCACCCAACAAAGACTGGATTATGGTACCCGTTCGGACCGTCTATCTCTGCCTTATTAACCGATTACGAGTTATGGAAGTTACCGAAAGAAGCGCGAGTGCCGGCCATCGCCTGGTGGGCCAAAGATTGCGCCGAAGATAGATCGGCCATCTTAAAACACATCGCCACGCGATTTCCAGTCATGTCCATGGGTGGATGTGAACACAACATGGACGCCTTGAACGATCCTGGACGCGACGGGAACCACATGGAACAAGATTTAATTAAATCGCAATTCATGTTTTACTTCGCCTTGGAAAACGGCGTCCAGTGTCCAAACTATATGACCGAAAAGCTCTGGGATAGTTTAACTCGAGGTTCCATCCCAATCTACGTCGGCTGGGATGGCATAGAAGATTACATCCCGTCCAAAGAGTCCGTCATCGACTTGCGCGATTTCAACTCCGTGGACGAACTCGCCGCCAAGTTGGAACAATACACCACGGACGAAAAGTTGTACCAAAAGGCGCACGAATGGCGAACGAAAAACCCGAAAACGTGGCCTGAAGGTTTCCGCAATCTCGTCCGTCACGTCTCCTCGGACTTAAAAGCCGGCATGTGCAACACCCTTCGTCAAGGCTTACCCGGGAAAGGACACGCCAAGGACCAAGAATCGGAAACGTGCGACCACAACCCGACGGTGTTAGGCGAGCCCGCGCAACGGATCACAAACAACTATCGACAAGCAGCGATTAAATCGTGGCAAGAATTTTTGAGCAGAGATTGCAACGAAGACGAGTGCGCGTGGTACAAGTTGAGCGCGTTAGCCGCGGCGAACCGATGATTTGATTGATCATGAAATCCATCGCGTATTTTATTATAACAAGTATTTTTTTAGAGTGTTCAAAGCAAAAAATCCACATAAAATTATGCTTTCCACGCACCGCGCAACCTCCGGACTCTCCGCCTCGTGTTCGTCTTATTCTTCTCGGGAATGCTCTCGTCAAAAGAGAACAAAGAGTACCACCATCCAATGCGGGAACAAATCCATCAAGTCGAACGAGAACAAGCGAAGAAAACCGCCTGCACATAAAGGTTTAGACGCGCACATTTTGAAGACAAATTCTTCCCCAAATTCGTCTTCTCCGTCTCCCGTTTATGTCGTTCCGAAACTGTTACAAAACCGCGACGCCTCGGTCGCTTTGTGCTTCACCTACCTGGGCGACGCCGTTTGGGAACTGTTCGCGAGACAACACTTAGTTTTACGAAGGTGCAAGAAATCCGAGAGGGAAAATCCACCGAACAGACAAGGAGGAAGAAGTGGTGGGAACTCGTCGACTTCGGTGAAAACGTTGAGGCCGCAAAGAGCGGCGCAAGACGGGTGGTGCTCGGCGGTCGCGATGCACTCGCATTTGGAGAGACTTCTCTCGTTAGAACAAGGGACGTTCTTGACGGAAGAAGAGATGGCGATTTTAAAGTGGGGGGCGGATTACGGCCACGAATCGAGAGCGAGACACAGCGGGGTGGAACATCGAGACGCTTCGGCGTTGGAGGCGTTGGTGGCGTATTTGTATTTGTTCGACGGCGAGAGATTGATGGAAGTTTTAGGGGCGCTGGGGATGACTTTTATGGATGCCGGTGGTTTGCAGGTGTTGAGTGGGAGTGGGAGAGTTGAAGCTGTAGAGAGAGCTTTGGAGAGGTTTGAAGGCGGTAGAGGCCGCGAAGAGGAAAACGAAGAAGAAGTTAAAGAAGAAGAAGACTCGGAGAAAACAATGAGCGCTTTACAGTTAGAAAACGAAACTTTAAAGAAAGAAATCGAAGAGTTGAAGCAGAAGGCACTGATAGCTCAGAGAGCCGTTCGATTAAAACGCTAGTAATTTTAAGAGAGAGATAAGAAGAGAACGTCTGCGTGTAATAGTATTGATTTTTATAGGCCTATTTGTATTATGATTGCAACGACAAGATTGTACCAGTACCGTAGTTATACAGTATAAATTTACTCTTTCGGTGGTTGCTCGTCCGCTAAATTCATGATGTTGATTTTCTCAATCGTGCCACCTAAGGCGTCGCCACCATCTCCGCTATCTTCTTTAAATGGACTCTTCTTCGCGTCGCCGGCTTTGGGACTGGTCGCCGCCGCGTATGTACTGATCGCTTGCGCGTTGATCCATTCGTTTTGCTTCTTCACCGTTTCCGGCATGTACCCATCCCCCATCTGATTCGTGACTGTTCCGTCCGTAAAGCCATTGTGCCTCCCTGGCACCACATCTTCGCTCGGCACCAAAAAGTCCGGAATATCCTCATCCTTCAACAATTTCTGCAACGCTTCGTACTGCAACTTTGGATCCGAAAACACCTTCACCTTGTGTTGCGTGTGCACCGCCAAAAACGGTTTCACCGCCGCGTACAAATAATCAAACGCCGTCGGCGCGTTCAAAACGTAAATCGCTTTACTCAACTCCGGATAGTTATGCGACGCGGTTGAATTCACAATCTTAAACACGTACAAACACTTCATCGCGCTCAAACCGACGTCTTTCAAATCCAACAATACCACTTGTTTATCCACCATCTGCGATTTCGTATCTTGATTCACGGCGCAGAAATCCTCCTTAATCTCCTCCTTCGTCTTCCCTTCCACTAATTTCTTCGCATTTTCCGTCGCCTCCGGGATAATCGACCGCATCAAATGCTCCCCTCTTATGATCGTCGAATACACGTGAACCTCGTCCGAAACCTCCAACGCTAAACTCGAATCTCCTTTGCCAATCCTCAACAAATACACCGGATACCCTTGTTTCGTGTAACAGTGAAACGGCGTGTTGGGTAATATTTTCCTCGACAACTCTAACAAATCCCACCGAGGCGCTGCTTTTAATATGTTCTCCACGCCTACCGCGTCGCCGATGCGCACCGAATTTCTAAACTCGATCGCTTTTCGCATCATCAACTCCGCCGCTTCCACGTTGTACCGTCTTGCGACGAGAAATCTTCGGCACGTCGCTTCCACGTCCCCTAAGGGGCACATCTTCGAAGGAACTTCCGTGTTTGTCTTTTTCAAGTTTTCTAAAACCTCTCTCACTCGTTCGTGCCAATCTTGAGGGTGCGGAAACTCGTGGAACAGTTTCGTCGGATCGACTCGTTCCGTGCTTTCGCCCCCCTCGGTCGTGTTCGCATCGTTGGGATTTGTCGTGGAAGAACCCATCGCCCAGGACGCCGCCGAGGACGCCGCGGAGGATAAAGAGCTGAACATGACGTATCTCTCTTAAATCTCTCTTTTTCCCTCTTCTCTTCGTCGGTTAAAGTGTCTCTCTCTTATCTCCCTCTTCCTCTTCTTCTTCTCGTGCGTCTCTCTCTCTCTCCGTTTGACTGCTTCTTCGGATAAAAATGTTCCAAAAGTGGATAGAAAATTCCAGTTTTAGGGTTTATATACAAACCCTAAATAGACCACACGCAAAAATTCCTTCTTCGTTGTTTTCGTCGTCGTTCGTTCGTTTCATGCACATCGACACTTCATCTCTCTCTCGTGTAATATGCCACCGAAGAAGAAGACCAAGAAAGCGACCACGACCACTCGGTCCACCGAGGAGGAGGACGACGGTGGTGGTGGTGCAGGTGATGTTGCTGCTGCTGCTGCTGTGAAGAAAAAGAAGAGAGCAAAGTCACCGTCGCCTTTCGTGAAAGAAGATGAATCCGAAGAAGAAAACAACAACAACGTGAACGCTTTGAATACTAAAAGGAAATCGACCGCGCGAAGAGGGAAATCGCAAACGCCGAACGATGAGGACGACGACGGCGGAAAAGAAGAAGCGGAGGAGAAGAAAGTTTCGACGACGATTCAGACGAGTCAAAATATCGTCCTCGAGGAAGCGAAGAGAAATTTAGTCCTCGAGTCTGGGAACAAAGTCGCTTTGACGCCTCTATTGGGAGGCATTCGGGAGGACGACGGCGCGCGAGGCGGCACGACGACGACGACTGAACCGCTGTGTTATTTATTGCAAATAGACCAGGCGAACATACTTTTAGATTGCGGATGGGACGACAGGTTCGATCAAACCGAGTACGTGAAAGAGTTGGAGAAAATCGCGCCTACGTTGGATTGCGTGTTGATCTCGCACTGCACGCAACGACACGTCGGCGCGGTACCTTTGCTCTTCTCCGAGCGAGTGAAATGTAACCCAAACTGTAAAATTTACGCGTCGATACCGACGCACAAGTTGGGGCAAATGTTGTGTTACGACATTGCGCTCGGGTATTCCGAGTTTCGAGGGGAGTTTGGAGAAGATGTGGGATACAGTCTAGATGACGTGGATTTGGCGTTTAGTAAGTTTGTTCCGGTGAAGTATCAGCAACATTCGAGGGTGAGCGTGAGGAGAGAAAGCGCAGGGGGTGGTGGTGGTGGTGAGAGCGACGCGGGTACTAATAGCAAAAATAGTGGTGGTGCTACCAATAGCGATATTGTCGTCGAAGCTATCAACGCCGGTCACACGTTAGGCGGTTCATGTTGGCGCATATCAAAAGACGCCGAGGATATCGTCTACGCGGTTGATTACAACATGCGGAAAGAACGACATTTAGCCGGGACGAGTTTAGCAGAGACTGTGCATCGACCGTCGGTTTTAATTACAGATTGTCGGAACGTGGATCGAAAAGCGCCCGAGTCGAGGTTGCAAGTGAGAGATTTGCCGTTAGTCGATTGCGTCTTAAAACACGCGCGCATGGAAGGGAACGTGGTTATTTGTTGCGACGCCGTTGGAAGGACGTTAGAGTTGGCTTTATTATTAGAAGAGACGTGGAAGAATCAAAATTTAGGAAGCTATCAGTTAGTGTTGTTCAATAACGTCGCCGCAAACGCGTTGGAGTTCGCGCGGTCCCATTTAGAATGGATGAACGAAGACGTTGGTTTGAAATTCGATAGCACGCGACAGAACGTGTTCGACGTGAAAAGATTGTTTCCGTGTCACTCGTACGAAGATTTTACGAGATTACCTCCGGGACCGAAAGTTGTCCTTGCATCGTTGGCGTCTTTAGAAGGTGGGTTTGCGAGGAAGTTGTTCGTTGAATGGGCCTCGGACGCGAAGAATTGTTTCATTTGGCCGGACGAAATTGGTCGCCAAGTTGGATTAGCGAGAGAGATTGTCGAAAAGTGCAGTAAGGGAGGAGCAAAGACGACTTCTTCAAAGACGAAAAAGAAAGACGTGATCATGAAAGTTGAATTAGCGAGGCGAGAATTGCTGTCTGGGAAAGAGTTGGAAGCGTGGGAGCACGAACAAGAAGAGAAACGTCTCGAAGCGGAAAAGAGGAGAGAAGAAGAAGCGAAGCGACTGGCCGAAGAAGAAGAGAAGAAACGTATGTTGGAGGAAGAGATGGATGTGGACGCTGCGACGCTCTCGCAACCAGTTGAAGACGAAAATATTTACGGTGAAAAGAAAGCGGGTGTCGCAGAGGAAGAAGAAAAAGTTGAGCGTTTGGTACCGCCACCTCAAGTAAACGAGGAAACTGGTATTGCGCTGCGAGACAAGCAAATGTCGTTTGAGCGACGCGAGTGCATCGTCGATGGATTTATTCCCGAAAGTTTCGAGCATCTCGTCTTTCCGGACGAAACGAAATTATCTTCTTCATCATCCGATCCCTCGGGTATGAGTGCAAAAACTGAGTACGGGGAAGCCATCGATGCGGACGCGTTCTTTAGAGTCGCGAACGAATTAAGACCGGAAATGACGAGAGATCAATCGTTTGAAAGTACCGGCGACGTCGATAAACTCGCGGGCGTAGATGGCATCATGGACGCGACGATGGGAATAGCAGCGAAATTGACTAACAAACAACCGGATATGGATATAGATGCGAATGCGGGTAAAGAAGAGAAAGCTCTCGAACGACCGGTGGGAATACCAACGAAAGTCGTCAAGGAAACGAAAGAAATCGTCGTGAAAGCGGCAATTGAATCAAACTTTGATTACGACGGATTAGCCGATGGTCGATCAGTGAAAGCAATCATCCCGCGTCTAGAACCGCGACGAGTAATTCTCGTGAGTGGTACTGTGAAAGATGCCGAGAAGCTTGCTTCGCACTTATACAACGATTCCGAACACTTCCCGAAGAGCTCGAAGATTGATTATCCGAAGAACAACGAGACGTTAGATGCATCCTCGGTACATCCGACGTACAAGGTTCGACTTTCTGAAGCGGTTTTATCCTCCGCGCGTTTGCGACAGGTGAGTGGCTATGCCGTCGGTTGGATCGATGGCGTCATTGGGCCAATCCCTGAAGATGGCTCGGCGCCGGAGTTGCTCCCGGTCCCAGTGAATGCTTTGAAATTAACCGTATCAAAAACAGTTAAAGACGAATCTTTACTCGCTGGAAAAGTCACCGGTCCTTCTTTAATAAAGAAAGAACCAACCGCCGCCGCTCTCGTGGTAGAAGACAACGAAGAAAATGAAGGTACAGAAATCAACATCGTGACTAAACATCACCGACGCTCGGCGTTCGTGGGTGACGTTCGTTTGTCCGAGTTTAGAAGGTATTTGCAGAGAATGGGCGTACCCGCCGAGTTTGGCGAAGGCGGTGCTTTAGTTTGCGCGAATGGACAAGTCGTCGTTCGTCGAAGAGCCGAAGACGATGAGTTGATTGTTGAAGGATCAATCTCGGATGCGTACTTCAACGTCAGAGACATGCTCTATGCGCAATACTCAATTATTTAAGATACATCTTTGCGTGCGTTTGACAACTTTCTTTACTTTACATTCACTCTCTCTTCCAACTTTTTCACTGATTTCCTCAACATCGCCACATCTTTCGCCACCTGTTTTGAATCCGTGTTCAATTCTTTTAGCGAGTCCATTTGTTCCTCCAATTCACCTCGCGCTCGCGCGGATTCCGAGGCCTCGGCGACGTCTCGGGAGATTTTCGCAAACGTCTTGTGCATGTCGTGCAAATATCTATACGCCATTTTCATCGTCTCGTCCGTTTTTGCGGATTTAAAGATGGCGTCCTCAACGACTGCGTATATCCTGCGTAAACTTTCCGCACTTTCGGCCACCTGTAATTCCGCCGCTTTCGCGTCGCGAACAATCTTGGCAATTTCTACGTCTTGTTTCTTTATGTTCTTCACGATGGTGGTGACTTTTTGAACTAAACTCGGACGATTGACGCCTCTTGGCGCTCGCTCTAACGCTTGCGATAACCGATCGCGCTCTTCCGCCTTTCGTCGAGCTAATTGAACTTGCTCTTTTGCCTCTTCTTTCCATCTTTGAATCTCTTCAAGTTGCTCTTTAGCTCGCATTCGTTCCGCTTCCGCTTTCGCGTTTCTCTTCTCGATTTCGTGTTCCAAAGGAAGGCGAGCGTCGTCCCACTCTTTTTGTAATTCTTGACGTCTGTTTTCGTCCTCTCGAACGAGCTTTTCCATTTCCTCTTTCGCTTTTTCCGGCGATCCCTTTGATGCGTTTGGACCGACGACCATATCCGTCGCCATTTTTCGAATTAAATATTCCTCCTCTAAATCTGGGAACTTCGCGCATTCTTCCTTCTCCAATCGAGCGTATTCGAGCATTTCCTCCAACGCTTTTTCGCATCTCGACACGTACGCTTCCATCGTCTGTCGAGTCGTTTCAACGTCGTTTTGTAAATCTTCTAAATCCTTTTCCCGCGCTTGAGCTCTTTGTTCGAGGGTTTCGTTTGCAGAATCTTCTCGGTTCTTTTTCGCTTCCGCGGCGGATTTGATTCTATCGCCTAAACGTTGCATTTCTTCTTCGCCCCCATCCTTTCCTGCAATCCTGCTATTTTTACTACTATTTGACGCAAGTTTATCGCCACCGGCAACTCGCAAAGCGGCGGCAACCAACCCTCCGACGCCATTCGATGCCAACACGTTAACAGCGATCCCGTCGTCGTTCTCCGGTCCCTCAGGCCACAACCCGTTTTCTTTCGTCCACGCCACTTCTTTATTCTTCGTCAAAGCGAACCCTTCTCTGTCTCGCATTCGCTGTCTGTTCGCCACAACTCTCGCCTGTGCGTTGACAATCTCTCGCATCCTTCTCTTTCTCTCGCTCCTCCTCAAACTACTTTCAAAGGGACTCGCCGCTTCCCCGAAAGACGAGGACGTTTTCACGCCGTTCGCCACTCGCACCGCTCTCTCCAACGCAGAGACCACCGAACCATCCTCACCACGACCAAAAAAAGTCGACGACGTCGCGTTACTCTTCCTTCGCTCGTCCTCTGGTATCATCTCGCACAGCAACGCCACGATTTCTCTCGCGTATTCCTCCGACGGGTACAAGAAATGACTGAAGCCAACTCTCCTTTTGCCGCCACCATCACCATCGCCACCACCATCACCATCACCACCACTACGAGTGCTGCTCCCACTATTCGCATTCTTATTAAAAACCACCCCGTTTAAAGCTCTGGCGTAACTCGTCGCCACTCGAAACCTCCCGCTCGGATCCGACGCGCGTCCTAACGCGTTCGGTAATCGTTTCGCCAGTTTCTCGTGGCCAAATTGGAGGAAGCATTCCCGACACAAACTGACGAGAGAAGTCGAAGTAGAAGAAGGCCCATCGTCGTCTAAATCGTCGTTCTTCGCACCTTGTTGTTGTTGTTGTTGTTGTTGTTGTATCAAGTCCGCGAAGGAAGTCACGCGGTCGTCGAAACGCACTCCAGCGCGACGCAAAGAGAGGAGCGAGAGCGAATTCTCCCCTCCGAGAGCGTCGTCCATTTCCAGTCCAACTTCTGTGCTCGGTCACCCTCAAAGCTCTCGTTTTGTGCGAGGAAAGGAAACAGCTTATTAAAAGAGTGAAAGAGTCAAAGACTCTCTCTTACGCTCGTTCGTTTCCTCTTATTCTGGTGCCACAAACAACAACAAGAACAACAACACAGTGCCGGGTAAGTGTGCACTCGATTTAAGAAGTTTTCCAATTAATTTCCCCTCAAAAGCAGCACTTTTTGGTCCGCGGGGAGCTCTTTACAACAGCAACCCGACGAGCGGGTTTTGCTCTCCGACTTGTCCGTGGGAGGGGAAGGGCGACCGACTCATCGCGGAAGAAGAAGACACGCGCGAGAATGAAAACACCAGACGGAGAGGAACCGTTGTTAACATCGTCTTCTGCCGAGTACGGAGCGGCTTCGAGAGATGAAGTGCGCGAGAATAAAAACACCCCCAAACTGCTTCAAAGCTCGAAAGAAGCGAACTCGACGACGACGACGGGAATGTTATTCTTCCAATCGTTCGACGACCAACACCCGGCGATTTTCTGGGACAACTTTTCCACCGCCATGTGGCTCATCACGGATATTTTGTGGACGGAAAATAACTCGTTGGCGGTATGCATAGCCCCATTCGTGGTGGTTGGATACGCCAAAGCGTTCTTTTCGTTTCAAGGCGAATGGGAGAGATACGCGATTGACTTGGCGAGGACGATGGCGTTGTGTTTTTGGATTTTAGCGAACACGGTGTGGTTGTTTCAGGAACTCACGGAGGAGAAGAGAAGGACTAGGGTAGACGCGACGTTTATGATGCCGTATAATGCCGGGGTCATTTTGACTTTATTGGCGATGACGGTGGTGATTGAACCCGGGATATTTCTTTATTATCGCTCGCGAGGGATTAATTGCTTCGAAATGAATACGGTTTTAAAGCCTATAGGGAACATGGGGATTACATTTTGGGCGGCGAAGGACTTTGCGTGGTACTTGGCGGATGAGGAGATGTTGAGAGAAGAGTATAGATGGATTCCAAAAGTTGCATGGGTGATAGCGGACGGGACGATCATGTTTCAGTTGTTCCCGCTTTTCTTTAAAGCGTTGCAAGGGTGGGGGATATTTTCGTGTTTTAGCAACTACGCTTCGTACAAGCAAAAACAGAAGACGTTTATGAGACGATTTGCGCACGTCATCGATGAGCTAGCCATGACGTCCTGGGCTGTATCCATGACGTTGTGGTCGTTTGGAGAGATTTTTATGCCGGAGGATACGTTCGCGCAAAAATTAGCCAAACAGCCTAATTATCCGACTTTAAGGTGGTGGTGTGGACACGTCTTGATTTTCGGTGGATTTCCGTTTTTCGTGAAAACGGCGATGGAGGTATTCATGGAGATGAGCTGCACGGCGAAAAGCCACCGCCGCCGAACGGTTGCCTTGGATACGTAAAAACATAATATCCCGACGGTTTTAGATTTAGAATAGTATTTTTGTTTTGCAAGTTGCTTCAAGTATTTAGTATTGTCTTGATTTAAAATGCTGTGCAGATCACTAAAATGCGCTAGTTGCTAATGTTGTTTTGTCGCCGCGATCAATTTCGCTTCGTATAAGTCCGTTTCCGCGACCACGCCTTTCTTTTTCAACATATCAATCCAATTCGCCCTTTCGCTCGGAGAAAAGCCTTCGTTCCACGCGATCCCATCAAGCCAGAACTTTTTGTCGTATGGAATCGAACGAATACCTCGCAGAAATACGCTTCTCGCGTACTCTGTGTTGTGAACCTCAGAATTAAAATACGTCTGCCACAGTAGCGGGCACCGCTCGACGGATTCGTGCGAGCGGATGGCTCTTTCAAAAATTTTCCGCCTCGCCTTGTCGTCGTCGCCGCACGCCTTGACTTGCGCGAGCCAAATTTGCGTCAAGAAAGGAGGCGTCGGAAGCAATGTCGTTATTACGAGCGCGCTTCTGCTACTATCAGTGGTACCATCCTGCGTCGCGTCGTCGTTTCTAGATTCTTCGCGCGCACGGGAGAAACACAGTTCTCGAGCGAGTCCAAGCGCGAGTTTCAGCTTCAACTTTGACTCGAACGTCTCCGCTTTGAACATAGAACTCACTGCCAATTGCGATGACGGCACGTCATGAAACAGAGCGTTTACGATTTCTTTATATCCATCCGTCACTGTTATTGCAAGTTCTCCGGATTCCGACAAATACGGGATAACGTCGCGTAACAAATCCGAACACGTCTTCTCCAAGGCAAAATTAGAAAGGTTGCGTAAATCTCGAAAAATGTCAATCCTTGTTTGCTCCGCCGAAGATGACGCACAAAAAAGGCGCAGAAGAATCGCACACACGCGCATATCGGATTTGAATTCCAGCACTTCGCGATGATATGTCTTGAGACTATCCTCGAGTTGCGTGGAACTACTTTCTTCCATGAGAACTTTAATAGCCTCTTGCGCGAGCGAGCGCAAGTTCTCTGCGCTCGCATTTGCGGGAACACTTTCATCAAAACTACCGCCTTTGGAAGACATGACATGCGCACGCGCTAAAGCGAGTATGTATCGCGCAATGTTTGTATTTTTGGGTGAATCGTATCGCAAAAGGTAAAGCGCGCTTTCTTTTACGAGTCGACATAAGCCGCGAACAGTTTCACGAGTATCTCCATCCTGAATGCGCGAAGCGTTTTGAATCGTCGTCTCGACGATTTTCTGAGCCGGGTCGACGAATTTCTTCTTCTTCTTCTTCTTCTTATCTCCTTGTTTCATCTTCGTACATCGAGTCAAATAGGCACATTCAGTGTAAAGGTGTAAATTATTGCGGTACTCTGGTCCGCTCAGCAATGATTTTACCCACGCGAGCGCAACCTCTGGTCCGTTCAATTCTCGTTCGAGTTTCACCGCGGCGTACGCGAAAGGTGCCATACAGGCTAATGACGAAGACGTGGCCAAAACGCGCACACTTCGGAGTACCTCTTCTCGTGGAACGAATGGAAATAGGCCATCTTCTCGTCTTTGATCGTCTTCAGAAGCGTTTTCGTTTCGAAAGAGACGAGCGATTGCGGCGTCTGGATTACCAATCAACGCGCCAAAGAGAGAGTGCAATCCGAAGAGAGCGAAACACTGCTCGATAAACTGCGTGTTTATGTCGGCAAGATTGCTATCGCAAAACATATTACACAAGCCCGCAGTAATCGATCCGAAATCTTCCTCATCATCGTTGTCGTCGTTATTAACGTCTTTTCGATAGCTTCGCATTTTTGCACTTTCCGCTCGAGACCATTCGCGAAGCGTGTTTTCGTCCACGGCTGCGTTCACGGCAGAATCAAACTCGGCTGCAAACTCAGCCGCTAAAGCGTCCTCGTCGATATCATCGTCGGAGGAGTCGTCGCCATCAGATTCTTTATTTCCAAGATCTACTTCTACTTCTTTTTTTACGCTCGGTTCTCGCGCTTTCACTTTCGAAGATTCTGGTGGCGAGGATTTTCCTTCTTCCTCTTCTTCTTCTTCTTCCTGAACACGTGTTTTCTCCCAAGAATCGTCGTTCGCGGTGGACCCATTTTTTTCATCCATCCACCAACTCTTAATCTCCCCGTCGTCGTTAACGCTATCCAATAAACGAGGTTTCTTGCTTTTCCAAAACTTCTCAAACTCGCGAAGAAGTCTCGAGTTATCTCCAATGTGCTTTTGCGGCATTCCAAACCCGCGAAATTCAAGATGCGCTTGAACTCTTCGGAACGCTTTCCTCGCCCTTCCCGATTTCGCTTCAAATTGTACGAGTTCCAAGAACATGTTCCCGATATCCCTGCTCAAAATTTGGCGACGGCAACTGCTCGATGTATTTCGCTGAGAGCTCAGTTTCCGGAATTCTTTTGTCAACGTTCGTAACGCGTCTTCGTACGCTTGCACGACATCTTCGCAATTGAACTCTGCGAACGACGTCGCGTGTTTCACAAACTCGACGTAGTCGTACCACAAAACGACCGACGTCGGTAACTTTCTCAGCGTTAAAACCCACCTCTCTTTCGTTTGGTCTTTCGATTCGCACTCTTGCGAACACTTCAACAGGCACGCGTGCAATCTCGCGTCGTTCGGATTCCACTCTAAAGCCCGCTCGCAAATGGCAATCGTTTTCTCCTTGATGCGTTCGCGTTCGGAACGTTTTTTACTCCTCGCCAAAAAGTTATCCTGGTGATTGATAAACGCAATCCATCTCTTCACGTTTCGCGGTTCTCTTCGGGTCAACGCGTTGTGTATTTTGGTCAACTCGCGAAGCTGTTCGCTTTCGTTGGTGGTGCTTTTGAGAAGAACGTCTACGGACTCTAGCAAAGCTTTATCGTTGAGCTTATAGATGTCCTCGATCGTGCCTTTCGTTGCGCCAAACACCGTCTGCGTGAGCTTTTGTATCATCCTCTTTTTATCCTCATCATCGGTATTTCTATTCCCGTGCGAGATGTTGTAGTTAGTATTGACGTCGACGTAGTCATCGCGAAGCAATGGGATGAATATTTCCTCTTCTCCTCCCCCTCCTTCTTCTCCGTCTTTGCCGTTTTCCTTCTCCAACTTTTCCAGCGTCGTCGTCGTCGTCGTCGTCGTCGCTTTTGGTCCAAGCGCTTCACCTCCATTCCAATCCTCTTCCCGCTTAAACTTCACCTTTTCATTCGCCGCTGGCTTTCCAAACGCCAAATTCCCGCTATCCGGTCGCGTATCGGAGAAGAACGTCATCGCTCCTCCTTCAACGCCAAATGTTTTCCGGTCGTCCTCGCCAAAATTCCTCACGTACGATCGATCGTCGAACGCTCTCTCGTCTTTCGCCATATCTCGACCGTACTTCTCCTCCATCTCGGCTATTTTCTCCGCATCCGATTTGAGTTTCTTTCTCTTTTCTTTCTTCTTCTTTGACTTCTTCTTCTCTCTTTTCCTCTTTTTCTTCAACTGTTCTTCTTCTCCTTTTGACTCCTCCTCGAACTCACGGTCCTCGTCCTCGTCCGAAGAAGAAGAAGAAGACGAATCCTCCTCCGTCCCGGAAACAACCACGCGCGGTGATTCTGAATCGTCGTCCAAACGTTCTTTGTCTTCTTCTTCTTCCTTCTTCTTCTTCTTGAACGAGGAAAACTTCTTCATCTCACTCGGTAACGTATGAACGAAATCGACGGCGAGTTACGCTTTACTATCAGACGACGAGCATTTGAACGAGCGCTGTGCAAAACGCCGCAGCGATGAAGCACAGACTCCCTCGCCACGCGTGCGCGCACAGCTTTTCAGAAGAAGACGTCGTCGCTCTTTTCGTCTCGCTCGTCTTCTCGCGCTTTCTCTCTCTCTCTCTCTCTCCTCTCTCTTTTTCTCCCGGTGTGTATTTAGGGTGTTGTTATGTAACCCTAAACTCCCGTGTGGTGGTCGAAAAGTCGAATCCGCGGCAAATCATCATCAACGCGCTTTGGCAAATATCTCGGGGTTGCAGAGAGAGAAATGAGACCGATCGTGACGAAGAACAGCAGTTCTTCGACCGCTAAGAACACGAGCAGCAAAAATGTGTTGGGAAAACCAAACGCGCCGCCAGATGATGTCCTCTCATCGGGAGGAGGAAAGTCCGCCATCGCGGAGAAGTATAAAACGAATGCCACCACCACGGGGAGAAAATCAGTCTCGTTCGCGGAAACCGACGTGCTCTTAGGAGGAGGAGGAGCACACGAAACAGGGAGGGGATGGATATTCTCGAACAACGTGAGAACGGTGTACGCGATATCGTTGGCGTGCGCGGCTTTGTTCGCCATGCCGTTCGCATACATCGCCGGGTTCAACTCTGCCACCACCTCTTTGTTGTACAAATTCGGCATCTCTCCAGTACCGAGCGTTTCCGTGATTGGCGAATATTACCACGACGCGTTGTCGGGAATGTTCCCGGATGGGATCCCGCAATGGCCGTTGGATGTTAACTTAATGATCATAACCAGACACCAAAACAAAGACGATTACAGAGGTTTTCACGCGATTAAAGCGGTATTTCCGAGAGCCGAGCAGACGTGGGGGGTGGACCCGTTGACGTGGCCGAAATATATCGACGAGGCGGAGCACGCGGTGTCGAACATAAGGAGTATTAACGCGAGGAATTTTGCGGACTCGAATAAGTTAGCCATGAGTAAAGACCGATATTGGGACGAGAGAAGATCGCCAGAGAGTTTAGTTGGAGTGCCGTGGATTGACGCGATTGATTTAAGAGAGGAGGAAACCGGCGCTTTGACTCAGGAAAGGGTCGGATTGTCGCACCACATCGGGTGTTTGTTCGCACACATGAAGGCGTGGCAGAACATGAAAGATTTAGGAATGGACAAAGCGTGGATCATGGAATCCGACGGGTTGATGAAGATGCAAGAGTACTCGAATATCCCGCTCTGGGCGATGACCAGCGTCGCGCAAAACTTACCCGAAGACGCTGATTTCGTTTTGTTGCACAAAGGCATGGACAAATTCTGTGGTGTAGATGGGAGTTTGTGCGCCATGCACTCGACGTTCGAGGCGAAGAACTTGTTTGACCCCTCCGATCGCGAGATGTTAGCCTTCCGCCACTGGCCTATCGAAGGTTCCGAAGCTGGTTTGCAAACATACATCGTCAGCGAACGCTTCGTCGATAAAATGCAAGAATTCTTAGCGGCGCATGGAAGTGACATGATCGACGCGTATTTATACGGCAACTTGTGCCAAAACGAATATAAATCCCCGGAGGAAAGAGACAAGTTATGGGCGATGAATTACATGAGCCAACACGCGCAGAAAGCGCCGCACAGCTCCGCCGACGAAAGAGGTTTAAAAATCCTCAATTGTTACATAGTTACGCCGGCGTAATAGTTTCTTTCTTTCCCTTTTGAGAGAGAGAAAGAAAGAAAGAGAACGCGCGAGTCACAGAGAAAGAGAGAGCTCGCGCATCCTGTATTTATATAACATCCATCGATTTTACCGAGAATATCATCGTCAACCGCCGAACGTACGCGAGCGCTTTCGCCAAAGCTCTCCTTTTTTTTTCTTCCCCTTTCTTGTCCTCTTCGTCATCGAAAACACCACACAAAATTTGGTTTCTTGCCCCCACAATAAAACACCAAACATGGGTGACAAGGTACGAATCTCTCTCTCTCTCTCTCTCTCTCTTTCTGATGATGATGATGATGATGACGCGCGAAACGACGACGAGCGAAGTCTTCTCTTCCCGCTTTGTTTCTCTGTCTCTCTGTCTCTCTCTTTCTCTAAAGAACCGCTGCTGCTTTTGAGATGTTTTTACTTCTTTCTCCGTTGTGGAGATAAAGAAGGATGACGAGAAATCTCTCATCCTTTTGGGCGCTCATCAGGGGCACGCATACATCTCAACCGAACGCTCGCTGACGACGACGACACTCTTTCTCCTTTTTCTTTCTTTCTCTTTTCTTTTTACGACGATCAACGACAGGAGGATAAATCGCAAGAGTTGCGCGAAAAGCTCGTCAACTCTGACTCTGGTTCCAACTTATCGTCTTCAAGTGCTGGCGCAGGCATGGAAGATTGGGGCCGCAAATCGGTCGTCACGTTAGCGTTGACGGTTTTGACGTCATCGCAAGGTTTGTTAATCGCGGCGTCGAAGGCGAACGGGGTGAAGTACGATTACGCGGTGACGAGTGCGAATTGCACGGTAGAAACGACGAAGATGTTGATGTCTTTGTTGGCTTTGGTGAAGATTTGGAGAACGGTTGGCGTGAACGAGGACAACCGAATCAGCACGAGTTGGTCCGAGTTGTGGGTGTATCCGATTCCGGCGGCGTTGTATTTAGTGAAGAATCTGTTGCAGTATTACGTGTTTTTGTACGTGGACGCTCCGTCGTATCAGATTTTGAAGAACTTGAACATCATATCGACTGGGATTTTGTATAGAATCTTCTTGAAGAAGATCTTGAGCGGCGTGCAGTGGTCGGCGTTGATTTTGTTGGCTTTGGGGTGCACGATCGCGCAGTTGACGAGTGGTAGCGATCAGGTGTTGTCAACGCCGTTTATGGGTTTGATGATGGCGATTGTGATGGCTATTTTGTCCGGAGCGGCGGGGGTGTATACGGAGTTGATCATGAAGAAGCAACCGAAGAGAAACGTAAACGCGCAGAACGTGTATTTGTACTTGTTTGGGGTCATCTTTAACATGGTGGCGATCTTTTTGTACGATTACGACGCGGTGTTTGGACGGGGGTATTTTTACGGATACAATGCGATCGTGTGTACGATGATTTTAAATCATTCGTTGAGCGGTATCGCGGTGTCGTTGGTGATGAAGTACGCGGATAATATCGTCAAGGTGTATTCAACCTCGGTGGCGATGATTTTGACAACGCTAGTGTCTATTCCGCTATTTGGGTTTCAGTTGACGTTGCCGTTTGTGTTGGGGACGAGCGTGGTGTCGGTGGCGGTGTATTTGCACTACCAATCGAAAGATACGCCGCAACCGCCAGGGGCTTTGACAAAGTAAAGTAAAAATTCTTTTTCTTCTCTATATTACTCTTATACTCTCCGTTGGTTAAGTATCAAAACGAGAACGAACGAGATTGTTATTACTACTATATATATAAATCTAAATTACATTATAATCATCAAGGCGTTGATCATGTCTTCTTCTTCGTCGTCGTCGCCTTCTTCTTCTTCGTACCCTTCTTTGACCTTTTCTTTTTATTCTTTTTCGATCGAAACGCCTTCTGAATCACCCTCGCCGCTCGCGCGCGATTCAATCCATCCGCAACGGCATCATTCCGTGCCTTCTCCTCTCCTTCCTCGCGATCGTTTTCCAATTTCACCTCCTCTAACTCTCTCTCCACTTCTTTCAGTGCTTTTTCAATCGCCTCTTCCGCTTTGTTTTTTGCTCTTCTTTCCTTTCTCGCTTCGCCAACCTCTCGATCGTAGGACGATATCGCCTGTTCCAACTCTTTCGCCGCTTTCTTCCGCGCCAGACGAGCGCGTCTCTCTTCTTTCTCCGCGCATTCTTTTTCCCTCAACTTCTCCTCCTCCGTCGACGACGATTCTCCTCCGCGCATTTCTCGAATAATACTCATCAACCGTTGCGTTTCCGCGACGAAGTTTGCCTCTCGCTTCCTCTCTTCTTCCTCCCGAAGTGTCTTCAGTTGACCTTTCTTCTTTTTCCCGAGAGCGACGGTGTGCTCGAACAACTGGCGCGCGGACAGGAGACGATTGGAGGCGCGAACAAACTCGCCCTCCTCTTCTTCTTTTTCTTCTTCTTCTTCGTCGCTTATTTCGTCGGTGGAATCCGACATCGCGTCGCCATCATGAGTGATGGTTTCCGTGTTTTGAAGACACATGTGTCTTTTTATGAAGTTAAAATTGTCCGGATGGGGCTGAAGTCTCGTATTTTAACAATTTCTATTTTTAGTAATACGTCGTCCGCGTGCGATGATGCGGTCGCCAATTGGTATCGTCCCGCCTTTTTTCCCCGTATTCCCACAACCACCAATCGACCGTCACCGCGGTGCACTTATCGTTGACACTCGCGGAGTATTTTTCGTTGAGTTTATCTCGTATGCGCTCGACGGCTTGTATCGTCGCGCATCGGATCTCGACTTCTAACTCGCACCCGATGACTAAATTCAGTTTTTTATCCACTCGTTTGTGTAAGTATTCGGAGTGGTAGTCTAAAATGTTGCTTTCTCTTAAAACGACCGGGACTCGGTAATCTGCAAACGTCGTCAGTTTGTCGATGTCCGTAAATTCGCCGGCGCCCGAATTTTTCAACGCGCCGTACACATCCGCTACAAAAATCTGAGCTCTCTTCAAGAACCAAATTTCGTTCGCAAAGAATTGTCCTTCTCTGCACTCCCCCGTGTGTCTGCTCATATCCGTAAACCCGACTGGAAAGGTTTGCACGACTAAATCTACTAACTTTGCCGCCGATTTCTTCGCCGCCTTGACGAGTTCAATCGCCTCGCCGCCGAAACTCCTCGCCAACCCTTCCCCAATCTCTCGCAACCGTTTCGCGCGCACCTCCTCGAACGGCAACTCGCGAGGCCATTCTAACATCTCTCTCAACTTCTCCCCGGTCATTTTACCTAAATTCTCCGCGCTTAAAATCTCAATCCCGTCTCGCTCGACGGATTTTTTCAACCCTCCAGCGACGTGTTCGTATTCTAATCCAATCGGGTGCTCCTCCGTCACCGCATCGTGGTCCGGCCAAAAGCAGAAATTAATAGCATCCAACACCAACAAATACTGAATCGTATCTTTCTCCTCTTTCCCTATAAAATGCACAGAACTGTCGAACCGATTAAACCCGGTTTTCGAGGTCATTCCAGCGAACTGATGCCCGGGAACGGTGTGCACTAATTTCGCGATGGCGTCGTCGTTTATTTTCACGTGGTTGGATTTTTCCAGGACGATCATTTTCGTGCTCGATCGAACTCGGTCGCATAAGTTCGTCAATGCGTTCGCTTCCTCTTCTTCCGTCTTTGTCTTTGTTGGTGTTGTCATCTGTGTGTTTTTACTAATAGGGGAATTTTGTTATTCGTTGGTAGTTGAAGAAGACAAAAATCTGTCTAAAAACGCTTCGATTTCATTTCTAAAAAAAAAAAATACGAGCGAAAAAAAAGTTTGACTATTTTTAGCGCAATAAACGGTGTCGTGTTCTTCTTCCCGCACTCCAACACCTCGAACGGCAAGAACAAGAACCCGCGTCGTAAACTAAGAAGGGCTACTCCTCGTATTACTACCGACAGAAGTTGAAGAAGAAGAGGAAGGATGACGACGACGGCGCAAAAAAACGCGAAAGCAGGAGGCGCGACGGGGAAAAACAGATCTAGTATGGTGGTGGTGCACTTGCGCGCGAGACCACCAAGGTGTAAAAAAGACGAGAGAGGCGAAGGGTGCGTTTTGGTGACGAGCGAAGGCCCGCGAGGGTCGGTTTTGGTGAAATGTCGCGATCGGAGGATGCCGTCGTCGGGAGGAGGAGGACGAGGACGACAACAAGAACAACAACAACAACAACAACAACAACAACAACAACACGCGTCGTTTCAATTCACGGGGAACGTTTTACGGGAAGCTACAAACGACGAAGTTTTTGAGGCGGTGGCGAAAGAGGCGGTGGAAGCTGCCACGGATGGGTTCAACGCGACGATATTGGCATACGGGCAAACTGGGAGTGGTAAGACGTATACCATGGGAAGCGGAGATGGGAGTTACGAGAATCGAGGGATCATACCGCGAGCGTTGACGATGGTATTTGAGAAATTGGCGGTGGGCCGAAGCGTCGTCGGCCGCGCGAAGGATAAGGTGTCGGTGAGTTTCGTTGAAATATATAACGAGAATCTCATTGATTTGTTGAGTTCGCACGAGGATCCGAAGAACGCGCCGGCGTGCGTGATTTCCGACGCCGGTCCCGATTCTGGCGTTTTCATCCGAGGCTTAACGACGAAAGAGGTATCTTCAGAAGACGAGGCATTGGCGTTGTGGTTTGAAGGCGACGCGCAAAGAGCGATTGGATCGCACGCTATGAACGACCGGTCGTCGAGGTCACACGCGGTGTTTACCTTAAATATCGAAACCGCGAGTTTTAAGAGCACCGAAACGTCTTCTTTGTCTTCGGCGACTTTGCATCGATCGAAGATACATCTGGTCGATCTTGCAGGTTCTGAAAGGTTGAGGAAAACGAAATCAACCGGTACTGTGATGCGTGAAGCTACGTTCATAAATAAGTCTCTCTCGGTACTCGAGAGAGTGATTATTTCGTTGGGCGAACGCAACCAATCGAATCGCGTGGACCACGTGCCGTATCGTAGCTCGAAACTGACCCATTTGCTTCGCGACGCGCTCGGTGGGAATTGTAAAACAGTCATGATTGCGCACGTTTCCAGCGATTATCAACACGCGGAAGAAACGTTAACGACGTGTCAACTCGCAAAACGGATGATGCGCGTGGAAAATAACGCGAAATTAAACGAGTGCGTGGAAACGCCGAGTGAAAAACTGACGCGCTTGGAGCGAGAGATTAAAAAGTTGCGAGCGGAACTGAAGTTGTTAAAGAGTAACGCCGCGGCGAGTAAGAAGAACGGTAGCGTTGATAACGATGAGAAACATCAGCGACGAGAAGAAGAAGAAGAAGAAGAAGAAGACGAAACGAATACTGCGCAACCATCGGTGGTGCAAGAAGAAGAAGAAGAAGAAGAAGAAGAAGTATGCTGCGCGACCGACGCGGTGAGTGAAGACGACGCTTCAATCTCATCGCTCGGATCGTACGAATCAGCGCGTTTAAACGATGAAGCGCGCGCGTATGATGAATTCAAACAAACAAACGGTCGCGAGAAAGTGAGAGAGTTATCAAACGGAAAGGCAGCTTCACGAGCGTGTAAACACCGCGTGAGAGCGCTTTCGGAACGAGTCAACGATATCAAACGCGAGATGGACGCCACTGAGAAAGAGTACGAACGGAGACGAAAAGAACGCTCAGAAGCGGGAACAAAAACCGGGACGTCGTCGTCTTACGGTAGCACACGAAGAGAAACAGGATCTCAAGAACGCGAAGAAAATGAAAATCCAGATGTCGTCGCGAATCTGGTTGTCGACGAAGTCTTAGCGGCTCTCAGGCACGACATCGAAACTCAAACAACTGGCGCAGAGAACGTAGCGGACGAAGAAGAAAAAGAGGAAGAAAGCGAAGAAACGTCGAATGAAAAACAAGACCGCGACGACGAAAAAGGAGAAGAAGAAGAAGAAGAAGAAGAAGAAGAAGAAGAAGAAGAAACCCTCCATTCGCTCCTCCGCCCGCTCAAAGCGTCCTACCGCCTCGCGTTCGACCAACTCCTCTCTGCGAAGGACAGCCTCAACGCGGCTGAACTCGTCGTCGGCGATTTGAGCGCGAAACTACACGACGCTTTCGTCTCCTTCTGGGCGGAGAAGAAAACCACCGCGAATAGTAGTAGTAGTAGTACTGCTCCTCCTCCTCCTACTCCTTCGCGACAAAACGCGTCAAGGTCGTCGTCGCCGCTTTCGTCTCCTTCTGGGCGGGACAAGGAACCGTCTTCTTCTGCTCCTCCTCTGCATCCTCCTTCTGCTTCTTCTTCGCAAAAAGGGCTTTTCTACGCGCAGTTGACCGAACAGTGGTCCTCCTCCTCCTCTGCATCCTCCTCCTCGAACCAACCGACTGTTTCAAATAGTACTCGAATTCGACTTAGTATTTAGGGTATACATATTTCCCTCTCTCTTTTCTCTTTTGGGATCGCTTTAACACTCCTTCATACTTA
>ENA-OWPI01001050-OWPI01001050.1-marine-metagenome-genome-assembly--contig:-NODE-1050-length-32933-cov-4.791058_pt1 | contig 32933 bp, 32 predicted proteins | sample MGYA00238138_ERZ651775 | MGnify/ENA primary metagenome ERZ651775 (study PRJEB26906, sample SAMN06265043) | marine metagenome | isolation source: Helgoland LTER site | place: Germany:Helgoland, sampling...
GAAACGAAAAACGGCGCGGGGGGTACCCGTGCCGTTTTTTGCGTTTCTTGGGGTAAAGTTGGTGGATCAGGACCGCACCAGCTTTTCGTAGTCTTCCGAAATCTCACGGGTCAGCGCGCCGACCTCGAAGGTGTAATCGGCGATCTGGCCAACGGGCGTGACTTCGGCGGCGGTACCGGTCAGCCAGCACTGCTCGAAGCCTTCCAGTTCTTCGGGCATGATGCGGCGCTCGTGGACGGTCAGGCCCTTTTCCTTGAGCATCCCGATCACGGTCTGACGTGTCAGGCCATTCAGGAAGCAATCGGCCAAAGGCGTGTGGACTTCGCCGTCTTTGACGAAAAAGATATTCGCGCCGGTCGCTTCGGCGACATAGCCGCGGTAGTCCATGAACAAGGCGTCAGAGCAGCCTTTGGCCTCTGCCGCGTGCTTGGACAGGGTTGCGATCATGTAAAGACCGGCGGCCTTGGCTTGGGATGGTGCACATTCGGGTGACGGGCGTTTCCATTTGGCGATATCGAGCTTGGCCCCTTTGGTTTTTGCGTCGCCGTAATAGGCACCCCATTCCCAAACGGCAATTGCCAGATGGACAGGGTTGCGTGCCGCCGCGACACCCATGTCGGTCCCGGATCCGCGCCATGCAAGGGGGCGCACATAGGCATTTTCCAAACCGTTAGCGTCAAGAGCCGCGCGCTTTGCGGCTTCGATTTCGGCAACAGAGTAAGGGATTTCAAAGTCGAGTTGATTGGCAGAGGCGTGCAACCGTTCAGAGTGCTTTTCGCTTAGAAAGATTTTGCCATTATAACAGCGTTCACCTTCAAACACGGAAGACGCGTAATGCATGGCATGTGTCAGGATATGCACGTTCGCATCGCGCCATTCGACAAGCTTGCCGTCCATCCATATTTTTCCATCGCGGTCATCATATGCAGCAGCCATTGCAGCCTCCTGGTTAATTTTGCATTTATTACGCAATAAGGTCCGTTTCGGACATAAAGTTACGTCATTTGTAAGAATCGATACCGAGTACATCTTGGAATGTCAACAAAGCTGACGTATTGTTGGCTCAACATTTAAAGAGAGGCGCATGCGATGTCGCAAGGCGGACAATCACAAAGCGGCCAGAGTCTGCTGTTTTTAACAGACGAACAGGTCCGGAAAGGCATCGAGGCGATGTTCTTTGCCTACCGCGGGTTTACTGCCGATCCTGACCGCATTTTGGCGACGAAGGCTTACGGCCGCGCGCATCACCGTGCGGTGCATTTCATTCATCGCAGTCCAGGGACGACGGTGAATAATCTGCTGGCAATTCTGGGTGTTACAAAACAATCGCTTAATCGTGTGTTGCGCAGTTTGATCGCGGACGGTTTAGTGTCGAGCACGGTTGGTAAGGCGGATAAGCGTGAACGTCATTTGCATTTGACGGACGCGGGCGCTGCGCTTGAGCGGGAGTTGTCGGATGCGCAGCGGGACCGCATGCGGTCGGCGTATCGGGCGGCGGGCCCTGAGGCGGTTGCGGGGTTCCGCGAAGTGCTTGAGGCGATGATGGATGAAGAAATGCGCCACCACTATAGGGCGATGAAGGATAGACCAGAATGATGGCTGACGACGCACATTTGCTGATTGTTGACGACGACGAGCGTATTCGGGGCCTGTTGCAGAAGTTTCTGGTGCGCTCTGGCTTTCTGGTGACGACGGCACGTGATGCGGCCCATGCGCGGCGTATTTTGTCGGGGTTGGAGTTCGATCTGATCGTGCTTGACGTGATGATGCCCGGAGAAGATGGGGTCACGCTGTGCCGTGATTTGCGCCAAAAGATAACGACCCCAATTATGTTGCTGACGGCCAAGGCCGAGACCGGTGATCGGATTTCTGGGCTGGAAGCGGGCGCAGATGATTATCTGGCAAAGCCGTTTGAGCCGAAGGAATTGCTGCTGCGGATTAACGCGATTTTGCGCCGTGTGCCGATGGCCGAACCTGCGGTGGTTGCACCAAAGGTGTTGAACCTTGGCCCTGTGCGGTATGATATCGAGCGCGGCGAGATGTGGGAGGGCGATGTTCAGGTGCGCCTGACATCGACTGAAGGTCAGTTGATGAAGATATTCTCCGCCGCCCCTGCGACCCCGATTAGCCGTGGCAAATTGGTAGAGGAATTGAGCCGTTCTGGCAGTCAGACCCAAGAGCGGGCCGTTGATGTGCAGATTACGCGGTTGCGCCGCAAGATTGAGGCCGATCCAAAACAGCCGCGCTATTTGCAGACCGTGCGCGGCGAGGGTTATATGCTGGTCGCGGACTGACTAAAAGGTTACGCGCGGGTCGATTGGCTTTGATCTGTCGCGGAACATACTCCAATGTTGGAATATAACACTGGAGAGAAAATCATGAAAAATTCCAAGGCGATATTTGCCGTAGTTGCGGTTGCGTTGACAAGTGCTGGGCCTTCAGCTGCCCAATCCCTAGAGTATTGGGGCGAAGCTGGTGGTTGGGATGTTTTGGTTGATCCTTCCCTTGGCGACGGGTGCTTGATTCAAGCGGCTTATCAAGACGGCTCAATCGTCCGTATCGGTTTTGATCTGAATGTCGCTGAGGGATATCTCACTGCGTTTAACGAAGCGTGGGGCGATATCGAAGAGGGTGCCTCTTATGATGTGACTTTCGCCTTGGATGGTGAAATTTATGAGGGCACTGCGACAGGAATGTATCTTGAAGGTGTTCCGGGTGCTGACATCTATTTCGACAGCGAAGATTTCCTGTGGGATATTGCTGCCCGTCAGACGATGGAACTCTCAAACGCCAATGGTGTTGTGATGACGATTGATCTTGGTGGCACGATGGTTGGCCTTGAGGCCGCTCTCGAATGTCAGGACGAAAACAGCTAAAATCTACGACGGGGTGGTGGCGGTTTTCAGATCGATGATAGATACTTTGTGTCAGTCATCGAGGAAATAACAAATGGCCACCGCTCTTATTACACACGACGCCTGTTTTGATCATGTGACGTCTCCGGGCCATCCTGAACAGGTCGCGCGCTTGGATGCGGTTTTGGGGGCGCTTAAGGACATGGACTTGCGCCGTGTGAAGGCGCCGATGGGCGCTGAAGATGATATTCTGCGTGCCCACCCAACGGCGCATATCCAAACTATTCGCAACGCTGCCCCCGAGAGCGGCTGGCGGTCCCTCGATGCTGATACGCATATGTCTGTTGGCACGTTAGAGGCTGCGTTTCGCTGTGTAGGTGGTGTTGTAAGGGCGGTTGATCTGGTGATGGAGGGTGAAGTGCAAAACGCTTTTGTCGCGATGCGCCCACCTGGTCACCATGCAGAGCGCGAGACCGCGATGGGGTTTTGTTTCTTTGGCAATGTCGCGATTGCGGCGAAACATGCGCTGGACCACCACGGGTTAAAGCGCGTGGCGATTGTGGATTTCGACGTGCACCACGGCAATGGCACGCAGGATCTGGTCGAGGACGATCCGCGCATTTTGTTTTGCTCGACACATCAAAGCCCGCTGTATCCCGGAACAGGTGCCGCGCATGAGACTGGTGTTGGCAATGTTCTGAACTGTCCGCTGCCAGATGGCGCTGGCTCAAAGGCGTTTCGGGAGGTCATGGAGCGTGTTGTGCTGCCGCGTGTTGATGCGTTTTCTCCTGAACTTCTGATCATCTCGGCAGGATTTGATGCACATCGCGATGATCCACTGGCGGGGATGAATTTGGTTGAAGATGACTTTACGTGGATCACTGAAAAGTTGTGCGATCTTGCGGATCGTCATTGCAAAGGTCGCGTGGTATCTAGCCTAGAAGGCGGCTATGATTTGGCCGCATTGGGGGCGAGCGCCGCCGCACATGTGAACGTTTTGAAGGAGAGATCGACATGTCAGAAGCAGTTGACGCCCTAAGCTTTGAACAGGCGATTGCCGAGTTGGAAAAAGTCGTGGGCCAGTTGGAGCGCGGCGATGTCGCGCTTGATGAAAGTATCGCGCTGTATGAGCGTGGAGCTGCCTTGCGCAAGCGGTGTCAGGACAAGTTGAAGGAAGCCGAAGAGAAGGTTGCCAAGCTGACCCTGGATGGTGACGGCAATGCTACTGGGACTGCGCCTCTGGATGCCTGATCTGCCCCACTTTAACGTCGAGCGGATAGTTGATTTGACTCGAAAGCCATTTGTAGAGGCTTTGGCAAATGCGGCGGAGTCTGCGCAGTGGAACATCGAATTTCACCTCTCGACCCTGAGAGGGTCGATCCCCGATGCGATGAAATATGCGACAGCGGGCGGTAAGGGGCTTCGTGCCTTTTTGGCGATGGAGTCTGCGCGGTTACATGGGTTTGATAGCGTTCGTTCGGGTGCCGCCGCTGGTGCGATTGAGGCATTGCATGCCTATTCGCTGGTGCATGACGATCTGCCCTGTATGGACGATGACGATCTACGTCGTGGTCAGCCAACTGTTCATAGAAAGTGGGACGAGGCGACCGCCGTGCTTGCTGGTGATGCATTGCAAGCTTTGGCGTTTCAGCTGATCGCGCAAGTGGGTTGCCCCGTCGAGGCACGGTTGAATTTGTCGGCGACGCTCGCGATCGCTGCGGGTGCGCATGGCATGGTCGGTGGGCAGGCGATGGATATTGCCGCCGAGACTGCGGATGCGCCGTTAACTCTTGATGAAATCACAAAGCTGCAAGCTGGCAAAACTGGCGCATTAATCCGTTGGTCCGCGATGGTTGGGCCGCGTATGGCCGGCCTGCATAACGACCCGCTGGATGTTTACGGCGAGTGTCTTGGGCTTGCGTTTCAGATTGCCGATGACGTGCTTGATGTTGAGGGCGATGCGGCTGAGGTGGGCAAGGCTGTTGGTAAGGATGCCGATGCTGGAAAGGCCACGTTTGTCACGCTTTTGGGTCTTCAGGGTGCCAAGGATCGCGCGGCTGAATTGGTCGCAGAGGCATGTGACCGCTTATCGTGTTATGGTGATGAGGCCGAGACATTGAAAGAGGCGGCGCGCTTTGTTATCGCCCGTCGAAAGTAAGAGGCCGATATGACCAATCCAGTGACCCCGATTTTGGACCGCATTCAATCCCCTGCGGATATGAAAACGCTGAGTGACCGCGATTTGCGCAAGCTGGCGGATGAGGTTCGGGCCGAGACGATTTCGGCGGTGTCTGTCACGGGCGGCCATTTGGGCGCTGGGCTTGGGGTCGTTGAGCTGACTGTGGCACTGCATGCCGTGTTTGATACACCAAAGGACAAAATCATTTGGGACGTGTCGCACCAGTGTTATCCGCATAAGATTTTGACGGGACGCAGGGATCGTATCCGCACGCTGCGGATGAAAGATGGGTTGTCTGGATTCACGAAGCGTTCCGAGAGCCCCTATGATCCGTTTGGCGCGGCGCATTCGAGTACGTCGATTTCGGCGGCTTTGGGCTTTGCCGTTGCCCGTGATCTGGGTGGCGACAGCGGCGATGCGATTGCTGTGATCGGTGACGGGTCGATGTCGGCTGGCATGGCTTACGAGGCGATGAATAATGCGGGCCATTTGGGCAAGCGGTTGATTGTGATTTTGAACGATAACGAGATGTCGATTGCGCCGCCAGTTGGGGCGATGTCATCTTATTTGAGCCGTCTTTACGCAGGTGAGCCGTTTCAGGAATTGAAGGCAGCGGCCAAGGGTGCCGTTTCCCTTTTGCCAGAGCCGTTCCGTGAGGGCGCGCGTCGTGCCAAGGACATGGTCAAGCATATGACTGTTGGTGGCACGCTGTTTGAAGAGCTGGGTTTTTCCTATCTGGGGCCAATTGACGGTCACGATATGGAGCAGTTGTTGCAGGTTCTGCGCACTGTCAAAGACCGCGCAACCGGCCCGATTATGATCCATGCGATCACGAAAAAAGGTAAAGGTTATGGCCCTGCCGAAAAGGCGCGTGATCGTGGTCATGCGACGGGCAAGTTTAATGTGGTAACGGGCGAGCAGAAATCTGCGCCGTCTAACGCGCCGTCTTATACAAGTGTTTTTGCCGATACTTTGCTGAAATACGCAGCATTAGACCCTAAAATATGCGCTGTGACTGCCGCGATGCCTGATGGTACGGGGCTGAATAAATTTATGGAGCGCTATGCGAGCCGTTGCTTTGATGTGGGCATTGCAGAGCAGCATGCGGTGACGTTTTCGGCAGGTCTCGCTGCTGGCGGGATGAAGCCATTTTGCGCGCTTTATTCGACGTTCTTGCAACGGGGTTACGATCAAGTTGTCCACGATGTCGCGATCCAGCGTTTGCCCGTCCGCTTTGCGATTGATCGTGCAGGCCTTGTGGGTGCTGATGGTGCGACCCATGCGGGCGCGTTTGATATCGCGTTCATGGCGAACCTGCCTGGGATGGTGGTGATGGCCGCCGCTGATGAGGCCGAATTAGTGCGGATGGTTGCCACCGCTGCGGCCTATGATGATGGCCCGATTGCGTTTCGCTTCCCGCGTGGCGAAGGTGTGGGTGTTGAGATGCCCGCCGAACCTGAATTGCTGGAAATCGGCAAAGGGCGCATGATCCGTGAGGGTAAACGCGTTGCGATCCTGTCTTTTGGGACGCGTTTGCAAGAGGTTGAGGCTGCGGCCGAGGCGCTCTCTGCGAAGGGGATCACGCCAACGATTGCCGATGCGCGTTTTGCGAAACCGCTTGATCGCGAGATGATCCTAAAACTGGCGGCTGACCACGAGGCGTTGATTTGTATTGAAGAAGGCGCTGTTGGCGGTTTTGGGTCTCATGTGGCGCAATTGCTGGCAGATGAAGGCGTGTTTGATCACGGCCTGAAATTCCGCTCGATGGTGTTGCCCGATACGTTTATCGACCAATCCAGCCCGCGCGATATGTATGACATGGCGGGACTGAACGCCGAAGACATCGAGAAGAAAGTGCTCGAAGTCTTGGGCGTCGCGGTTTTGGGGAAGCGGGCTTAGGATCTACTTTAACGCGTTTAGCCGCTCTTCGATTGCAACCAACTTGGCCATAACTTCGTCGCGGTGGGCGTCAGTTGCTGCGACGTCTTCTTGGTGATGCGCGTCTTGCATGGAGTTCACGATCAGGCCGACGAGAAGGTTCACGACCGCAAATGTCGTGACCAAGATGAACGGCAAGAAGAAAACCCAAGCATAGGGGTAAACGTCCATGACAGGGCGCACGATGCCCATCGACCAACTCTCAAGCGTCATGATCTGGAAAAGCGTATAGCCAGAGCGTCCAAGTGTGCCGAACCACTCAGGGAATGACGCGCCAAAGAGTTTGGTCGTCATCACAGCGCCGATGTAAAACAATAAGCCCATAAGTAGGAATACGGACCCCATGCCGGGAAGGGCCGTGATGAAGCCTTCGACAACGCGGCGAAGGGATGGCGCGACCGAGATCACCCTTAAGACTCGCAAGATGCGCAAGGCTCGCAGCACAGAGAACCCTTGTGCCCCCGGCACAAAAGCGACGCCGACGATAATGAAGTCGAAGATGTTCCACCCGTTACGAACGAACTGGGATCGTTGAGCATAGATTTTCGCGCCGATCTCAAGTGTGAAGATCGCAAGGCAGAGTGTATCCAGTGCGACTATCAACCCGCCCCCTTGCGCCATGATGTGTTCGGAGGTCTCAAGCCCCAAGAGGACCGCGTTCGCGATAATGATCGCGAGCAAACTCCGCCGAACCACTGGTCTATCGAGAAAGGCTGCGGTTTTTTGACGAAATGACATATCGGAGGCCCCAAATTGCTACGGTCATCATATGGTTGCCCAAGGGACCAACGGCAAGGCGGGATGCGGTCTTTAGCCCTCGACTTCTCGCGCAAGTAGAGCTTTCAGCCCTGTTTTGTAATCGGGATAAAGAAGCTCCACGCCGAGTTCGGTCTTGATTTTGTCGTTTCGCACTTTTTTGCTCTCAGCGTAGAAACTGCGCGCCATCGGGGTCATGTCTGCGGTCTCGTAATCAATCGCCTCAGGGATCGGCATGCCGAGCAATTCTGCGGCATAGGCAATGACGTCTTCGGGCGGTGCTGGATCGTTGTCGCAGACGTTATAAATCGACCCTATATTGGGCTTTTTGATTGATGCGGCGAGGATGCGGGCGATGTCGGCGACGTGCGTTCGGCTGAACACTTGCCCTTGTTTTATGATCCGTCGCGCGGTGCCGTTGCGCACCTTGGCGAAAGGGCCGCGACCTGGGCCGTAGATGCCTGCAAGGCGGAAGATATGGAGTGGCAAATCAGGGATGGCTTGCCATGCAGCTTCTGCCTCAACCCGCGCGATGCCGCGTTTGGTGGCAGGGGTGAGCGGTGTTTCTTCGTCGACCCAGTCGCCATTGTGGTCGCCGTAAACGCCTGTTGTTGACAGGTAACCGACCCATTCGAATTGGTCCGCCCGTGCGGCGATTTCAGTCTCTAATTGTGCCAAAATGGGGTCTCCCGCGTCGTCTGGCCCAGCCGAGATGAGGATATGTGTCGCGGCGTTTAGCGCTGGTATCATGTCCGCGCCAGGCCAAATGCGCGGCTCGACCCCCTCGTTCATTAAGCGCACCGCCTTGTCCTCGTCACGTGTCGTGCCGATGATCCGCCAATCCTGTGGGAGGAGAATACGAGACAAGGCGCGGGCAGAATAGCCGTGCCCAAAGGAGAGAAGTGTTTTTGTCATGGCGTTCTAGCGGCCCTTCCAGACAGGATTACGCTTTTCGGCGAAGGCACGTGCTCCTTCTGCCTGATCTTCCGAGGAATAGAGAATGTCGACGCTAGCGAGTTGACGACCTGTGACGCGGTTCATGGCGTCTTGGAATTTGCTGTCCTCGGCGTCGCGCACGATTTCCTTGATCGCGGCATAAACGAGCGGAGGCCCAGAGGCGATAAGGCGTGCCATCTTCCACGCGGCGTCTTGTAGTTTGGTCGCAGGGTAGACGTGGTTAATGAGACCCCAGCCGAGCGCCTCGGTCGTGTCGAACCAACGACCGGTGAGCAGCAATTCCATCGCGATATGGTAGGGAATACGCTTTGGCAGTTTGATGCTGGCGGCATCTGCGACAGTGCCAGATCGGATTTCGGGGAGTGCGAATGTTGCGTGATCAGCGGCGAGGATAATATCGGCAGAAAGCGCGAGCTCTAAACCGCCGCCGCAGGCGATCCCGTTTACAGCGGCAATCACGGGTTTGTTGAGGTCGCGGAGCTCTTGCAGACCGCCAAAACCGCCGACGCCGTAATCACCATCAACGGCATCACCATCATTTGCGGCCTTGAGATCCCAACCAGGGCAGAAGAATTTATCGCCCTCGCCTGTGATAATCGCAACGCGCAATTCGGGATCGTCGCGGAATGCGGCGAAGGTTTCGCCCATGATTTTAGAGGTCGCCAAGTCGATGGCATTTGCCTTGGGGCGGTTAAGCGTGACGTGAAGGATGGCACCTTCGCGTTTGGTCATAATCGGACTAGTCATTTTGCGATCCTGATGAGGGCATCTACGGCAATCGCGGAGGACTGCGTGCAGATCAAAGGGTTGATTTCAACTTCCTCAATCGTGTCGTGATTGGCAAGCACGTAGTCTTGGATCGACGTGATCGCATGAACTATGGCGTCGACATTTGCTGCGGGTTTGCCGCGATAGCCGTCAAGTAGCTTGGAGACTTTTAGCTCTGTTAGAGATCGTTTTATGGCCTCCGTGCTGCTCGGAACAAGTAGCGACACAGTGTCCTGCAGGATTTCGGTCAAGATACCGCCCGCGCCGATTGTCAGGATAAACCCATGTGCTGGATCTTTGACGATGCCAAGGAGCAATTCGGCGACGGTGCCTGTAACCATTTCTTCTATCAGAAACTGCGTGACAGGCATGGTTTTGGCGACGACTGCCACCTCGTCCGCGGAGTTTAGATGCAGGATCACCGCGCCTGCCTCGGTTTTATGTGCGATGCCGATCCCCTTGAGGGCGACAGGGTAGCGGAGGGTGTGCAGCGGGGCTTCGAGAAGGTTTTCGGTAACGATTTGTTGGGGAATTTGGAGGCCGAAGGCTTGAAGAGCAGCTTTGGCCTCGGCTTCGGTCAGTTGCGTCGCGGGTTCCGTATTGTTTGATATGCAAATGTCGAGATTGATGTCGGTTGCAAGTTGGGTGCGAGCCGCCTCCGCCGCAAGGAGTGCCTCGCGGTGTCCGTTTAATGGGATCACGCCGCCGGCGAGGAGCGTTTGGGCGACATTCTCTGGCAGGAGTTCTGGCAAGGTCGCGACCATGGCGATATTGCCGCCTGTATTGGCGCGCGTACGTAGGGCGGCTTGGATCGTGCAATCCCAATCAGTCGCGTCGCAGCGGTCCGCGCGGGGGAAGTCCACGATCAGCAACGTCAGCGCCAAATTAGGGTCTATCATGGCGGAAAATGCGGACGTCATCGCCTCCGCATCGCGCCAGACATAGGTGTGGTAGTCGAGCGGATTTGCAAGCGCGACCTTGGGCCCGAGGGCTGCAAACAAGGCATTATGCTGTGTTTGATTGAGCGGAGGGAAGGTGAGATCAAGATCGTGGGCAAGGTCGGCGGTCAGCGAGGCCTCACCGCCTGAGCAGCTAATCGAGGCAATATTGCCGCTGGGGAGCGGGCCAACTGTGTGCAGAATTTTAAGGGTTTCGAGGAAGGTCGCGAGATCGTCAACGTGGGCGATCCCGAGGCGTTTGAGAAGGGCGTTCGCGCCCGCGTCACTGCCTGCGAGAGAGGCGGTGTGCGAGATCGTGGCCGATTGTGCCTGCGTGGATTTGCCGACCTTCAGCGCGATGAGCGCGATGTTTTTTGCTTTGGCGACGCGGGCGAGGGTTTGCCATGCGGCAATATCGCCGAACCCTTCGATATGCAGCCCGATTGCAGTAACGCGCTGGTCTTCTAGTAATCCGAGAGCGATTTCGGCTTGGGTTGTTTGGGCTTGGTTGCCGCAGGTAATGACGTAGCTGATTGGTAGGGCGCGCGATTGCATGGTGAGGTTGATCGCGATGTTTGACGATTGGGTTAGGATCGCGACGCCACGCGCGACAGGTAAGCAGCCGTGTTGATCGGGCCAGAGCAAGGCGCCGTCACAGTTGTTGATCATGCCGTAGCAGTTGGGGCCAAGGATCGGCATCTCGCCCGCTGCTAGGAGGAGTGCAGTGTTGAGGTCTGCGCCATCTTCGACCTCGGCAAAGCCTGAGGCGAAGCAAACGGCACCGCCCGCGCCCATGTTAGAGAGGGTTTGAACCGTGTCGATTGTGGCGGTCCGATTGATGCCGATGAAGGTGGCGTCAGGGGGCGATGGAAGGTCATTTATGGCCGAATAGACTCTGATTTTTCCGACTTCCCCGCCCTTGGGATGGACTGGCCAGATGTCGCCTGCAAAGCCTGCTTTGGTCAGTTGGTTCAGGACCGCACGACACCAAGCGCCGCCGCCGACGACCGCGATGGAGCGTGGGCGGAGCAGGCGGGAGAGATCGCGAGTCATGCGCCGAGGGGACGCAAAAGATCGCGGCTGATGATGTGCCGCTGGATTTCTGACGTGCCGTCCCAGATGCGTTCGACCCGTGCATCGCGCCAGAAACGTTCCAACGGATAATCGTCCATGAGGCCCATACCGCCGTGAATTTGGATTGCGGCGTCTGTCACACGACCAAGCATTTCGCTGGCGTAGAGTTTGGCGCTGGCGATTTCGCGGTTGGCGGGCAGTCCTTGGTCGAGCCTATCGGCCGCGGCGAGGGTGAGCAGGTCGGCGGCGTCGATTTCGGTGATCATATCAGCAAGCTGGAAGCTGACCCCTTGGAATTTGCCGATGGGTTGGCCAAATTGTTCGCGTTCCGCTGCGTAGTTGAGAGCGTAATCAAAGACGCGCCGTGCGCGGCCAACGGACATGGTGGCGACTGTGATCCGCGTGGCGTAGAGCCACTCGTTCATAACCGCGAAACCGCCGTCGACCTCGCCCAAGACTTGCGCATCTGGCAGACGGCAATCGTCGAATTCGAGGATCATGTTTTTGTAGCCGCGATGCGAGACTGATTTGTAACCGTCGCGGATTGTGAAACCCGGTGTGCCGCGATCAACGAGGAATGTGGTGATCCGCTTTTTGGGGCCGCGCGGCGTTTGGTCTTCGCCCGTTGCGATGAAAACGATGATGAAGTCGGCGTGTTCGGCGCCTGAGATAAAATGCTTTGTCCCGTTCACGACCCAATCGCCACCGTCACGCACGGCACTGCATTTCATGCCGCGCACGTCGGAGCCTGCACCTGGTTCGGTCATTGCGAGCGCGTCCATTTTCTCGCCGCGCACGGCGGGCATCAGGTAGCGATCGATTTGGTCGTTTTTGCAAGCCATGAGGATGTTTTGCGGGCGGCCAAAGAAGTGATTAAGCGCCATAGAGCCGCGCCCAAGCTCACGCTCGACGAGCGCAAATTCGCGGTGGTTGAGGCCTGCGCAGCCGACGCTTTCGGGGAAGTTGCAGGCGTAAAACCCAAGATCGAGAGTTTTGCGCTTGATATCTTGTGCGATCTCGTTGGGCACGACGCCAGTACGCTCTACTTCTGCTTCGTGGGGATAAATCTCTTTTTCCACAAACGCGCGCACGGTATCGGCGATCATGATGTTTTCTTCTGTGAGGCCGTAAATCATGAGAGAATGGTCCTATTTGGCATAGTTAGAGCCTTCTTCGTCGAGGATGGCCTTGAGTTCATTGAGGTGACGAATGTCTTGTTCGGGGTAACCCGCAAGCTCTGCCGAGGTTTTGCGTGCGATGTCGTGGGGGATTATGCGCAGGGGCTTACCTGTTTGCAGGGCGCGGATGTAGGTTTCGCAAGCGCGTTCGAAATAATAGAGTCTATTAAAGGTTTCTGCGACAGTGTCGCCGATAATCATGATGCCGTGGTTGCCCATGGTCATGACCTTTTTATCGGGGTCTGTGAGCAGGGTCGCGCAACGTGCGCCCTCATCCTCAAACGCGAGACCGCCGTAGTTTTCATCGACAACCTGTCGTTCGTAAAAGGTGCAGGCGTTTTGGTCGAGCGGCGGAAGAAGGCTGTCTTCCATACAGGCCAAAACCGTCGCGTGAATCGAATGCACGTGCATCGCACAACGTGCATGAGGAACGCCGCGATGGATGCCACCGTGTAGACCCCAAGCTGTGGGATCAGGTGCGTTTGGCCCTTCGAGAGTGTCAGGGTCATTGGCGTCCACGACGATCATGTCGCTGGCCTTGATCCTGCTGAAATGCATTTGATTGGGGTTCATCAGGAACTTTGTCCCGTCGCCGTTGATCGCGAGCGAAAAGTGGTTTGCGACCCCTTCGTGCATATTGAGCCGTGCGGTCCAGCGAAAGGCTGCGGCCAGATCGACGCGTTCTTGCCAATTATCCATGTTCTGCATGTTGGTTCCCTTTTTGGTCACGCTGGCAGCAGTGCAGGCATTTGGTCAAGTCTGAAACCGACATCTTTGGTGACTTGATCCTTTTGTTGAAAAGGGGGATTTGTGAGGGGCATTTTTGGAGAGCGGCACATGGAACAACCGATTTGTCTGGTGGGGATTGGCAAGATTGCCGTGGATCAACACGTGCCTGCGATTGCGGGCTCCCTTGATTGGACACTTGCGGCGACGGTGAGCCGTGCGGGTAGTGTTGAGGGGGTGCCGTCATATTCGGATTTCGACGCGATGTTGTCTGAGCGTGATGACATTCGTGTGGTTTCGCTTTGCCTGCCGCCCGTGCCCCGTTTTGATTATGCGTCTCGCGCAATTGCGGCGGGTCGTCATGTGATGTTGGAGAAGCCACCGGGGGCGACGTTGGCCGAGGTGCATGCATTGGAGGCGATGGCCCATAAGGCGGGCGTTTCGCTCTTTGCGACATGGCATAGTCGCATGGCCAAGGGTGTTGCGGCGGCGAAGGCGTTTTTAGCGAACAAGGTCGTGACTGAAGCGCAGATCATGTGGAAAGAAGACGTGCGCCGTTGGCATCCAAACCAAGAGTGGGTTTTCGAGCCGGGTGGCATGGGTGTGTTTGATCCGGGAATTAACGCGCTGTCGATTTTGACGGAGGTGCTGCCCGCGCCTGTTCATTTGCAGTCGGCTGTTTTGAAGTTTCCTGAGAACCGTCAAACGCCTATTGCCGCTGACTTGGTGTTTTCGGGGGGTGTGAAGGCCGAGTTTGATTGGCTCAAACAGGGTGAGCAATTGTGGGAAATGACGATCCGAGCGGACGATGACGAGGTCCGTTTGATTGAGGGCGGGAACCGCTGTGTGATCAATGGTGTTGAAGCACAGGGGACTATGCTGGAAGAATATCCTGCACTTTATGACCGCATGGCGACGTTGGTGAAAACGGGCGCTAGGGATGTTGATTTGGCGCCGATGGTCCATGTTGCGGATGCACTGACACTAGGTCGGCGCGAGATTGTTGCGCCGTTTGCCTTTTAAGTAGGCGGAATTTTGATGGTTTCGCGGGCCTTTAGCAGTTTTCTCGCGATTTCAAAAATTTACCATTTGATAAAAAATAAAGTTGTGTCAGTCTGATGCTATCCAATTTGATAGACAGGGATGCCGAATGCCTGACACGACCACCACTGGAATTGTTGCCGCACGATTGAGCGGTGATGCGTTGAAATCGAATTTTGCGGATTTGCATGCGCCGCTTGCAGATCATGAGGCGGCTGTTGCGGCTGACCGATGTTATTTCTGCTATGATGCGCCCTGCGTGACGGCTTGCCCGACGTCGATTGATATCCCGCTCTTCATTCGCCAGATCGCGACGGGCACATCAGAGGCTGCGGCCAAAACAATTTTTGAACAGAATATTCTGGGCGGCATGTGCGCCCGCGTTTGTCCGACCGAGACCCTGTGTGAAGAGGCATGTGTGCGCGAGGCGGCGGAAGGCAAACCCGTCGAGATTGGCCGTTTGCAGCGTCATGCGACCGATACGTTGATGGCAAAACAAGCACATCCGTTTGTGCGGGCGGCATCCACTGGCAAGACGATTGCCGTTGTTGGCGCTGGGCCTGCTGGCCTCGCTGCCGCGCATAGATTGGCCATGTTAGGGTCTGATGTGACCGTATTTGATGCCCGCAAAAAGGCGGGTGGTTTGAACGAATTTGGGATTGCGTCCTATAAGTCGACCAATGATTTTGCGGCCCGCGAGGTTGACTGGCTGCTGGGTATCGGTGGCATTACGATTGAGACGGGTAAGGCGCTTGGCGCTGATCTTTCTCTGGATGATCTGGCTGCCAAATATGATGCGGTTTTTCTGAGTGTTGGTTTGGGTGGTGTGAATGCCCTGTCGGTAGATGGTGAGGACAAGAGCGGAGTGAGTGACGCTGTTGATTTCATCGCAGATCTGCGACAGGCGAGCGATCTAACGTCTCTCCCCGTTGGTCGCGATGTGGTGGTGATCGGCGGCGGTATGACTGCTGTCGACGCCGCTGTACAATCCAAATTGCTGGGCGCGCGGAATGTGACGATTGCCTATCGCCGTGGGCGTGACCGCATGGGTGCGAGTAAATACGAGCAGGATTTGGCAGCGTCAAAAGGCGTGCAATTGATGTTTAACGTGCAGCCAAAAGCGATCCACGATGGCGAGATTGAATTGGCATATACCGACGGGTCGGCTGAGGTGGTGCGTATTACTGCCGATCAGGTGTTCAAGGCGATTGGGCAGACTTTAATGACGGATGCGGGACTAACGCTGGAAGGTCGCAAGATCGCTGTTGATGCCAATGGGCGTACCAGTCGCAAGGGTGTTTGGGCTGGCGGTGATTGTGCGAGTGGGGGTGATGATTTGACCGTGACGGCCGTTGCCGAGGGTCGCGATGCCGCGATGGATATTCATGCCAGCCTGATGGGAGGCAATTGATATGGCCGATCTAACAACGAACTTTTTGGGTATCATTACGCCAAACCCATTTTGGCTCGCGTCCGCGCCGCCGACTGACAAAGAATACAACGTCCGTCGTGCGTTTGAGGCCGGCTGGGGCGGTGTTGTTTGGAAGACATTGGGAATGGAAGGCCCCCCTGTCGTGAACGTGAACGGACCGCGCTATGGTGCGATTTACGGGGCGGATCGACGGTTGATGGGCCTCAATAACATTGAGTTGATCACGGATCGCCCGCTTGAGGTGAACCTTGAAGAGATCACTCGTGTGAAGGCGGATTACCCTGATCGGGCTATAATAGTGTCGATTATGGTGCCGTGCGAGGAGCAGGCTTGGAAAGATATCCTGCCGAAAGTTGCGGCGACTGGGGCTGATGGAATCGAGCTTAACTTTGGCTGTCCCCATGGGATGTCAGAGCGTGGCATGGGGGCGGCTGTCGGACAAGTGCCCGAGTATATCGAGATGGTGACGCGTTGGTGTAAGCAATATTACGACAAGCCCGTGATCGTGAAGTTGACCCCGAACATTACCGATGTGCGCAAACCTGCCGCTGCAGCAATGCGTGGTGGTGCCGATGCGGTGAGCCTGATCAATACGATCAATTCGATTACTTCTGTCAATTTAGACTCTATGTCGCCTGAGCCTTCGATTGATGGCAAGGGTTCACATGGTGGCTACTGTGGCCCTGCGGTGAAGCCGATTGCGATGTCAATGGTGTCGGAAATTGCGCGTCATCCTGAGACCCATGGCCTGCCGATTTCGGGCATTGGTGGTGTAACCACTTGGCGCGATGCGGCGGAGTTTATGGCGCTGGGTTGTGGTAATGTGCAGGTTTGCACGGCAGCAATGACTTACGGGTTTAAGATCGTGCAAGAGATGATCTCAGGTCTGTCGCAATGGATGGACGAGAAGGGCTATGAGAGCACTTCTGACTTTGTTGGCATGGCTGTGCCGAACGTCACCGATTGGCAATATTTGAACCTGAACTATGTCGCCAAGGCAAAGATTTCGCAGGACGATTGTATCAAATGCGGGCGCTGCTATGCCGCTTGTGAAGATACGTCTCACCAAGCGATTTCGATGTCTGCGGACCGTGTGTTTGAGGTGATTGATGCGGAATGCGTGGCGTGCAACCTTTGTGTTGACGTTTGCCCTGTCGAGAATTGCATCACGATGGAGCCGATGAAAGCAGGCGAGGTTGATCCGCGCACGGGCAAGGTTGTGTCGGATAAATACGCCAACTGGACCACGCATCCGAATAATCCAGGTGCTGTTGCTGCGGAATAATTACGGAGCGAGGGTGCGGCGGAGCATATGTTCCATGAATGCGAAAGCCTCTGGAAAGGGGTCATCGCGGCCTAAGACTACACGCACCTGCACGTCAAAATCAGCGTAGTGCTGGGTTTGCGCCCAGATGAGAAACATCAAGTGATGTGGGTCTATCGCCGCGATTTTACCTGCTTTCGCCCAGCCGTTGATAACTTTTGCCTTTTCATCGACGAGCGTTTTGAGCGCGGGCATTGTGTCACCAAGATGGGGTGCGCCTTGCAGCACTTCGTTCGCGAATAGACGGCTTTCGCGGGGGTAGTCGCGGCTCAAATCCAACTTGCGTTTGGCGTATCCGAGAATTTCTTCAATCGGGTCGCCAGCATCGTCCATCTTGCGCAGCGGATCGAGCCACGCTGACAAGAGGCTGGTCAGCAACTGCTGGTGAATCTCTTCTTTGGACGGAAAGTAATAAAGCAGATTTGGCTTTGAGAGCCCTGCTGCATCAGCAATTTGATCGAGGGTCGCGCCGCGAAACCCGAATTGCGAGAATACCTCTAGCCCAGCCGCGAGGATGGCTGTCCGGTTCTTTTTCTGAATGCGTGTCGCTGGCTTTGTCATATCGGATTCACCTTATGCACAATAATTTGCCAATGCCCAAAAAAATCGACCATTTCGCGATATCTTACGTCGATTGCGTAATTTCTGTGCGTAAAACTTGACAGAAACGCGGCCCCTGTTAGCGTTGCTTTGACCAGTTGGTCAAAACACAACCGTTTGGCAGGCGGTTTCCTCCCCGAGCCTGCCAGACGGTTTCCCTAAGAGGAGATACGCATGACTGCCCCTGCACAAAACTTACGGATCAATCCCGAGCGGCTATGGGATAGTCTGATGGAGATGGCCAAGATTGGGCCCGGTGTTGCGGGTGGTAATAATCGGCAAACGCTCACGGATTTTGATAGCGCAGGGCGTCACCTGTTTCAGGACTGGTGCAAGGCTGCGGGCTGCACGATGGGGCTAGACCAGATGGGCAATATGTTTGCGCGGCGCGAGGGCACGGACCCTGATGCGCTGCCTGTTTATGTCGGTTCGCATTTGGACACGCAGCCGACGGGCGGCAAATATGACGGTGTTCTGGGAGTTCTTGGCGGACTTGAGATTTTGCGCACGATGAATGACCTTGATATCAAGACAAAGCACCCGATTGTTGTGACGAATTGGACGAATGAAGAAGGGACGCGCTATGCTCCTGCGATGCTGGCCTCTGGTGTGTTTGCGGGGATGCACGAGCAAGACTGGGCATATGATCGTGTTGATGCCGAGGGCAAAAAGTTTGGCGATGAACTTAAGCGGATCGGCTGGCGCGGCGAGGAAAAAGTGGGTGATCGTAAGATGCACGCCTTCTTTGAATTGCATATCGAACAGGGGCCGATATTGGAGGCCGAGGACAAGCAAATTGGCGTTGTCACTCACGGTCAGGGGCTTTGGTGGTTAGAAGTTACGCTGATTGGTAAGGACGCCCATACTGGGTCTACTCCGATGAATATGCGGGTAAACGCGGGGCTTGGGATGGCGCGCATGACCGAGCTTGTGCATACGATTGCGATGGATAACCAGCCGGGTGCAGTGGGTGCGATAGGGCAGTGTAATGTCTATCCCAATAGCCGCAATGTGATCCCAGGTAAGTGTGTCTTCACGATTGATTTCCGCTCGCCAGATTTGGAAAAGCTGACGGCGATGCGCGCGAGGTTTGAGGCCGAGGCGCCCGCGATTGTGGATGCTTTGGGTTTGACGATGACGATAGAGCCTGTGGGGCATTTCGATCCTGTCACTTTTGATGAGAGCTGCGTGACGGCGGTGCGGAGTGCCGCCGAACGGCTGGGTTATTCCCACATGGATTTGATTTCCGGCGCTGGGCATGATGCCTGTTGGATCAATCGCGTCGCACCGACGGCGATGGTGATGTGTCCTTGTGTTGATGGGTTAAGCCATAATGAGGCGGAAGAGATCTCCAAGGAATGGGCCGCCGCAGGTGCGGATGTTTTGTTCCATGCCGTGATTGAAACCGCTGGGGTGGTTGCGTGAGGATTGCCGTGGTGATGCTGCTCTTATCTGCCTGCGCCCGCCCGACAGTTGCGCCGCTTTTGCTGCCTTTGTCTGTGGACGAGGCCTTGCCCAGCGACATCGACCGATCCGAGGTCAACCGCGACCCTGACGGCTGTTATTTTTACACCCATGCGTCCGAGTTGTTTGTTGTGAAAGACCGCGACGGCAACCCGATTTGTATTCCGACCTAGAGGAGAAAACCCATGTCCACCGTGATCAAGAATGGAACGATAGTAACGGCCGATCTGACTTATAAGGCGGATGTTTTGGTTGAGGGAGGCGTGATCACGCAGATCGGGCCGAACCTGTCGGGTGACGAGCAATTGGACGCGACGGGGTGTTATGTAATGCCCGGTGGGATTGACCCACATACCCACCTTGAGATGCCGTTTATGGGCACCTATTCGACCGATGATTTTGAGAGTGGGACGCGTGCGGCCCTGTCTGGCGGCACGACGATGGTTGTCGATTTCGCGCTGCCTGCGCCTGGTCAGGGGCTGCATGATGCGTTGCAGATGTGGGACAATAAATCGGGCCGCGCCAACTGTGACTATTCGTTCCACATGGCGGTGACGTGGTGGGGCGAACAGGTTTTCAACGAGATGGAATCTGTGGTCCGTGATCGCGGGATCAATACGTTCAAACACTTCATGGCCTATAAAGGCGCTTTGATGGTGAACGACGACGAGATGTATGCCTCGTTTAACCGCTTGGCCGAACTGGGTGCGATTGCGATGGTTCATGCCGAGAATGGCGATGTTGTGGCCGAGTTGTCTGCGAAACTGTTGGCCGCTGGTAATACGGGACCAGAGGCGCATGCCTATTCCCGTCCCCCGCAAGTCGAGGGCGAGGCCACGAACCGTGCGATTATGATCGCCGATATGGCGGGGGTTCCGCTTTATGTGGTGCATACATCTTGCGAGGATTCCCACGAGGCAATTCGCCGTGCACGCATGCAGGGTAAGCGGGTCTGGGGCGAGCCTTTGATCCAGCATTTGACCTTGGATGAAAGTGAGTATTTCAACCAAGATTGGGACCATGCCGCGCGCCGCGTCATGTCGCCGCCGTTCCGCAATAAGCAGCATCAAGATAGTCTTTGGGCGGGTCTGCAAAGTGGGTCTTTGAGTGTTGTGGCCACGGATCACTGTGCGTTTACGACTGAACAGAAACGTTACGGCGTAGGAGATTTTACGAAGATTCCGAATGGCACGGGTGGGCTTGAGGACCGCATGCCGATGCTCTGGACTTATGGGGTTGCCACTGGCCGTTTGACGATGAATGAATTTGTTGCCGTGACCTCGACCAATATCGCCAAGATTTTGAATTGTTACCCGAAGAAGGGGGCGGTTTTGGTTGGGGCTGATGCCGATTTGGTGGTCTGGGACCCTGAGAAATCCAAGACGATTACGGCCAAGACCCAGCAGTCCGCGATTGATTACAACGTGTTTGAAGGCAAAGAGGTTAAGGGCCTGCCACGGTTCACACTGACACGCGGGCAGGTCGCGATTTATGATGGCGAGGTGCGGACCCAAGAGGGTCACGGCAAGTTCGTGAAGCGCGCGCCGAATACCGCCGTCAACAAGGCGCTGTCGTCGTGGAAAGAACTGACCGCGCCGCGCCCTGTTGAGCGGTCAGGTATTCCTGCGAGTGGTGTCTAACTTGATCATTTCAGCCCAAAATCTCGATCTGACGTTTCAGACGAACGACGGCCCTGTGCATGCGCTTAAGGATGTGAGCCTTGAGATTGGGAAGGGTGAATTTGTCTCGTTTATCGGGCCGTCTGGCTGTGGCAAGACAACGTTTTTGCGGTGCATTGCGGGGCTGGAACAGCCTACTGGCGGGCAGATTTCTGTGAATGGTATGACGCCTGATGAGGCGCGGAAAGCCCGCGCCTACGGGTATGTCTTTCAGGCGGCGGGGCTTTATCCTTGGCGCACGATTGGTGGCAATATCAAGTTGCCGCTAGAGATCATGGGTTTCTCGAAGGCCGAGCAGGCGGAGCGCGTGGCGCGTGTGATGGATTTGGTTGATCTGTCTGGGTTTGAGAAGAAGTTTCCTTGGCAGTTATCTGGTGGCATGCAGCAGCGGGCGAGTATCGCGCGGGCGTTGGCGTTTGATGCGGATATCTTGTTAATGGACGAGCCGTTTGGCGCGCTAGATGAAATCGTGCGCGATCATTTGAACGAACAGTTGCTGGCTCTTTGGGCGAGGACCGAAAAGACGATTGGGTTTGTGACCCACTCGATCCCCGAGGCCGTGTATCTGTCGACAAAGATCGTTGTGATGTCACCCAGACCGGGGCGGATTACGGATGTGATCGACAGCCCGCTGCCGCGAGAACGCCCGCTCGATATTCGTGATAGCAAGGAATTTATCGAGATCGCGCACCGCGTGCGTGATGGGTTGAGAGCGGGGCATCAAGACGATGTTTAAGCGTTCTGTCTTGCCAGTTCTGACGGTGCTTGGTGTGATCATGGCGCTTTGGTATGCCGCATGTATTCCAATGAACTCGGCATGGACGATCCAGCAGCTTGAGCGGTCTGGCGAGACGATGACCGTAAGTGAGCATATCGCGGATACTTGGGCGCAAGAACGGCCGCGCTTGCCCGCGCCGCATCAGGTCGCGGCGGAGTTATGGGATACGACGGTGATGAAGAAGATCACCTCGAAAAAGTCGCTGATCTACCATGGCTGGATTACACTGAGTGCGACGCTTTTGGGGTTCGGGATCGGGACGACCTTGGGTGTGCTTTTGGCGGTTGGTATCGTGCATAGCCGTGCGATGGATATGAGCGTGATGCCTTGGGCGATTGTCAGTCAGACCATTCCGATTATTGCGATTGCGCCAATGATTATCGTGGTGCTTTATTCGATTGGTGTGCAGGGAATGCTGCCAAAAGCGATTATTAGTGCCTATTTATCGTTCTTTCCTGTGGTTGTCGGTATGGTGAAAGGGCTGCGTAGCCCTGATGCGATGCAGCTCGATTTATTGCGTACCTATTCGGCAAACAAGTCGCAAAGTTTCTGGAAATTGCGGTTGCCCGCTTCGGTTCCCTATCTGTTTGCTTCGCTTAAGATCGGTGTCGCTGCTTCGCTTGTTGGTGCCATTGTCGGCGAGTTGCCGACGGGGGCCGTGCGTGGCTTAGGTGCGCGACTTTTGGCGGGGTCATACTACGGGCAGACGATCCAGATTTGGTCGGCGTTGTTTGCGGCGGCGATACTGGCCGCTGGGTTGGTTGCACTGATCGGGTTGTTGGAACGGGTCACGTTGCGCCGCATGGGAGAGCGCCCATGATATATGTCGTTGGTGCGTTGATCTTGTGGGGGCTGGGCTGGATGTTGAATGCGCGGCTGGCGAATGGGCCGCGTGCGAACACGCGCGCTGTGCAGATCGCTGTGCCTGTGATCTTTGGCGCGACGATTTTGCTGATTTGGGAATTGATCGTGCGGGGGCTGTCTGTGCCTTTGGTAATCCTGCCGCCGCCCAGCATGATTGCCACTACTTTTGCCAATAGCTTGCCGATCCTTTGGGCTGATTTTGTGCAGACCTTTGTGAAGGGTGCGTTGTCTGGTTTCGTGATCGGAGGCGTTGCCGCTTTCCTGCTGGCGATTGTGGTGGATCGCTATGATTTTCTGCGCCGTGGCCTGCTGCCCGTGGGTAACTTTATGGCCGCTTTGCCGATTGTGGGGACTGCGCCGATCCTTGTGATGTGGTTCGGGTTTGATTGGCAATCGAAAGCAGCTGTGGTCGTTGTCATGGTGTTTTTCCCGATCCTTGTGAACACGGTTGCGGGGCTGCGCGATACGTCGGACATGCAGCGCGATTTGATGCGGACTTACGGGGCGAGTTACGGGCAGACCTTGTTTAAGCTGCGCCTGCCTGCCGCGATGCCGTTTATCTTTAACGGGTTGAAGATCGCGACGACGCTTGCCCTTGTGGGGGCGATTGTTGCGGAATTTTTCGGGTCTCCCACGCGCGGCATGGGCTTTCGGATTTCCACGAGTGTCGGGCAATTGGCCCTTGATATGGTCTGGGCCGAGATAGTGGTCGCGGCGCTGGCGGGTAGCTTTTTCTATGGTGCGATTGCGCTGTGTGAGAAGGGGGTGACGTTCTGGCATCCTTCACAGAGGTCATAAGAAACGACTTGGTACGGGTTCAACAAATCAACTGACTTGGAGGTCAACACGATGAAAACGATGATGATGGCAGCAGTCGCTGCGAGTATTGGCGGGATGGCTTTGGCGGATGAAAATCCGAACGATGTGAAGCTGCAATTGCAGTGGGTCACGCAGGCGCAATTCGCGGGTTATTACGTGGCGCTTGATGAAGGATTTTACGAGGAAGAGGGTCTGAATGTAACGATCCTTCCGGGTGGTCCCGATATTGCGCCGCCGCAGGTTCTGGCTGGTGGTGGGGCTGATGTGATGCTCAACTGGATGCCGTCGGCGCTCGCTGCACGTGAAAAGGGTTTGCCAGTCGTGAACATTGCGCAGCCGTTCAAGACCTCTGGTCTGATGCTGACATGCTGGAAAGATACGGGGATTACCTCGGTTGAGGACTTCAAGGGTAAGACAATTGGCGTCTGGTTCTATGGCAACGAATATCCGTTCCTGTCGTGGATGTCTCAGGCGGGGATTTCGACCGACGGTGGTGAGGATGGCGTGACTGTTCTCAAGCAGGGCTTTAACGTTGATCCGCTGTTGCAGCGTCAGGCCGATTGTATTTCGACAATGACCTATAACGAATATGGTCAGGTTTTGGATGCGGGCGTTTCGCCAGATGAGTTGGTGACATTCAAGTATGAAGATCAGGGCGTGGCCACGTTGGAAGACGGGATTTATGCGCTGGAAGGTAACTTAGAGGATCCAGAGTTCGTCGATAAGATGGTTCGTTTTGTGCGTGCCTCGATGAAAGGTTGGAAGTGGGCCGAAGAAAACCCTGATGCTGCGGCTGCAATTGTTTTGGACAACGACGAGACAGGTGCACAGACCGAATCGCATCAGGTCCGTATGATGGGCGAGATTGCCAAGCTGACTGCGGGATCGAACGGCGCGTTGGATGAGGCGGATTATCAGCGTACGGTCGATACGCTTTTGGCTGGCGGCTCTGATCCTGTAATCTCGGCAGCCCCTGAGGGCGCTTGGACCCATGCGATTACGGATGAAGCGTTGAAGTAACGCCGATTGACGCTAAGTCTGGCGCGTTGCAGAGATGCGGCGCGCCATTTTTCTGTCTGGAGCCTCCGGCGGGAGTTTGATTGGACATAGAAAACCCGACGTGTCGTATTTGGGATGGTCACCGCGCCCGCGTGGTGATTGTTTACGGCGAAACAAAGTGGGGATCGCATGACTTATCTTTTGGGTGTTGATACGGGCGGCACATATACGGATGCAGTTGTCTTGGATGAGGTGACTGATCAGGTTTTGGCGAGCGCGAAGTCATTGACGACGCGCCCTGATCTGGCAATTGGCGTTGGCCGTGCGATTGATGCGGCATTGGCCGAGGCCGCGATTAACCCTGCAGATGTGGCAATGGTTTCGTTATCCACGACCCTCGCAACGAATGCGTTGGTTGAGGGGCAAGGCGGAAAAATTGCGCTTGTTTTCATCGGTTTTGATCCAGCCGAATTGGGTCGTGCGGGGCTGACGGATGCGCTTCGTGGTGATCCTGTGATTTCGATGGTGGGCGGACATTCGCATTCTGGATCTGAGGTTGTGCCGCTTGATTTGGACGCGTTGCGCGAGGCGGTTTTGGCTTTGGATGCTGGTGTGACTGGCTTTGCGATTGCAGCAAGCTTTGCCACGCGCAATGCCGCGCATGAGGTTGCTGCGCGTGAATTGATCCGCGAATTGACGGGCAAGCCAGTGACCTGTTCGCACGAGTTGTCGAACGCTTTGGGTGGGCCGAAACGGGCGTTGACCGCTGTTTTGAATGCACGATTAATCGGGATGATTGATGGGTTGATCGGCGCCTGCGAAGGGCATTTAGCGAAGGTTGGCATTGCCGCGCGTTTGATGGTTGTTCGCGGAGATGGGGCGTTGGTGTCTTCGAGTGTCGCACGTGAAAAGCCGATTGAGACAATTTTGAGCGGACCTGCGGCGTCGATTGCTGGCGCGTCATGGTTGACCGGTGAGGCCAATGCGCTGGTTTCCGATATTGGCGGGACGACGACGGATGTGTGTCTGTTAAAGGACGGAAAGCCGAAAATTGATCCGCAGGGTGCACGTGTTGGTCCTTATCGCACGATGGTCGAGGCGGTCGCGATGCGTACTACGGGGTTAGGTGGCGATAGCGAAGTTCATGTCGTTGACGGTCTTGGTGGGGGGCTGCTGTTGGGGCCGCGGCGTCTGATGCCGATTTCACTGGCGGCGCGTGACTACCCCGAATTGGTTCATGGTGTTTTAGATCGCGCGATGGGGTCTGACATTCCTGCCGCTGACGATTGCCGTTTTGCGATCCCAATGTGGCACGAGATGCCACAAGGATTGGATGCCCGCGAGGCTGTGGTTGCAGCGCGATTGGCAAATGGTCCGCTGCGCGTTGGCGAGGCGGTGACGACGCGAATGGAAAGCCCTGCACTGGCGAGACTTGTGACGCGCGGTATGGTGATGATCGCGGGGGTCACGCCCTCAGATGCATCGCATGTTTTGGGGCGTGTCGATGCGTGGGATGCGGAGGCCGCAACCAAGGCGCTGACACTTTTTGCACGCCGCCGTAATGGCGCGGGCGAGCGGTTGGCCGTGGATGGCACATCAATGTCCGAAAAGATTATCGATCAATTGACGGCGCAGACAGTTGATTGCTTGTTGCAGGCTGCATTCGCGGAAGATGACCGCGATTGGGGTGGCAGCATGGAGGCGCTAGCGCAGCATCCGCTGACCTTTGCAGGCATGGATCGCTATCGCGGGATCGTCGAGGTCGAGTTGAAACTAGGTGTGCCTGTGATTGGGTTGGGCGCCTCTGCCAGTGCCTATTATGGTGCTGTTGGTGAGCGGCTGAACACGCGGATGATTTTACCGACGCATGCGGGCGTTGCCAACGCGATTGGCGCAGTGGTTGGTCAGGTTGCGATGCATGCGACGGGAACAGTGACGAGCCCTGGACCTGGTGTGTTTGCCGTGCATTTGCCTGATGGAAACCGTCAGTTCGCGAGTGCCGCTGAGGCGTTGGAGGTGCTTGAAGCAGCGTTAACAGAAGAGGCCGTCGCACGTGCTAAAGAGGCGGGCGTTGAAGAGGTGCGACTGTCGCGGGAGCGTGATGTCCGTGAGGTCGATGTTGAAGGACAATCGATGTTCATTGAGGCGCGCGTTAAGGTCACGGCACAAGGGCGGCCGCGCATTGCGGTAGGTTAAGTTTCAAGAAATTGGCAATGGTCACATTCACGTTAGGGCGATTGCACCGCCAAGTGGCATCGTCCACAAGAGTCCAACTGAATTGGATGAAACTTGATGCTTGATCGCTTTGCCCGCCGCCTGATCGACCCGCCGTTGAACGCGGCTGGCCGTGCAATTGCACAGCGGGGCTATTCGGCGGATCATGTGACGTTGATTGGGCTATGTTTGGGCCTGTTTTCCGCGCTTTTGATTGCCTTGGGATGGTCACTTCTGGCGTTAATTCCGCTTTTGGCAAGTCGGATTGCGGACGGCCTCGATGGCGCTGTAGCGCGGGCGACGCGCAAGACAGATTTTGGCGGCTACTTAGACATTGCGGCGGATTTTCTGTTTTACGGGGCTATTCCCGTCGCGTTTGTTTTTGCTGACCCTTTGATGAATGGCGCCGCTGGCGCATTCTTGTTGGCATCGTTTTATTTTAACGGCACCAGCTTTCTCGGCTATGCGATTCTTGCTGAAAAGCATGGGCATAAAACCGACGCGCAGGGGCAGAAATCGCTCTACTATTCGAATGGTATATTAGAGGGGACAGAGACAATCGTGTTTTTCGTAATCCTCTGTCTTTGGCCTGCTTACTTTGCGCCCGTTGCTTGGGCGTTTGGCGCGCTATGTTTTGTAACAGCAACGCTGCGGATTTATGCCGCGAAACAGACTTACACAGATTAAAGGACGACTTATGAAATATCTCACTATACTGGCTGCTTTGATTTCGCCAATGGCTGCGCTTGCTGATCCGCCCCCCGCTGATTGGGACGCTGTTTTGGCTGAGGCCAAAGGTGAGACCGTCTATTGGAACGCTTGGGGTGGTTCGACCACGACGAATGACTTTTTGGCTTGGGTCGGGGAGCGTGTCTCCGAGGATTATGGCGTGACGCTAGAGCATGTGAAGCTGACGGATACGGCTGATGCCGTGACGCGCGTATTGTCCGAAAAGCAAGCTGGCCAGAACGACGATGGCGCGATTGATATGATCTGGATTAACGGGGCGAATTTTGCGGCGATGAAGGACGCGGATTTGTTGTTTGGTCCATATGCGGAGCAATTGCCGAACTGGGCCTTGGTCGACGTAGAGGGAAAGACCGTTCAAACGGATTTCACGGTTCCTGTTGAGGGTTACGAGAGCCCGTGGGCCATGGCGCAGGTTGTTTTCGTGCAGGACACGGCGGATATGCCTGAGAGGCTTGGGTCAATGCAGGCCTTGCAAGAGTGGGCGCAGGCGAACCCAGGTCGGTTTAGCTATCCACAACCACCTGATTTCTTAGGTACTACATTCTTGAAGCAGGTTTTGGTTGATATCTTGCCCGACCCTTCGGTTCTGGAGGCCCCTGCGACGGACGAAAACTACGATGAGGTGACGGCCCCGCTGTGGGCGTATCTGGACGCGCTAACCCCGAACCTTTGGCGCGAAGGAAAGGCCTATCCAGCCACGGGCACCGCGATGTTCCCGTTGATTGCAGATGATGAAGTTGATCTGTCGATCTCGTTTAGCCCCGGTGCGGCATCGACCGCGATTGCGAATTTCGAATTGCCAGAGACCGTGCGTACGTTTGTCTTGGATAAAGGCACGATTGGGAACGCGTCATTTGTGGCTATTCCCTACAACTCTGGCTCTAAGGCAGGTGCAATGGTTGTTGCGAATTTCTTGATGTCTCCAGAGGCGCAGGCCCGCGCGCAAGATCCTGCGATTTTGGGCTATGGCACTGTGTTGAACATGGATGCGCTGTCGGCTGAAGAACGTGCAGTGTTTGATGGTCTCGACCTTGGCGTTGCGACGCTGACACCTGCGGAATTGGGCACAGTTCAGGCGGAGCCACACCCAAGCTGGGCGGTTCGGATCGCAGACGATTGGGTGAGCCGTTACGGTGTTGCGCAATAATCGCCCCATAGACGCCAGAAAGCGCCGCGCATGAAAACGCGGCGCTTTTTGCCATTATTGCCGATGATCACGCTTTTGGCGATGATCGGACCCGTTTTGGCTGGGCTATATGGCGCGGTCTTGCCTGCGTTTGGGCATTTGCCCGCAGCGGGGCTATTTGGCCCGTCGCTCGCGCCATTTGAGGCGCTTTTCGCGTGGCAAGGTTTGCCGCGTGCCATGTTTTTGTCAGTTTGGATTGGCTTGGCATCGACGACGATATCGTTGTTGATCGTAGCGCTGATCATGGCGGGCTGGTCGGGCACCCGGTCTTTTACGGTTTTGGAACGTATGTTGTCGCCGCTTTTGTCGGTCCCCCATGCCGCCGCAGCGTTCGGGTTTGCGTTTCTTATCTCTCCGTCTGGTTGGATTTCGCGGGCTTTGTCCCCGAGCGTGACGGGATGGGATCGACCGCCTGATTTGTTGATCGTCCAAGACCCTTGGGGTCTTTCGATGATTGCGGGACTGGTCATTAAAGAGGTTCCATTTTTGATGTTGATTGCCTTGGCTGCAATCGGGCAGGTCGATACCAAACGCAGTGCTATGATTGTGCAGGCGTTGGGATATCGGCGGCTGACGGGGTGGCTCAAGACCGTTTTCCCATTGGTATATGCGCAGATAAAATTACCGATTTATGTGGTGCTTGTTTACGCAATGTCGGTTGTTGATGTGGCGGTTATTCTTGGGCCCAATACACCTTCAACACTTTCTGTTCAGATTGTGAAGCTCATGTCCGACCCGGACCTAGGGATGCGATTGCAAGCGGCTGCGGGGGCATTAGTTCAGCTATTTTTGGTTATCGGTGCTCTTGGGTTCTGGCTGATCATGGAGCGTGTTGTTCGAAGATTTGGATTGGCGTGGATTGGGACTGGTCAGCGCGGCAAATACGACACTATTACAAGGCAAATTGGCCTAGTTTTAGCGTTGTTTTGCGCATTTTCTGTCTCATTTGGTATCGCGTCATTGGCGATTTGGTCATTTGCCGGCTACTGGGGTTTCCCTGATTTTCTGCCTGACCAATTCATTCTTAAGAACTGGATGCGGCATAGTGATGGAACATTAGAAGCGTTGGGCGAGACCGTGTTGATCGGTAGTGTTGCGACGCTAACAGCGTTGGCCCTGACGATTGGATGTTTGGAGGCAGAATACCGTTACAAGTTGCGGGTAACTTCGCGCGGTATGCTGTTGCTCTATCTCCCACTTTTGGTGCCGCAAACCGCGTTCCTTCCGGGCCTGCAAACTTTGATGCTGAATGTGGGATTAGACGTCGGGCGCGGCCCTGTGATCTTTGCGCATTTGGTGTTTGTTTTGCCTTATGTGTTCCTCTCTTTGGCTGATCCGTTTCGTGCGTGGGATGCGCGGATGGGGACGATTGCCGCGGCTCTTCGTGCAAGCCCAGACCGTGTGCTTTGGTCGGTGCGCTTGCCGATGTTGTTGCGCCCGATTTTAACTGCGGCGGCGGTAGGGCTGGCGGTTTCTGTCGGGCAATATTTGCCGACGTTGCTTATTGGCGGTGGACGGATCGAGACGCTGACGACGGAGGCTGTCGCCTTGGCGTCTGGAGGCGATCGGCGCGCAATTGGGGTTTATGGCTTGATGCAAACAGCGGCGGCGCTAGTGCCGTTTTCGCTGGCTTTGTTGATCCCAGCTATAGTTTGGCGCAACAGAAGGGGGCTGCGGCATGGATAAGGGTTTGGAACTACACGACGTGGTGATTAGCAAAGGCGGTGCGCCATTGTTGGCGATTTCCAAATCGGTTGCCTCTGGTGAAGTGCTTACTGTCATGGGGCCGTCGGGCGTCGGAAAATCGACTTTGCTTGCCTATATCACCGGTACGCTCGCGCCTGATTTTGAGGCGGCTGGCCGGATCGTTCTGGATGGTCACGATATCACGGATGCGCCACCACATGCGCGGCGCGTGGGGATATTGTTTCAGGACGACCTGTTGTTTCCACATTTGTCGGTGGGCGCAAATCTTGCTTTTGGCCTGCGTGTTGGTGGCACCAAGTTTGAGCGACAGCAAAAAATCGCTAAGGCCTTGGATGAGGTGGGGCTTTCCGGATTTGCGGATCGTGACCCTGCGACCCTGTCGGGGGGGCAGAAGGCACGCGTTGCGTTGATGCGGATGCTATTGTCGGAACCATGCGCACTTTTGTTGGACGAGCCATTTTCGCGTTTGGATGCCGCATTGCGAGCGCAGGTGAGAGAGCTAGTGTTTGCCCGTGCTAAGGCGCGCGCATTACCGGTTATTCTGGTGACTCATGATGCGGAAGACGCGGCAGCGGCAGGTGGCGAAATAGTGACGCTAGTCCCTATTTAGACCCCAAAATGGTCTTCGCGTGGTCCGCCATATAGATGTGCAACCATGGGGTAAAGTTGTCGGGCGCATCGGCTAATTCATGGCGCAATTCAGCCGGCGATACCCAGCGGGTGGCGTTCACTTCTTCAGGATTTGGCTGGATCTCAAGATTTTCTGAAGCCTCGGCCACAAATACATCGACCAGTTCATGTTCGATCATGTCGGGGCCAACCTGAGCGCGATATTCGATTTGTCCGCGTGACTGTAGGGTTAGGCCTGTGATGCCGAGCTCTTCGTTGAGCCGCCTTTGGGCGCAGTCAAGGGTCGGCTCCTCCCAGTGGGGATGTGTACAACAGGTGTTCGCCCATTGGCCCGGCGTGTGATATTTATGAAGTGCGCGTTGCTGGATCAAAATGCGCCCCTCGTTAATCACAAAGATGCTGACCGCTTTATGCTTGAGTCCGCGCAAGTGCACGTCGAGCTTTTCAACGGGTTGCAGGGTGCCGTCGACCCAAGCAGGAATAAGAATCTGATCTGTCATGTCGGGGTTCATACGCTGAAAAACTTTTCAGTTGAACTACAAGACGTACTTCAATGCAGTTTCCTTGTTTTCGCTTGTAGCCTTAAAATATCGCTGCTTTTGTGGGCCAAACCGATTTGGAGGCTGACATGACGATTAAGGCAGTGGTTTGGGGCGAGAACGTCCATGAGCAAACGAACAAAATTGTTGCGGGGCTTTACCCTGATGGCATGCATGGCGCGATTGCCGCCGCGTTAAATGCCGCAGGGGGCATTGAGGCGACAACGGCAACCTTGCAAGAGCCAGAGCACGGTTTGAGCGAGGCGCGATTGGCGAAAGCTGACGTTTTGCTTTGGTGGGGTCATGCCGCGCACGGCGATGTTGATGATAAGATTGTGGAACGTGTGGCGGACCACGTGAATGCGGGTATGGGTCTCATCCTGCTACATTCTGCGCATTTTGCGAAGATTTTTAAGCGGCTGATGGGGACGCCTTGTAATCTGACGTGGCGCGAAGCGGGTGAGCGCGAGCGTCTTTGGGTCACGTCGCGAAATCATCCGATTGCTGCTGGCTTGCCCGATCACTTTGAACTGGAAAACGAAGAGATGTATGGCGAGCCTTTTGGTGTGCCTGAGCCCTTGGAAACTGTGTTCATCAGTTGGTTCCAAGGTGGCGAGGTTTTCCGGTCTGGATTGACCTATAGGCGCGGAGCCGGGAACGTGTTTTACTTCCGTCCGGGTCATGAAACTTATCCCACCTATCACGACGCCAATGTGCAGCGCGTTTTGAGCAATGCTGTGCGCTGGGCGTATAATCCAGCGCCCCGCATTCAGGATGTGAATGATGCGCCAAATGTGCCAGTTGAGGCCGCGTTAGAGCCTATTATTGAGCGCGGCCCTCGGCTGCATCAAGATGGTGAAGAGGGCTTCAAGTGAGGGATGTTCGGGTTCTGATTATTGGGACTGGCGGCATGGCGAATAACCACGTTGAGGCCTACGCTAAGATCGTGGGCGTGCGTGTTGTGGCGGGGGTTGATACCGATCCTGCGCGGCTGGCGGCGTTTATCCAAAAGCACGGCATTTCTCACGGGTTCGGATCTGTTTCCGAGGCGCTGGCGTGGGGTGAGTTTGACGCGGTTTCAAACGTGACACCTGATGCAATTCATCACCGAACGACGTTGCCATTGTTGGCTGCAGGTAAGCATGTCTTGTGCGAAAAACCTCTTGCTGCAAATGCGGCGGATGCGGCCGAGATGGCAGAGGCTGCGGCGCAGGCTGGTGTCGTGAATATGGTGAACCTCTCCTATCGCGAAGGCCCCGCATTGGTGGCAGCTGCGAAGATGGTTGCAGACGGCGCCATCGGTGAGGTGCGCCATTTTGAGGCGTCGTATTTGCAGAGCTGGCTGACGCAGGGCGCTTGGGGCGATTGGCGGACTGAGGATCAGTGGCTGTGGCGGTTGTCGAAATCTCACGGATCGATGGGCGTTTTGGGCGATGTTGGTGTCCACATCCTGGACTATGCAACATATGTCGCGGGCCTGCAGGTTGCTTCGGTTTCGTGCCGATTAACGACCTTTGACAAAGCGGAGGGCGGTCAAA
>ENA-OWPI01001053-OWPI01001053.1-marine-metagenome-genome-assembly--contig:-NODE-1053-length-32864-cov-7.494861_pt1 | contig 32864 bp, 4 predicted proteins | sample MGYA00238138_ERZ651775 | MGnify/ENA primary metagenome ERZ651775 (study PRJEB26906, sample SAMN06265043) | marine metagenome | isolation source: Helgoland LTER site | place: Germany:Helgoland, sampling...
GGGGGGGGGGGGGGGGGGGGGGGGGGGGGGGGGGGGGGGGGGGGGGGGGGGGGGGGGGGGGGGGGGGGAGGGGGGGGAGGCGGTGACGGCGGAGGCGATGGTGGTGGGAGCGGTGGAGGAGATGGAGGTGGTGGTAACGGCGGCGGCGGCGACGGAGGAGGAAAAGGCGGAGGCGAAGGGGGAGTGGGGGAAGGTGGTGGTGGAGAAGGAGGAGGGAGAGGCGGTGGCGACGGTGGTGGAGGCGACGGTGGTGGAAAAGGAGGAGGTGACGGTGGAGGAAACGGAGGAGGAGACGGTGGTGGGAAAGGGGGAGGCGATGGAGGAGGAGGAGAGGGTGGAGGAGGGGGGGATGGAGGAGGCAAAGGACAACTTCCATCGAGCGTGCACGGAGATGGAGGCGGTGACGGCGGCGGAGGAGGAGAAGGAGGAGGACGCGGCGGAGGAGAAGGAGGAGGAGGAGAAGGAGGAGGAGGCAAAGGTGGCGGTAGTGGTGGTGGAGATAGAGGAGGAGGCGAAGGTAGAGGTGGAGGTGGAGGTGGAGGTGGTGGTGAAGGAGGCGGTGGCGACGGCGGCGGCGGCTTTGGAGGTGGCGATGGCGAGGGAGGGGGGAACGGCGGATGCGGTGGAGGAGGAAGTGGAGTTGGTGGCGATGGCGGCGGTTTGGGATGAACTGGTGGTGGCCATGGCGCTTGAAATGGTGGTGAGGGGATTGGCGACGGTGGCTGGGGTGCGACCGCAAAATCTTGCCGAGTAAAGTTAAACGGTGATCGTGCATCTGGAATACCCGCCGCAAGACAAATTCTGGAATAATTCGTTCCCGAAGATATATTCGGGTTGAAGGTGATGTCACACGTCACACAAAAGGTCGCATTCGTACAAACTACGCACCCCACAGAGCATCCATTATCACCATAAGCTTCTCTTTTTATTGGATCGAGAGAGACTGCCGATACTGGAGCGAGGAGAGATGCATCGAATCCCCTATTCGTGTTTTCTGCACTCAATGACGCGACGAGAACTTTGGAAGTGCCATCGTCCGCGTCGAGATTCATCTCCGCGTCGTAAAAGAAGCGATATATTAACGAGTCAGAACTCGATGAAGCGTCAAAGATAAGATGGTTTTCATTTAATTTCTCTTCCATAAGCACACGTCTGTTATTTTTCGCGGTTTCTGATAACACTCCCGCACTCACACCGGATAGAAGAGGTGATGGCGGTGGTTTCGGAGGTGGTGAAGGCGCCGGAGGTGCGGAAGCAGTCTTCAGATAACAGTGGTATCCCTCTCGACTGTTGAGTTTCCCTCCATCGAAAACATTTGAAGGCCCACACAGGGACGAACCTCCATTGCAATAAGTCTGATAATTTTCACCATCTATACTTTGCATACCTCCCCATTTGTTGTTTTGGAATGTATTCGTCGATTCAACAACATAAGCGTTCCAATCCGTAACTAATCGACACCCAGGTGTTGGCCAAATATCCCGAAGTACAACTTCTGCAGCTAAACACCACGCGAATACGATACACTTTGCCTTGCATAGAATGATTGCGTCATGAGCATTAGTACCGCTCGTGTGGGGGCTCAAATCGTAATAGCTTTTCGAGAATTTTATCCCATAATTTCCATTTGATTGGCGGCACTCACCTTCACCAAGATACGAGTAATCAAGGTCTGGTTGCGATGGCGGAGGTGAAGGTAGCAATGGTAACGGAGGGGGAGGCGAGAGGGGGGGGGGCGGTGTAGCAGGCGACGGCGGTGCAATATCTGGCTTCGCATAGCAATGATGACCTGTTAGAGAGCGCACTCCGCCACCGAAAAAACGTGGCGCGTCGGCGCGGCAAGTTCCACCATGACAGTGAGTTTGATACGTTTCGCCACCGAGAGTTTCTGCGCCTCCCCACAAATTGTTTGCAAGCGTGTTACCAGATTCTACTACATAAGCCGTCCAATCTGTTATTAATTTGCATCCAGGAGTGAGTTGCGACTCTGCATCGAGCTCAACTTCTACGGCAAGGCACCACGTGAACTCGAGACATTTGTTTCTACATCGGTTCCTCGCCTCGTGCGCATTTGTTCCTACGACATGCGGATTCAAATCAGAATATTCCTTTCGAAATGTCATCGGGGACTCGAGGCCGTTACTCACCATACACTCGCCTTCTCCGAGATATTCGTATGGACTTGAGCACGATGCTAGGATTATCCTATTACTAGGTGGACTTGAATATGTTAGAAGACCTTTGGAATATAACGTGGACGGATCTGAAAGACTTTGATCAATTCCCGCCACGAAAACAGCAGTTTCGTTAGTCACGTTGAATGAAGTACCCCCAAACCTTTTATACTTCAAAAGGTAAGCTTTGAAAGTTCGAAAAGAACCTCGTTCCGCGACTCTCCCTCTTTGCGTCCACGTTGAAATAGGATCATTTAAAACACCGAAAGGTGGCTTGATGTCAGGTTCGTTACATATTGTCCAAGTGCCAACAAGAGTATCCATGCGGCCACCAACATGACCTCTAGGCATTTCAAGAAACAAATCCTCCAGCCACAACTTCGTCGCATTGGCGTCGTAACCGGCCAAACCGTTGAAACATATACCTTTCGTAAACTCTGGACCGCATCCGAGCAAAAATGTCAACGCATTTTTGAACGCATTTGCGCTACCAGGCGTATCGATGAGTGTAAAGTCAGTTCGCGTCGCTCGTCTGATTCCAGCGGAGGGTTCATTCCACGCCAGCGCAAGAAGTTCCGATTTGAACAGATTCAAGACAGCAATGCTACTTCCATACGCGCTCCTATAACATGGTAGTATTCTGAGAAGAGCATTATACCTTGTCGCCGATCTAAACATTGAGCTTTCCCCTTCAAGTATGTAGGGGATGACCACATCCAAGAAATACCTTAGCGGACCATCACTGGTCACACCAAAAGGACATCCTACTAATCGTGCGCCCGCTGAAAGAAATTTCTCCAAACTCTTAGGATAGAAACGCGCGACGTGCAAGAATTGTCTGGCAGCCTTTTCGAGGATTGTAGTATTCGTAATTGATGTCATTTGATAGTGCGTGAAAATTAAATCCCATGCTTCAGGGACGTGAGGATTTTTCTCCAACGTGGAAAGTAAGAGCATTATGACCCGCTCTTGGGTGTTTAAGCCGCCCATATTATAATAGAAGGTGCGAAATAGCTGCATAGCAAGCCGAACCTCTAAATAACTATCCAGGCCTTCGTTCATTGCGCGAGGTATCGAAGATATGTAATCTAAGGACGTTTCAATCCCTTCTCCACGTCTCCGGATATCGTCTGTAGGGAGCGGGTTCACATCAGTCAACCACGTCGATACTTCACCAGCAATGAACCCAAACTTATTCATTTTCCATAACCCACTTGGGCTTTTATTAAATGCGATTGCTGCTGAGTGACCTCCGGGTTGTTGGACCATTGTCGCCGGTCCGCCTCTACATGCAACATTTCCAACATGTAGATACGACAACCTGGCGCTCCCTGCCCCATCTTCGGCAATCCGAGGTAGAGAGTCTTTGTACCAATTCGAATTTCGACACACGTTTGCGTCTGGTTTATTGCTGTCGTAATTAGAACTGTATCGAAACCAAGAAGTAGCGATGCCGGCTTTACTGGTACGATTGAGATCAACGTACTCATCTGGGTTATCTGCCTCCGCGTCTTCGTATCGGCTCCAAATCCAGTCGCACTCCTCAGTGGGAATATGAGCAATTGGATGTATCGTTAGTAATGGCCATGGTGCATCTGTAAGAGGGAAATCGAGATCTTTTCTACCCACTTTTCCTATCAAATAATCCAGAGCGGCGATCGGAGAAGGGTTCTTCAATCTTGACGTGGGTGCGTTGAATTGCTTCCCATGTTGCGCACAGTAATTTCGCAACTTTGTGAATTCAACATCTGCGGTAGCCCCGTCTTCTCCCTGCTCGGGAGAGGTTGAGTTTATTAGCGAACCTATGTTTCTGTATCTCTGCGAGAACGCGAGAAGAACGTCGGGGATGTTCGAATCTACTATTTGCTCGTCGTCGAAAAAGTTTTTCAAAAAGCGAAGGTTTTCCACAACTTTAGGATGCGTCGGCATCGATAGTGAATAGAGCGATTTCCTCAAACTCACGCCTTGATCTCCCGTTTGAGTTCTAATAAAGTCCCAAATTGTATCCGATTCTGGGATCGAGGATTGAGATTTTGTATGATTTTCGTTCCAATCAAGCAAAGCGTTTGTTAACACTTCCGTCCATACTTCTCCTGAGTCGATCGTAACGTTGAACAGCTCACCGAAAGCCTCGGACCCCATGTACGGATATTGCGTGAATACGCCGCGCTTGGCAAACACGTGAGACCTACTTGATCGCTCAAATGCTGGCGACGTTGATCTGCTTAATTTCTTAGTTGATATAAAACCGCAATTGCCGCTTTCGGGGTTATCATCAATGTCAGGCGTGAAAACCACACCTGGACATCTAGCGGTATGCGAGCACGCCCTGACGCACTCACTGACAGATGCATTGAACGTCTTCTCGCTCGTATGCGCGCGCCGCTCGAATAGAATAAAGTCATCGATTGGGTCGAGTAATTCACTCGCTTCTGCTTTCAAAAAGTGGGTCCATCCTGATGGCAAAAACAAGGAGGCAGGGGTTTCTGTGTAGCTACAGGTGTCAAATTCAGCCGGCTTTGTGGCTGCTTCACAATACGCAGTATAGCATATGGCCGAAGATGGTATACACTTAACACTACGCCCGCGCACACCGGTGCTTGCGATCCCAGATCCTATCGGTGCCTTCTCACACGCACTCCATTCGCTTACGTTCCACGAAGGTGTCGCGCACGATTCTCCATTATCGATGCCGCGTTTGAGAGTACACTTCCCGTCCGGATCTTTAGCCCAACCGTTGAGGCAAATGCATGTGCCGTAATCAGCCATAACCTCACACCGACCATAATGACAATCTACATTACATAGCAAACCATGTGATTCGTACTGATCGCATAGTCGAGTTGTAGGTGGCATTGCCCCTGCTATACATCTTTGTATCTCGGCGCGCGTACCGTTTGGCCACACGCATGCGTTCATGCGCGACTGGGTGTTCCAAAGATTTTTCTGAATTATATCGTTACGCGAAATTTCCAGGTCCGCACGACGCTTTTGTGGAGTCTTTCCGCACCTTCCCCACGCAAGTGGCACCCATTGAGCGTGGAGAACCTCATTTAACTCCGTCAAATTTTTCGAGTAGCACTCCTTTTCACTGGTGGACGGCACAAAACAACAGCCATATTTCTCGCACGTGGCTTTTCGAATGTTGACATTTTGAGTGTTTCTTTGAGAGTCCAATTCATATGGAACACAAATTGTTCGCGATGTGCCTACTTTCAACAAGCATTGCGGATTGCAACTAAACGCGTTACACGATTGCATGCCGTTTGGCTTTACATCGAAATGAGCGCATTTAGAATCGTTCACTGCGTCAGATAAAATCTGGCGCGATCTGAGCGCGCAAAAAACTTTACGAAATTGTACACCGCTTTCGCAAGGTTTCGAACATATGCTCCAAGGTGTCGTGGCCCAGACAACGTCGACGTTTCCTACGAAATAATCAACGCCTTCCTCGTTGGACATCACGACGAAGGAGGCCAAATCCGATATCGTTACCGGGTGCAGGTATTCCACCGGGGTAAAACGAGTTTCTCCGAGATAGGAAGTTGATGATTCGTAAGAAGGAACACTCGAAGGTACAGCAGTCAAGGTCTCATCGCATCTTTCTTTGTATATTCTGCATACTTTCGTTTCGCGCGCATACGTAAACGTCGCACCTGAAGCTGGACTAAACCCGAAGGGATTGGCGCCGCCAGCCAGACACTGGCTCAAGGATTCGGTGGTTTGTGAAGAAAGAATCTCTGCATTTGCGCAGTCCAACTTTTTACACGACCTCGAAGTATATCCATCCGCAATTCCAAGACCAATAGCTGAAACCGGCGAGCACAGCAAGTGTCTGTCGTTGAACGAAGAATCTTCCATTACAGAGGTTCCCCATGAATCGGTGTGGCGCATACCGACGAGACCGACACCAGTCGCGATGTATCCCTGTGCGCACGACTCGTCCATCTCGTAATGCGTACCTTTTTTTACTGCATTGCTTTTTGATGCAAAAGTTCGCGCTTTCACTTCATTAGAACTATCAACGGTAAAACCACTAGGCGTGCCGCAACGCGGAACTACACCCGCCTTGGCAGATGATTGATTCGTGTCGTGTGTAAAGGCTAAGCCGGTGAGAACCTTGCCGACAGGGCATCGCACGTACCCGGTGGGATATCCTAATGCTGGATCCAAGTCGTTGCGTACGTATTGCAAAGTACTCACCGGTTTAATGAAGAGCGAATCGATGCGAACCCAGTCGTAATATCGCTCGTCCTCTAAGCACAGCGTCGTGTTGCTGTAAAAAGCGCACTCGCTCAACTTACCAGAGGTCAGCCCTAACCCAGACTCGACACACTTCATCGATTGAATGGGGGCGTTAAAATCATCGGTAATCATCACAACTTCTTCGCCTCGATATTTAGCGTTATGAAAAATCGAGTCTTGTCCCCAATATCGAGTGCGTTTCAAAATCGCGGAAGAAAGCTCCTCCTCGCAGTCGCAATACCCCCATTCGGTTTGCTCAGCATTCGTGTAACATATTTTTCGCCCTCTTTCGAAACCCGCACCTCCAAGGGACGCCGATAAATGCAACGCTGGTATGAAGCACTTCGACTGGTATTCAGTAACATCACTTCCATCCGCGTTTGCGTGGATCACGAGAGACTTTTTATGGAAGCACGGACTAGAATTCGCCGTCCCGCCGCACGTAGGCTTCGCGTAGTCTAGATACAAGCCTCCAGAGAAAAACACACTTTCTGATGTCTGTAACGAGCTCAACTCAGCTGAATCTGCAGCTATGTACCGATATGTACGTTTTGGTTCTGTGCCTAGCAGACCACCATCGCTGTGATAAATTCGCTGTCCGTGTAAAGGAAAAACTTTCGAATCCCCAGAATGTAACGAAACGTGCGAAAGTTCTCTCTCGGAGTAAAACTTCGAACTTGCTCCTGCACCTAAGTAATTCTTTGAACCAATCAACGGGTCTATATTACGTCGCAACTTTGCAATACTACCTAGTGTCAACGAATCCGAAGTGAAATTTCCCGTTTGAGGAAATATCTTTTCGGTAAATCCGCCAAAATCCCCGCTCACCCTCATACTCATACTTCCTCCGCCGAGGGCGAGATTGGGAATAACTTCGTTTGGAATTACCTGATTCCAATGCGATTGAAGCATATTGTGCGTACCATTCGAAGCAAAGTTCAAAGATGGCTGCCAATCCCAAGAGTGCATTCCGCGATCGCGCTCGTCGCGTCGCATGTAAAATGTAATCAATAAATCTTCATTTCTCCCTTGGCGAAGGCGTATCTTGACCGAACTCGATCGCAAACGGCACGTAGAATGTGGACTGGCCGATCGAGTGACTACATCAAATCCCGCGCATCGAGCGTTCGATGTGCACCTTTGCGCGCAAAATTCGATAAAATAGGTTTTTCTAAACCGTTCTTGCGAGATTTGTAAAGTATGGAGAGTGTGAGGAGGAATATACTCCTCGAAAGAGGCTGAATCGTAAGACTCGAACAAATCGCCACCATGAGGGAGTCCGCAACGCTGCGTTTCGTAATAATCAGACTCAGTTTCGATCGTTACGAAACCTAAATCGTCCCAAGAGGCTGGCGCGTTACAGTCATTCGCGTCTAAATCACACATACAAACCTGATGCCTATCGTCCTCGTATAAAAATCCGGGCACACGATACCGCCCATCGGCGATGAAATCGTTCCATTCCATGTACGGTTGATGAATACTCGATTGATTCGTGTGCATTTCATCGCTAAATGGTCGCATGTGCACGTAATTAGCGCTCGAACGCACCGAGTGCCCGCTTTGCTTCACAAGCGTCTTTGATGCCGCAACGTCTGCAGTCCCGTCCCATGCGCCCATGCACCCAATACGCTGTCCTCGCAAGATCTTCACAGAGGCTCTCGCCGGAAGTGTCGCCGTACCGCGTTCGACAAATACCAGCGGTGTCTGTACACCAGTTAGTATTTTACCAACTAATACTTTAATCTGATTGTAATGATAGGTTGGTATGCAGACGTTTGAGCCTCTCGGTAATCCGTACTTTTCCCCTATTCCGACGGCACAAAACGTACCGCTTGAACAGTCCGAGTGCCTATCACTCCTCGACGTTTTCCTAAAAGAAGTTGGCGTGCAAGAACCCTCATACGCCTTGCACGGCAAAACGACGATGTCGCTCGACCGCACCGTCCTTAAATCGTCCGTCAAATATGTTTTTCTTTTGCAGTATCCATCCATCCCGTTGGTGAGACCGGCGAGACCGCGATTGATTTCAACTTCTCGCTCGTACACAGAAGTATACGCAGCAGCACTTATTGGTTCCTTGTAGTCGTTATAATACGCAGCATTGAATCCAGATGCATTACTTGCAGTGTTCACTGCATAGTCTGCGCAACACGCTGGGTATATGTGCTGGTATTCATCCGTGTACGCAGAAACGCAATGTTTGGCGTTGCCCCCCATTTGCTCCATAGCTGACGTTAATTTGTTCCAGTGTTTATACATACCACGACTGCGACTCGGATTTGCAACAAAAACACCAGTGGAATCGTTCTCATCGCATTTGGTCGACGTCCAAACGAACGAAGTTGGGCAATATTGCGCAGAATAAGCTTGTGGTAAACCAAGGGCGACTTCGTATGCTGTGCACAACCGAGCGCCTCGAGATTCGCACAAATCCTTATTTACCCCGTAGGACACGCCTGGGTTGCACGTAATGTCGTTCCAAGCGCAGCTTCGATTTAAAGAGCTCGTCCAGTAATCATGATATTTAAAAGCTCTGTCTTTGGGATAATTACCGTAACCAGAGACGCCTTGCGCGCCAGTCGCCTGATAGCACCCAGACGCCAAAGGGTCGTTCGTGAAGCTCGCCCACGTTTGGTTCGGGGCCGCGTCAAAAATCTGAGTGCCACACGAACGCAGAGACGGAAAGCCGCCGTAGTGTTGGTCATATCCGCCACCGTCGGGGTTATTCTCCCAAATCCTACTCGCTTGTAAAAGAGCGTCTCGTACCGAGAAATTCGTCCCGAGCTCTTCGCACGTTTTCGTGGATGGACACGCGCCTTGGCAAAATTGTTCGATCGATGGTTTATCTGCCGCTACGCACTCTGATTCTGAGCTCGCAATCGATCCACTCACGGTATTTACACATTGCACGGTTCGAAACTGTTTAAAAGTACACTCTGCTGAAGATGCCGAGTACGTTATATAACCGGTATTTTTACACTCGGACCACGCGGAGCTCGTCCATCTTCCCGAGACCGCCGATCGCCAGACGTACGATTCATACCCAACCACATTTTGTGTTTGTAACGGGCGTCTCCTACCAAATACCCCGCACAGGAACAAATCACATTTTTTCTTCGCGCCTAAGAAAGATATCGCCGAACACCGAGACGCCATGGCTGCGCGACAGGCGCTCTGACATTCGAGGAGTGTTCTCGATATCGTTGAACTCAAGCGCATGCAATTCTCGATGTACGTATTTCCTCCTAAAAACACCCACTTCACAGTGTCAACTACTGCGCTCGCATTGCTTATACTATTACTATACTCTCCACACGGGTCTGTCGCGTTCAAAGGATCCGAGTATCCTACGTGATACTCGCACAAGTTTCCTCCGTCGTCGCTGGCTCGACAGCAACTGTCGCCACATTTAGTAATCGTCGTTGAAACTGCACTTGAACTGTCGCGCTTTACCGCGCACTCGTTCGTGCTCGAGCCTATATACTCAACTTGCACCAAAGATTGATAACAACTAAAGGCAGAAGCCGATTCTCGTGCGTTTGCGAAGCAGCATCCGTACAGCTCGCATCTCTCCTTTTCCGCGGAAACCGACGTTTTCTCCACCTTATGAATATTTTCGTAATACGGATTGCACGGTTTTCTATCTTCTGCAATCGGAACGAAACACTGATCTTGACACGAGTGCGTGTGACACACTTCAATCTCAACTTTTCCATCGTCGTCTTCTCTTCCACTATTAATACCACACAAACTCGAATCGACGGCTTGGTTCGTCAGTAAATCTTTACACGTCCTTCTCGAGCGCGTCCGAAAGCCACCCCCGCACGTTTTAGAGCACTCCGACCATTCACTATTGACGCTTCTCACATACACCGCTCTTCTTCTATTTTGCGCGTACGTATCTGTATAACCCCATTTCTTCTGACCTTCATCGTTGCTATAAGTAAAAGTCACGCTAGACGAGGTAAAACACCACGGTTTTCCTTCCCAGGATTTTTCTAATGTCGGTTCGAAATATTCCACGCCTTCGTATTCGAAAGGAAACACACAATTTTCTCCATTCGCTGTACCGCCCGTGGTTTTTGTCACTTTTACGTAGTGTGTTTGTATTCCTTCTCTTTGCACTAATTCGCTCGAGTCTGGCAAGGACGAAAGGAAAATTGCGTTTGAATACCCGCTGGCGAATATCGCTCTCAAACCGTCCTCGTTTGATTCCAAGAGCGGCCCAGTCACCCTCGCTTCTTCGTGAAACTCGTCCATTTTTTTGTTCGATATAGCAAACGCTTCCTCCAACTTCACAATCGCCTCCGAAAACGCTCTAAATTGTTGCTGCGTGTACGCGATTCTAAAATTGTTCATTCCAAACTGACTCGCGATTGCGGCTTTGCTATTCGCCGTGTCGCTCGCTCCAGAACACCTATAAAAGCCCGCGCACCGATGATCCCTCTCGCACGCTCTCGTAATCTCTGCTAAGGTTCCATTTACTGCTGCGTAGGCTAACTTTCGTATCAGGCTTGGATGAATGACCAAATCATCGTACGTGACATTCTCTATCCGTTTCGTTTCCGAACTCCGTCGTTCCTCTACTAATACGTTCGCGTCGTCGTATCCCGCAAAATCTTCGTCCATATCCACCCCTCGTTTCTTTCTATAAAAAGTATGCACTTTTTCAACCTCGTCCGCGACTAAACCGTACCCTCGACCGACTAAGATGCACTCATACGCCGACGTAACTTGCGTAAGCTCTAACGTAAACCCAGCGCACTCGTACCCGTACCTGTCGCACTCCGTTTTGCAACCCAAAAAAGTCGACACACGTTTCAAAAAAGTTCCCGAGACGTGATGTCGGTCGACATGCACGTGGTAATTCGTCGGCTGCGCTTCGATCGTTTCTGGTGACAGCAATGATTGCATCAGGTTTCTTCTTCTACTACTTATTCTTCTCTCGCGATACGAAGAAGAAGAAGAAGAAGAAGAAGAAGAATAGTTTGTCTCCTTCGCGTCGTTGTTCAAAATTGAGTCGGCAAATCGGATTTCGACCGAGGATTTTGGCGTTGATAGATGCGTTTTACTCTTCTCGTAATCCTTTACGAGTTTTAACGGCGATACTACGAAAACGATTAATAAAAGAACGCTCACTATCAGAGCCACCGCGCGAAAATGCTCTCGTTTCTTTTTCTTCATCTTTCGTTCGTGAGCGAGTGGCTGTGATTATATCTCCTCTCTAAATTCTTAAATTTGACTTGTGTAAAGTGGTTGTAAGTGGCGAATTAATTCTCTCTCAAAAATCACTCTCAGAGCACAGATCACGAAAACAATATACAATATACAAATTACACCACTTTTTACACAAAAACGCGACACAAGAAAAAAAAACGAATAAAAAAATGGTGTCCATGATGTCGACCACGAGCGCATTCATCTCTTCCCCGACGACTTTGAAGTTGAGAAAGAAGTCTAACACTAATAAAAGAAGTAACAACAGTCTTTTGAAGATAGCGAAAGCGATTTCGGTCGCCGACGTGACCGGTCCGGTGAAAGAGACGATAAAAGATGTGCAATCCGTGGAGGTACAAAATACGATGCGTTTTTCTTTCTCTCGAGGGAGAATTCGAATAATAATTGCGCGAATTCGTGATGATGGTTTTTCTTTCTCGTCTGCGCGAACAATCATCGAAGAACGCGAAAAAAAAAGAGCAATCGGCATCACCACCACCATTTCATCGTCATCGATCGCGAGAAAGAGAGAGAGAAAAGACACGCAGAGTTCTTCTTTGGCTCTCCATCATCATCATCCAATTCAATTCAATCCTCAAAATTCTCCTTTTTTTTGCCTCGTCAGCTTTTTCTTTTCCCCTTTTTTTTTGAAGGACAACATTAACAGAGAAAATTGAGGAGAAAAGTGCTGTTTAGTAGTAAACACAACATCGAAGAAGACGAAGAAGAAGAAGAAGAACAATTCATTAAATAACACTAACCATTATTAATAAAACCTCATCAATTCTTTGATGATGACTTCTTTATGATAACAGGGATTGAAGAAACTCTCGATTCGGGTGTCGAAATATGCGCCGGCGACGATCATGAGCGCGGGTTCATTTGGCGCGTTCCCGACGATGGGCGCGTGCATGGCGGCGTGCGGGTTAGGCGCGGTTGGAGGCCCGTTGGCGCCGTTAGCCGGACCTCTTTTGTTTTCCCAGGCTGGTGCAGCGGCGAGCGTTGCCGCCGGGGTCGCCGGGATTTTCGGGATTGGCGGGGACGTTCCCGCGTATTTGCACTCGTTGATCTTTCTCGTCGCCGCGGCGGCGGTGTGGCAATACAGCGCCGTCGGCGCGGCGTCGACGTTGGCGGTCAACGCGTTCGCGTTTCACTACGCGCACATGACGAGTATTTTGAGCAACTGTAAGGATGTTACGAAGAGAATTCCGTACACTCTTATGAATTCGGTGAAGAAAATTGCGTTGGTTGGACCCGGTTTGGTCATGGCAATGATGCAGCTCTTGCCGAGAGCGATGGAGTTTGAAACCTTCGCCAAGGTTGGTTTCGCGCCGCCTGGACTCCTCGGACCGATTGGTGGGTTCTTTTTACACCCGATCGTGCCATGGATCATCGCCATCGCCTCGTTGGTGTGGTTAACCGAAGGGGAGAAGAAGATTACTTCGTTTATCCTCGGCTTGGGGTATTTGATTCCGGGTATTTCGTATTGTCCGACCATGTTGGCGCCGTACGGTCTCGCGCTCATGTTCATGCACTTGTTCTTGGGATTGCAGCTTTTACAAGAAGTCACTCCTTATGGAAGTTTGATTCCTAACCCTCTTTAACTCTTCTGTTTAACACTGATGAGAAGACAAAAAGGACGGTTGACGACAAAATTTTCCCATGACGGACCGTGTTGTGATCACAAAATGGGAACAAAATGATATTTAATATGAAAAAGAAAATGTATATGATAACAAAAGAACGAACGAATGAAAGAAACTCATCACGATAGCCACCCTATGCATACTTCTTCTAACACAAGTTATTGAATTCTATTCTAAAAATCTCTTCTATTTCTTCGCGCGATGGTTTCGCGCGTGTTTTCTTTTATTCGACTATGGAAACGTTCAACTTACTTCGTCCAAACGGCATTTGCTCGACTTCTATTTTCACCTTGAGTTTTCCAAACATGTTCTGACGAGCGTTGAATCCTTTCGATACTTTAACTCTCGCTTCGATGCCGTATTTAGGAACAAAGGCGACGATTTCATCTTCGTCTTCGTCTTTCTCGCCCTTCTTGATATTATTAGCATTATTATTATTATTAGTAGTAGTAGTAGTAGTAGTAGTAGTAGAAGTAGAAGTAGTAGTCTTGTTGTTGTTGTTGCCGCGAATCTGGAAGACTCTTGCCTCTGCGACGGTCGTTCTATCTTTGAAAAACTTCAAAGTGTGGAGCTCTGCCGACGCTCTGCCGGCTTGTTGACCGGCCAAATGTCTCGCGTTGCACGTCTCGGCAATCTCCTTAGTGAAAAGATTGGTGTTGTCCATGGCGACTTTTTTCTCAACGCTTGAGATCAAAACCTCGTCGATGGAAATCAATCCCAAACTCGCAGAGAGTAAACGATGGACAATCACGTCGGCGTATCGACGAATCGGACTCGTAAAGTGCGTGTATAAAGGAGAAGCTAAGCCGTAATGATAGAGCTCGTTTCTCGGAAAAGACCCGGTCGAACAGTATTTCGCAGTGGACATGCATCTCGTCGCTTGCAAGCGCAACAAAGTATTAAAGTACGGATCATCTTCGCGCACGCACGCGTCCAAACTTTCCGCCAAAGTTTTATTCGACGCGCAGTTTATTTTGTTCTCTAAACCAAGCAATTTAACTGTTTCTAACAGAGGAAGAAACATTTTTTCCCTCGGCTCTGGGTGCCTTCTCAACAACGCGAAGGACGGGTAGTGCTCGGAGATCCTCTCCGCCACCGCGATATTCGCCAAGAGCATCATCTCTTCGACCATTTTGTTTGTTTCTCGAGAGATGTACAAACTCACGTCTAAAGGATTACTCGTTTCGTCGTCTAATTCGAACCTCACTTCTGGCGAAGCTAAAGTCAAAGCACCTTGTTCCATTCTTTTCGCTCTGAGCGCTTTTGACACGTCTCGTAAACGTCTCAAATCGTTCGCCAAGTCACTCTTATCGTTCGTTTCATCGTCGATGATTTCTTGCGCTTTTTGATAAGTCAACGCCTTGCTCGACTTAATGATTGATTTCGTGAAGCGCGGTTTGACGTCTTTTCTCGGGAGCATCGTGGCTGGATCTACGCGCCAAAAAACCGAAAACGCGAGTCGCTCTACGTCCGCTCTCAACGAACAAATATCTTCAGTCAAAGGTTTAGGGAGCATGTCTAATCTGCGCTGAACTAAATACGTCGTCGTGCCTCTGCGCAGAGCTTCGTCGTCCATGGGCGTTCCAGGTTTCAAAAACGTCGTCACGTCCGCGATGTGAACGCCAATTTCAATTTCTTCTTCTCCTTCGACGCCATCGTTCTTGGGCACAACGACAGCAGAAAGTGCGTCGTCAATATCGCGACATCCAGGAGGGTCCACCGAGCAAACGCGCAGATTCCGCAGATCTTCACGTTTGGGCTCCTCTATGTGTTCTTCAGTCACCTTCCACGGCAGCGGCGGAACGCATTTGTGCACCGCCGGCGCAAAAGGACGATCGTCCACGTCTGCTTCGAGTAATAATGCTGCAGTTTCCGACGCAGTTTCTCCAATTTCACCGAGAGCGCGAACAAAGTGTCCCTCTGGATACGGCGAAGACGCGAGCCACGCGTCGATGACAACGACGATTCTCTGAGAAGCAATTTGATGCGCGTGTCGCGTATTGATACGAATCTTTGGAGTTTTGCGATCGTTCGGCACGCAAAGGACTCTTTTCGCGCGACCACCTCCATCTTCCGTTTCATTTTCGTTACTATTCTCGTGTTGTTTTCTCGCGAGATCTGCGCAGGACTCAATATCGAGAGCGCACGCGTATCCTCGATCTCTCCAATTTCGTTTTACGATTCTCACGACTTTTGCTTTCAACTCCGGCAAAGAAGGAGGCATTTCTGCACCGGCCTTCGCGGACGCATCATCGACTGAAGCAACATCTTCTGATGCGTTTACGATTGGTGCGAGTGAGACTACGTTATCGTCATCGTTGACGTCGTCTTTCTCCCTTTCTTCTTCTTCATCCTCATCTTCGATAATTTCAATACCGACGACGTCTCCTTCCATCGCTCTGTTCATGCGATGACGTCCTTCTATTTTCACGTCGAGCGTGTCGTCTCCCACGTCGACGTACGCCGAGAATGGCGAGTACGGAGAACACCTGATTTTGCCTTCTTTGTATCTCCCGGCGGAGACGCCGCTATCATACTGCGCTTTCGTCAAGTGTTCGGGAAAGGCGGTGAACCCTCCTCTCGCCGTCGAGTTACTCTTTTTGCTGTTCATTTCCGTCTTGTTGATGGAAGCTTTCGTTGTCGTTCTTGTGTTCTTCGCGTAATTATTTCTCGCGATTTCGTTTTCATCCGCCCCGAAGCACTCTTCTGTTCTCGTCGAGCACAAATCGACCAACTCCGGGAACGACTTTGCGAAATGTTTGTTTACCACTTCCCTGACGCTCATCGCGTTCAAATTTTCCTCTTTCGCTTTCAACACGTTTCCTCGATCGTCAGAAATTAATATGACTTTTGCTTCCGCTGCTTTTCCGGCGCTTCCTTTTCCTCCTTCTCTTTTTTGCGTGCCGTTGTGCTTGTTCGACGAACACAATCCGACAACCTTTTGGTAAAACTTAACCACCTCCCGTATCGCCCGATCGTTCCTATCGTTCGCCGATTCGCCTTTCTTCGGCTCTCCGACGTACGTGTCCTTGTGAAATTCGTTAGAAAACACAAAGAAATTCTTTCTCCCCGACGTTGTTTTATCCCCCGTAGATGAAGAAGCTTCTAGACAAAGCCTCCGCACGCGCTCGTACGCATTCCTCGACCGGTTTCTAACCTCCTCTAAAACCGTCGTGCACACGACGACATTTCTCATCGCCTTCGGGTGCGATACCACGTCCAGCTGGTGTAAACACACGTTCGCGTCGACGACGTAAATAATTTTATCATTTCCGATGTTGTTGTTGTTGTTTTCCTTCGTCGTCATCGACTTCGCTTCTACGCCGCTCTTTTCTTCTTCTTTTTCTTCTTCTTCTTCTGCGTTTACATCCAAAATCCATTTCGTCTTGTCTTTCCCTTTGTATGCCACCGGCGCTTGCTTAATCCCGCAGAAAATATCATCGCGAAGATACCGCTCGCGGGAGTGTTTCTTCGTCGTCCTAAACGCGTTGTTGTTGTTGTTGGTGGTGGTGGGTCTTTTGTTGTTGGTGAAGAAAGACGATGATTTCGACGTTCTCGAAATCGTCTTCTTTTTCTTCTTTTCTTTTCCTTTCTCGTCTTCTTCGCTTTTCATCATCTTCTTCTTCTTCAGAGGAGGAGGAGGACTCTCATTATTGCGCTTCATTATTATATTTGTGCGAATAGAGTGCGAATAATGCAATCTCGAGGGAGACGAGGGAGACGAGGGCAGAGGAAGCAAACACAGACAGAGAGACAGAGAGAGAGAGAGAATAGAATGCTTTTGGTGTACGAGTAGAAATGAGGACTTTTTGGTCTCCACAGACAACAAATAGAAAAAGAGTCTCAACTTGCGATGATGAGAGAAGAGTTGGATTTTAATGAAAAACGAGATGACAGAACGCGAGAGAGATAGGAATGGGTCTCTTTTCAGATATCCTTTTAAAAACTGGGTTGTTAAACTTCTCGAAGTCGAGTTTTTACGAAGAAGAGAGCGGCGCTCTTTTGAGCGCGCGAGAGAGAGGTTGTTGACTTTTTTATGCTTCGCTTCGTGTGTACGCGTACAGTGATAAATACCGGTTTCAGACGTAAAACTATAATCTCTTCTAAAAGTATGCGTTCTTAGTACTCTATCGCTTATGATGATAAATTAAAGAGCGTCTTCGCCAAGCTCTTTCTTCGTCTCGATATTCGTTTTCTCCCCGTCAGAAGAATCGAGCAACCGATCTTTGTTTAATAATCGAGAAAGCACGACGATTAAGACGACCCACATGCTGAAGAAAGCGACCGAAATGAGCGTCGCGCCGACGAACAGAATTTTAATCGATTTCATAGTGTCTTCGCACCCTGGTTTCGCATCGGCGAACGCTTTTTGCACAAATTCGCACGTTGTGATGGCGTATGTGTCCGGTAGAGCGGCAGACAAGGTTCGCGCGACGATTGCGTATTCTTTGATTTCATCGTAAACGTTCGATTTAATCATGCGCTTGTCGTCCAAGTACTCCGCACACTCGTCTTCGGCGTCGCTGCATTTTCCAATTTCGTCCTCAAATTTTCCAATGTAGTTGTACGCCTTTTCGTAACCCGGGCACTCGTTACCAGCTCTACCGCCGGCACACGCAGCTCGCATCAAAAAGACAGGGAGAATTTCCACCGGTCTTTCCGGCACATCGGGTGGAGGAGGAGGCGCCGTAGGAAACGCAGCGAGAGGAGGGGGCGAAGGGGGCGAAGGAGGCGGAGAAGGCGGCGGGGGCGGCGAAGGCGGTCGAGGCGGTCGAGGCGGTGGAGACGGCGGAACAGGAGGAGGAGAGGGTGAGTCTCCCCTCAAAGCCCAATTCACGGCAGGTCCGTTCCCGTTCCCTGCTTCTTCTGCGAGACCAACCCAGTAAAATTTCTCTCCAAACGCCGTGGCGCCTGAAAACATTTCATCCGCCCTCATGTGTGTACACGGTAAAGTAGCGTCAGTATCATCCAACAAGCACCAAGACGTCACATCCGCATCAAATGAAACCGCGTTCCTAAACATTACACCCATTGTAGTCGCACTAGTAACGTTCCATAATGATAAGTCCTGGTTAAACGAGCGAGCGCCATCAAACATGTTGTCCATGCTCGTAACTTGCGATACATCCCATGACGAGATGTCGTTGTTGAAGTCAACGGCGTCTTGAAACATGGCGCTCGTTGTTTTTGCCGAACTCGTATCCCATGAGGATATGTCACCGTTGAATGGACCGGAGAATAAACCGGAGAAATCAGTCACTAAGGAAACGTTCCACTCGCGCATGGGTCCGTACGGATTCACATCCGCGCTCCACGCGCATTCACCTAATATTGACGACTGGAGGCACTGAACCACGGCGTTGTCAATGACGTCATCGTCGAGCGGGAGAGCGGCGTAGCAATCCCACGCTGTAGGTGGACCATCGCTGTTGGAACTTCCCGTCGTTGTGATATTCACACAAGCGTCAGCAAACGCAGTCGCCCCAGAAAACATTCCGGCGCTGCTGGTGAGGGACGAGGTGTTCCAAGCCGTGATATCCGCGTTGAATTCTGTCGCGTCCATAAACATCGAGTCCATGTTGACCACTTCACTGGTTTCCCAGCCAATGATGTCGCTGTTGAATACCGATGCCCCAGAAAACATTTCTTCCATCGAGGTGACTTGGAACACGTTCCACAGAGTCAAATCTGCGTTGAAATTTGATTTATCTTTGAAAGCAGCCGTCATATCTTTAACGAGAGAAACGTCCCACATCGACATGTCACCATGCTCGTTTTCCTCTCCACATCTGCCATCTGTGGGCGCAACTGCGAGGCATTTGGAGATGAGACCTGAGAACGACTCGTCCGTGATGGGCGGTGCGTCGTCCGAGGACTGGAGCATTCTTCGTCTACCCGTAAAATCGTCATTTTCTAATTCATCAATATCCGGGAGTTCACCTCCGACTGTAGTTAATTCATCTTCTTCAATTATATATATCGATCCAGTTTCAGATCCATATTCTTCATCTTCAATTTCGCTACACGATTCGAATGCTTTTTCTGAGCTGCATTTAAAACAAGGAGCACCAGAATTTTGGTACATACGAGACGAATAGTACAAATTTTCGCAGCTCCAACCCCAGGTCGATACGTCCTGCGTAAATTTCGTCGCTCCATTGAACACATCGTCAAAGTCTCTGACCTTGCTTGTGTCCCATTTGGAGAGATCTTGATTAAAATTCTGCGCACCTTGAAAAGTTCCCCAAAGTACTGTATTTAGCGAAGTATCCCATCCCGATATATCCGCATTGAAGTCTACCTTGTTCGAAAACAAAAAATACATAGAGGTTATCTGACTCGTGTCCCAATAAGGCATGGCGCCATACGATACTCCATTAACTTTTAAATCATAGCAAAGTCCGTCCACTGGATTTGTTTTCAAACACTCGCCGACGATGTGGAATAATACATCTTGAGGTATTGTGATGCCTTTTGGAGGAGGCGAAGGAGGCAAAGGAGGCGGAGGAGGAGAAGGAGGAGGAGAAGGAGGAGGAGGAGGAGAAGGAGGAGGAGAAGGAGAGGAAGGAGGAGAAGGAGGAGGAGAAGGAGAGGGAGGAGGAGAAGGAGGAGGGGTTGGGGATGGGGGCGGCGGGGAGGGTGCAACCCAGGTAGCCAAAACCGTGGTGCACGTACTTGGGAGATCTGAATTCCCGCAGCCATACTTAGCTTTAAATGCATTGGCGTAGTAAAACATATTTGACCTGTAGTAAGAGGAAGATATTGATGGAAATGTCCAACTCCCGATGTATTGGTTGAACTCAGCCGCGTGATAAAACATGTATCTTGAATACCTTACTTTATCAGTGTCCCAACTACCAATCGGTTGATTGAACAAAGAAGCGGAACGGAACATATTCTCCATACGAGTCACTTGCGCTGTATTCCAACTCCCAATGTCTTTGTTGAACGTAGAAGCGGAATCAAACATAGCATACATATCAGTCACTTGCGCTGTGTCCCAACCCCCAATGTCTTGGTTGAATACAGAAGCGAAACGAAACATAGAATACATGCTCGTCACCTTAGAAGTATCCCAACTTCCAATGGGTTGGTTAAATTTTGAGGCATAATTAAACATTTGTTGCATGTTCGTAACTTTCGACACATTCCAACCATTTATAAGTTGATTAAACAGTAGACTGCCACTAAACATTCTATACATGTCAGTGACCCGCGATGTATCCCATCCACCAATTAGTTGGTTAAAACTTCTGGCACTATCAAACATTTCCCGCATGTTCGTCACTTTTGCCGTGTCCCAACTCCCAATAGGTCCATTGAACTCTCGATTGCCAAAAAACATCCTATACATATTCGTCACAGAAGACGTGTCCCATTTTCCAATGGGTTGATTAAAAACAGGGGCGGATTGAAACATTTGCTGCATATCAATTACCTTGGATGTAGTCCACTGATCAATTGGCTGATTAAATTTACTTGCTGATTTAAACATGGTCGTCATCGAGGTCACGGAGGACGTATCCCAACCCTCAACATCTCGATTGAACTCAGTTGCCCTCTCAAACATGCCAGACATTGAGGAAACCCTAGACGTGTCCCAATTCCCAAGAATCTGGTTAAAACGTAAAGTACCAGAAAACATTAATCTCATACTGGTAACTGATGACGTGTCCCAGCTATCAATAAATTGATTAAAGTTTTTCGCATTCCTGAACATCTCTTCCATGCTAGTGACAGACGACGTGTCCCAATTTCTCAGCTCCCTATCGAAATATGCCGTGTTGGCTAGCATTCCGACCATACTCTTCACTTTTGACGTATCCCAAGTGCCTATGTTTTGATTGAATTTCGCTGCGCCGTCAAACATTCTGGTCATGTCGGTAACTTGGGAGATATTCCAGCTCGAGATGTCAAAACTAAAGACTTTGGCGCTTTTGAACATCTCTGACATGCTCGTCACCCGACTCGTGTCCCACGCGCTTATCATCCAATTCGACTGTTCCTTATTTCTGAAAGTATTGGACATATCCGTGACTAAACTCGTATTCCAAAGCGGAGCTGGACCATATTCAGATTCCCAGCAAGCTCCCAGCGTAGGTTCCTTGATCATACAATCTTGAGCTGCAAGTCTGAACTGAACGTCATTGGTAATTTCTGTTTTACTCCCGGAAACATAACCACTAGGAGGCCATAACGGTCCCCAAGGGACTAATATTTTATCCACCGTTGGGCCGTTCCCAACCAAAGATTGGTACGTCTCGTGCCATTTCTTTGCACCGACTAGGCAATGGCTTTTAAATTTAATACTTACTGTAGTATCCCAAGTGTTTTTCAGAGCTCCGGACATTCCATTCGTAAACTTTTCGGCGTGCATGAACATCATCTGCGCATTTATAAGATTCCTAACATCCCAATTGGACAATTTTTGATCAAAGTTGACGGCGTGTCTAAACATTTGGTTCATGTCGCGAACGTTTCCAACGTTCCAACCTTTGCCTATGTCACGATTAAAGTTGTATGCGTTCAAAAACATTCTATCCATGCTCGTTACCGCGGACACGTCCCAGCCTTGTATTTCGGCGTTAAAATTGTGTCGATCCATAAACAACCCACCCATGAACGTCACCTTACTGACATCCCACGACGCGATTTCCCCGTAATCGCTTGCAAAGCACTTCCCGAGGACAGGATCATACGATAAGCACGCTTCGACGTGCCTGTAAAAGTTTCTGTCAGTAAGTGGGGCGATATACGGCGGAGGACTAGATGGCAATGGAGGAGGAGAGGGCTGCGGTGGTGGTGACGGCGGCGATGGGGGCGGAGCGGGTGGAAATGTACACTCCCACATTTTTGGTGGGCCGTAGGCGAGGCGGTTACCAATGGTAGAAGAGCCACCTTTACCCCGGATACACCCGGAGAGCCAGGTTTCCGCATTACGGAACATGCTCATAGTCGAGACGTACGATAACGTTTCCCATCCCGTGATATCTTTGTTAAACGTGGCAGCGCCGTAAAACATCGCAACCATGCTACCTACTCCAGATACGTCCCACGAAGTAATGTCTTGATCAAACTTCTTCGCTCCCGAAAACATGCGCTCCATGTTCGTGACGCTCGAGGTATTCCAGCGCGATATGTCCGCATTAAAAAGTGAAAACCCATTGAATGCCCTGGCCATATTCGTGACCCGCGAGACGTCCCAATACCGCATGTCCCCAAACTGCGTACCTTCACAAATACCGTCTTCCGGTCGCAGTGCCAAGCAATCGTCAATCAATGGAATAAAATTTGAATCCGTTATGTGCAACGCCGGAGGCGGAGGCGGAGGAGGTTCATATTTATACTCCCACATACTCGCAGGACCGTCGGAGTGATCGGTCAAAATTGCTGATGTTACGGTATCTCTACTTGTGCCTGTCCCCCTAAAGCCGTGTTGTCTCACGAATATTTTTTCCCAATCCTTTGCGCCCAAAAACATCGACCTTGCCTTTTCCGATGCAAGCGATGGCGTGTACCATCGAGTAATATCGCAAACGAACTTATTTGCGTTGTTTAGCATTGAATCCATACTCGTTACGGAAGAAACGTCCCAGGCGCTTATGTCTGAATCAAATACATTCGCTTCACGAAACATATAGGACATATCAGTCACTTTCCCGGTGTCCCACTTCGAGAGATCCCCTCTGAATTTCCGTTTATAATCGAAAGCTTGTCTCATACTCGTCACCGCGGAAACGTCCCAAAGTGGCATTGGTCCTTCAACGAAACTATGACACATGCCATACACTTCATCTTCTCGAAGGCATGAAGCTACAAGATTTCTGAATGAATTATAGCTTGTTGCGGTCACTGGGACGATGGGTGGCGGTGACGGAGGTGGAGGAGACGGTAAAGCGGGCGGAGGTGACGGGGGGGGAAGCGGCGGAGCATTTGGAGGTGGTGACGGCGCTGACCAAGTGGTTTTGACGGTAGTGCACGAGGATGAATCTGATGGATTCGTACTTTCGCACGCAAATCGCTCGTGAAATCTGGTTGCTCCTTGGAGCATACTATTCGAATACCATGTATTGTACCTGCCCGAATAATCCCAGTGAGTAATATTCTGGTTGAACGAGACGGCGTATTGGAACATGTATCGGAAAGAAGAAACTTTAGAGACATCCCATTCACTGATATCGCCATTGAATACTGGGCAGCTTTGAAACATAGACGTCATTGACGTCACTTGAGAGGTGTCCCAACCCCCAATATTTTGATTGAAATCCAAAGCTTGTCCGAACATGTAGTCCATCTTTTTCACAGCAGAGGTTTTCCAAGTGCCAATGGGTCGATCAAACTTTTCCGCTCGATAAAACATTTGATACATGCTCGTCACTTGCGAAGTATCCCACGTCGATACATCCCCATTAAATTTCTTAGCTTCCGCAAACGTGTATCCCATGTCAGTTACTTGCGAAGTATCCCACTTCCTCAGGTCTCTGTTGAATGTTCTAGCTCCTTGAAACATTGCGTACATATTTCTGACGCTCGACAAATCCCAAGAACTCAAGTCTGAGTTGAAATCATAGCAGTACGTGAACATTCCTTTCATACTCGTCACGCTCGAGACGTCCCACTTTGAAAGATCGGCGTTAAAATAGTATTTGTACCGAAAAGCATAGTCCATGTTCGTGATCAAACTCACGTCCCAATCCTCGATGGGACCATACACATCAGAAACACACGATCCATATGAGCTGCACTTCCTTATTTCCTCTTCGAAATCAAAATTCGATTGTATCGTCATGCGATCACTGGATCTTTGCAACAACATTCGTCTGTTCAGCGAGTTGTCTTCACACAGAGTATCTCCACTTTCCATCTCGGTATCAGGCAATACGAAAGTAGTGTTCGAGCCGAGATATCCGCTTTCTCTGGCGTTACACACGGTGCTTCCAAACGAGCCGCTCGCGTCCATACCCCCGTGGTTTTCGCAAACTTCTCGCTCTGGTACTGGATAAAATTCTGTACAAAACGTCTCGTCTTTCGCTGTTAATTTATCGTTCATGTCAACAATGTTTTTATACACTTCGTATCGCAGCACATTCATGGAGTAAACCGCATCTCCAGGATTCATGCAAGGAATCACATCGTTGGTGATATCAGCGTGCGTCTTGTTCACGTTCCACATATCCATGCTCCAACACATATCATCGAGGGCAACGCCAACTACGGTTAAAGAACCCCAAACCAACCAAGAAAGAATCATGGATAACGATAAAAGAGCTCCGAGAATTAAAGTCAACATTACTTTCTGTTTCAACGTCGCCCATACAACACCAGCTGCAAGAATAAACAACATAACAGATACGCTTTCGACAAACGCTTGTGCCTGTTGCATGTACCCGTCGAGTTCCGATCGCTTCGAATCGACTTTATCGACAATTTGTACGACGTCTTTGTTCAAATTGTTGACAAATCTCGTGACAACAGCGAGTTCATCTTGGCTCTTGGAAACGTTCAGTGCGTTCAAAACGGCGTTCGTCTGATTTTTCAAATCGAAAGTAGAGTCCATTAAAGTATTCGTGAGATCCTGCATTCCATTTTGAATGGATAATCCTTGCGAAAACACAATCAAGCAACCGATGCATCCAACAATTCCAAATCCAATCATCGTCTTATGCGCGTTTTGTTGCTGCTTTAAAGTGAAAGGCTTTGGTTTTAAGAAATTATTACAGCGCTCAAAGCAAACGCCAGCAATCTTGGTTACCAGGAGCAAGACAACGAGAAAGACCATGACGCCCAAAAGTGCCAAAGCAATCGCGGCGATGATAATTCCCGGCAAAGCTTGACCGACGAGCATAGCAACGTAATCTTCGCTGAGTGCAAATTGGCCGGTATACTTTTCACCCGTTCGGGGATCAACTCGAGGTATTCCAAAGAGCGATCTTCTTTCAGATAAAAGATCCACGTTGAGAGTGCGCGGAGGCGATGAAGGTGAGTTCGGTGAAGGAGGCAAAGGGGGCAAAGGAGAAGGAGGCACAGGTGGTGGAGGAGGAAGCGGTGGAGGAGATTTGGGAGGTGACGGTGGAGGCGATGGGGGCGGTTTTGGTGGAGGGGAAGGACGCGGTGGGCTCGGCGGAGGAGGGGAAGGAGGGGGGGAAGGAGGAAGCGGTGGCGGACTTGGACAATCGGATATGTCGCCGTCATCCTTGACACACGGCGTCGGCGGTGGGGATGGCGGCGGTGGTGGCGACGGTGGAGGCAATGGCGGTGGCGACGGCGGTGGAATTGGCGGCGGAGGCGACGGCGGAGGCGACGGTGATGGCGGCGGAGGAATTGGTGGTGGCGACGGGGGTGGCGGTGGTGACGGCGGAGGTGGAGCTGGACTCGGCGGCGGTGACGGAGGGGGGGAAGGCGGCGGCGGCGAGAAGCTTGCGTCGAAGCTCACGGTTTCGTTCAAATCCGAAGCGGTTCCACTTCTGGAACAAGAACGCGTCAATGGGTTCAATTCAAAACCCGGGAAACACTGTGCGCATTTTGAAATCGCGTAGTTTGCACCGAATATAGGGTTTCGGTCATTCATATTTGAAAAGATTTCAGTTTCCGTTTCTGAGACTACTTCAATTATACCGCCCATATTAGCCGATGCACCAGAGTAATAATACAAAACGTCAGGCGCCTCGTCTCCCGGCGTGAATGTCACCAATCCAGTTTCGAAATCGTAATCGTACCCTTCGGTGTATTGACGACCGTCCTCCTCGGCAGAAGATCCGTGCGTACCGTCGATTGTTTTTGAAATTCGAAACGTATGCATAACGGTGGTTGAGTTGAAAGTGTAAGTGCTTCCTCTCGTGACTCGCACCTTCGGCGATACGAGAGTGCCGATTTTAAATTTGTTCGATCCGTCCGTATCGACATCCACTTGAAACGGACAAGACTCGCAACCGGGCTTGCAACCGTTTTGAATCATTCCCTCCGGATTAAGCTGAATGCTCGAAATGTCCGATGCAGGATTGAAAGACAACTGTGAACTCAAAGGTGCAGAATCTTTCAAACCCGATTGTTCCGTTTTGAAATCCCACGTATCTTCTTCCATGGCTAACAAATTCAGTTTTTCGTAGGCGCTAATGGCCGCATCTTCGTCGCTACCGGTGTCGGCCAAGTTCAAAGAAATGTCCCCAGAATGAGCGTCCAGTAATGAACGACCAGTTGAGCTCATCAAAACGACGTCCGCATTGATAGAACTATCTTCTTCAGCAGCGGGAGCGTCGTTTTCAAAAATCCAGCTCAATAACCCACGGCGACGAGAGAGACGCTTCTTTCTACGTCCTTCAAGTTCCAAACAATTCCGAAAGTTTTCAAAGCCGTCTTCACTATCATATGCGAGGGCTTTTTGCTCCAAAAGCTTGAGAGGATCGCGAAGACGCGCATTCATGGCTGTCGACCATGCAGCCATTTTGTCAACTTCACCTAGCATGTTAAACTCGAACATGACGTATTCATTGATTAATTCTTGACTCTTCCTGAAGCTGATTTCGTTACGCACCTTGTATGATAACCACAGGTCTCCGACTACTCCACTTTCTGCCCCGCCGCTGTTTGGATCAACAGCGCCACAGTCTGAACTGAATGGAGAAGGTGCGTGACCAAATGGCAATTGAGGCATCAAATCCAAAATAATGAAGTCCAGATTCGCTTCAATATCAGAACCAGCGAGCGGAGGAAGTTGAACTTTCTCGCCGTCGCATTTAAATCCCTGTCCAGTGAACAGTAGATTGAACAAATTTTTGAACTTCTTTGCATCACCACAACCGTTCGAGCATGCGAATGATGTTCGATTCGTGGTCACCACAGAACTCGCGATTTTTTCATTACCGGCTTCGAACTTACCTTCCCAGAAATTACGAAACCAGTTTTCTTCATCTTGATTCCAGCCAAATGCGATGAGTGCGTTGAGACTTTTGTACGCGTACTCGATCGTACCAAATCCTAAGTCAGCGCCACTCACCTCCAAGATTTTCGGATTGTGAGGATTACACGGCCACGTTGCCACAAAGTAGCACGCTGCCGCGACAAATTGGTAAGGGTCTCCGTTGTCAAATTGAAAGTCCCTCGGGACTGGAGTAAACCTAGTTACATCTGGAATGCCGCCGGTAATATCATTCATTTCTGATTTCAAAAATAACCACGGATTCGTAGCATTTGGCGTAAAAACTTTATTACCATCGTTATCGGTTGTGATGTTATCAGCATCTATGTAGCAATCAAATCGATCGCCTTCGACTATGATTTCAAGGTTCCTCTTAAAAAGATGCGGGTAAGTTTTCGCGTACGGTCGCATGACCGTGTACATTTCTGCAAAAAAGTCATAGTCTGAGTATACGTGGGTTTGAAGATTTCCGAGCGACACGTGATATTGCAGCATTTGCCATCCTTCAATGTTGTGAGGATTGCGCTTCAATGCGGCGAGCAGTAAAGCGGCGACTCGCGTCAATATTTGTGTTCCTGCGTGCGTGTACACGTTGCGGAAGAGATGTAATGCCAGGCGCACATCAATGTAAGACGATAGTCCTAAATTTACACCGTTTGTGATCGATTCAATTGATTCGAACGGAACAACTGCACTAGATATAACGCCAGCGACGTCGTCCGTCTGTAACGTGAACTGCGAGGTTGTCTCGTAACCTTTTTGAATCCAATTAAATCTGGTAGGTTTCCATTTCCCTCCACGTTCGTTGAAGCCATATGCTGCTCTATGTTTTGGCTGAGTCACTGTATCGGCTGGAGCGCCCAAGCATGATTTATACCCCACATACAAATGAGCTTGCTGAACGCATTGGCCCCCGTCTTGACTGATTCGAGGAAGAGAGTCAGGACGCCAATTGGATTCTCTGCATCGAGTTTCTTTCCTGTCTCGAGCCTTGTTGTACCACGTCGTGATCCCATTCGGATGCCTTCGAACGTAATCACACTCACGCGCGCTAAAGTGTGCAGTTTGCAAAGTCGCAAGTAATGGCCACGGCGCAGTTGAAAGAGAAAAGTCGAGTGGCGCTTGCGCTGCGCTCTTCAAAAGATTGTCAAGAGCGGCAAGAGGACTCGGTTTGGGATCGTGCGCCGTTGGAAATTTCGCAGATCCAATTGTTCCACCCTCGCCTCTGAGCGCAGAAGCGAGTTTGCATTGCAAATAAAGCTCGTCGTCGTCTTGAATTTGATCATTCAAAATATCTGAGGTAGCGTTGAGTATAGAAGGAAAATTCCTGTATCTAAAGGCAATAGCTAGAATAAGTTCAGCCAAATTATCAACATCGTGCTCCGACGACAGGTAATTCCGTAACACGCGAACGTGTCTCAACACAAACGGATGAACCGGGAATGCCAAACTAAACAAAGACGTTCGCAGAGGCACATTTTGCGACGTAGGCGTGAAAGTGCCCGATGTTTGACCGGTAACGTTGTTTATCCACTCGTAAACATCATCGTCGAGAGGAATCGCAGTTAATCGTTTACTGATTTGCTCGTTTGCAAAAACTACAGCCTCCGATAATTCGCTCGTCCATGTGGCGTTTGTTCCGTCTTCATTCATATTTTCGGTCGCCAGAAGTACTTTCTCTAGGAGTTCGGGGCGATTGTAGTTGTGCAAAAATCCGCGCCGCATAAACACGTGCGATTTGCCTTTCTTTTTACCGCCGCAGCTGCAGCCTGCCTGACTCGACCCACCTCGCGTCAAATGTCCCATTTCAAAATGCCTTTTCTCGAGAAAGTTGCACTGCCCGAAAAAAGAATTCCCGACGTATATAGCTCCGGGACAAGCTGGGGTACCAATGCAACCTGCCAGGCAATCTTCGACACCCATTGCACTGAAACCTCCCGACGACGCTATCCCTTCGCGGTTTTCCATCATTACAAAGTGACTCATAATATCAATGTCAGGAAATTCTTTCGGTAACCAATTTCTGTATGGAAGTAAATTACCAAATACACTTTTTGGAACGTGTTTTGCGTATTCATACGTGCAAGACTCAAAAGTAGACGGCTTGACTACATTTTTACACGTGCCGAAGCAGTCGCATTTAACGTTTCGTGTTTTCGTTCCTGATTCAGAGCACGTGGGATTCTCTCCTTCGTTGCAAGTGGCATCTTGTGACCGCGGTAATGTGGGACCACACGCACCCCACGAACCAATAACCCATGTTCCGAGACCTTCATTCACCGTTGACGAGCACTCAGGGTCGCGCACATTGCAAGTGGCGCCGGACCATCCAACATCGCAAACGCAAGTCTCGGTAAAGAGCCTCGTATTAATTTGTGAATAATACACGCGCTCGCAACTACCATTATCTCCGCAACCGCTCGTTCCGCATCCCGTCTCAGTGCAATACTCATGCATGTTGCACGTTGCAGCATTTACAGGAGGCTCACCGCATAAAATGTCACTCGCAACGCTTCCGTTTGTGTAAACGCACATATTTTCGCGATATCGCGTCGGATACACTTCGGCATCTGCAGCGTCTTTATCGAAGTTTGCGCTCGCAGCATCATGGCAGTCTCGAGAACAAGAGTCAAACGGCAAAGAGAACCATTCAGGGTAATTCGTGAGTGGCTGTTGGTAGCATTCCTTTTCTTTCGTGTACAGCCCGGCTCCGGTAGTTTCATTCGCGACTACAGGATTCGCCAGGAAACAGCAACCGTGCATTTCACAAGTCATTCGGCGCACGCCAATCATAGATGATCTCCGCCTAGGGTCGTTCTCATAAAGGACACACGCCGTGCGACCAGAATCCAAACGGCACTGTAAGTCGCAGTGAAAGACGTTACAATGTTGAACTTCTTCAATCTTCGGAATGTCATTACAAAGCTCCTCCGGCACTCTGTTAGAAAGGGCAGATTTGTTCAGTCCAGTAATTTCTGTTTTTACGTATAGATCGGTGTTTTGCTCGGCACCACTGCACACTTCATCATCTCTGAGCGGGTCGCAATACGCCCAGCGCTGATCAGGGTCAGTTGTAAAACACCACATCCCTCCAGGGTCGTTATCCGGATTGCGACAATAATTGTGATTACCCAAACCTGTTCCAGGCATATTTATGGGAGTTGAAGCGTGCCAGTGAGGCGTTTGACTGTCCCAGGCTTGGCATGTAATTCCGTCTACCGTTTTACTTTGGCAACCGCGATAGCCACTCTCGTACTCTCCAGAAATAGTCTCGTCGCAACCAGAGGTATCGACGATTTCAGAAGGTGATACGTTTTTCAAAATGCAGTCATTTTCTTGGATTGCATTTCCAGAACCCCCGTGATAGACCCCAAACTCAAACGAGTAGCAATCTATGTTTTCGTTACAAAGCAGTTCACAGGCGCGAGGTGTCATATCACCGAATCTGGCATTCTCAATGTTCCTATCTGGAGGAATGCAACCAGCGGTGATTTTATTGTAGATATAGATTGGATCACTTCCATCTGCCTCTTCAGATTCCGTACCAGGGGGAGAACCACAGTAAACGTACCGACTTTGAATACCAGTTCCGCACGGCTGCGAGCAAGTGGTCCAAGGCGTGCCTCTCCAACTGTAATAATTCTTCTTAAGATAAAATTCAGACTCCATTGAACTCACAGCGAACGCTTGCAGAGCGTTCAGCTCTACTGGATGATCGTATTCAACTGACGTGTACGGAGCTGTCTTACCGTATTCGGCGTCCACGTAGTACCACTCTGAAGGTCCATTCGTTACATCTCTACCAAATCTGTCGGATTCTGAACAGTCCCCTTTATGCAGTATACATATTCCCGACAAAGGCTTAAATTCAACTGCACGGCATGTCGGAGTTGAGTCGCAACGATCGCCACATTCACTTAAACTATTTTGACCCGTAACGGTTTCAAATCCACCGTCGCATTCAAGAGATGAGCATGTCTGATCAAAAACTTCGCGTATCGCGACATGGTCCGAAGTAGCTCTAACATTCGAGCAAATGAGCATAATTTCGCTCGCTCCGTCTGAACTCCATGCGTAATCGTACATCCCGTCGCGAACCGGAGCTCCTGCGTAGGCTGCTCTTGAACGATCAACGTGTTCATTCTTGCGTTCCATATTGTCGTATACATCGTTCGCTGAGGTCTCAGCTCTCCACTGATCGTAAGTTAAATCTTTAGCGTTCCAAAAAAAACCAATAGCTACTTCACCATCCGGACATGGTGTGTAATCGGCATCGCTTTCCGATCTATAGTATTTGATGCTCGAGTAATGGCAGCGCGTAGCGTTGAGAGTATTGTTCATGGAGCTCATATCTCTGGTATCATAAATACAGTCGGTATCCACTTCCCATGTGGAAGCCGGTACACCGCACCGCGGGACTAATCCATGGCTGGGCTTTTCGGTTACCGCGATCCCGGTGAGCACCTGACCAATATCGCACACCACTTCAATCATTGATTCTGGGTGCATCTCCTTAAGTACTTCTTCTGCATACCAACCGGTTGTTTTTTCAGTCTCATAAAATTTTTTCGACACATCGAATCCATACCATTCATGCCATTCGCCATATTTTTCTGATTGTAAGCAGAGCGTCGTATTCGCTCTGAACTTGCAATGAAATCCTGCGTCTTCTTGCTCATCGTTACGTCCATTTGAGCAGGCTACCCCATCGAGCGGTGCGTGCAAATCGTCCGTGAGTAAAATAACGTCGCTCTCCCTGAACTTTGAGTTGTGCAAAACCTCCCATTTCCCGAAAGGTCTCGACCATTGACTGTCGAGACTACAGTCGCAATATCCCCAACGACTCCTGTCTGCCGAGGTATAACAAATTCTTCTGTCCTCGTTAATTGGTATAAAACACTGGGTATTGAGTAAATCTTCGCTCATCGGATCATCTGTGTAAGATAAATAGCAAGGAGCTCCGTCTGCATTGCCACCGCACGTGGGCTTTTGGGTGGGCACGTATAATCCGCCGTCAAACGCCAGGCTTGCCGGAACGGGGCAAATACCGTAATGCAACGTTTCAATGCCCATGCCTTCAGAAAGCAAGGAAGACGCCAATTTCACGTATAAACCGTCGCCATTAAAGTCACAATCATATAAATCACAATCTATATCACTGTAAATATCGCAGTCTGTATAATTGGATGCACTTTTCAACGTGCAAGTTCCAAATCTCGTCACATCTTCACTGTCAAATGCCACGCCAAATGGATTATTATTTTCAATTTCACTTATCGCCAACCGCGTTTCGGCGTCTTGTGCAGAAGCCAGAAATGAGACCGCAAAACACTCCAAACTTTCCGTACACTTTGCCGTGCATTGTATGAGGGATGAATCGGTAAATTCTGATATCGTATTTCCACTCGCGCATTTCCCAGAATGTCGCTCGTATCCAACAGAGGATGTATTGGTGGCTAAAGTTACATCGTGCGTCGTGCTCTCCCAATGATTAATTATATCACTTTTAGTTCTGCAAGTCGAGGAATCCGCGTTAGAATACGCAACTTTAGATCCAATTGGTTGATAAACGCAGTTTCCGTCCAAGTGCGAGATGTTGAATCGCAGCAAATAGCACCAACTCGTAGACGACTGGTGAGCGACGATATAATCCACACTCGTTTC
>ENA-OWPI01001054-OWPI01001054.1-marine-metagenome-genome-assembly--contig:-NODE-1054-length-32839-cov-6.696111_pt1 | contig 32839 bp, 30 predicted proteins | sample MGYA00238138_ERZ651775 | MGnify/ENA primary metagenome ERZ651775 (study PRJEB26906, sample SAMN06265043) | marine metagenome | isolation source: Helgoland LTER site | place: Germany:Helgoland, sampling...
AAGTATCTTAGGTTTTCATAGGCCTTACCGTCAGAAAGTGCTCTGTTATAGATTTCACGAATCACAATCGAATCTGAATGATTTTTTTTTTCATTTATGGCATTGGTTTGAGCTTGAATCGTGTTCCAGTTGACGAATAAAAATGAAATAATAAATAGGTGGTGAAGGTTTTTCATAAATTAAATTTCGCACTAAAATTAGTATTAATCTTTCCAATTTATTTAAATTGATAAGAATCATTTGTTAATCTACTTATATCACCCAATTCTTTAGATGTTTTTATTCATTCTTTGCTATCTTTGAAATCCAAAAAAAAATAGTCATGTCATTAAAATGTGGTATTGTAGGTTTACCGAATGTTGGGAAGTCTACCTTGTTTAATTGTTTATCTAATGCCAAAGCGCAATCCGCTAACTTTCCTTTCTGTACGATTGAACCCAATATTGGAACAATTTCGGTTCCTGATACGCGTTTGGAAAAACTAGAAGGTTTAGTGAATCCTGAACGGGTTATTCCAACTACCATGGAAATACTCGATATTGCAGGATTGGTAAAAGGTGCATCAAAAGGAGAAGGTTTAGGAAACAAGTTCTTGGCAAATATTCGAGAAACAGATGCGATTCTACACGTGTTAAGGTGTTTTGATGATGGGAATATAATTCATGTCGATGGGTCTATTGATCCGGTTAGAGATAAGGAGATCATTGATATTGAGCTACAGCTCAAAGATTTGGAGTCGATTGACAAAAAAATAACTTCAATTTCCAGAATAATAAAATCAGGTGACAAGGATGCCTTGAAAGAAAACGAATTGGCCTTGAAAATAAAAGAAGCCTTAGAGCAAAGTGTTTCAGTACGGGCTTTGGATTTTTCGGAGGAGGAAAAGGAAATTGTTCATCAGTTTAATTTGATTACCTCCAAGCCTGTGATGTATGTTTGTAATGTTGATGAAGCATCAGTGATTAATGGAAATCAATATGTAAATCAAGTGAAAGAAGCGGTATCAGCAGAGAATGCAGAGGTGCTTGTGATCGGTGCAAAAATTGAAGCTGATATCACCGAGTTGGAAACTTATGATGAAAGACAAATGTTTTTGGATGAACTGAATCTTGAAGAGCCAGGAGTCAATCGTCTGATTCGATCAGCCTACAATTTACTTAATTTGGAAACCTATTTTACAGCAGGAGAAAAAGAAGTAAGAGCTTGGACGATTAAGAAAGGTATGACTGCTCCTCAGGCTGCGGGTGTAATACATACTGATTTTGAGAAAGGTTTCATTCGTGCGGAAGTGATGAAGTATAATGATTTTTCTACTCTTGAGTCTGAACAAGCGGTTAAAGAGGCTGGTAAATTTAAAGTAGAAGGAAAGGAATATGTGGTGCAGGATGGAGACATTATGCATTTTAGATTTAATGTTTGATATAATTGAAATAAAGATATGATTAAAGCAAATGATCCCAGTTTAGTTTCTTGGGTAGAAGTAAAACAAAATTCTGATTTTCCAATTCAAAATTTACCATTGGGTGTTTTTAAAACGGAACAACTTAAGCCTAGAGTAGGTATGAGAATTGGAGAGTTTGTAATCGATATGAAATCGCTTCAGGTTCTTGGTTATTTGGATAATTTACCCTTTTCTCCGAATGCCTTTGATTCATCCTCATTAAACCTTTTAATGAAAAAGGGAAAATTGGCTTCAAGAAGATTGAGAGATCGAGTTTCAGATTTATTAGAAAAGGACAGTACAGAGCTTCAGAATAATGAGCACCATGTAAATCAAGTTCTTATCCCTGTTGAGCAAACCACCATGTTAATGCCTGTTGAAATTGGTGACTACACTGATTTTTATTCAAGTAAGGAACATGCGACCAATGTAGGCACCATGTTTCGTGACCCAAATAATGCGCTATTGCCTAATTGGCTATGGATTCCTGTTGGGTATCATGGACGATCATCATCTGTCATAATATCGGATCAAGATATTCATAGACCAAAAGGTCAAACCAAGCCTAATGAAAATGAGCCTCCTGTTTTTGGTCCTTCACGAATGATTGATTTTGAACTCGAAATGGCATTCATCACTTTTGACGGAAAGCCTTTAGGTGATTCAATATCAACTGCTGAGGCGGAAGATTATATTTTTGGAATGGTACTCTTTAATGATTGGTCAGCAAGAGATATACAGAAGTGGGAATATGTTCCTCTAGGGCCTTTTTTAGCAAAGAATTTTGCATCTTCTATTTCTGCTTGGATTGTAAGCTTAGATGCTTTAATCCCTTTTCAAGTCAATACGCCTGAGCAGGATCCTGAGGTGCTTTCTTATCTCGCATATGAGGGTAAGAAATCATATGATATTCACCTTCAGGTAGCCATTACACCTAGCGGAGCAGAAGAAAAGGTTGTTTCTAATTCAAATTTTAAATACATGTATTGGAATATGGCACAACAGCTGGCTCATCATACCGTTAACGGTTGTAATGTTCGTGGAGGAGACTTGTTGGGTTCAGGAACCATTTCTGGTCCAACACCTGATTCCTACGGATCAATGCTTGAACTTGCCTGGAAGGGAACAAAGCCAATTCTAATGCCAGATGGAAGTGAACGAAAGTTTATTTTAGATGGCGATACCGTTACCATGAGAGGATACTGTGAAAATGATAAGGTGAGAATAGGATTTGGAGAAGTCAAGACTAAATTATTGCCAGCTAAATAAATGCAACAAAATAAAACGTCTGTAATTGTAAATGTAGAACAAGAGCGTAAAGAAATACTTAATGCTTACAGGGGTTTAATGCGTGCATTAAAAAATAGGGACAAAAAGGAAACCAAACTTATCAGAAAGGCATTTGATGTCGCTCTAGATGCTCATAAAGAAATGAGAAGAAAGTCTGGTGAGCCGTACATCTATCATCCAATTGCTGTTGCACGAATATGTGCAGATGAAATGACGTTAGGCCCAACCTCTGTGATTTGTGCTTTGCTTCACGATACCGTTGAAGACACACACATTACATTATCAGATATAGAGGACCTTTTTGGAAAAGAGGTTCGTCTAATCATTGATGGCTTAACGAAGATTCCTGAAGTATTTGATGATAAAGCATCAATTCAGGCTGAGAATTTTCGTAAAATGATCTTAACCATTTCTGATGATTTCAGGGTCGTTTTAATCAAATTGGCAGATCGGCTTCACAATATGCGTACTCTTGATAGTATGCGTTCTGATAAGCAACTCAAAATCGCATCGGAAACCAAATTCCTATATGCGCCTTTAGCCCATCGATTTGGTCTTTACTCTGTGAAGTCAGAGCTTGAAGATCTTTCAATGAAATATTGTGAATCGGAAGTGTATGAAGAAATAAAATCCAAACTAAAAGAGACCCAGGAGAGTAGAGCGCGTTTTATACGAAAGTTTGTGGCTCCGGTAAAAGAACATTTGGCGCATGAAGGCTATGTTTTTGACATTAAGGCAAGAACAAAATCGATTTCATCAATATGGAAAAAAATGAATTCAAAGGATATACCCTTTGAAGAGGTTTTTGATCTCTTTGCCATTCGAATTATTTTAGAAACGCCTGTCGAACTTGAAAAGCCAGATTGTTGGAGAGTGTATAGTATCGTTACCGATTATTATCAACCGAGTCCTGAACGTTTAAGGGATTGGATATCAACACCTCGAGCAAATGGTTATGAGTCTCTGCATACTACTGTTATGTCTCCTCAAGGCAAGTGGGTTGAGGTTCAGATTCGTTCATTGCGTATGAATGAGATTGCGGAAAAAGGTTTAGCTGCGCATTATAAATACAAGGAGTCAAAAGGAGATGACAATAAGTTTGATCGTTGGATTACTGAAATCCGTGAATTATTGGAATCGTCGAATACGGATGCCATAGACTTTGTTAATGATTTTAAGCTCAATTTATTTAACGATGAAATTTATATTTTCACCCCTAAGGGAGAGTTAAGAGTACTACCGACAGGTTCAACTATTTTAGATTTTGCCTACGATATTCATACAGACATTGGAGATACCTGTATAGGAGCAAAGGTAAATAATCGCCTAATGCCACTTTCTTATGAGCTCCGAAATGGAGATCAGCTTGACATCATAACATCATCTAAGCAACACCCCAAGGATGAGTGGTTAAGATTTGTTGTAACAGCAAGGGCGAAAACAAAAATAAAGTCATCACTGAATGAAGAGCGAAATCGGATTGCTGCAGATGGTAAAGAAATATTAGAAAGAAAATTTAAGCAATTCAATTTAACCATGTGTTCCGAAAATATTATGTTTTTGGAAAAACATTTTAACCTGCCCAACATTACTGAGCTCTATTTTAGAATTGCAAAAGGTAAAATTGATTTATCCAAGATAAGGGAGATGGATCAAATGAACGGGATGTTTGTTATTGAAAAAAAGGGTCCGAGAAAGAAAAAGAAAACCATTCAAGAATATGAATCTGATTTCGTTTCTTTAGATTCTAAAAAAGATACACTTTTAATTGGTGACGATTTTAAAGGGTTTGATTATCAAATGGCCATTTGTTGTAATCCAATACCCGGGGATAAAGTGTATGGATTTATAACGGTGTCTTCAGGAATTAAGGTGCACCGATTTAACTGTCCCAACTCTGTAAATATGATGTCTAAGATGGCATATAGGTGTATTAAAGCACGTTGGAAATCGGATAAGCTTGTTGAGCGTATAGCGGCCATAAAAATTATTGGAATTGATCAATTTGGTCTTGTAAATAAGATTACAGAAATCATTTCTAATCAAATCAATGTCAATATGAAGAGCATTTCATTTGACACTGATGATGGTATCTTTGAAGGTAAGATAAAGGTGATGGTTTTGGATACAGAACATTTGGAGCAATTGACTAGAAAGTTTGAAGAAGTAGAAGGTGTAAAACGTGTTCTTCGTTGGGACGAAGAAGAGTCAGAAGAATTTAATCCTCAGGAAGACTAAATTCATCTTTAGGTCGTAAAGCTGGGTTCCATTCAAAGTTTTTAATAAATTTTTTCTTATCAAGAATCTGATCCATTGGGTAAAATATACCGACAGGCTCATTTACATAATTAATACCGATGACTTCTCCGCTATCCAGATAAACGCTTAGGGTAGAGGATTCCAGTCTATTTAAGCCCATTCTTTTAATGGTTGTAAGGCTGTCTGTTTTTTCTTCATCTTCAGGATAATATATACTAACCGCAGAACCATTCACATCGGTTTTCCGAAGTTTACCTTCTTTCATATAGGCAATCATGTTTTTGCCTGAAATTTGATTGTAAAGTTGTCCCGAGTCGAGTTCCATTATAGCAGAGGCGTTTCTGTAAATGTTGATTTTATCAATCAAGGAATCTTTTGTCGATATTACAATAGAATCTCCTTTTAATTCACTGTTTTCTGACCAAACAATAGGATTATGGTAAAGCTTGATTTTATTTTGAGTTTGCGAAAACCATAGTGAATCACATATGGATTGAATATCATTATTGTATATTTTCACACCGTAATACGCCATGATATTCTTGTTTTTCTTAATGGTGTCGTTCAAAACAAAAAGGGTGTCGCTATGAATATAAATGGTGTCCTTATTCTGAATAACTTTTGCTATTGCACAATCTGTTATATACGTTAGGCCTATGCTATCCGATGTATACATGTAGTTTGAATTGAGCACATAATTGCTTTTTTCATTAATCAAATGAACATCTTTTTTTGCGATAATTTCATCATTTTTTTCATCGTAGCGAATGGTGTCTGCGTAAAGAATTTGTGAATTGTCTTTATAGCTCGCATCACCGTGGAGATAGCCTTTGTTTAGATCTGTGTTATACCATCCATATAAACACGTCATGGTCATGCTGTCTTTTAAAATGGTTGTTTCCCCATTAAAAACTGTTTGTTTGTTCACATATTCATAGGCCAATGTATCTGTAGTCATACGAATGCCATCATTGCTGTAAACGACGCTGTCGCTGAAAAAATAATTTTTTGATTCCGGGTAGAAATACCCTACTTTACTCACAATCATTTCATTTGATCCAATTTTTTTAATGGTACCATAATTTCTATAAATGGCTCTTCCCGATGAGGATATGTATTCGAGGCTATCCGTTGTAAGACGGTAATCAAGATCTCGAACACGAACATTTCCCCAAAGCTTTGCTCTTTCTGCTTTACCATTAAAAAATGCTGAATCGCAAAACATATTTATTTTATCCCGGATAATATGAACCTTCCCATAGGCATAAACCAGTCTTCTTTTTTCAAAATAATAGGCAGAGTCACAATACATGGTGTTGCCTTGATATTCAAAATGAACATTCCCTTCCAATTTAAGAAGGTCATTGTTTTCATAATAGTTGGCTTTTCTTGATCCAGGTAAAAGTTTCAATAAATCACTTTGAGCCAAAAAATTTGACATCAAAAAAAATGCGCCTACGAAAAGCGCATATTTAATTTTATGATATTTCGTTTTCATCAAGAATTCGATAGTGTTTGTTTTCTATCTGGACCGACTGATACAACGCGAATAGGCACATTTAATTGCTTCTCTAGATAATTCACATATGAAACAAACGTTTCTGGAGCATCATCTAATTGCTCAAGCTTGGTCAAATCCTCTTTCCATCCAGGTACACTTTCGTATATCGGAGTGATGTCATGGTCATTGATGTCAAATGGAAAGTCCGTCACTTTTTCTCCATCAATTAAATAGTGTGTACAAGCCTTGATTTCATCAAAAACACTAAGAACATCTCCTTTCATCATAGAAAGCTCAGTTATTCCATTAATCATGATTGAATATTTCAATTGAACCAAATCAATCCACCCACATCTTCTTGGTCTTCCAGTTGTTGCTCCAAACTCATGTCCCTCTTTCCTCATTAATTCTCCATCAGAATCATGAAGCTCAGTAGGGAAGGGACCACTACCAACTCGTGTACAATAAGCTTTGAATATTCCGATGATATTGCCAATTTTATTTGGTGGAACACCTAAGCCAGTGCAAGTTCCTGCAGTTATGGTATTCGAAGAAGTTACAAATGGATAAGTCCCAAAATCAATATCTAGCATTGTGCCTTGAGCTCCCTCTGCAAGAATCTTTTTCCCCTCGTTTAGCGCTTTATTTATATATATTTCACTATCAACAAACTGAAGATTCTTCATCACTTCAACGCCTTCGAACCAACTTTCTTCAAGTTCTTTAAGTTCGTATTTGAAATCCTCATAATGCTTCAATATGTTGAGGTGCTTTTCAACCAATGCTTTATATTTTTTCTCAAAGTTTGGTGACAAAATATCTCCTACACGGAGTCCATTCCGACCTGTTTTATCCATGTATGTTGGACCAATGCCTTTAAGTGTAGAACCAATTTTATTTTTCCCTTTTGACATCTCAGAAGCTGCGTCAAGTAATTTATGGGTTGGAAGTATCAAGTGAGCCTTTTTTGATATAAGTAACCTTTCTTCGTGGTTGATATTAAAAGGTTTTAATTGGTCGAGTTCACCCTTAAAAATAATTGGGTCAATGACAACACCATTTCCAACAAGGTTCATCACGTCTGAATGAAAAATCCCCGAAGGAATGGTATGTAAAACATGTTTAATACCCTCAAATTCTAAGGTGTGTCCTGCATTCGGCCCTCCTTGAAATCGTGCAATAATGTCGTACTTCGGGGTGAGTACATCAACAATTTTTCCCTTTCCTTCGTCTCCCCATTGAAGGCCTAATAATACGTCTACTTTCATGAATTTACTTGAATTGATTTAATGCGGCTTCGTTTGAATGATAGATTGAAAACACTTCATTCATTTTTGTGATTTCAAATAGCTGATTAATCATTTTGTTTGGATTTGAAATAAAAAGGTCACCATGGTTAATTCTACATTTTGTCATGGTTTTAACAAAAACGGAAATACCAGTAGAATTGATATGGGCCAGATCGGTTAAATCGAATATGACTTTCCAGTTTGAGAGTTGGTCAATATGGCTTGATAAATCCTCAATATCGCCATCTGAAAGAATCTTGCCGCAAAGTTTTACAATGCTGCAATTCTCCTCAATTGTTGTTGAAAATGTCAAGTTCATGTTCTTATTTTATTTGTTTTTTAGTGCCATAAAAATAAAGAGAATGATGCTGAATATCTAAATCGAATAGTTCTTCGATAGTTGATTTTATTTGTTGTATTCTGGGGTCACAGAATTCAATAACTTCATCGGTGTCAGTACAAATGACATGATCATGCTGTTTGGAACCATGAGATTTTTCGAATTGAGCAATATTTCCACCAAATTGATGCTTACGCACCAAATTACAAGCCATCAATAATTCAATGGTATTGTATAGGGTTGCCCGAGAAACACGATAGTTGTGGTTTTTCATTTTAATATAAAGTGACTCAATATCAAAATGTCCTTTGTATCCATAGATCTCACCCAAAATTGCAAATCGTTCAGGTGTTTTTCTGTGCCCGTTTTTTACGAGATATGCAGAAAAAATCCCCTTAACTGTTTCTTGTAATTTAATTTCACCCATATTGATGTAGCAAATTTACATATTTATTCAGTTCATAAACACCTATAATGAATAGGTTATTAGGTATTTACTCACAAAAAAATATTTACATAAAAAAAAGGGGACGAATCCCCTTTTTAATTATTTGAATAAATGGATTATTTGTTCTTATCCATTTTCTCTTTCAATTCAGCAAGTGCATCAAGATCACCAAGGGTAGATTTTTCAGCGTTACTGTTAATTGATTTCAGCTTGCTATTAGAAGAACTTGATTTTTTAGGAGCTTTACTTGTTCCTTCATATTCTTCATGAGTTCTGATGTGCGATACAACTATTTTTCTTGCATCTTTATTGAATTCAATCACTTGGAAATCCAATGCGTCTTCTATTGTCGCATTTGCGCCATCAGCTTTTTTGAGATGTTTGGCCGGACAAATGGCTTCAAGACCATAAGGCAATGATACAATTCCAGACTTATCTTTCATTTCGATGATTGTTCCCGGATGTACACTTCCTTCAGTAAAGGTAGATTCAAATACTTCCCATGGATTTTCTTCGATTTGTTTGTGGCCTAAAGAAATTCTTCTATTTTCTCTATCTATCTCTAGAACGATTACTTCAAGCTGTTCATCTGTCTTGCAAAATTCAGAAGGATGCTTGATTTTCTTTTGCCATGATAAGTCAGAGATATGGATAAGTCCATCTACACCTTCTTCCAATTCAACAAATACTCCGAAATTCGTAAAGTTTCTAACTTTTGCAGCATGCTTTGTGTTCACAGCATATTTCGTTTCGATATCACTCCATGGATCTGGCATCAATTGCTTAATACCTAACGACATTTTTCTTTCTTCTCTATCTAAGGTAAGAACGACGGCCTCAACAGAGTCTCCTATTTTCATAAAGTCTTGGGCAGAACGTAGATGTTGTGACCAGCTCATTTCTGATACGTGAATCAAACCTTCAACTCCTGCAGCGATTTCGATAAATGCACCGTAATCAGCCATAACAACAACTTTACCAGTTACTTTATCACCAATTTCCATTTTCGCATCTAATGCGTCCCATGGATGTGGCTGAAGTTGTTTCAATCCAAGAGCAATTCTTTTCTTCTCATCATCAAAATCAAGAATAACAACATTGATTTTTGAATCAAGCTCAAGAAGCTCTTCTGGATGTGTAACTCTACCCCAAGAAAGGTCAGTAATATGAATTAAACCATCAACACCACCTAAGTCTATAAAGACTCCGTAAGATGTAATGTTTTTAACAATACCTTCAAGAACTTGCCCTTTTTCAAGACCAGAGATGATTTGTTTCTTTTGCTCTTCTAACTCTGCTTCGATCAGCGCTTTATGAGAAACAACAACGTTTCTGAACTCTTCATTTATCTTAACCACTTTGAATTCCATGTTCTTTCCAACATAGATATCATAATCACGAATTGGTTTCACATCAATTTGTGAACCTGGAAGGAATGCTTCAATACCAAACACGTCCACAATTAAACCACCTTTAGTACGGCATTTAACGTGACCAGTAATGATTTCACCTGTTTTCAATACTTCATTAACTCGAATCCACGCACTGTGCATTCTAGCTGTTTTATGAGAAACAACAAGCTGACCTGTTTTATCTTCAGTACATTCTACATAAATATCAACCGTATCTCCAATTTTTAAATCAGGGTTATATCTAAATTCATTGGCAGCGATTACACCTTCGGATTTGTATCCGATATTGACAATAATTTCTTTTTTTGTGATGTGAACAACTTTACCTTGAATGACCTCTTTTTCATTGATAGAAGTGAGGGTTTTTTCGTAGATGTCAGACATTTCTGATCTTTCTACTTTGGTGTAACCGTCTAATTGTAACGATTCCCAATCAAAATCTGCAGTTCCCTGCATTACTTTTTCTTTTGCCATAGGGCTTAAACTTTGTATTTCAAGACTCCTTTTTCTTGAAAGGGTTAAACATCAGTCGCGTATTGTAGGAGTGCAACTATTTTTTCGAGTGCAAATTTACATCTTTCTTTTGAATATCAAAGTAATCAATACAATATTTTACATGATTAAAAGAGGCCAGATTTAGTTGTCACTGGGATTGTTTGGGAAATTAGAAATCATCTTGAATTTTCCTTTTTGTTTCTCTAATGCAGATTTCCATAAGTCCTTCATTTCGGTGTTGAGGATAAGCGATTTATCAATGTTGTTCACAGTAATCCAATTTTTCTCTTGAAGCTCTTGGTCTAATTGCTTTTCATCCCATCCTGAATAACCTATAAAGAATCGGATTTGATTATTTAGATTTGGCTTGCTTTCTAATATTTTACAGACGTCATCAAAATCTCCTCCATAATATAAGTTCTTTTGAATTTCTAGTGAGTTTTTTACTTCTTTGCCTAATGAATGAATGAAAAACAAACTGTCTTTTGAAACTGGACCGCCAAATCCTATCCTTGCATTAATATTAGGAAAATTGGGGTCAATTTTGTGCAAGTCAATGTCTAGGAAGTTATTGAGGACAAAGCCAAAAGTTCCTTCTTCATTATGCTCGCACAACACCACAACTGACCTTCCAAAGTATGGATCGGTTAAGAATGGGTCTGAAATCAGAACACTCCCTTTTTTAGGGACTTCATTATTATCAAATGAAAAATTTAATTTTTTCATTCGGTAAAGGAACAAAAAAGAGGATTGATGACAATAGCATTTAGATAAAACATATTTTTAAATTTGTATTTATATGAAATTTAGTGCAATAGATATTGGAACAAACGCTGCCAGACTTCTGGTTGGTGAGGTGGTTAAGGAGTCAAGTAAATCATTCGTAAAAAAGATATCCTATACGAGGATTCCATTACGTCTTGGAGATGATGCCTTTTCTCTTGGAAGAATTGATGTGAAGAAGAAGTCTAATTTGATTAATACCATAAAGGCCTTTCAAATTATTTCAGACATATTTGAAGTTCAAAAAATAAGAGCCGTAGCTACATCAGCAATGAGAGAAGCAGAAAATGGATCGCAGATCGTTGAGGAAATCAAACAGGGTTTCGGGATTGATCTTGAAATAATTTCAGGTGAAGAGGAGGCCAGTCTTATATTGGGAACTTTCAAGCTTTTAGATATAGCCAATAGCAAACCGTTTGTAGTTATTGATGTGGGTGGTGGTTCAACTGAAATTAACATATATCGAGGGGATGAGAAGATCGCTTCTCAATCATTTAAGATTGGAACGATTCGAATGCTTAAAGGAAAAGTCAAAAAAGGAATATGGGTTGAGCTAAATGCTTGGATCAGTACATTTGTAAATAGTTCAGAAAACTACTTGGTATTCGGAACCGGTGGTAACATCAACAAAACACATAAATTGCTCGGCATTCATAGTGGAAAGCCCATTCCTATTCAGGAAATAACCATACTTAAAGAAAAGCTGAAGACATTGTCCCTTGAGGAGCGGATGAAACAATTTCAGCTTCGACCAGATCGGGCAGATGTAATCGTCCCCGCCTTAGAGATTTATACACGTATTTTAGGTAATTTCAAATCGTCAAATATATTTGTGCCTAAAATTGGTTTATCTGATGGGATGATTTATAAGATGTATTTGGAAGAAAACATAAATTAATGTCACAAAAACCAAGAATTTCCAAGGGAACAAGAGATTTTTCACCTTCTGAGGTGCGAAAAAGAGAATACATATTCTCCACCATGAAAAGTGTTTTTGAAAAATACGGTTTTCAACCTATTGAAACACCGAGTTTTGAGCTGTCATCAACTTTGCTTGGTAAGTATGGCGAAGAGGGTGATCGTTTGATATTTAGGATATTAAATTCTGGTGATAAAATGTTAAAGGCAGATTTAGATGCTTTGAATGATAAAAACTTAGGTAAATTTTCTAATTCGCTATCAGAAAAAGCATTGCGTTATGACCTGACAGTTCCCTTTGCGCGTTACGTTGTTCAGCATCAAAATGACATCACATTTCCTTTTAAGAGGTATCAAATCCAACCTGTATGGAGGGCTGATCGACCTCAGCACGGAAGGTATCAAGAATTTTATCAATGTGATATTGATGTCGTAGGTAGCCCATCTTTGCTTTATGAAATTGAATGTATTCAGATTTTTGATGAAGTCCTTTCGGCTTTAAAACTTCCGGGTTTTACCATAAAATTTAACAATCGCAAAGTTTTAAATGGTATAGCTGAAGTTACAGGAGAAAAAGACAAATTGGTTGATATGGTAACAGCCATTGACAAGTTAGACAAGATAGGAGAGGAGGGGGTTCTTAAGGAGTTGGCAAATAGAGGAATTTCAGAAGCGTCGATAAAAATCATTAAACCTTTGTTTAATTTGAATGGAACCAATCAAGAAGTATTGGATGAAATGTCAGACTTTTTATCAGCGTCTGAGGTTGGAAAAGAGGGAATAGAAGAGCTTTCTTTTCTATTGAATATAATGAATCGAACGAGTTTAACTAAAGGCAAACTCGTACTCGATGTTACTTTGGCTAGAGGCCTTAATTATTACACGGGAGCTATTTTTGAGGTCGTTGCTGACGGGGTTAAAATGGGAAGTATTTGTGGCGGTGGTCGTTATGATGAACTTACCTCATTATTCGGTCTTAAAGGAGTTTCTGGTGTGGGTATATCATTTGGTGCGGATCGAATCTATGATGTTCTAAATGAGCTTCAGTTGTTTCCTGATACGGTAGAAAATAGCATAGACTATTTATTCTTAAATTTTGGTTCTGAAGAATTCGTGCGCTGTTTTGAATTGGCAAATGTACTCAGAGAGAAAGGTTTCTCGTGCGAAATTTACCCCTCTGATAGTAAAATTCAAAAGCAGATGAAATACGCAAATGAAAGAAACGCATCCAAAGTTGTAATGATTGGTGCTGATGAGCTCGAAAAAGACGAGGTCACCATCAAGTCAATGGATTCAGGAACGCAAGCGACTTTTTCTTTTCAAGAATTTATCACGACGTTATAATTTACCAGATTTTAGAAATCTTTAGTTTCTCATTTCTCATCTGATCAGATTCTTTCACATCGAAAGCTTCAAAAAACTCAGGGCAATTCATTAATGGTCCGTTTACCCTATACATGCCTGGCGAATGAGAATCGTTTGCGATTCTGTTTTTCATTTCCTCATCTGTATACTTAATCTTCCAAAGCTGGGCATACGAAATAAAGAACCGTTGCGCCGGAGTGAATCCGTTATTTTTTTGATTCGATTTAAATTCTTTGGTCATCTCGTAGGCATGGTATGCCATTGTTAAGCCTCCGAGATCAGCAATATTTTCTCCCATAGTTAAATCAGGGTTTACACAATTGTCTGTAATTGGACAAAATTGAGCATAGGTTTCGCCAAGCTTTTGAGTTCTTTCTTCAAATAATTTCCGATCTTCTTCTGTCCACCAATTTTTGAATGAACCATCTGCTGCAAATTTCGACCCCATATCGTCAAAACCATGCGTAAATTCATGCCCTATAACCATTCCAATACCTCCGTAATTCACAGCGTCTTCAGCGTTTTCATCGAAAAATGGTGGCTGCATGATTCCTGCAGGAAAAGCAATTTCATTTAATAATGGATGATAATATGCATTAACCATGTGCGCAGGCATACCCCATTCATTTTTATCAACAGGTTTGTCAATTTTATTGAGATTGTCTTGAATGGAGTAGCGGTTTAGTGAAAGAATATTGTTGAAGTAGTTTTCTCTATCGATTACAATACTCGACATGTCTTTCCATTCATCGGGATAGCCTAATTTTCTTCCGATTGCATTCAGCTTCGTTAAGGCCTCTTTTTTCGTGGTGCTTGACATCCAATCTAGATGTTCTATTCTATTTTGAAAAACAATCAGTAAATTATCTACCATTTGATTTACTTTTTCTTTGGCTTCTTTCGAGAAATGTTTGTCCACAAAGACTTTGCCCATTATTTCTGCAATTTCGGAGTTGGTGATTTGTTCTATGGCGCGATCTCCGATTTTCTTTAGCTCTTTTTTGCCTTTAAGTGTTTTACCATAAAAGTCGAAATGAATATCAATAAAGGTTTGATCCATATAGGGTGAGGCACTGCGAATCACATTCCATTTTAGATAATCTTTCCATTCTTCGAGACTGAAATTCTTCAACATTGAAGGAATGTTCTCCATAAATTGAATGGTGCCAACGATAGCCGTATCGAAATGGCTTACACCTCTTTGTTCGATATATAAGTTGAAATCAAAAGGACGGACCATTTCGGCAATTTCTTTAATTGAACGTTTGTTGTAGGTGTTTTCCGGGATTCTCATCTCAGCAGGTTTGAACATTTTAGATGCCAATGCCGTTTCGAATCTTACAATATTGTCAGCAAATACTTTTGATTGGTTTTCTTTGTTGAAAATCGTGAAATGACTTTTCTCAATATACTTTTCGTATTCGATGAGAATATCTCTTTTGTTTTCACTTGAATAATATTCCATATTGGGAAGGCCTATTCCTGATTGATACATGTGATATTGGTTTGTCTCAACATCTTTCATGTCTTGACCCACATAGATTCCAAAAAGACCTCCTACGCCTTGATTGTGAAGTTCAGCAATGGCTTTAACGAGTTCTTTACTGTCAGATAGTTCATTGATTTTTTTAAGCTGAAGTTCAATTTGAGTGTGGCCCTTCGCATTACGTCCTTTCATATCTAAAAATGAATGGTAAAAATCACCCAGAAGCTGGTTGTCAGATCCTACCGGGCTATTCAAAGCATCTTTTTCGCATTCCAATAAGATTGTTGTGATTTTATCTTTATTGGCTCTATCAAGTTCGTTAAAGCTTCCCCATCTTGACTCAGATGCAGGTATTTCATTGTTTTTTATCCATTCTCCGTTGGAGAAGAGAAAAAAGTCATCTGTTGCTTTAACCTCCTGATCCATATAGTTCACGTTGATAGTGGATTTCTGAGCTAGTGCCAATTGCGATATTAAAGCAATGCTAAGTGTCAATATAAATAATTTCATTTTTTTTCTTTTTTCTTTAGTTTATTGTTTTGTAGAGCATTTCAACATGAGGTATACCGTCTTCTAAATATTCTTTTCCGGTCGATTGAAATCCATGATTCCCATAATAGTTTTCAAGGTGCTTTTGGGCGGATAATCTAACGGAAACGTTACCGAATTTTTCTTTTACAAATTTCATCGAATCTGCCATCAGTTGATGTCCTAAGCCAGTGCCTCGATAATCCTCGTGAACGACGACTCTTCCAATCGCCACTTCATCATAGGCAATGCCTTCAGGTAAAATTCTGGTAACAGCTATAATTTCTTCCTTATTGTTTTTAAAGAATAAGTGATACGCAAGTTTGTCTTTTCCGTCGACTTCTTGATATGGACAGTTTTGTTCAATGATAAAAATTTGAATTCTTAAAGCGATAATGTCATGGAATTCTTCTAAACTTAACTCCTGGAAAGATTTGACTTGATGTACAAATGTCATGCTACAAAAATAAGTGAAAATACTTTGAATTAAATCTTAATTTTTAATGACTCTGAAAGTCTTTGTTTTATCAGATGTTAATGCAGATATGTTGATATTATAGATTCCTTTCTCTAAGGTATTTAAATCTATTGTAAATGAGGTGTAAGTGTCCTTCGAAAACACTGTTCTGCCCAACATGTCGATAAAAGATATGTTTACTGATTCATCGATCTCGATATGGATACTCGAATTAAAAGGGTTTGGGTATACACGCCAGGGTTCATCCTCTTGGTTTTGTATTCCTAAATCATCATATACTTCAATGTAAGAGGTGTCAGAAGACGTGCAACCATTTCCATCGATAAAGGAATAAACGATGGCGTGATTCCCGAGTCCTGCTAATGCTGGATGAAAAGAGGTTCCTATAACTCCTTCTCCACTATATGTTCCACCGACTGGGTCACCATCAGTAACATTAAATGCGGTCTGATTAATACCAATGGTACTTATGGCTTCTTCATAAATCACAGGCAATACCGATAAGAAATCGACCTCCAAAGAGTCTGTTGCAGAACATCCACTGTTATTTGTACCTATCACGATGTAGGTTCCTTCCTGAGGTGAAAATGCCACTCCATTAGTCACATTGTTGTTCCAATCGTAATTGACTGCGGTTCCAGATGCGGTAAGTAAGAGCTCAGTGTTAGGGCAAATAAGCTCGTCAGATCCTGCATCTACAAAAGGGTCAGAATAGATCACAACAGGGTGGGGTGCCGATCGGGACACACAGCCTAAATTATCTTCGATAGTAACCTGATATTCACTTGGTGTGGTTGTGATGATGTTGGATCCATTTGATCCATTCGACCAATTGATAAGAATAGGGCTCATTCCCGTAACAAAAGAAAGTGTAATACTTCCACCAGGACAAATTCCACCAGGACCATCAATTGAAACAGTCTCATGTTTTGATAGTATGGTTTGAAGTGCATTCGCTTTGCCATATCCGTAAGCATAATTTGGAACAGTCCCGGTAAATCCATCTACATCGCCAGTTCCTGTTAGGTCAGTTTTGAAGTCAGCGTATGTGGCTTTTGAGCATTTTTGAAGATAAAGAGCGGCTATCCCTGCAACTGCAGGAGATGCCATGGATGTCCCTCCATTTCTCATGTGAAAACCACCCTCATCCGTGTTTCCATAATATCCCGGATTGTTTAACAGTGAAAACGAACCAGAACCTAAAGAAACATTTCCGGATGCTGAGATGTCTGGTTTCATTACGCCGTTTCTGCTTGGGCCCATGCTACTAGAAAAAGCCAATTCTCCAACTACAGTATTTGTTGGTTCAGTATATACATTTCCATTAAAGTCAATATGCCCATTTCTATTTTTAATATTACCCACAGAGATTACCTTGTCAGAGCAGTTCCAAAGGTCAACAATGGTTTGTAAGGAATCTGGCATATTGTAATGAGCTATATCTGGGAATTGAATTGAATCGGGAATATTGGTCTCAAAATTACTATGCACGAAGGAGGAGGTGACGTTTGTGCCGCCCCAAAGATCATAGTGTCCATTTCCGTAGGTTTGAAATCTAAAAAGATAATCAGAGGAGTCAATCGGTGTGAAATTCGTCCCAAATATTGCGATCTGACCTGCTACTTGGCCACGTTCGAGATACCTGTATAAAAAACCATATGCGATGAGATCACCGTCTTCATTGAAGATAGGTTCTTGAGTAAAATCGCCGGCAGCAGTTGCTCCGTCTAAAAGATTGTAAAAAGGTGTTTCCCCCCTCTTTTGATGGTTCGGGCCTGGGGTGTCTGCGGCAAAAGAATAAAAGAAATCAGCCGCTGTGGTATCCACCCAAAACTCCACTAGAATTGTATTTGAGGAGCCTACTGCTGTTGGGTTAGGACTTGGAATCATCCAAACAAAAGAGGTGTCTTGATCAACATCTGCTCCTACATGATATGGGCCGTCATCGCCAGAATTGCCTGCAGAGCAAACTACAATACGTCCTTCCTTTGCATCCAATAGAGAATCAATCATAACAGACGCTGGATCTAATGCATCGTGACTTCCGTAATAGGACCCCAAAGACAAATTAACAACAGCAGGCATTCCCAATGAATCCGCCACTTTAAATATGTAATCGCAAGCCTCTGCAATACTGATTGACCAATTGGGAAGAGAAAAATCGGTTTCCACAACAATAATATCTGCTTCCGGGGCAAATCCCTTGTTTGTTCCGTTCGCATTTCCATTACTTAGAGCCATTCCAGCAACTGTAGACCCGTGAGCGGTACCTACCTCTAAACTTGTGCATATTCCTGCATTAATATCTGAACTGTCCCAAACACATCCAAATCCATATTCACTAGGTATGTTTGGACCGTTTACCGTATGGTCCCAATAGCGAAGAACCCTTGTACTTCCGTCAGAATTTTGAAAGTCAGGATGATTAAAGTCAATTCCTTGGTCAACAATTCCAATGATAACGCCTTTTCCTGTGTATGCTGTGTCTAGGCCTCCAAAACCTGAGTGGACCTGATCCGCTTTATGCCTAACTACCGCAGAATCTGACATGACTTGTGGGATAGACAAATCCTTGTATACCTGCAGAACATCACCTGATTTTTCTGAAGAAATCATTAAGCCATATTCAGCATTTATAATGAGTTGATTCTTGGTTTCAAAAACGACTGTTATATCATTGTCTGCAATAAATTGCTTGTTTCTTTCGTTATTGGCTATTGAAAACGGAGTGACTCTGTTTGAATTAACTTCTTTACTATGTGCAGCCGGCTTGAAATATGATTTTTGGGCATTCATGATGAAGATGCCGAAAAGAATATACAAAGTAAGAAGATATTTCATGGTATAATAATTGTAAAGTGTAAATTATGAGTTATTTTCGTGTTCTAAAAATACGAGAAATCGTTCTACTAAAAAAAAACTTGATAATAAATAAAAAAAACAAACAAATGAGTGTATTAAAAAAATCTTTAAGCGTTCTATTTATTTCTTTTTCAATTCTTTCAATTGCTCAGCCCGTTGAAGGTACATTGAATTGGTATAATAAAGAAGATCAGGGAATGTTTACTGAAAAAGCCTATAAATTTCTTAAAAAGAAAAAGTCCAAAACAGTAATTGTAGGAGTTATTGATTCTGGGGTAGATATTGAGCATGAAGATTTAAAAGGACAAATTTGGATCAATGAAGGTGAGATTGCTGGAAATGGTATTGATGATGACAATAATGGCTATATCGATGATGTTCATGGTTGGAACTTTCTTGGTAACGAAAAAGGCGAGCATGTAAATGAGGCACGATTGGAAAAAACACGAATCCTAGCGTCTTTATCGGCTAAATACGATGGTATTGATGCAAATAGTATTCAGCCAGATGCGGAGTATGAGTTGTATCTTAAAGTTAAAGAAGAGGTAGAGGCTGGAAGGGCTCAATTTGAACAATATATGGGTATGATTGATCAACTTCCTCCTGATTACCAAGAATACATTCGTGCTCAAATGGATTACAATCTAAACGTAAATTTTGACGATCGAAGCCTTATTGGAGATGATCAAAATGATTTTTCAGATACCAAATACGGGAATAATGATGTGGAAGGGCCAGATGCCCTTCACGGTACGCATGTTTCTGGAATTATTGGTGCGCTGCGAGGAAATGATTTGGGTGGCGATGGAGTTGCTGAAAATGTAAAAATCATGGTGCTTAGAGCAGTGCCAAATGGTGATGAATTTGATAAAGACATTGCCTTGGCAGTTAGATATGCTGTTGACAATGGCGCCATGGTAATCAACATGTCTTTTGGTAAAGCATATTCTCCGCATCAAAAAGAAGTTTATGAAGCGTTCAAATACGCGGATAAAAAAGGCGTATTGTTGATTCATGCTGCTGGTAATGATGCCAAAGATATTGACGTTGAGCCAAACTATCCGACTTCAATGTATAGTTTTCAGACTCAACCTTTAGATCATTTTGTTACGATAGGAGCTTCTACTAAAAATAAAGGTGAAGAGATGGTGGCTTCTTTCTCTAACTTTGGCGCAAAAGGAGTTGATGTTTTTGCACCTGGATTTGAGATATACAATACAGTTCAAGAAAAGGATGGTGTTAAATACAGAGACCTCCAAGGAACTTCAATGGCTGCACCAATGGTAGCAGGCGCTGCTGCGATGTTGAAGTCATATTATCCTTCGCTTTCTATGAAAGAAATTAAAGACGCTTTATACAGTAGCTCTGTGAAATATCCCAATGTAGAAGGTTTTGCAGATAAGTCAGTTACTGGAGGAGTGATCAATATTTATAATGCGGCAAAAGTTTGTAAAAAACTAGCCAAGAAAAAATAAAAATGAGGAATATCGTATTCCTTCTATTTACTTTCTCGCTGACCTATTCATATACGCAGCAGGAAAAGACCTTAGATAAAATCATTAATGAATGGCATCAAAATGCGGCAAATGCCGCATTTGATGCTTATTTCAGTATCACTACAGATGATTTTATATTCCTTGGCACAGCTCCAGAAGAGCGTTGGAGAAAAAAGGAATTCATGACTTTTTGTAAACCATACTTTGACAAAAAGACGACATGGGATTTTAAGCCGTCAGACAGGCTTTGGAATTATTCGGAAGATGGAAATACCGCTTGGTTCGATGAATCTCTTGAAACGTGGATGCAAGGATGTCGTGGAACAGGAATATTATCAAAAATAAAAGGTGAGTGGCGGTTGTCTTATTATAATCTCCATGTTCTCATTGAGAATGATAAAATTCAGGAATTCATCTCTTTGAGAAAAAAACAGTAATGTCTTTCAAGCAAGTAGATTACAGAGGTCTTAAAATTGAATTTACTGAGGCCTTGACTTCACAATTTTCAGCTTCAGAAATTAAATTAATTTGGAGAGAATCTTTGCGACATTACTTTGCCATTTCGTCTTCTGAGCAGCTGATGTCTGATGATCGAATTTTCACATCAAATGAATGTCAATTACTACATCAGCTTGTAAATCGTTTAAAATCTGGTGAGCCATTTCAATACCTCATAGGTGAAGTTGAGTTTTATGGTTTAGAGCTAAAAATGGACAGCAGGGCATTGATTCCTCGACCAGAGACTGAGGAGCTTGTAGATTGGATCTGTCAAAATCATAAAGGTAAAATCAGCAATATTCTTGACGTTTGTTCTGGGAGTGGATGCATTTCCTTAGCCTTATCCAACACTTTTCAAGAGGCCTATGTGTTGGGATTGGAGTATTCCAAAGATGCCATTAATTTGGCTGAAGAAAATGCTCTGGCGTTAAAACTCCCTGTGAGATATCTTGAAGGGGATGTATTAGATTTAAACTCTTTTGAGAATAGCTTATCTGAACAAGTAGGGCAAAATGGAACTTTTGACATTGTGGTTTCAAACCCTCCATATATTCCAAATCACGAAAATGAAGAAATGGAATCCAATGTATTGGATCATGAACCTGCTCTAGCTCTTTTTGTTCCAGATGAGGATCCTTTGCTTTTTTACAGGGTTATTTCTGAAAGGATCAAGCCCTTTTTATCAACAAACGGTGCGCTCTATTTTGAGTGTCATTATTTGTATGTGGACCAGACTAGAGATTTGCTCATGGAATTGGGGTATCGAAATGTTGAAAAAAGGAAAGATTTACAAGGCAAATGGCGTATGTTGAAAGCTCAAAAGTCGTAACTTTAAATTATGAATATTGAGGGCGCAGAAAGCAGGGTGAAAGAGCTATCAAGTCTTTTACATCACTACAATCATCTGTATTATGTCAAGAATGAATCTGCAGTAAGCGATTACGAGTTTGATTTGCTACTGAAAGAGCTCGAGGCCCTCGAGCTTCAGTTTCCTGAGCTTCAAGATGAGAATAGTCCAAGTAAACGTGTTGGTGGTGATATCACAAAAAATTTCGAAACGGTTAAGCACAAATATCCAATGCTTTCTTTGTCCAATACCTACTCAAAGGAAGAAATTGTAGAATGGGAAGAACGCATAAAAAAAACCATTGAAAGTGATATTGAATATGTCTGTGAACTCAAATATGATGGGGTAGCCATAGGAATCCGATACCTAAATGGAATTTTTCATTCTGCGGTGACACGTGGAGATGGCAGGCAAGGTGAGTTAATTTCACCGAATGTGAAAACGATAAACGCCATACCTCTCATGCTGAGTGCACCTTTCCCTGTTGATTTTGAAATCAGGGGGGAAATATTTATGCCTTTGAAAGAATTTGAAAAGCTCAATAACGAACGACTTCAAAATAAATTGCCTCAATTTGCAAACCCGCGAAATACCGCTTCAGGAACCCTAAAGCTTCAAGATTCTGGTGTAGTAGCCAAACGAAATTTAGACTGTTTTTTATACGGGCTCTATCAGGATAGAGCGGAACAAACGACTCATTTTGATTCGGTTTCATTTGCTGGAGAAATGGGTTTTAAAATTCCAACAATAGAAGAAAACATGATTGCCAAGGTTTCTAATGTAGAGGGCATCATTGATTTTATTGCTTATTGGGAAGACAAGAGAAAAGGTCTTCCTTTTGAAATAGATGGAATCGTTATCAAGGTGAATTCGTACAGGCAACAAGAAGAGCTTGGTTACACCGCAAAATCTCCACGTTGGGCCATCTCTTTTAAATACAAAACGGAAAGAGTTGAAACGAAGCTTCAATCCGTAAGCTATCAAGTAGGACGTACAGGAGCCATCACACCTGTTGCAAATCTTGACCCAGTATACCTTGGAGGGACCACAGTGAAACGTGCTTCTCTCCACAATGCCGAGCAAATGGAAAAGCTTGATTTACATGAAGCAGATTTTGTTTTCGTAGAAAAGGGTGGGGAGATTATACCAAAAATCGTTGATGTTAATACGGATCAAAGAGCAATCGAAGCGCAGCTCATTCAATTCATAACACATTGCCCTGACTGCTCTAGTGAGCTTGTTAAAGAAGAGGGTGAAGCACAGCATTATTGCTTGAATGAAAAGAAATGCCCGCCTCAGGTCAAAGGTAAAATTGAACATTTTATCAGCAGAAGAGCCATGAATATTGATGGTCTTGGGGCTGAAACAATAGATGCTTTAGTAGAGGCAGGGTTTATTAGAAATGTTTCTGATTTGTATTCACTATCATATGAGCAGGTGCTTTCCATGGACCGCATGGCAGATAAATCTGCTCGAAACCTGCTTGATGGTTTGGAGGTCTCGAAAGAAATGCCCTTTGAGAAAGTACTTTTTGGTTTAGGTATTCGGTTTGTTGGAGAAACGGTATCTAAAAAATTAGCAAAGGCTTTTCTCACTATTGATGCGATTATTTCAGCGAGTTATGATGAGCTTGTAGATACCGATGAAATTGGAGAGAAGATCGCTTTGTCGATTTCTAGTCATTTTCAAGACCAGGATAATATTGATCTCATTCAGCATTTGAAATTGGCTGGATTGTGCTTTGAAAAGGAAGATGAAGGAATGGATTCGGAGCTTCTTGCAGGAATGAGTATTGTCATTTCAGGTACGTTTAATCAATTCTCAAGGGAAGAGATCAAGAAGATGATTGAAATGAATGGGGGTAAAAACGCCTCATCTATTTCAAAAAAGACGAGTATTTTAGTGGCAGGAGAAAACATGGGACCTTCTAAATTAAAAAAGGCTACAGACCTAAATATTGAAATTATTAATGAGGAAGCGTTTTTAAATCGGATTAACAAATGAAAGAACTGACCATTTGGAGCGAAATCAAATCACTACTTGTATCGTACAACTTTAAGGACGAGGAAGACATCAAAGGCTTTAGAAAAGCGCTTGACAAGCAGCTCAATCAAAGCTCCGTAGAGCGGGTTATCATTATTGTGAATGTTCCAAGAGGAGTAGATAAAACAAAACTCTCACCACATTTTCTCATTTATTATAATGCTCCATCGGACTATACCTGGTTGGGTAAGCTCAAAGACCTTCAGCTTAAAAACGAACTTAAGCATTCATTCGATTTGATGCTTTCCTTTGGAAAGCTCCCTCGGAAAATAGAGCGATATTTGAATAAAATGGAAATTTCAAGAAAGATATTGGTGAATGCAGAACTTACAAATGATCCGAGCTATGAGCTAGAATTGAACTCTGCTTCAGATAACCCATCAGAAATTGTAAATTTTGTAATAGAAACCCTTCAAAAAATAGATATCAATGAGTCATAAATTTAAAGGTGTTGGTGTAGCCTTGGTAACGCCTTTCACTTCAGATGAAAAAATAGATTTTAAGGCGCTAACCAAATTGGTTGAGCTTCAGCTTGAGGGTGGAACCGATTTCCTTGTGGTGCAAGGAACAACGGGAGAATCACCAGTTCTCAGTCAAAAAGAAAAAATGGAGGTCCTTCATCATGTGATGGAGATCAATAATAAGAAACTTCCTCTTGTATACGGCTTGGGTGGAAACAACACCATGGATGTTTGTGATAAACTCGGTGGCTTGCCCAAAGGAATTGATGGGGTATTGTCCGTTTCTCCATATTACAATAAACCATTACAGCGAGGAATAGTTGCGCATTACAAAGCGATATCAGAACATACCGATCTTCCGATTATTCTTTATAACGTTCCAGGTCGAACAAGTTCAAATGTTTCTGCTCAAACCACATTAGAGCTTGCGGAAATTCACAATATTGTGGCCATGAAAGAAGCCTCTGGAGATTTTGATCAGATTATGGAAATCATAAAATACAAGCCCGATAATTTCACTGTGCTATCGGGAGATGATGCCATTACCTTGCCTTTGATATCTATTGGAGTTGAGGGAGTCATTTCTGTAGTTGCCAATGCATTGCCAGAGCGATTTAGCCATATGGTTCACTCCGGGGTTTCTGGAGATTTTGCAACGGCTAATGAGGAGCATTATGGCCTTATGAAGATGACAAGGTTGATGTTTACGGAAGGCAATCCTGGTGGCGTAAAAGAGGCTTTGGTTTATCGAGAGATCTGTGAGAATCACATGCGATTGCCCTTGGTGCCTGTGTCAGATGGGCTCAGGTCAAAAATCAACGATGAAATGAAAGCACTCATGGGATGAGAAGTGTATTGAGCTTTCTGGTGATGTGCTGTCTAGTTGCTTGTCAAAGCAATGAAGAGAGAAGTGAGCCAGTGAAAACAGTGCAAAAACCCATCAAAAATGAACCTATAATTGATAAGGGTCCGATAGAATTCGAAGGATTAATCGATGTTCAAAGCCTTAATGATCGAATATATTGTGAACTCAAGTATGCTACCGAAGATAATTTCATGGGCTTTCAGCTCTACAAAAGTATTAAACGTCCTTATCTGCAACCGGATGTGGCTGACCGCTTGTCTAAGTGTCAAGATTATCTATCAGAGCTTGATTCAAGTCTACATCTGCTAATTTATGATGCGGCAAGGCCTGTGAGTGTGCAAAAACTCATGTGGGATGCACTAGATACCATTCCTCCGGTTTACAGAGGCAAGTATGTTTCCAATCCTGGACATCGAAGCCTTCATAATTTGGGTGCTGCTGTCGATATCACTATTTGCACTAAAGATGGTGTTCCTTTAGATATGGGAGCAGGTTTTGATGAATTTGCAGAAATAGCATACCCTAGAATGGAATATTATTTTCTAAAAACTGGAGCGCTGTCAGAACAACAATATGACAATAGGCTGTTATTGAGGAGAGTGATGAAGAGCCAGAGATTTCGTCAATTGCCAACGGAATGGTGGCATTACAATGCGTATTCTAGAGATGTGGCACGAACAAAATACAAAGTATTAAGGACTGAGCCCGATTCTCTCTCAAATGACTAACTTTAAGTGAATTAAGCAAATAAAATGTCAGTCAAAGAAAAAAACAAGCTTCGTTATTTACAGCGCTATCTTTTTCAGATCAATTCCATTTCTTCGAATCCCATACCTTTCTTTATGTCCATCATGAGAAAGCATGGCACAATGGTAGATGCTTATTTCTTGAAACGTTTTTATCTGACGACCAACCCTGAGGTTATCAGGCATATCTTTCAGAAAAACAATAAGAATTACGTCAAAACAAATCGAACCATTGATCCAGTAAGAGATCAGATTGGAAATGGACTTTTGACCTCTGAAGGCGCCTACTGGTTAAAGCAAAGACGCTCCATTCAGCCGGGTTTTCATCGCAAAAGACTAGAGGATATTTCGATTACCATGGTCAATGAAATCAATACCTATATGGACGAGGTGCTTGATGTGTTTGCTGAAAAAAACGAAGCCTTTGTATTGGATAAGGAAATGATGCATCTGGCGTATCGATTGGTGTCAAAATCTTTGTTCGGAAGTGAAGTTGCGGATGAAAAACTCAAGCTAATGGATAGAGTCATCAGCGAAGGGCAGGAATATACGGTGGATTTGATCAGAAGACCATATCTTAAATTCTGGTTACGGCTTAACGGGAAATTCAAAAAGAATGAAGAGAATAGAAGGATTTCGCAAGAGCTCATCATGGGCATCATTAATGACCGTAAGAAATCTTCTAAGCCTCAAAATGATCTGCTTCAGATGCTGCTAGAGACCGAATATGAGGATGGGTCTAAAATGACGGATGAGCAGCTTTTGGATGAATCCTTGGTTTTGTACGTTGCAGGACATGAAACGACCGCTCTAGCCTTAACCTGGGCTCTGTATCTTATTTCTAGTCATTCCGATGTGGAACAACAGCTGCATAAAAGTACTCTGTCAAATTTCAGTGATAAAGACCCTGCATTTTCCGATCTCAGATCAATGGGTTACACTACTCAGGTTATAGACGAAACCATGCGCATGTATCCACCAGCTTGGCTTTTGGACCGCAAGGCCATCGAGGAAGATGAAGTAGGGGGGTACAAGATCAATAAAAACCAGGATATCTTTTGCTTCACTTATGGAATGCATCGAAATCCTGAGTACTGGGAAAATCCTGACTCCTTTGATCCTGATCGATTTTCAGAAGAAAACAAGAAAAAACATGTTCCGCATGCGTACATGCCTTTTGGTGCAGGACCGCGTTTGTGTATTGGAAACAATTTTGCCATGATGGAAATGCAGCTGATTCTAAGCATGTTTTCCAAGCGCTATCGCTTCGAGGTGCTCAATGATCAAAGCATCGATGTACAGCCCTTAATTACGCTACGCCCTCGGAATGGCATTAAGGTCAAGGTTCACAAAAGGTAATGCCTTACTGTTTTATGGAGAAAATCTTTTGAGTTGTACCGTTTGAATAGTTGATGATCTGAAAACCACCATCTTCCTTATCTACTGATTGACCCAGGAGATTGCATCTTCGAATTTCGTGTATATCAGCATTGTGTTCTTGTAATCCAGTGGTGTTTCCTTTGATGATTTGTATTTCATATGGGAACAGCTGAAAGCTACTGTTGTTGTCTTGAAAGATTTCGGGCATTGAGGCTACAATCAAAAATACTTCCGTGTCGTTCGCTGAAAGCTCAAAGTTTGCAAGACTTTGTAGTGATTCTCCAGAGTTGGACAAGTCATAGAAGCTCGTGCCCGTCATTGTATTCTTGACTACAAGTTTTCCTTGAAAGAAGGAAGGGGTGCCATTGGTTCCCTCTGTTTCTGGCTTAAGCTCAAAGGTGTAAAACTCATTTTCATTGTTCAGAAGTTTGTAGGTATTGAAAGACCATGCATTGGTTATCAATCCATCATTTGGCATGAACCAACCATTGCTTCCTTCGTTGTTATAGATCGCTGTAAATTCATTGTCATCCGAAAGATCAGCGTATGTGTTCCATTCATTCAGATTGGTAGCCGCTTGTGTTGGGGTGATAAAATCAAAATCATTGGTCATGTGTGCCGCCCAATCAATAAAATATTGTCGGTAATCTTGTGCGCCAATTTGATTGAACATGTATTCCTGGGGCATCTCTGTTGTGGTACTAAACATGCCAGAGGTAATGATGTCTTCTGACACACCAGCTACGTCTGTAAGGTAATACAATTGTAAGGCCATGGCATATTGATGCACATAACGCTGCCAATTCGATGGGTAGGAGGCAGGGAAATTATTAAAACTTAACCATAGAGGCACATGAGGCATCCGAACCAAGCTTTCAGCTTCTACAAAAGCGCGATTATTATCCATGTTTTGTTTTGCAGCAAACCAATTGGCTGAAGCTTCTATATACCATTGGCTGTCTCCAGAATAGGCAAAGCCAGGCGCAGTGGCATTGTATTGAAAAATGTGAAAGGTTTCATGTGCTGTATTGGTAAAATCATTCAGTGCCCCATTTGGTAGGGTTAAGAAAGGGTATCCATTGCTGTCAGTCCCCTGGCCATTGCCCCATCCATACGGATTGAAAAACCCATTTGCATCTCCTGGGTTGTGAATGTATACATTGTAATAGTGACCATCCAATACATTTGGTGGGTCACTCATGAGCATCTCATTCAAGCAAATTTCTCTGTAGCTGATCATACTGTCCAAAGTAACATCTACTTGTGCATCAAAATTAAAGTCTTTGTCCCACCAAACGATATAAACTCCTCTTGTCATGGTGTCACATTCGTTAAGGTTTCCAAAGGTGGTATTAATGGTAAGTTGGGCATGGCACTGAGAGTTGTTCATACACAAAATAAAAGTAAGTAAAAAGGAGAAAAAGGATTTCATAGCGCTAGACAATCTTTGATGTAATTATTGATTCTATCAGAAATGGTTTTTACCACTTCGGCATCCATTTCAACTTCTTTTACACCTGAAATTATAGATAATGAACAATTCTCATTTTCAGGAAAATGTTTGTAAAATAAGTTGCAAATCACTTTGTTGTTTTGAACTTTAGGACTCGCGGAATAGCAGAGGGGGTATCCATTTTCAAGCCATTGTTGGTACCAAATACCAAAAAAAAGAAACTTATTATTTTCTTTATCATCAAGATAAAAACCAAATTCGGTAGATGTTTTGGTTTTGCTTACATGCAGTCGTTCATGCTTAATAATTTTTTTCTTTATTTCTTCAATAAGGTTGTATAATTTAATCGTGACCTCAGGGATTTCTTCAGAGTACATAAGCTTTAGCTGTTTATTCGAGAATGATATTTTTACTGGTTCAAACCAATACTTTAAAAATTTGAGAAATTCATTGAATATTTGACTGGATTGGTGTATTTCGTTTTTAACAATCAATTGAATGATTTCATTCCAAAAGATGATTTTTACTCCTTCTTGTTGTGAAATCGTTTCAAGTGTACATCGATCATAATAATCCATTGGAATTATAAAGCATAAACAGGTTTGTTTTTTTTTGAATTCCTTTAAGTAGGCATGATAATCCTGTTTTTGAGTTTCCATTAAAGGAGAATCTTGAACCTTTACTTCGAAAAATAATTCTAGTTTATCTGTGCTAATAACGATATCGGGTCTAAAGTTCCTAATACTGTGCTGTGTCAATATGTCTTCACTTGAAACTTGATCAAGAATTTCTATTTCCGGTAAGAATTGCTTAAAGAAAGAGTCTCTAAATGATTTAAAATTTAGAAAATTTGTCAATAATTCCGTTATAGAATCTTCGTTGTTCGCAACATTTTGAAATATACTTAAATCAGCAGAATTCATTCGAGTCTAAAAATACAATAAAAACGCATTAAAAATAATGGGCATTGGCTCCTATGTAGTAGCCTCGTTTGGTAATGTATGCTTCAAGCTCTGCTCTAAGGTGTACATCTGGATATATGGAGAGTATACATGCCTCCTCTTTTTTGAGGAATTGGATGTCTCTAATCTCTTTACTGAAAAGCTCTTGTCCAATTAAGGCTTCGTCTTTTTCATACCAATCAAATTCACAATGGTGTTCTTTGAGGATTTGTGCAATCAGCTTTCCTTTTTTTTTAGCTCCAATAAGCTGGATGCGTCTGTTTTTAAATTCCTCAATAAAGTAGGGGGTTTTGAGTCGAAAAAAAGATTCTTGTTGGTAGGTGTCTGAATTTCTACTTGTTCGCTGAGGATGTTCTCTCCAATGGTGGGTGATTGAATCCACACTTTTTATCTTAAACCCAGCTTCTCTCCATTTAAAAACCATATCATAATCTTCGGGGTAGCTCAAGTGTTTAAAACCTCCCATGGAATCAAAGTCTTGCCGATGCATCAACCAATTGGGAGAAGCTACTACGCATTCTCTGTATATCCTTTGATAAAACAAATCCTTTTCGGCGGTCTCGTTAAGCCAGCTTTCATAGCTCAGATAACCTTGACTTAAAGGAGCATCACTGGAATATTTTACAAAGCCTGTAGCAATTGTTAATGAACTACTTGTGTTAATTATATCAATCAAAACTTTAAGTTTGTATTTGGGCATGATATCGTCAGCATCCATTCGCGTCACGTGACTCCCTTTGATGTATTCTTGCGCGGTTTGTAATGCAGGCAATATGCCCTTTCCCTTATTGGTGTAGATTTCAATTCTAGGGTCATTGTAGCTTTTCAATATATCGACGGATTCATCGTCAGAATGGTCATTTATGGCAATGAGCTGCCAGTCGTCATGGTTCTGACGGCAAATAGAGTCGATGCAGTCCTTGAGATAGGGAGCAGCATCTTTAAACGGGGTTATAATGCTAATGGTGGACATTCCAAAGGATGCGCTCCATCACTTTTTCAGCTTCGGCAATATCTCTTGCCTCCACAATTTCCACCTCAGTAACGGCTTCCTCCTTATCGTTGTCCTTGATTTCTGTTAGCACCAATTTAACGTTGTAAGTTTTCATGTTTAAACTTAAGGATTATTTCACCCAAAAGCAATGCGTAGTTATCAACATTTAAAGTGTTGTTTATTAACAAGTTATAAACCAATCTGGTGCGTTATTGGACTGTGGAATGGGAATTGCTTTTACGTCGCTATACAATTTTAGGCACAGTTGTTGCGTTTAACATATACATATCGCAAAGACTTAACGCTCAGCGATTACCCCTTATTTATTCACTTAAAATCTCTCCTATGAACTCAAAAATTCAAAGAAATCAAAAAGAACAAAGCGCATATGAGATTGACGGAGCCATGTTCATGTCTCTTGCAAAAATGAAGCGCACCTACAGTGATGAGATTTTGTTTCAACTGGACAAATACGAAGAAGGTTTGCCTTTTGATGATCATGTTGTTCAGGTCTTGAGTGGGGTAGTTATACATGAGGAGCCTTTATTTTTTGAAATTGCTTACGTCAAGCCCTCAAATGCCTTGACGCTGTTCTTGACGGTAAAAGAAATTTCTTGTGATCAATACCTCGATTACATCAACCTCAAAAAGAGCTTGCCGCAGGCTAAGGCATAGAAATTCAAGGTCTTCAAGTAGTATTAAATGATTTTTTGTATCCATTTCTAAGGATTGGGTTATATGTTTTATGAGGCATAATTCACATATCCTACTTGCCAAGCTTTTAGAAAAAGGTGGTATTCGATTTAAGGCTAAGTTTTTTGACAGTCTATTGGATATGCCTAATCCTCACCGCAATTCAATTATTGAAATGATTTTAGACCAGCTAAATAGTTTTCAAGAAGACCAGTTCGTCGCGGGTCAAATATTTCGTGGTGTAGTTTATGCGCCTGATCCCTTTTATTTTCTTCTTTTTTTTGAAAAACCGAAGCATAAAAGTATCTTGTTCGATACTATCAGACAAAGTCATCCAAACGAGTGGATAGGTCCTATGCAGAGAAAAATTTACGACGAAGATGAGCATAATAGGAGGCAGCGCGCTTCTCTGAATTTACCGATTATTTGGCGGGCGGAATTAAATAGCATGAATTACAATTGACCGACTAACAATTTCTGCGTGTATTTATGATATATCGTAAATAGATTATGTTGTAGCGTGTTACTTTAATTATTATTCCGTTATGGAACCGATTAAATGTAAAATTCTCTCCTATGAAAACTACACAAGCTCAATTTTACGAATACGAAATCAAAGGCTCTATGTTTTTGGCTATGGGTGAATTTGACCGAGAGCTCACAGATGTTATTATGCATTTAATGGACACCCAAACCGATGACCTTCCTGTAAAAGAAGATCATGTGCAGGTAGTGGCTTGTGTTGTTTGCATTGCCGAGCCACGCTATTTCTCCTTGGCTTACATGAATACCGGCACATCAATGTTTATCTTTTTAAGTATTGACGAAATCAGCGCTGATGATTATCTGGACCTTATGATCGAAAACAAAGTATTTACTCAAAATCTCAACTTATGAAAAGCATTTTAATTCCTCTATTTGTATTATCGTATTTGATCTCCTTTGCCCAGTGGGAGATAGGAAACTATGTCGATGAGTTCGGAGAAGAGACGGAAGAAAGATTTCTACATCAGACGGTGTCAGGTACGTTCTCAAACTCGGCAACAACAAACGCAAAGTGTGCATACTTTATTGAGCACAATAAGAAAGAAAAGGTGTTAGGTATTTCAATCTACCCATACGATGGAAACTCTAAGGAGTCGTTCTATGATGACACGTTCCAAGACGTGAAGATTAAGAAGCCGTCAGGAGAGCTTGTAACCATCGAGGCGTTCTGCTTTGATGGAATGATTAACTTTAGCGAGGAAGAATATGTTCAGCTTATGGATGCCTTAAAAGAAAGGGGAGAGTACAAGGTGTCTATGAAGTACAAGACGGACGACACGCATTCAAGATATAGGTTTAAGTTTAATAATTAATTAAGCACTTAGAATAGCTTATAAAATCTTATTTAAGATCTTTTTTCACTGATTTTTTTTTTCAAAAACACGCTCTGTAGTACCTGTAAATGCTATGTTTTTAAAAATAATTTAAAAAAAGTTACCAAAAAATTTTTTCGGAAAATTT